>Ga0335397_10004901_pt1 | contig 17590 bp, 10 predicted proteins | sample MAT04_FD_205740 | JGI IMG/M metagenome (GOLD analysis project Ga0335397, IMG submission 205740) | Freshwater microbial communities from Lake Fryxell liftoff mats and glacier meltwater in Antarctica - MAT-04 (spades assembly) (version 2) ... | reverse complement strand
TCTTGCTCCGGGTGATCTCGGTCATTTCTTGGCCTTCGTACAGAACATCGTGGTGCCTTCCTCGTCGCTGAGAGTGGAGTTGCCGGTTGGGTGCTTAGTCGAGGTGCCAGTCGAGCGCGATGCCCTCATGCTGGTGCGAGGGCGGATGCCAGGCGTGCGGTCTACCCGGTCGCGCGGTCGCCGATCTGGGCCATCAGCGACCGGGTGATGGCTTCGATGCCGGAACCGGTGGAGGTGACCTTCACTTCTTGTTTCTTCTGCGACCACACTGTCTCCGGCCGGCTCTGCAGCAACAGAACGTTGTTTCCTGGCGGCAGGTCGGCGTCGATCGCCCACTCGATGTCCTGCACGCTGCCGTAGTGCTTCTCGGCGGCCTTGGCAAGCCTGGCAACCGTGATCAGTTCGTCGTCCGAGAGGCTCGGGGAGTTTCGGCGATCTGCGTCGACCTCCTTGCGAATGACGTTGCCGTGTCCCGAGGGAACGAGTTCTTCATGCTTGTCACTGATGATGCGCCTCACGATGTGCAGCATGATCTTGTCAATCACGAAATTGTCGGGAGTGACCTCTCCCGAGACGACCATCTCGCCGAGGCCCCAGCTCGAGTCCACGACGATCTTTGAGCGATCGCCGTTCATGGGGTCGATCGTCATCGCCACACCGGAGGTGCGGGAGTTGACCATCTTCTGCACCGCCACCGCCATCGAGAGTCCGTCGTCTGAGATGCCATTGGCCATCCGATAGGTGATGGCGCGTGCGGTGTACAGACTTGCCCAGCATTCGCGGATCTTCTGCAGCACGTCGCGCTCGCCGACCACCCAGAGGTAGGTGTCCTGCTGGCCGGCAAAGCTCGCATCCGGCAGGTCTTCCGCCGTTGCGCTCGAACGAACCGCAACGGGGGTGTCATCGTCGCCGCAGTAGGCCATCAGGGAGCGGAATGCAGCGATGGTCGCGTCCCGAACATCCGTCGGCACCTCCTGCGTCATGATCAGTTCCCGGATGTGCGCGGCGCGGGTATCGACATCCACCACGTCGTTCGGATCAAGGTTCTGCAGGTGTTTGAGAATGTGGTCGCGCAGCGTGGTCTGGTTCATCACCGCGTCGAACGCCGAAGTGGTGACCGCGAACCCGGGAGGCACCGGCATTCCGGCACCGGTCATGATCACGAGGCTCGTGCACTTACCGCCGAGGCGGTCGTGCTCCGGGACCTCTGAGCTATCGAACGAAAAGGTAAACGTTGACATGATTCTCCTCAGGCGGCGCGCTTACGCGGCCCACTCGACGGGTACCGAAGTCGGCACTCGGAACGACAAATTCTTACCGAAGTCGATGTCGGCCCCTGCCGTCATGCGCAGGGTCGGAAGCCGTCGGGAGATCTCCTCGAGTGCCACCTTCGCCTGCAATTTGGCGAGCAGATTGCCCAGACAAAAGTGGATGCCGTAGCCGAACGAGAGATGACTGCGAGCGTTGTCGCGCCCGATGTCGAAGCTGTCCGGAGCGGGGAACACGTGGTCGTCACGATTCGCCGACCCCATGAGAAGAAGGACTCCCGAGCCTTCAGGAATCGCAACCCCAGCGATTTCGGTGTCGCGGGTCGCCTTGCGGCGCCAGGCCACGATGCTCCCGCTGAAGCGCAGGACCTCGTCGATCGCGCCAGGGATCTTTCCGGGTTCCTCGACGATCGACTGGTAGGCGAGTGGATGCGACAGGAGCACGCGGATGGCGTTCGAGATAAGCGTGGTCGTCGTCTCGTGGCCGGCGAACAAGAGGCTGTACAGAAACGACGCAATCTCGTGATCGGAGATGGGCTCGCCCGAGCTCTGCAGCTTGACGAGGTCGTTGACCAGGTCGTCACCCGGGTTCTCCTTGGCGTCGGTGACACGCCGTTGGCAGAATTTCCAGTACGCAACCAGGTTGTGGGCGTGGGGGATTTGCTCCTCGTCGGAGAGGTCGCCCCAGGTCAGCGCCGCACGGCTGTTCGACCACTCCTTGACCTGCGGAATCATGGCGGTATCGACACCGAGCAAGGTCAGGATGGTGATGGTAGGGAGGTCGTGAGCGATGTCGCGCAGGATGTCGCCGGGTTCGCCCTTCGCGAGCATTGCATCAATCTGCCGGATGACGTTCTGCCGAATGAGCGGTTCGAGAACTTTGTAGCGGCGCGGGGTGAACGCCTTCGTCGCAACGCTGCGGATGCGCGTGTGCTCCGGCGGAACGCGCGCGGAGAGTCCGGAATAGGTGGTGAACCCGCCGTCATCCATGACCTTCTTCGCCGGAGCCCCCATGGCGCGAACCGGGGCCTGAGCGTTCTCAGACGAGAACGACTGCCAGTCGTCGAAGGTCGCTTTCACATCGTCGTAGCGCGAAACGACGTAGTAGCCGATTCGCTCATCGAACATGACGGGTTCATCCCGTCGCAGCTCGGCGTAGGCCGGAAACGGGTCTTTCATGTCGAAGGGTTCGAATCCGTGATGATCTACCGGACAACCAGGTGCATCCATATGCGTTCCTCCTTGAACGTGCGTGACATCATCGTCCGGCCATCGACTGTGGGCATGACGCACAATGTCCCATTGAGCGGGAATTGGGTCGGATATTAATCGCCTCGATCGAATCCGGCGAACAGCAGCACTTGATTTGCGTCACACTCATGCGCATTCCGCCCTGCCGCGGGTCCCGTCGTCAGCGCACGCCGCGACCGTGCTCCCGGCCATCGTGTCGGGCGCCCATTGCCGTTTCGATGCGGTCGACGGTGCCTCGCAGCAGCGGGATCAATCGATGCCTTTCGCTGCTCTTACTGGATTCGAGCACCAAGCCGACCGCGGCTATGGCGGCGCCATCGACCATGACGGGTATCGCGATCGAGCAGGCCCCAACGCGCATCTGCTCCAGGGTGACCGACAGGCCGGTGCTCACTACCTCATCGATTGCCCGGCGAAGCTGGGCCGGATCCGTCACGGTCTTGGATGTTGGTGCCTCGAGCTCGCGTTCAAGGTACGCATCGATGAACCATTGGGGTTGCGCAGCAAGCAACACGCGGCCGACAGCGGTGCTGTGCAGCGGCAGTCGACCGCCGACCCGAGAGATCATGGGGAGCTTGCGAGAGCCATAAATCTTGTCGACATAGAGCGTCTGGGTGCCTTCGCGAACGGCAAGGTGCACGTTCTCATGGGTGAGGTCGAACAGGTCTTGCAGAAACGGATGCGCGCGGTCGCGAAGACGGCGTCCGGCCAGTTGGCCGAGTTCCCAGATCCGCATTCCCACCTGATACTTGCCGTCGGCGGTCTTGTCGAGGCCGCCCCACTCCTCAAGCTCGTGAACGAGACGGTAGGCGGTCGAGCGCGGCAGCCCGGACCGCGACGCGATGCGTCCGACCGAGAGCGGCCCTGCAGAGTTCTCGAATGCCGCGAGCACGGAGAGCGCACGGGCCGTAACGCTCGTACCGGCATGGTGGAGTTCCTGACCAGAATCCTGAACATCGCGACGTCGCACCAAGGTGTCTCCCTTACGCCCATGATACCAACGTGGTTGGCAGCGCGGCGGAGCAAGCAAACCCTCGGCCCGTAGCTGAAGCAAGTGCTCGGAACGGGGATGGTTTCGCCAGAGAGTGGACATTTTCAGGGTGCGGCCCGAAAGCCCTAAACGACAGATATGTCGTTTAGGGAGATCAGACCCCGTATTGACGGTGCGCCCGGAGGGATTTGAACCCCCGGCCTATTGATCCGTAGTCAATTGCTCTATCCGCTGAGCTACGGGCGCATCTTCGGCTCGGAAGCCGACTTAGAGACTATACCAGCGCCGGGGAGCCTCTCGCGCCCACGCCCGACTCGCGACCGCCCGCGAGGGGTCGCCCCCGCAGGCTCCCGTCCCGGGAGTCAGGCCGTCAGGGCCGGGATGATCGCGCCGGAGAAGACCTGCCAGGACAGGAAGCTCTTGGCCACCAGGCTCAGCGTGATGTAGGTGCGCTCGCCCTGGAGATAGTTGGACCACTTGCCGATCTTCCGGTACTGCAGCACCTGATTGACCGCGAAGGTATTGAAGAAGATGAACAGCGAGAAGATGATGCCGATGACGAATCCGGGCACCTCGGCAGCGGTCTCGGACCCCGGCTGTAGTAGATAGAGGAAGATCAGCAGCCACGGCACGACCCCGACCATGGAGCCGAAGATGAATGGCAGAAACTGCCCGTTGCCGGGGGTCTCGTACTTCTCCTGCACGGCACCGAACATGATCATCGCGGCGTTGACGGCGAAGATCGCGACGAGGGCGCCGATGTCGGAAATGCCGGTGAGCTGCGCGATCAGCCAGATCATGATGGAGGAGCTCAGCGAGTACTCGACCCAACGGAAGTAGTTGTGGTTCGCCGTCAGGCCTCTTGAGTAGCGGGGGAAGAACCAGGGCGTCGAGATGAGGAAGTGGAAGAAGGCCGAGAGGGCGAGGAAGGCGACAATTCCGGCGCCGATGTTGATGTCGAACAAGGTCACGGTCTCGGGCGGACTGTCGACGCCGGGAGGGCCGGTCGGGTAGTCGGCCGAGACGCCGAACAGCACCTGCGAGTCAAGGAACGTGAGTGCAACGCCGAAGAAGATTGCCTGCAGCGCATGGGCGCTTCCGGCAACGAGGTTGTACGCCCTCAGACGTGCGATCTGGGTGCCCTGGGAACGAACCGTGCGCGCCATGGGAGCCTTTCGTGATGGTCCCCCATGTTACGTCGCACGGTCGGAAGTGTCGATGAGTTGCGCGATGCGATAACCCAGAAATTCCTGCATGACTAGTCCGGTGCTGGTGCGCTTGACGCCGTCGATCGAGAGGATGCGGCCGGCAATGCGGTAGAGATCGTCGGTGTCGCGCCCCACAACATGGATCAGCAGGTCGGTCACGCCGGTCAGGCCATGCACCTCGAGCACTTCGGGGATCTCGGCGAGTGCCTCTCCGATGGCGGCGAGCTTTCGCTGGGTCACCCTGGTCACGACGTACGCCCGAAGCGGGTAGCCGAGAAATGCCGGGTCGATCCGGCGTTCGAACGACCGAAGCGTGCCTTCGCGAGCGTAGCGGGCGAGTCTCGTGCGCACGGTGTTGCGGGCAAGGCCCGTGCGCTCCGCCACCGCGAGATTGGTGGAATCCGGATCCATTGCGAGCGCCGACAGTAATGCCGCGTCGATCGCGTCGGCCGTTCGCCCCGTGTGCACTGTGACCACGGTCACCCACCTTTCACCCCTCCCGCGTGATCGAAATGATCACCGGCTAGCCCTACTATTGCGCAGTTGTGATTAGAGTGGTCGACTCGAGGCGAGAATGTGCAGGATGGCCGCATCCGCACCGCGCAGAGCCGCGCCATCGCGAACGCTAGGACCACCATGGAATCAATCCGTTCCCTCGACGACAACCCAGCGGTGTCGGCGTCCCGCTACGGCGACCCTCACCTCGACACCCTCGCCGAGATCGAGCGGCGGGTCCTGTGGCTCGCGACGTCGATCGTGCACCACGCCAACCGGGTGCGTCCGAACACGTCGGGCATCAAGGTCGGCGGTCACCAGGCGTCGAGCGCGTCGATGGTCTCGATCATGACCTCGCTCTGGTTCGGGCAGCTGCGGGCGGAGGACCGCGTCTCCGTCAAGCCGCACGCGTCGCCGGTGCTGCACGGCATCAACTACCTCCTCGGCAGCCTGGAGGAGAGGTACCTCGAGACACTGCGCGAGTTCGGCGGCCTGCAGAGCTATCCGAGTCGATCGAAGGACCCCGACCCGGTCGACTACTCGACCGGATCCGTCGGCATCGGGGCCACGGCGCCGATCTGGGGCGCGATCTCGCGCCGGTACACCGAGACGGTCACCGGCACGCCCAGCCGGGGCCGACAGTATTCGCTCGTCGGCGACGCCGAGCTCGACGAGGGGGCGATCTGGGAGGCGGTGCTCGATTCGAGCGTCGTCGACCTCGGCGAGATCGTCTGGATCGTCGACCTCAACCGACAGTCGCTCGACCGGGTCGTGCCGAACATCGCCGCACGGCGCATCGAGCAGCTGTTCGCCGCCGCCGGATGGCAGGTCATCCCGGTGCGGTTCGGCCGCCTGCTCGAGAGCCTGCTGCTGCGCACGGGTGGCGATGCCCTGCGCGAGCGCATCCTGGCCATGTCCAACCCCGAATACCAGCGCCTGCTGCGCTGCACCGCCGCCGAGCTGCGGGACCGCCTTCCCGGCGCGGGTATCGGCGGGGAGGCGATCGCCGAGCTCATCGCATCCATCGACGACGAGACACTGCTGCAGGCCATCGGCAACCTCGGCGGCCACGACCTCGGGGCACTGCGCGAGGCCTACGCGCAGATCGACGACTCGAGGCCAACGGTCATCATCGCGTACACGGTCAAGGGGCACGGGCTGCCGACCGAGGGTCATCCCCAGAACCACTCCTCACTGCTCACCGTCGAGCAGTACCGGGAGCTCGCGACGGGGCTCGGCGAGAACGCGGATGCTCCCTGGTCGCGGTTCGGCGAGCGGAGCGCCGCCGGCAGGCTGTGCGCCCAGGTGGCAGAGACCCTGCGCCGAGGGGAGGAGCCGGTCGTGGCTCCGCCGCACGTGCCCGCCGACTTCGGGCGCACGCCGTCGGGGGTCGCGACCACCCAGTCCGCTCTCGGTCGCGCCCTGCTCGACCTCACGCGCGCCGCGCCGGACGCGGCCCGACGGGTCGTCACGGTGAGCCCCGACGTGAGCTCGAGCACCAACCTGGCCGGCTGGGTCAACAAGGTCGGCGTGTGGTCGACCGAGGAGCGCCGGGACTGGTTCAGCGACGACTCGGAGACGATCATGCACTGGCGGGAGAAGCCGACCGGCCAGCACATCGAACTCGGCATCGCCGAGGTCAACCTCGTGGGGCTCATCGGCGAGCTTGGAGCGACCTGGAGCCGATGGGGGCAGCCCCTCTTCCCGATCGGCGTACTCTACGATCCGTTCGTCGAACGTGCGCTGGAACCCTGGTCCTACGGAATCTACGCAGGCGGACAGTCGATTCTCGTCGGCACTCCGTCTGGCGTCACGCTGGCCCCAGAGGGCGGAGCCCACCAGTCGATCAAGACCCCGTCGATCGGCCTCGAGCAGCCGGGCTGCACGAGCTACGAACCCGCCTTCGCGATCGACGTCGAGTGGACGCTGCTCGCTGCGATGTCGCAGCTGGGGCGCCCCGACGGCGAGTCAGCCTACCTGCGCCTGTCGACCAAGCCGGTCGACCAGAAGCTCGCGGGCATGCCGACCGACCCGGCCGCGCGCGAGCGCCGCCGCCGCCAGGTCGTCGCGGGCGGCTACCGACTGCGTAGCGCCGTCACACCACAGGCGACCATCGTGGCGATGGGGGCCCTCGTGCCCGATGCCCTCGCGGCGGCCGACAGGCTGGCGGGCCTCGGCACCGACGTCGACGTGGTGTGCGTGACGAGCCCCGGACTGCTCTACGAGGCCCTCCAGGGGCGCAACGGCCAGGACGATGCGCCGAGCTGGATCCTCGACCAGATCCTGCCGCAGGACCGCGCGGCCCCCATGGTGACGCTGCTCGACGGTCACCCGCACACGCTCGCCTTCCTCGCCGGAGTGAACCAGGTGAAGAGCCGCAACCTCGGCGTCAGCCACTTCGGCCAGTCCGGAGACGTGCAGGAGGTCTACCGGCTCCACGGCATCGACGTCGACAGCATCGTGCGGGCGGCGCTCGACGTGATCGCCTGAGCGCCGCTCACCTCAGCGACGCACGATCGATCGCAGCAGCCTCAACGCGACGGAGAGCGACGCCATGTCGTCGCGTGAGAGGGCGTTGACCTCCTCGAAGACGCTTCGGGCGCGTCCGAGCTGGTCCGCGTTGAGAGCCTCCCAGGCCGCCAGGCGCGCCTCAGCCTCACCGGGCGGCGTCTCGCGCAGCACGGCCGTCGTCATGTCGGCCGCCGTCGAGTACAGGTCGTCGCGGAGGGCGGCGCGGGCCAGCGCCTGCCACCGGTCCTTGCGCGGCAACGAGGTGATCCGCTCGAGGAGGTTGTCGACCCCGAACCGGTCGTAGACCCGGTAGTACACCTCGGCCACCGCGACCATCGGCGCCCCCGTGTCTTTCGCGATGGTGGCCACGTCGAGCAGGGCGAAGGCCTCGAACAGCTCGGCCCAGCGCCGTGCAAGGTCCTCTGGCAGGCCCCAGCCATGGGCGGTGTCGAGCAGGAATCTCACGCGCTTCAGGTCCCCTCCGCGGAGGTAGTCGACCAGGTGCGCCCTGACCAGGTCGATCTGCGGCTTGTACTCGGCAACCACCTCGGCCACCGGCCGTGCGGCTCCCTGGTTGACCTGCCAGCGCACCGCCCGGTCGAGGAGACGACGGATGTCGAGGTGCACCGCCGTCCAGTGCTCGGTCGAGAATGACGACGGCAGCTCGTTCAGCTCGTCGACCATCGTGTCGAGTTCGAAGATCTCCCGCAGGGCGACGAAGGCATTCGCGACCGTTGCCGCGTCGGCGGAGGTCTCCTCGGAGGCACGGAAGGCGAAAGTCACGCCCCCCAGATTGATCATGTCGTTCGCGACGACGGTCGCGATGATCTCCCTGCGCAGCGGGTGCGTGTCGAGTTCGGCATCGAACCGCTCCGACAGCTGCCGGGGGAAGTAGCGGCGCAGGATGCCGCCGAACCAGGGGTCGTCGGCCAGATCACTGTCGCGCAGCGAGTTGGCGAGGTCGATCTTCGCGTACGCGGCAAGCACGGCGATCTCGGGCGAGGTCAGCCCCTGCCCCTGGTCGAGCTCCAGCCGTTCGCGCAGGCTCGTCGTCGTGGGCAGCGCCTCGAGGTCGCGTTTCAGGTCGCCAGAGGCCTCCAGAGCGTCCATCAGCCGTTCGTAGCTGGGACTCCAGGTCTTCACCTTCACCCGGTCGTTGAGCAGGAGGATGTTCTGGTCGATGTTGTCGTCGAGCACCAGCCTGGCCACCTCGTCGGACATCGACGCGAGGAACGCGGGACGCTCCTCCTCGGTGAGCCGGCCCGCCGCGACCATCCGGTCGACGAAGATCTTGATGTTGACCTCGTGGTCGGAGCAGTCCACCCCGGCGGAGTTGTCGATTGCGTCGGTGTTGAGGATCACGCCTCTCAGCGCGGCCTCGATGCGCCCGCGCTGCGTCAGACCGAGGTTGCCGCCCTCACCGACGACCCTGACCCGCAGGTCCCTGCCGTCGACGCGGATGGCATCGTTGGCCTTGTCGCCGACCTCGGCGGGCGTCTCCGTGCTCGCCTTGACGTAGGTGCCGATGCCGCCGTTATAGAGAAGGTCGGCTGGGGCCCGGAGGATCGCGCGCAGCAGCTCCGGCGGGCTCAATCGCGTCGTGCCGTCGGGCAGCCCCAGCGCCGTCCGCACCTCGGCCGAGATCGGCACGGCCTTCGCCTGGCGCGGGAATACTCCGCCACCGGTGCTGATGAGGCCCGTGTCATAGTCCGCCCAGGAGGAGCGCGGCAGTTCGAAGAGTCGCCGGCGCTCGACGAAGGACACCGCTGCGTCGGGGCTGGGGTCGAGGAAGATGTGGCGGTGGTCGAAGGCTGCGATGAGGCGGATGTGCTTCGAGAGCAGCATCCCGTTGCCGAACACGTCGCCCGACATGTCGCCGACGCCGACGACGGTGAAGTCGTCGGTCTGCGTGTCGATGCCCAGCTCGCTGAAGTGACGCTTGACGGACTCCCACGCGCCGCGGGCGGTGATTCCCATGGCCTTGTGGTCGTAGCCGATCGAGCCACCTGAGGCGAACGCGTCACCGAGCCAGAACCCGTACTCGGCGGCCAGGAAGTTGGCGATGTCGGAAAACGTGGCGGTGCCCTTGTCTGCGGCCACCACGAGGTACGAGTCGGCGTCGTCGTGGCGCACCACCCTGGCGGGCGGCTCGAGCCGCTCCCCCTCGGGGGTCGTCACCAGATTGTCGGTCAGGTCGAGCAGGCCGCGGATGAAGGTGCGGTAGGCCTCGACACCCTCCGCCATCCAGGCGCCCCGGTCGAGCGAGGGGTCGGGCAGCATCTTGGCGAAGAAGCCGCCCTTGGCGCCGGTGGGCACGATCACCGCGTTCTTCACCGTCTGGGCCTTCACGAGCCCGAGCACCTCCGTGCGGAAGTCCTCCCGCCGATCGGACCAGCGCAGGCCGCCGCGCGCGACCTTGCCGAACCGGAGGTGCACGCCCTCGACGCGCGGGGAGTACACCCAGGTCTCGAACATCGGCCGGGGAAACGGCAGCAGGTCGATCGCCGTCGGGTCGAGCTTGATGCTGAGGTACGGCTTCCGCTGGAAGAAGTTGGTGCGCAGCGAGGCCTCGATGAGCGTGATGAAGGTGCGGAGCACCCGGTCGGCGTCGAGGGTGGCGACCTGCTCCATCGCCTCGGCGATCTCCGCGCGCACCCGCACGACGCGGCGCGTGCGTTCGTCGTCGGCCAGGTCGGGGTCGAATCGCGCCTCGAAGAGCGCCACGAGCCCGCGGGCGACGGAGGGGTTGGCGAGCAAGGTGTCGCCGATGAACCCGTAGGAGTTGGCGTTGCCCATCTGGCGCATGTATTTCGCGTAGCTGCGAAGGATCACGACCCGGTGCCAGGGCATGCCCTCGCGCAGCACGAGGCGGTCGAGCCCGTCGGACTCGATCGCGCCGCCTACCGCGGCACCGAAGGCGTCGGCCAGCAGCGCACCGGTGGCCACCGGGTCCACCCCGGCGGGGTAATTCAGTCCGAGGTCGTAGAGGAAGAAGCCGCGCCCATCGGAGGTCTCGATCTCGAATGGCACCTCGTCGAGCACCTCGATCCCGAGGTTGTGGAAAAACGGCAGGATCTGGCTCAGGCTCCTCGACTCGAGCATGTAGAGCTTGATGCGCGCGTTTTCGCTCGCCTCCCCGGCAGGCTCCGGCAGGTAGACGTGAAGTCCCGGCTGCGCCGCACCGGACTTCGTGGCCTGCTCGGCGGCCGAGACCGCCTCGAACCTCACAATGTCCTGGAGCGCGTCCTCGATCTCGTAATCAACCCGGTAGCTGGCGGGGAACGCGTTGGACCAGAGCTCCGCCAGGCGGTCCGCGTCGTGCGGGGGATGAATCTCGTGCAGCTCCTCGGTGATCCCCTCCGACCAGGCACGCACCGCCATCACCAGGCGGCGCTCCAGCCGCGCAGCGTCGACGACCGCCGCCGGGGCGTCGCGCGGCAGCCGGATGCGGAAGAACAGCCGAGCGAGGGCCGATTCCGTCATCCGCGCTTCGAAGTCGAGGGATTCCGCGTGGAAGGCCTCCCGCAGCTGCTCCGCGATCCGCAGGCGCACCGCCGTCGTGTACCGGTCGCGGGGCAGGTAGACCAGAGCCGACATGAATCGTCCGTAGACATCGGGCCGGAGGAAGAGCCTGGTGCGACGTCGCTCCTGAAGCCGCTGGATGGCGATCGCCGTCGACACCAGCGAGGGCGCGTCCATCTGGAAGAGCTCGTCGCGCGGGTAGGTTTCGAGGATTCCCAGCAGGTCCTTGCCGCTGTGCGACCCCGGAGGGAATCCGACCTCCGCCATCACGGCGTCGACTTTCTCGCGCAGCACGGGCACGGCCCGCACCGAGCTTGTGTACGCGGTGGCCGCGAACAGCCCGATGAAACGCTGCTCGCCGTCGACGTTGCCCTCGGCGTCGAAGCTCTTGATTCCGATGTAGTCGAAGTAGGCGGGGCGGTGCACGCTCGAGCGCGAGTTCGCCTTGGTGATGACCAGGGCGCGCCGCTCGCGCGCCATCTTGCGGCCGGCCTCGGTGAGGTGCTGGATGTGGTGCCCGTCGTCCGCCGATCGCAGGAGGCCGAGACCACTGCCGTCGCGAATCGAGAGCACGTCTTCGCCGTCGACGGTTGCCAGGTCGTACTCCCGGTACCCGAGGAAGGTGAAGTTGTCGCGCTCGAGCCAGCGCAGCAGCTCCTGGGTCTGCGCCAGGTCGGCGATCGTGTCGCCGCCGGCCACTCTGTCGAGGGCGTTGGCGATGAGCACGGCCTTCGTGCGCATGCTGGGCCAGTCCTCGACCGCCGCCCTCACGTCGCCGAGAACCCGGGTCAGCCCCTCGACGAGCCGGGCCCGCGCCTCGTCGCTCGCGCGGTCGATTTCGATGGCGATCCAGGATTCCATATGCGGGCTGTCGTCGCCGTTCTCCAGCAGATGGGAGATATCGGGCATCGAGGAGGTGTCGCCGCTGGAGATGCCGACGCTCGCCGGCATCCGCCTGACGCCGATCAGACCGTGGGTCTCTCGGGTGCGGGTGACCACGAGCAGCGGGTGCACGACCAGGTGGATCGCCGAATGCTGGCGCACGAGTTCGGCGTTGACCGAGTCGACGAGGAACGGCATGTCGTCGGTGACGATGTAGACGACGCTGCAGCCGGCCTCGTTGCGGATCTCGACGTTGGCGGTCTTCGGCTGGCGGATGCCGCCGACCTGCCAGTGGGCGCTCGCCCGCCCGTGGAGCACATCGGCACTGTAGGCCTGTGCATCCTCAACGGGAAGGTGCTCGTAGTAATCGGCGACAAAGGCCGCGAGCGTGCTCCCCGCGGGGAGTTGCGCCGTCTTCATGGCTTCGGACGACATCGAAAGCGCCTCCATCAGTGCTGTTGTGTGCGCGTCATTGCGTCTCGACCGGCCGCGGTCGGGCGACTGTGGTCCTCTCCCCATGCTAGTTGCCCCGGTCGAGCGAGGGTGGGAGGCTCGGGGCCCTGCCGCCGCAGCGGACGGTCAGCTCGTCTTCTTCGCCTTCGCCCCGAGGGATGCCACGACCACGGTCCAGAGCTCGGCGAACGCGACCGCCGCAGGAGACTTCGGGGCGAAGGCGGCGACCGGTGCCCGTTGCGCCCCCATCCGTTCCACGACGCTGGCGGCCGGGATCGCCACACGCACGATCGGGTCGGCGGGCAGTGCGTCCAGAGCCTCCCGGTGAATCGTCTTTCTCCGATCGACCATCGACAGGAACGCGATCGTCGTGGCCCTCGAGCCCGTCGCCGCCATCAGCTGCCCCACCTGGTCGAGGGAGCGACGCGCGAGCGGAGACGGGGTGAGTGGCACCAGCACGAGGTCGGCGGCGTCGAGTGCATTCTTGGCGACGAGCGACTCCCCTGGCGGGCAGTCCAGGATCACCAGGTCGTAGTCCTTCTTCAGCGAGGCGACGATCTTTCCCACGCGGGAGATCGACTTCCTGGTCGCGTCGAGCACAAGGTCGAGGTCGCGGTAGGAGGCATCCGCGGGGATGAGGTCCAGCCGGGGGTAGGAAGTGGCGCGGATCGCCTCCGACGGGTCCGTCTTGCCACTGACGAGCGCATCCGCCCCCTTGCGAAGCTTGGGCTTGACCTCGAAGAGGAAGGTGGACGCACCCTGCGGATCGAGATCCCAGAGCAGCACCCGCGAGGTTTTGGCCGCCTCCCATGCGAGATTCACCGCGGTGGTCGTCTTGCCGACCCCGCCCTTCGTGCTGTAGACGGCAACAACCTTCATGACGGGCTCCTCGCGTGAACGGACGATGGGAAAGCCAACGCGCCCCGTTCGATGATATTGAGGTCGGAGTGCCGGCGGCACCACATCACATCGCCATCGGGGGTTTTTCGGGGGAGAACGGAGCGAGTCCGGCCCCAACGATCCTATCGACGAGCCAGGAGCGCAACGCGTGGTTGAAGAGCTCGACATTCTCGATGTTCCACTGGTGATGCAATCCCGGAGCCGTCGCGGCGAGGCTACCCGGGATGCCCGCCGCCACACGATCGAGCGAGGTCGTCGCAATCGTGGCCGAGTCGGCGCCGCCAGCGACCGCGATCGTCGGTGCGGTCACGCGGCCAAGAATGGCGGAGGGAATTCCCTGCGCGACCTCGTCCAGGATGGCGCGTGCCGTGTCCCTCCTAATTCCAAGACCGGTGGTGATGAAGAGCTCAGCATCCTCCCCGATGAGTCCGTAACTCCGGGCGAGATTCGTCCAGAATCCGCGCTGGTTCCAGAGAAGAAGCATGAGCCGGCCGATCACGACGTCGCGCCTGGTGGGCGGCCCGACCTGGGCACTTGCGAGAAAGAGGCTCGCGGCCTTGAGTGGGTGTCTGGCCGCGAGATGCAGCGCGATCGCGGAGCCGAGGGAGAGTCCGACGACGTGCGAGCCGTCGGGGATGAGGTCGGCAAGCTCATCGGCTGTCGCCTCGATCGATCGCCAATTCACCTGGTTGCTCGCGCCGAAGCCGGGAAGGTCGGGCACCAGGATGCTGTACTCGGGGAAAGCCGGAATCTGTTGCCCCCACATCCAGCCGGCGACATTGCCGCCGTGAAGGAAGACGATGGTTTCGGCCAAGTGAGCCCCGGGAGCGTTGCGGGGGGCAATCGTGATTACTTCCAATGGATCCGATTTCTGTTGTCGCGCGCGCCGTGGAGTCGTGAGGTTGGGTGTAATCATGTCTACATGGCGATGCCGGTTCTGGCCACGAAGCTCTTCGTCCCGGCACCGCGCTCCCAATTTGTGGCGCGCCCACGCCTGATCGAGAAACTGGATGCCGGCATCCGGTCGGGAAGAAGACTCACCCTGGTTTCTGCCCCGGCCGGGTTCGGCAAGACCACCATCCTCAGCGAGTGGGTCGCCGAGATCCGGCGACTCGAGCCGCGGATACGTGTGGCCTGGTTGTCGCTCGAGGCCAGCGACAACGACCCGGTGCGCTTTATTGGCTACCTCATTGCAGCCCTGCAGCAGGCCGACGCTGACATCGGGGCGGAACTGGCCACGGGCCAGCCGCCCACCGAAGCGACCCTGACCACGGTCGTCAACGACATCGCCGCGAGCACCCACGAGATCCTTCTGGTCCTCGACGACTTCCAGCTGATCGAGGACCAGTCGATCCGCGACGGGGTGGTCTTTTTGCTCGACCACCTGCCTTCTTCTCTCCACCTGGCCATCGCGAGCCGTTCCGACCCGCTCCTGCCGGTCGCTCGCCTGCGTGCGCGAGGCGAGCTCACGGAGCTGCGTGCCGCCGACCTGCGCTTCACCCCCGTCGAGGCCGCCGCGTTCCTCGGCCCGGTGATGGGCCTGTCGCTCTCACCCGAGGATGTCGCCGCCCTCGAAACCCGCACGGAGGGGTGGGTTGCCGGGCTGCAGTTGGCCGCACTGTCGATGCGGGACCGCACCGATGCACCCGCATTCATCGCCGCCTTCGCGGGCAGTAACCGTTTCGTCATCGACTACCTCATCGAGGAGGTGCTCGAGCGGGTGCCGCTGGACGTGCGCGACTTCCTCTGCGAGACGGCCATTCTCGACCGGCTCAGTGGTCGGCTCTGCGAGGCGGTGACCGGGCAGGCCGGCGGCGCCGAGATGCTCCAGTCACTGGAACGCTCGAACCTTTTCGTTGTTCCCCTGGATGACCGGCGCGAGTGGTTTCGCTATCATCACCTGTTTGCCGACGTGTTGCGCGTGCGCCTGCTGGCCCGCGGCCCGGACCAGGTCGCGGCGTTGCACGGCCTCGCCAGCGAATGGTTCGAGCAGAACGGCCTGCCGGAGGAGGGAGTGCGGCACGCGCTGGCGGCCTCCGACTTCTTGCGCGCGGCGAGGATGATCGAGGCGACCGTTCCGCGCGTGCGCAAGAGCAGGCAGGATGGGATGCTGCTCCGCTGGCTCTCCGTTCTGCCGGAGGAGACAATCGCGCGGCGGCCTGTGCTGGGCGTGTTCTCAGCGTGGTCCTCGCTGGTTTCGGGTGACATCGCCGCCGTCGAACCGAAGCTCGCCGCGGCGGAACGAGCGCTGGCCGCAACCCACGAATCGTCACCGGGCCGTGAACTCGACACGCTCCCCGTCACGATCGCCCTCTACCGCGCCTCCGTCGCTCTGGCCACCGGCGACCTTCCCGCTATCAGGCAGCACGCCGGTCGCGCCCTCGCGCTCACGAAGCCCGACGATCACCTCGGGCGTGGCGCGGCCGCCGGCCTTCTGGGGCTCGGCGCGTGGGCGAGCGGAGATCTCGAGGCGGGAGTGAGGGCATTCGCCGATGTCGCCGGCAGCCTGCGCCTCGCCGGCAACCTGACCGACGCGCTCAGCACCACCATGGTGCTCGCGGACATGCTGATCCCGCTTGGCCGCCTGGAAGAGACCCGACGCGCATACGAGACCGCGCTGCGAGAGGCGGTCGAGAAGCTGCGCGACGGGCCACCAGCAGCGGACCTCCACGGGGGCTTTGCCGAAGCGCTGGTTGAGCTCGGCGAGCTCGCGTCAGCCGAGGAACATCTCGCCGCCGGCGAAGCGCTCGGTGAGAGCGCCTTCTCCCACGAGCACCACTACCGCTGGTACGTTTCGAAGGCGCTGCTCAGGCAGGCCCAGGGCGACTTCGACACCGCACTCGACCTTCTTGAGCAGGCGGAGCAGCGCTACCGTCGCGGGTTCTTCGCCGAGGCGCGACCGATCGAGGCGATGAGGGCGCGCGTTCTTGTCCTGCAGGGGCGCCTTCCCGAAGCACAGGCGTGGGCGGACGCTCGTGGCCTGACTCCCCACGACGACCTCAGCTACCTGCGCGAGTACGCCCACATCACCCTGGTCAGGTTGTTGATCGCGCAGCGCAATCCCGCGGCCGCCCCGCTGTTGCAGAGACTTCTCGACGCTGCCGAGGCGGGCGGGCGGGCGCGAGTCGCCGCCGAGCTGCGGTCACTGGCCGGTCGCGTGACGGACCGGACCACCGGCATCACTGAGGGTCTGAGCGACCGCGAGCTGCAGGTCCTGCGGCTGCTCGCGACCGAACTCACCGGCCCCCAGATCGCGGGCGAACTCTTCGTCTCGGTCAACACTCTCCGCACCCACACCCGGCACGTTTTCGAGAAGCTCGACGTGAACAGCCGGCCCGCCGCCGTGCGACGTGCACGCGAACTGGGTGTGATCTAACAATCACCAGACGAGTCACCACATGTGGTGATGCCGGGTCATCAGGTCGATTCGTAGGTTGCCCCTATGAACATCACCTCAGCAACTCTGAATCGCGCCGCCGCTGCGGCAGCCGCGCTTGCCGGCCTCATCTACATTGTCATCCAATTCGTCCACCCGGCGGACGTCGTCGAGTCGCTCACCACCCAGCGATGGATCACGGTGCACCTATTCAGCTTCACGATGGCCGTGCTCGCACTGATCGGCATCACCGGAATCTACCTGCGCCAGATTCGGCAGTTCGGACTGCTCGGGCTCATCGCCTCCGCAATGCTCGCCCTGTTCTTCGTGCTCCAGGCGGCATACACCTTCACTGAGGCTCTCGTCGCGCCGCTCATCGCGGTTGATGCCCCCCAGCTTGCGACCGGCGTCGCCGGCCTGTTCGGCCGCGAACCGGCCATGTCCGACCTCGGCATCCTTGGCGGGCTGCCCCTCATTGGCCTCGTGCTCTACGTCGGTGGAGGACTGCTGTTCGGCGTCTCGATCATCCGCGCCCGGGTGCTCTCCCGTGGGGCGGGCGTCCTTCTCGTCGCCGCAGCTGCGGTGACACCCGTCGCGGGTGCTCTGCTGCCGCACACCCTCGAGCGCCTGGCCGCTCTCCCCATGGGTGCGGCCCTGATCTGGCTCGGCTGGTCCCTGTGGTCGCACCGGACGCCGACGGCCCGACCCGTGTACGAGATTCGCCTGCAGGGGC
>Ga0335397_10004896_pt1 | contig 17595 bp, 18 predicted proteins | sample MAT04_FD_205740 | JGI IMG/M metagenome (GOLD analysis project Ga0335397, IMG submission 205740) | Freshwater microbial communities from Lake Fryxell liftoff mats and glacier meltwater in Antarctica - MAT-04 (spades assembly) (version 2) ... | reverse complement strand
CGCGACCACGCGGCTGCCGTTGAGGGCGAGGAACATACCGACCGCGAGGAAGGCGGCGAGCTTGTTGCCGTCGACAAACGGTTGGTTCTTTGCCAGGCCCACGCCGTACGCCGCGGCGAGTTCAGCCAGGTCGGGATCGCCGCAGGCGACCAGATTCATCGGCCGCGCGAGTGCCGCCTCGAACAAGCCTTCATCGCGCAGGCCGGGCGCGCCGCCGTGCTCGGCAATGCTTTCGTCGTGCAGCAGTTCCAGGGCCTGCCGCCCCACCCAGCGCCAGTTCATTTGGCAAGCTGGTGAAAGGTGTCGCGGAACTCGCGCATGAACGCTCGGCCCGCCTTCAGCTGTTCGTCCAGGGCCGGGTCGTAGGGTGTCAGCCGCACGCCATCGGCCGCATCGGTGACGAACACCGTGTCGCCCTTCTCCAGCTTCAGCCGCGCCAGCACCTCCTTGGGCAGGATGACGCCGACGGAATTGCCGATCTGGGTAAGCTTGAGCGCGGTCATGGCGGGCCTTTTGTTATAACAAACGTTATACTAGCCCGCCGATCCCGACCCCGCAAGCACGCCACCGGAAGGCCCACCGCCATGCTCACCGTCAACAAGATCATCGCCCAGGGCAAAGGCCTGGCGCCCGCGCTGCTCAAGCGCGCCAGCAGCGTGGAACTGGGCTGGGACACGCGCCAGAAGAGCCGCTTCGACGCCACCGACAGCGCCGGCCGCCAGCTCGCCGTGTTCCTGCCCCGCGGCACGGTGGCGCGCGGTGGCGACGTGCTGGTGGTGGAAGACGGCTCGTTGGTGCTCGTGAAGGCCGCGCCGCAGCCCGTGCTGATGGTGCAGGCCTGCGCAGAACACGGCAGCGCGCACGACCTGATGCGCGCCACCTACCACCTGGCCAACCGCCATGTCGCGCTGGAGATCGCAACCGACCACCTGAAGCTCGAACCCGACCATGTGCTGGCCGAGATGCTGCGGGCCATGCACCTGACGGTGACCGAGGCGCAGCAGCCCTTCGAGCCCGAGGGCGGCGCTTATGCCGCGGCCTCGCATGGGCATGGCCATGCACACGAGCACGGTCATGACCACGGCCACGACCACGACCACGCCCACCCCGCCCCGGCGGCGCCGACGCGTGGCCGGCCCGTGCCGGTGAGCGTGGCCGCGGCGCCGGCGCCGCACGTGCACGGCCCCGGCTGCGGCCATGACCACGGCGACCACAAGCACTGAGGCGGGACGTGAAATTCCGGAAGGAGCCGAACGCCTGCCGAAGGCCCGAACGCGATTTCACGCGTGAGGGCTGACGCCACCGCGGCGCCCGCGACCGGCAGCGCTACGCCGCCGGCCACGCTGCTGCAGCTGATGTGGCTGGCCTCGCCGGCGCTGCCGGTGGGCGGCTTCAGCTATTCCGAAGGGCTGGAGGCGGCCGTCGAGGCCGGCCTCGTCTCGAACGAGGCGCAGGCCGCCGAGGTGCTCTCGGCCCAGCTGCAACTGACGCTGGCACGCAGCGACCTGCCCGCACTGGCCCAGGCCCACGCCGCCTGGCAGTTGCATGACGCGGTGCAGGTGCAGGCCGTCAACACCTGGCTGCGCTGCACGCGCGAGAGCGCCGAGTTCCGCGCCCAGGCCGAACAGATGGGCCGTTCTCTGCTCGACTGGCTGAAAAACGGCGCCCACGCCGCCGACCCCCGGCTGGCTATGCTGGCCGCGCTGCCACCGGCACCGCTGTGGCCCACCGCGTTTGCGCTGGCGGCCGTGCTGGCCGGCGCCACGCCGCGCGAAACGCTGCTGGCCTTCGCCTGGGGTTGGGCCGAGAACATGGCGCAGGCCGCGATGAAAGCGGTGCCGCTGGGCCAGGCGGCGGCGCAACGGGTGCTCTCGCGCCTGGCCGCCGAACTGCCGGCCGTCGTCGAGCAGGCGCTGGCCCTGCCCGCCGAAGAACGCCAGGCCTGCGCGCCCATGCTCGCCATCCTGAGCGCCCAGCACGAGACGCAGTACTCGCGCCTGTTCCGTTCCTGAAAGCTGCCGGCCCTGTGCCCTGGCAAAGGCTTGCACGCTTCGTGCATCATGGTCCGCATGAACACGAAGCTGCATGCGGTACCTGGTCGAACCAAGAAGCTGCCCCCGCTGCGCGTGGGCGTGGGCGGCCCGGTGGGCTCGGGCAAGACGACGCTGGTCGAGCTGCTGTGCAAGGCCATGCGCGAGCGCTGGGACCTGGTGGTCGTCACCAACGACATCTATACCAAGGAAGACCAGCGCCTGCTGACGGTGGCCGGCGCGCTGGCGCCCGAACGCATCGTCGGCGTCGAGACCGGCGGCTGCCCGCACACCGCCATCCGCGAAGACGCGTCGATCAACCTCGAAGCGGTTGACCGCCTGCTCGAGCAGTTCCCCGACGCCGACATCGTGTTCATCGAAAGCGGTGGCGACAACCTCGCGGCCACGTTCAGCCCCGAACTCAGCGACCTGACGATCTACGTCATCGACGTCGCCGCCGGCGAGAAGATCCCGCGCAAGGGCGGCCCCGGCATCACCAAGAGTGACCTCTTCGTCATCAACAAGACCGACCTCGCGCCCCATGTCGGCGCCAGCCTCGAAGTGATGGAAGCCGACACCCGACGCATGCGCCCCGACCATGCCGGCCGGCGGCCCTACGTGATGAGCAACCTGCGCACGCAGCAGGGGCTGGCCGAGGTGGTGCGCTTCATCGAGACACGCGGGCTGCTCGTGGCCTGAGCGCACGCCGGCTGGCTGCGCCAGCGCACGGAAACCGTCGGCAGCCCGGCCTAAGATGCGCGCTCCGGGCGACACGCCCAGCACAGGAGGCACACCATGGGTCTGATGTCATTTTTCAAGGAAGCCGGCGAAAAACTCTTTGGCACCGGCAAGGCCGCCGCCGCCACCCCGGCAGCGGGCGCGTCACCCGAGCAGGTGGCCGCGCTCAACCAGACCGCCGGCAAGGCGATCGAGGACTACGTCGTCGCGCAGGGGCTGAAGGTCGACGCACTCGACGTCGGCTTCGACGGCGCCACGCACACCGTCACCGTCTCGGGCGTGGTCGCCGACCAGGCGACCAAGGAAAAGGTGCTGCTGTGCTGCGGCAACGTGGCCGGCGTGGCCGCCGTCAACGACCTGCTGACGGTGACCGCGCCCGAACCCGAGGCACAGTGGCACACGGTGGTGGCGGGCGACAACCTGTCGAAGATCGCCAAGAAGTTCTACGGCGACGCCAACAAGTACCCGGCCATCTTCGAGGCCAACAAGCCGATGCTGAAGCACCCGGACAAGATCTACCCGGGGCAGATGCTGCGCATTCCGCCGCTGGCCTGAACATCCTGCCGCTGCGGCCGGCGGCTAGAGTCGTGGCCTGCGGGTCGAGCGCCGGGCCGCTCCCAAGCCGGCCCGCGTCCCCTTGGGGGACCGGCCGACGAACCCGTCGGCCGAGGGGTTCCATTGAGCAAACTGTATTTCCGCTACGCCGCGATGAACGCCGGCAAGAGCACCGCCCTGCTGCAGGCGGCGCACAACTACGAAGAGCGCGGCATGAAGGTGCGGCTCTTCACCGCCGCCCATGACGACCGCGCCGGCCACGGCATCATCGGCTCGCGGCTGGGCCTGCAGCGCCAGGTCGAGACCTTCGGCCCGCAGACGGTGTTCGACGCCGGCTGGCTGGGCGCAGGCTGGGCCTGCGTGCTGATCGACGAAGCCCAGTTCCTGCAGCCCGAACAGGTGCGTCAGCTGCATCGCCTGGCGCACGCGGCCCACCTGCCGGTGATCTGCTACGGCCTGCGCAGCGACTTCCGCGGCGAAGCCTTCCCCGGCGCCGCCGCGTTGCTGACGCTGGCCGACGACCTGGAAGAGATGAAGACCATCTGCGCCTGTGCGCGCAAGGCCAGCATGAACCTGCGTGTCGACGACCTGGGCCGGCGCGTCAAGGAAGGCGAGCAGGTCGTCATCGGCGGCAACGAGCGATACCGCGCCGTGTGCCCCTCGTGTTTCTACAGCGAGGCCGACGACCCGATCGACGCACCCGGCCTCTTCGGCTGAGAGCCGCTGGCGGCCCGGGCCGCTTCAGCGCCGCGTCGCCAGCCAGATGCTGGGCAGGATCAGCGCCGCACCGGCCAGGTGGTAGCCCTGGGGCACCTCGCCCAGCAGTGCCCAGGCCAGCAGCGCGCCGTAGACCGGCGCAAGGTAGAGCATCAGCGACGTGCGTGAGGCCCCCAGCTCACGCTGGATGTAGGCATGCGCGGCGTAGGACAGGGCCCCGGGCAGCAGCGCCGCCACGAGCACCAGACCCAGCGCTTTCGCGCCCAGCGGCGGGCCGGGCGCCAGCCAGGCTTCCAGCGCCGCGAAAGGCAGCAGCAGCACCAGCCCGCCGGCGATGATGCACACCAGCCGCTGCGCCGGCGACAGGCGCGAGGGCCAGTACTTCAGCAGCACCGAGTAGGCCGTCCAGGCGACGGCGCAGGCGACGATCCAGCCGTCGCCCACCGTGAAGCGCACCGCCAGCAGGTTCTGCGGCTGGCCCTTGGCGACGACAAAAAGCACCCCCAGCAGGGCCAGCGCGCCGCCCAGCTTCTGCGCGCCGCTCATGCGTTCGTGCAGCAGGCGGGCACTGAGCGCGACGATGGCCACCGGCGTGGCGGCGTAGATCAGCGCGATGTTCGTCGACGTCGTTGTCTGCCCGCCCAGGTAGACCCAGGCACCGCAGATCCACATGCCCAGGGCGCCCAACGCCAGCAGCTGCTTCCACTCGCTGCGCCACAACGCGGGCTGCCGCACCAGCCCGCGCCAGACGAAAGGCAACAACAGCAGCCCCGCCAGCAGCCAACGCCCGCTGGCCAGCAGGTGCGGCGCGATGACGCCTTCGGCAGCGCGCGCAATGACGTAGTTCGACGACCACAGTGCCGGCACCACCCACAACAGCACCGGCGCCCAGCGCGCGGCGCGGCCCTGGCGCGTGGCGTTCACGCCCTCAGGGGCGCTGCGCCATCGCCTGGCCCAGGCGCACCGCACCCCCCGGCGCCCAGTGCGGGTTGAAGCGCAGCGGACCGGCCGGGAACAGCAGCACCACGGTGGAGCCGAGCAGGAAGCGGCCCATCTCGGCGCCCTGCGCCAGGCGGATGTCCTGGTCGTCGTAGCGCCAGTCGCGCACGACACCCGGTCGCGGCGGGTTGACGACACCGTGCCACACGGTGGCCATGCTGCCGACGATGGTGGCACCCACCAGCACGTTGACCCAGATGCCCTGCGGTCCGTCGAACACGCACACCACACGTTCGTTGCGCGCGAACAGCCCGGGCACGCCGCGCGCCGTGGCCGGGTTCACGCTGAACAGCTCGCCCGGCACGTGCGTCATGCGCAGCAGCCGCCCGGCACAGGGCATGTGGATGCGGTGGTAGTCGCGCGGGCTGAGGTAGATCGTCGCGAAGTGGCCGCCATGGAAGTGCGCAGCCAGGGCGCTGTCGCCGCCCAGCAGCGCGGTGGCGGTGTAGTCGTGCCCCTTGGCCTGGAAGATGCGCTCGCCGGCCATGGCGCCGAACTGGCTGATCGCGCCGTCCACCGGACACACCAGGTCGGCGTTGGCCAGCGGCCGCACGCCGGGCTTCAGTTCGCGCGTGAAGAACTCGTTGAAGCTGGCGTAGGCCCCTGGGTCGGCATTCGTGGCTTCGGCCATGTTGACGCCGTAGCGGCCGATGAACCAGCGGATGTTCAGCGTCGTCAGGGCCCCCAGCCGCGCCCTCGCCACCCGGCCGGCGAAGCGTGTCAGCGCCTGCTTCGGCAGCAGGTACTGCGTGGCGACCTTCAGGCGCTCGGACACTGGCGACATGGGCAGCCAACGCACCGAGGCCTCGCGCGGAACCGGCTTCGCCGGGCCGCGGCAAGAGCCCGCCCGGGGGCTAGCGAACGCAGTGAGCTTGGGGGTTTCATTTCAGCGGCGAAAGTTCGCGCAGCGCCTTCACGGCACCCGCACCGACACCGGCGCCAAAACGCTTGGCCAGGCGCTCGGCGACGTTCGGCCGCGGCGTGTAGTCGACCACCTCCTCGGCCTTCACCACCTCGCGGGCGACGAAATCGAGGTTGCCCAGGGCATCGGCCAGGCCCAGCTTCACCGCCTCTTCGCCATTCCAGAACAGGCCCGAGAAGGTCTCGGGTGTTTCCTTCAGGCGCGCACCGCGGCCCTGCTTGACGACGGCGATGAACTGCTGGTGGATCTGCTCGATCATGGCCTTGGCCAGCACCGTCTGCTGTGCATTGGCGGGGCTGAAGGGATCGAGCATGCCCTTGTTGTCGCCGGCGGTGAGCAGCCGGCGCTCGACACCCAGCTTCTCCATCAGGCCGGTGAAGCCGAAGCCGTCCATCAGCACGCCGATGCTGCCCACGATGCTGGCCTTGTCGACGTAGATCTCGTCGGCAGCCACGGCGATGTAGTAGGCGCCCGAGGCGCACATCTCCTCGACCACCGCGTAGACCTTCTTGTTGTGTTTGGCCTTGAGGCGCCGGATCTCGTCGTTGATGATGCCGCTCTGCACCGGGCTGCCACCGGGCGAGTTGATGCGCAGCACCACGGCCTGCGCGCCGTTGTCCTCGAAAGCCTGTTTCAGCGCCGCCACCAGGTCTTCGGCGTTGGCGCTCTCCTCGAGCCCGATCTCGCCGCGCACTTCCACCAGCGCGGTATGCGGCGCGCTCGGCGCGGTGCTGGGGCCCCGCTGCGCGAAGGCGGCCCACAGCACGGCCGCCACCAGGCCCAGCCAGGCCAGGCGGAAGAAGATCTTCCAGCGGCGGTCGGTCTTGTGCTGGCGCAGCAGTTCCAGCGCCACGCGCTCGAGCGACGACTCCAGTCCGCTGCGCGCCGCCGGCGGCGCGGCCGCGACGGCGCTGCCCTGACGCGGCGTTTCGAAGGGCGGGTCCACCGGTCCGGAAGGCGGTGGCGTATCGGTGGCGCTCATGGGGAACTTTCAGGAGGCGGTGCGTCGAAAGGCACCGGCTGGATATCGCGGGAAGGATACCAATGCACCCAGCCGTCGTGCTCGGCGACCCGCAGCGCGGTCAGCCGACCGCGCCCGCAGGGCCCGCCGACGCAGCGGCCGTCGCGCGGCTCGTAGGCGGCGCCGTGGATGCTGCACAGGATGACGCGCTTTTCGATGTCGAGGAACTCGCCGGGCTGCCAGTCCATCTCGGTCGGCGCGTGCACGCAGCGGTTCATGTAGGCGCGTACCTGGCCGTCGAAGCGCAGCGCGAATGCGCGCGCCGGGCGGCCGTACTCCAGCACGTCCCAGACCCAGGCGCGGCCGCGCTCTTCGAGATAGGTGGCGGCGCAAAGGGTTTCGGCGACCGGTTTGGGAACGGGCGCCTCGGTCATGCGTTGTCGAGCAGCCAGTCGTGCAGCTCACGCGTGCTGTGCGCGACGAAGAGCGGCCCGTGCAACTCGAAGGCCTCGGCGTCATGCGCGCCGTAGCTCACCGCCACCCGCGGCGTACCGGCGTTGGCGGCCAGTAGCAGGTCGTGCGTGGTGTCGCCGATCATCAGCGTGCGCTCGGGCGCCACGCCGAACTCGGCCATCAGCTCCTGCAGCATGCGCGGGTGCGGCTTGCTCGCGGTTTCGTCGGCGGTGCGCGTGGCGTCGAACATGCCGGCCAGCTGCGAATGGGCCAGCGCGTCGTCCAGGCCGCGGCGGTTCTTGCCGGTGGCCACGGCCAGAAAGTGCTGGCGCTCCTTCAGCGCCTGCAGCATTTCCAGCGTGCCAGGGAAAAGCACCAGCGCGTCCTTGCTGGCGAAGTAGTGGTGGCGGTAGCGCAGGCTGAGTTCGTCGACACGCTCGGCCGGCAGTTCGGGCACGGCGTGGCGCAGCGCGTCGTGCAGTCCCAGGCCGATGACGTAGGCCGCGGCTTCATCGCTGGGTGCGGCCACGCCGAGGTCGTGGCAGGCGTTCTGGATGCAGCGCACGATCAGCATCGTGCTGTCGAAGAGCGTGCCGTCCCAGTCGAAGGCGATCAGGTCGTAGCGGCGGTGTCGGCGTGGGTTCATGGGGGCTGGAGTGTCGCGCAGGGGCGCGCCGGGCGTGGGCGCAGGGTCAAGCCAGCAGCGCTGCGCACTCGGGCGGCAACGGCGCGACGAGCGTGATGCGTTCACCCGTGGCCGGGTGGTCGAAGGCCAGCTGGCGCGCGTGCAGGAACATGCGCTCGAAGCGGTGTTCACGCGCGAAGGCCTTGTTGCGCGCGAAGTCGCCGTACTTCGGGTCGCCGACGATGGCGTGGCCGTGGCTGGCCAGATGGACGCGGATCTGGTGCGTGCGGCCGGTCTTCAGCGTCACGTCCAGCAGCGTGGTGTCGGGCATGCGCTGCGCCACCTTCACCAGCGTGATGCTGCGCCGGCCGTCGGCGTGTTCGGCGGCCACCACGCGCACATGGCGTTCACCCTTTGCGTCCAGGCCCTTGTGCAGCGCCAGGTCGATGACCTTGAGCTTGTCGGGCCAGGTGCCGAAGACCAGCGCCGAATAGACCTTGCCGATGGACTTTTCGGGGATGCGGCTGCGGAACTGGTCCTGCAGCGCCGTCAGCGCGCTGCGCTTCTTGGCCAGCAGCAGCACGCCCGAGGTTTCCTTGTCGAGCCGGTGCACCAGTTCCAGGAAGCGCGCCGCCGGCCGCGACGAGCGCAACTGCTCGATGACACCCGAGCTCACGCCGCTGCCGCCGTGCACCGCCACGCCGGCGGGCTTGTGGATGGCGAGCAGGTGTTCGTCTTCCAGCAGTACCGGGAATTCGCGCGCTGGCGCCGGCGGCACGGTAGACGGCTCCGGCAGGCGCATCGGCGGCACACGCACGTCGTCGCCCTCGGCGACCCGGCTGTCGGCCTGCGCCCGGCCCTTGTTCAGCCGCACCTCGCCCGAGCGGATGACGCGGTAGACATGCGTCTTCGGCACGCCCTTGAGCACGCGCATCAGGTAGTTGTCGAGCCGTTGGCCGGCCGATTCGGCGTCCACCGTCAGGTGGCGCACCGCGGGCGCGTCGGTCGTGGCCTTGGGCCGGGCTTTGGCCCCTATAATCTGCCGCTCCACGTTTGCGCTGTAAGTGCTTGATTTATGGGAGTTTACCCGGGCCGTCCCGGTGTGAGCGTGGGGCGCGGCAGGTGGGGCACGAGCCCCCGGCCCGCAACAAGAGGTGATGCAACGCCCGCAGCGGGCGTTCGGGCCGGGGCCCTGGAGGTACCCGGCAGGCCGCAGCTGCAGGTGGCAGAGAAACGAAGAAGAACCCTGTCTCGCTACAACGCAAGACACCCGTGAACACCTGTGGTGGCAGACCGCCGAAGCCGGCGACTCTGGCACCCGCGCCCGGTGCGCCCAGCTGCAGTCCATGTCGTCCCCGTCTCCCGTCCCGCCCCGCACACGCCTTCACGCGCTTCGGCCTTTCGCCGCAAGCCGGGGCGTGGGGGCACCGCTGCGTGATCCGCGGCGGCCAGGGTCGACGCCGCATGCCGCTGCAGCCGCGCCCGACGCGCACGCGCCAACGCTGCGCCCCTGACCGCCACTGGCGGTAAGAACGCAGTCCAGGGCATTTCGCGCCGACGGTTCCACCGCGTTTTTCGTGCATCGATGTGAGAACGGGCACCACGCCGAGAGGCGCAGTGCCCTCCTGGAGTGCACATGAAACGCATGCTGATCAACGCCACGCAGCCGGAAGAGCGGCGCCTGGCCATCGTCGACGGGCAGAAACTGCTCGACTTCGAAACCGAAATCGAGGGGCGCGAACAGCGCAAGGGCAACATCTACAAGGCGCTCATCACGCGTGTCGAGCCCTCGCTGGAAGCCTGCTTCGTCGACTACGGCGAAGAACGCCACGGCTTCCTGCCGTTCAAGGAAATCTCGAAGAACTACTTCCGCGAAGGCGCCGACGTCAAGAACGCGCGCATCCAGGACGTCGTCAAGGAAGGCGACAACCTGCTGGTGCAGGTCGAGAAGGAAGAGCGCGGCAACAAGGGCGCCGCACTCACCACCTTCGTCAGCCTGGCCGGGCGTTACCTGGTGCTGATGCCCAACAACCCGCGCGGCGGCGGCGTCAGCCGGCGCATCGAGGGTGAACAGCGCGAAGAGCTGAAGGAAAACCTCGACCAGCTCGACTACCCGAAGGGCATGAGCCTGATCGCGCGCACCGCCGGCATCGGCCGCAGCGCCGAAGAGCTGCAGTGGGACCTGAACTACATGCTCAAGCTGTGGGACGCCATCGACGGCGCTTCCAAGGCGGGCAAGGGCGCCTTCCTGATCTACCAGGAAAGCAGCCTCGTCATCCGTGCCATCCGGGACTACTTCACCGCCGACATCGGCGAGATCCTGATCGACACCGACGACATCTTCGAGCAGGCCCAGCAGTTCATGAACCACGTGATGCCCGAGACGGCCAATCGCGTGAAGCGCTACCGGGACGACGCGGCGCTGTTCAGCCGCTTCCAGATCGAGCACCAGATCGAGACGGCCTTCAGCCGCACCGTGAACCTGCCTTCGGGCGGCGCCGTCGTCATCGACCACACCGAGGCGCTGGTCAGCGTCGACGTGAACTCGGCGCGCTCCACGCGCGGCAGCGACATCGAGGAAACCGCCACCCGCACCAACCTGGAAGCCGCCGACGAGGTGGCGCGCCAGATGCGGCTGCGCGACCTGGGCGGGCTGATCGTCGTCGACTTCATCGACATGGAAGAGAGCAAGAACCGGCGCGAGGTCGAACAGCGGCTGCGCGACGCGCTGCGCTCCGACCGTGCGCGTGTGCAATTCAGCAGCATCAGCAAATTCGGCCTGCTGGAGCTGAGCCGCCAGCGCCTGCGCCCGGCGCTGAGCGAAGGCAACCACATCACCTGCCCGCGCTGCAACGGTACCGGCCACATCCGCGACACCGAATCGTCGGCGCTGCAGATCCTGCGCATCATCCAGGAAGAGGCGCTGAAGGAGAACACCGCCGCCGTGCACGTGCAGGTGCCGGTGGAAGTGACCAGCTTCCTGCTGAACGAGAAGCGCAGCGAGATCACCAAGATCGAACTCAAGCAGCGCGTCACCGTGCTGCTGGTGCCCAACAAGCACCTCGAGACGCCGAACTACAAGCTGGAACGCCTGCGCCACGACGACCCGCGCCTGGAAAGTCTGCAGGCCAGCTACACGATGATCGAGGAGCCGAGCGAAGAAGTCGGCATCACGCGGCGCGAGAAGGCCAAACCCAAGCAGGAACCGGTGATCAAGGGTGTGCTGCCCGACCAGCCGGCCCCGCCCGCACCGGCACCGGCTCCGGCACCGGCACCGCTGCCGGCACCTGCGCCCGTCGCGGTGGTGACACCGGCGCCGCGTGCACCGGCACCCGCACCGGCCCCGGCCGGCGGTGGCTTCTTCGCCTGGGTCGGCCGCCTGTTCGGCGGTTCGCCCACGCCGTCGCCTGCACCGGTGGTTACGCCTGTCGTCGCTGCCGAAGCGGGCTCCGCACCCGCGCCCGAGAAGCGCGACGGCCGCCGGGGTGGCCGCGGCGAACGTGGTGGCGAGCGAGGTGGCGAGCGAGGCGGTGAACGTGGCGGCCGGGGTAGCCGCGACCGCGGTGACCGTGAAGGCGGCAACCGCGAAGGCCGTGGTGGCCGCGACGGCCGCGGTGGTCGCGCCGACGCACCCGCCGAAGGCAGCACGCCGGCCGCCCGCGAAGAACGTGCACCGCGCACCGCCGAACGCGGCGAACGCGGCGAACGCGGCGAACGCAGCGAACGTAGTGCCGAGCGCGGTGCCGAGCGCGGTGTCGAACGTGGCAGCGACCGCAACGGTGAACGCCGTGGGCCGCGCCCCGAGCGCATCGCCGCGCCGCAGGGTGAGGAGGCCGCGCTCGCCGTGGTCGCCGTGCCGGCGAGCGTCGAAGCCCTGCCCGGCGCTGCCGAGGCCACGGCAACGGCCGAGGCTGAACGTGAAGGTGGCCGCCGCCGCCGCCGTCGTGGTGGCCGCGACCGCGGTGAAGGCCGCGGCGACGAGCCGCGCGGTGACGAAGCCGGCGCCGCCGAGGGCGCGGAGGCCGGCCCCGCAACCGAAGGCGTCGAGGCAACGGCCCCGGTGGCCACCGTCGAAGGCGAGGTCCCGGCCGAAGGCGGCGAACGTGAACGCGGCCGCCGCCGCGGCGGCCGTGGACGCGACCGCCAGCGTGGCGAAGGCCGCGACGAGCAGCCGCGCGAAGCCGGCGACACCGAACCGGCCCCCGCCGCGCTGATGCCGGCGATGCACGACGACGGCGCCGGCCAGCCCGAGCCGCTACCAGTGCCCGCGCCCGCCGAGGGCGTTGCTGCCGCGGCTCCGGCGGTACCGGCCATCGCCCCCGCAGCCCTGGCGCCGCTGGCGGTGCAGGCACCGGCAGAAGCACCGGCGCCTGCGCCGGTGCGGGCCAGGTTGCAGGCCCCCCCGGCCGCACCCGCCGCAGCGCCGGTTCGCGCACGCATCGAGCCCTTCGTGCTGCCGCTGAACGACCTGCAGGCCCTGGCCGCGCAAGTCGGGCTGGAGTGGGTGGGTTCGGACGCCGAGAAGGTGGCCTCCGCGCAGGCGGCCGTCGCCGCCGCACCCAAGCCCGTCCACGTGCCACGTGAACCGCAGCCGCCGGTGGTGGTCGACGAAAGCCCGCTGGTGCTGGTGGAAACACGCAAGGACCTGTCGCAGCTGAAGTTGCCCTTCGACCACACGGCGGCCTGAACGGCACCCGGCAACAAGACGAAGGCCCCGCTTGCGGGGCCTTTTTTCATGGCGCGCCGAACCGCTCGGACTCGGAGTGTGAGAGTTTTCGAACGTGCCAGAGCGGCGCGGCCAAAGGCGTCCGGTCTAGGCGCAAAGCACAGCCATGGCTCAGGCTGTGGCGCGCAGTTGCAACGACGAGCGGGCGTCTTTGGGCGTCACGAGCGGGCATGGGCGAAGAACTCTCATGCTCTCAGGGCAGCCGTTCGAGCGCGCGCTGGTAGACCGGGTCGTGCATCAGCTCGTCCCAGGGCAGCGGCGCGGTCTGCGGCAGCATTGCGATGCGGCGGGCCTCGCTATCGGGGTCGGGCAGCCAGCGGCCTGCGGTGGCAGCGGCTTCCAGGTCGGCCAGCAGGCTGTCTACCGCCTTACCGCCGGCGGCAAGCGACTGGTTGCACAGCAGCGCCATGTCGCAGCCCGCGTTCAGTGCCAGCAGCGCGGCGTCGGCAAAGCTGAGCAGGCTGCCGTCGAGGTGGCGCGCGCCTTCCATGCTCAAGTCGTCGGTGAACACGGCGCCGGTGAAACCGAACTGGCCGCGCAGGATGTCCTTCAGCCAGCGCTCGGAAAAGCCCGCCGGCCGGTGGTCGACCTTGGGGTAGACCACGTGCGCCGGCATCACCGCGGTAAGCGTGCTGCTGAGCCACTCGTAAGGCCGTGCGTCGTCGGCCAGGATGGCCTTCAGGCTGCGCTTGTCCACCGGCACCGCGACATGGCTGTCGGCCGTGGCGTAACCATGGCCGGGGAAGTGTTTGCCGCAATGCGCCATCCCGGCGCGCAGCATGCCGTGCGCGACGCTGCGGGCCAGCACACCGACCACACGCGGGTCGCGGTGGAAGGCGCGGTCGCCGATCACGCCGCTGCCGCCGTGGTCGAGGTCGAGCACGGGCGCGAAGCTCAGGTCGACACCGCAGGCCCGCAGCTCGCTGGCGAGCACGAAGCCTAAAGCGGCGGCAGCGTCGGTGGCGTTCATGGCGCCCGTGCCGCGCTGGCCCATGTTGTCCTTCATCCACTGCTCACCCAGCGCGCGCATCGGCGGCAGCGCGGTGAACCCGTCGGTGCGAAAACGCTGCACGCGGCCACCTTCGTGGTCGACGCAGACCAGCACGTCGGGCCGCGCGCGCTTGATCGACGAGGTGAGTTCGGTGAGCTGCAGCCGGTGCTCGAAGTTGCGCGCGAAGAGCACCACGCCGCCGGTCAGCGGGTGCCTCAGGCGCCTGCGGTCGGCGGCGGTCAACGTGGTGCCGGCGATGTCGAGCACAACGGGGGCATGCAGGCTCATGACAGGGCTTTCGTGGTTTCGACGACGACGAAGGAGGCCGCGTAGTCGGTTTCGTCGGTGACGGTGACATGGGCCACCAGCCCGCGCGCCGTGAACCAGTCGGCCAGTTCGCCCGACAGCTTCAGCACCGGCTTGCCGCTGGGCTCGTTGAGGATCTCGCAGGCCTTCCACGTCATCGGCCAGCGGATGCCCAGGCCGATGGCCTTGGAGAAGGCCTCCTTGGCCGAGAAGCGTGTGGCCAGGAAACGCAGGCCGCGTGCCTCGACGCGCGCGCGCCGGGCGTGGAAGACCTGCAGTTCGGCCGGGCCCAGCACGCGCTCGGCAAAGCGGTCGCCGCGCCGCGCCATGGTGGCCTCGATGCGGCGGATGTCGCAGACGTCGGTGCCGATGCCGTAGATCACGGCCGGGCTTGCGCAGCGGCGATGCAGGCGCGGTAACGGCGCACGGTCTCGGGCAGGCCGAATTCGAGCGCATCGGCGATCAGCGCATGGCCGATCGAGACCTCGAGCACACCGGCCACGGCGCGCAGGAAGTCGGCGAGGTTGTCGCGGTTGAGGTCGTGGCCCGCGTTGACGCCCAGCCCCGCGCCCTGTGCCGCGGCTGCGGCCGCGGCGAAACGCGCCAGCTGTGCGCCCTGCCCTGCCTGTCCCCACGCGGCCGCATAGGGCTCGGTGTACAGCTCGACGCGGTCGGCGCCCACGGCGCGTGCGGCGGCCATCACGCCCGGCTCGGCATCCATGAACAGGCTGACGCGCACGCCCAGGGCTCGGCATTCGGCAATCAGCGGCCGCAGGCGTTCCCCTTCGGCGGCGAGGTCCCAGCCGTGGTCGCTGGTGAACTGGCCGTCGCTGTCGGGCACGAAGGTGGCCTGGTTCGGCTTCACCGCGCGGATGAAGCCCATCAGGTTGTGGAAGGGGTTGCCCTCGATGTTGTACTCGGCCTGCGGCCAGTCCTTCAGCAGCGCGGCGATGTCGTGAACGTCGTGGGCGCGGACGTGGCGTTCGTCGGGCCGCGGATGCACGGTGATGCCGTCGCAACCGGCCTGCAGGCACAGCGTGGCGGCGTGCACGACGCTGGGGATGCCCAGGTGGCGCGTGTTGCGCAGCTGCGCCACCTTGTTGACGTTGACCGACAGCGAGCTGCCGAGGTGCCGGGAGGTGTCGGGCGAGATCAGAGGGTTCATCGCAGGTCCACGAGGCGCTGCACGCCTTGCCAGACTTGGCGCGTGCGCAGCGGCGTGGGGCCCAGATGATAGTGAAGCAGCGCGCGCAGCGGCCCGCGCAGCGCCGTGGCCACGGACGCGCAGGCGGCGCGCAGCGCCGCCGCGCTGCCGGCCTGGGCCTGGTGGGCCAGCGCCGCCTCCAGCGCCACCCAGGTGCTGCCCGGCAGGCCTTCGGCGTTGGCGATGACGCCGCCCTCGGCGGTCAGCGTGTAGCGGGTGTCCGGCCCCAACGGCTGGGTGGTGAGGGTCGCGCTGTCGAGCTCAGGCAGCCAGCCCAGTTCGCGCAGCAGCACGAGCTCGAAGGCGCGCAGCGCCGGCCCTTCGTCCTCGCCCGTGCCCAGCGCAGCCAGCGTGTCGGCATAGGCGTCGAAGAGCCCGGGGTGGGCGTCCTGGCGGGCCAGCAGCTTGAGCAGCAGCTCGTTGGCGTAGTAGCCGGAGAACATCGCCGCCGCACCCAGCAACGGCTGGCCGCCCGCCCATTCGGCGCTGCGCAGGTTGAATATCTCGGCCTGCGCGTCGACGGGTGCCCTGCCCAGCTGGGCCAGCAGCGGCTGGAACGGCAGCAGCACAGCGCGGAAGTTGGAGGTCGGCCGCTTGGCACCTTTGGCTGCAACGACGATGCGGCCCTGGGCGCGCGTGAAGAGCTCGACGATCAGACTGGACTCGCTCCAGTCGTGGCTGTGCAGGACGTAGGCCTGCAGCGCAACCGAGCGAGCGCCGCCGGGCCGCCCCGAGGCGGTCAGTTCCCCTGGCCTCGTCAGGGGCCCCTTCTTGGCCTTGGGGGCGACACGCAGCGTCTTGGCGCCTTCATCACTCGTAGCCATAGCTGCGCAGGTGGGCCTCGTCGTCGGCCCAGCCCGAACGCACCTTGACCCACAGCTCGAGGAAAACCTTCGCGTCCCACAGGCGCTCGAGTTCCTGGCGCGCCTCGCTGCCGATGCGCTTCAGGCGCTCGCCGCCCTCGCCGATGATCATGCCCTTGTGAGCGTCGCGCTCGACCACGATGGTGGCGCCGATGCGCCGCAATGGCCGCGCGCGGGCGCCCGAAGCGGCCACGCTCCCCTCGGGGGACGGGTGCGGCGAAGCGGCACCTTCGGGGCCGTCAGATCCGCCCTCGTCGACGAAACTGTCGATGACGACCGTGCAGTTGTAGGGCAGTTCGTCGCCGGTCAGGCGGAAGAGCTTCTCGCGGATGAGTTCTCCGGCCAGGAAGCGGTCGGTGCGGTCGGTCAGCGCGTCTTCCTCGTACAGCCAGGGCTGCTGCGGCAGGTAGGGTGCGACGATCCCCAGCAGGCGCTCGACATCGGCTTCGCGCGTGGCCGACATCGGTACGTATTCGGCGAAGGCGTGGCGTTCCTGCATCTGCTTCAGCCAGGGCAGCACGTCCTGCCGGCGCTGCAGCGTGTCGAGCTTGTTCGCCACCAGCAGCGCGGGCTTGCCCTGCGGCAACAGCGCCAGCACCTTGGCGTCGGGCAGGCCGAAGCGGCCGGCTTCGACGACAAAGAGCACGAGGTCGACATCGCCCAGTGAACTGAGCACGGTGCGGTTGAGCGTGCGGTTCAGCGCCGTGCCGTGTTTCATCTGGAAGCCCGGCGTGTCGACGAAGACGAACTGCGCTTCGCCCCGCGTCCGGATGCCGGTGATGCGGTGGCGTGTGGTCTGCGCCTTGTTGCTGGTGATGCTGATCTTCTGCCCCACCAGCGCGTTGAGCAGCGTGCTCTTGCCGACGTTGGGGCGGCCGACGATGGCGACCAGGCCGCAGCGTTGTACAGGGGGGTTGGTTTCGATGTTCATCAAGGACATGCGCGGATCCGGCTGTGCCGGGCCGCTGCTTGCATCCCCTCGGGGGGCAGCAGCCGATCGGGAGCGTGGGGGTTCATGATCTCAACGGGCCGCCGGGTCGGTCGCTGGTCTTCAGCGCCGCCAGCATGCGGTGCGCCGCTTCCTGCTCGGCCGTGCGGCGCGATTTGCCTTCACCCTGCTCGGCCAGGCCGAGCGCCGCGACAGCGCATTCGACCTCGAAGGTCTGGGCGTGCGCCTGGCCGCGGGTGGCGGTGATGCGGTAGGCAGGCACGGGCAGCTTGCGCGCCTGCAGCCATTCCTGCAACTCGGTCTTGGCGTCCTTGCTCCAGTTCTCGGCTTCGGTGGCCTGGATGACCTCGCCGAACAGACGCTGCACCACGGCCTGCGCCGCGTCAAACCCGCCCTCGAGGAACACCGCACCGATCACCGCTTCCACCGCGTCGGCCAGCAGCGAAGGTCGCAATGCGCCGCCGCCGCGCAGTTCACCTTCGGACATGCGCAGCACCTCGGGCACACCCAGCGCCAGCGCCGCGCGGTGCAGGCTGTCCTCGCGCACGAGGTGGGC
>Ga0335397_10004889_pt1 | contig 17606 bp, 11 predicted proteins | sample MAT04_FD_205740 | JGI IMG/M metagenome (GOLD analysis project Ga0335397, IMG submission 205740) | Freshwater microbial communities from Lake Fryxell liftoff mats and glacier meltwater in Antarctica - MAT-04 (spades assembly) (version 2) ... | reverse complement strand
GGCCTATTAGAAGAGATGAAAAATAATCCGATTGTGTCGACACTACGATCAATCGCCCTTGAGGTCGTTTGCGCACTTGTGCTTGCTTCCGACGGCTTCCATGATCCGCAAATTGGAAAGCTGGTTAAATGGAAGGATACAATGAGAGACGTCGATGTTTTTGCGAGCCGTGGAAACGAATTGTGTGTTGTTGAATGCAAAGCACATCGTCGGGGAAAATCTGTTACTGATTCAGAGATCAGCAAATTCTTCGAAGAGACTGTCCCAGCGCTGAAGAAATGGATGAAAGAAACAGAACGCAGATTTAAGCATTGTCGAGCGGAGATCTGGACAACAGGTTCGATCTCTAGTGATGCAAAGAAGTTTCTTGCAAGTCTCCCAAAGCCAGCGTCGGATCATTGGGAGATCAGGACCATGGATGATTTAAAAGACACCTTGCCTGACAGCGTGCGGAAGCGAATCTTGGAATTGACGAATACAATCTCAATTGGCGATTCAAGTTGCAGTGAATAGGATTGCAGCCTATGCCGGACGACAAGATTTGGTCTCAAATGAAAATTATAAAAGATGAATTGTGGATGGTTTGCAGTACGGAAGGGGAGTGTTGAGTAGATTGAGAGGCCAATCGGCTTGTGGGTTGAGCCCAATGAATGGGCTCAACGAGAATTGATCAGGCCGCTGGCTGCAGTCGAACTGATTCCGTTTGAATGTACGACATTGCCTTTGAAAGCACGATGCCCAAAGCTTCCGCGTTCTTTTCCGTGAAGCTGTGGCTGTATTCAAAGTTGTCATTGCCGTCGCGTTTGAAACAGCGAACTGGCTCAAACGTAAAGAAGGATTCACCGGTTTCGCTGTTCTGACGTTGATCAATGCAAACTCCGACTGAGCCTTCCCAGATGTGTTTTTTGTTGTTTTCGTTTTCCATAAAATCCTCCATGAGATGTTGAAGCCCGATTTTCTCACGGATCTGAGTCTTACTCAAATTTTTCTGCAGGAGCTCAAGGCTGGAAGCGTTTTGAGTCAGTCGGGAACCGCAAATGAGATTTCAGCCGTTACTTCACTGCATCACAATCAGGGCATTCGCCAACAAAGTTCCAGGACAAACCTGTTGGATCCGGAACCAATCGCGTCCATCCTTCGACGACGGCATCCGTCAGTGTTTCCGGTCCGTCATTTCCACAACCGCCGCAGGTCAATGATTCTGCTGCAAGGTTCACACTGGAACTGTCATCGGATTGTTGCGTTGAGGTCGTGTCTGCCATGCTTCGAGAGTACTGCAGCCTGAATTCTTAAGCAAATTCAGTTTGAGCTGCGATTGTTTCTGCTTTTGCCGGAGCCGCTTATTGGTTGGGGGTCATCGGGGGGTGCCCCAGCCAATGAGTGGTGGAGGAGAAAGCAGAAACCTTGCCGCCATGCCAGGCACCTCAGCGATACCCTGCCACCCAAACCTCTGCTTTTGCTGGAAGCTTTTGGCTTGGGGGTCTCTTAATCCCTGCAATTCGAGCGTCCATTCGAAACTCGTTGACCGTCATGCCTAAACACAGATATACTGGTGGGACACACAGGAGAAAATGACCATGCCAACATCAACACAGGAATTACAAAGTTTTCAGAAGTACGCTGCAGCTCGTATTCAAAACGGCGGAGCAAAGCTGGAATTAGATGAACTGCTCGAGGAATGGAAGTCCCGGAATTCAGCAGCCAAGACAGCACTCAGTGGAACTTGCTGCGTGATTGACGATGAGATGCGGCAGGCCCGTGATCGAATCGTTGAGTCTCTGGATCAGCATGGGGTCAAACCTGTTGAGGATCTTTCCGGCATGATGAGCCCAATTGCACCGGAAGGTGAATCCGCCGATGACTTCCTTCAGGCAATCGGTCGATCACAAACCACTGACACAACACGGGATTGGTTGAATGACTGAAATCGTTGTTGATACAGACGTGATTTCATTTGGATTCCGGAATGACTCAAGATTCACAAACTATTTGCCGCACATGCAAGGGCTCAGGCCGCTGATGTCGTTTATGACACTTGCCGAAATTGAGTTTGGCATCCGTCGGCGAAACTGGGGACAGGAACGACGTCAACAACTGGAACAGTATTTGAATCAATACTATTCAATCATCCACAGCAGCGATGCCCTGTGCCGCGTCTGGGCAAATCTCAGAGCCGAATCCGAACTGGCAGGAAGAATTCTGCCGGAAGCCGATGCGTGGAATGCCGCACTCGCAGTCCTGCTCAACGTGCCGCTCCTCAGCCACAACAGAAAACATTATCAACACTTGAGCCAATTGAAGCTGATCTCGATACAGACTGACAAATAGAGTCTCTACAATTCACTGCCTGTCACAGCCGCCTTTCGGACAATTTGTTCACTGCGCGACCATGACTGCGATTCACCTTGCTGTGGAGAATACTGCCCCTTGGCTACTTGATACCGCTCGTCAGTTTGATGTCCGACCCAACAGTCAATGAATCGTTCATGTTCTCCTTGCCTCGCACAGCTGCTTGTGAAGCTGAGTCGGAAGACATGTCAGCCGCAATGGACTCTGTGTTCACTTACCGATATGGCGAGATCTAGATTGCGGTTGCTGTCTTACCAGCTCTGGACTGTGCGGAGGCCACGGGAGTTCTCGTCCGTGCGCTTTTCGGACGAGTACTCACGTTGCCGGAGCACGGTCCTGCGCTTTGCGTTTTTGTGTTGGACAAAAGAAAAAGCAGAGGGCTGTTGTGGTGACGGAGCGAAGACGCTCGCACGGTGAATACCGAGCGTCCGTCGTAGCGGAGTCAGCACAACAGCCTTACCTTGCAACGCCCCGGAATTCGCTTAACCAGCAAAGACGGAATCAATAGCCGCCTTCTGCGAATCCGGAAATAGATGACGGTATCGGCGGCGTTGTTCATCCGTTTGATGACCGACCCATGCGTCGATGAAACGCTGATCGACACCTTGAGTCGCACAGTTACTGATAAACGAATGGCGGAACACATGCCAGCCTCGAAGGTTTTCCCATTCGCTGGTTGCCAACACATTTGTCAGATGATGTGAAGCTTCATCAGGTTGTATCACCCCTTCTTGATCCTGTTCTTTTCGATCACGAAAACAATCATGGACTTCAGGGAACAGGAACTCACTTTCGGGTTTCACTTTGAGCCAATGCGACAGTACTTCCGAGAGTTTTGCTGAGAGTGGAACAACTCGAGTCGTTCTGGTTGACTTGCTTCGCTTCCGTTCGTGATTGGAATGGTGGCTTCTCAGTTCGCTTCGGGAACACCAGTCCCTTGCGGGGATATGACTTGCTGATTTCCCCTTGAGCGATCGCCCAATTCCAGAGCGACCCCAGTGTCGCGATTTCTTTGCGGATTGTAGCGGCACTGATTGTACCTCGATGACCAGGTTCACCGGATCGAGTTGTCACGTACGCCTGCAGGTCGGCAGTTGCAATGGATCGCAGTGTCTTCTTGCCGCCAAGCAGTCGCTCAAAGTGTCGCATGTGGATCTTCGCTGTCTTGAGCGATGACTGCTCCAACGCATCGACAGGAATTGACGCCTCGTATCTGCTGAACAAGTTTGCAATGTTCAGTGTGGATTCGGGCTGCGACCGATGCGAGAGCTTTCCATCGGTCAGCAGGAACGTTGGAATATCTGCGTCATCGGGAAGTTCCAACCGTCCTGCTTCGATCAGGCGGATGTTTTCAGCCACGTGACAGGCTGATGATTCCGCCGTTCGCCGCATTTTTGTATGAAGTGATCGTCGGTATTGTTTGCCCGCAAAACGAAACTTGATGTGGTAGTTGCCGCTTGGGTCAATTTGTAGTGAAGCCATGTCCGATCTCCTGTTGCGAAAAGAATACGCAGGGACCGGAACTTCGGTAATCGACGCGACTTCAACTCGTTTGCACCGTTCTTTCAACGTGAGGCTTGCGAATCCAACTCAATTCAACCGTGAATCCAACGTCTGTGACGGATCTGTGACGGCTTGGATTTTTCCAAAAAAAAAGGACTCGAAGCAATTTGCTCCAGGTCCTGTCTTTTGATTGGTGTAGAGTGTGTTTTCGACTGGCGAAAACAAGCTCCCCCGGTAGGACTCGAACCTACGACAAGGCGATTAACAGTCGCCTGCTCTACCAACTGAGCTACAGGGGAATGGTGACAAAACAACTTCAACCAGAGCGGTATTCACTGTCCCACGCCGTGTGATTGTGCTCGGAAAGTAGCGATCGCTGCGATGGGATGCAAGTCTCTTTCAGGAGTGTTCTCGTTCGTAGTTGTATCCGGGATTTGATGTTGCGCAGAATTCGCCGAGTTGAGACAAAACTATGGACGGAAACTGCTGATTCTGCAGAGTTGGGGATACGAAATTCTCGGGACGGGTTCGCGCGAACACATGAACTCCAGACGGTTTTTCAGAAATCTGCGACACAAAGAGGCCGTGCGATCAGGCAATATCGCTGGTCGATACGGGCAATCGGGCGAGAATCATGGCATTCTGACGACGAAAATCGGTACACTTTTGCATGTTGTTCTGGAGTTTAAATAACGCTTCATGAGTCAAAGCGGGGTTCTGGAGTCATACGATGTCCTCAGGTGTGATGCCGCGAGTGGCTGGTCTGAAGAAAATCCTGGACCGTTGTCAGCGACTGATCCGCGTGTACTCAGCCTTGCGTGGTCTGGCGGAAACGCTGTGCGTCATTGTGGCCTGCGTCTTGTTCGTCTGCCTGCTGGATTATCTTATTCCGCTGCCGGGTATGGTGCGAATGACGGGATTGGTGGCGACCGTGGTGCTGACCGCTGGGGTCGTCTGGAAACGGTTGCTGCAACCACTGCGGAGTGATGCGCCGGCGGAAGAACTTGGCGCGGCTGTCGATCTGCGTTTTCCGGAACTGCATGAAGCTATCGCCACTTTGATTTCCATTGATTCTCCGACAGCAACGTCCAGTGAATCCGGTTCTGCACTGATGCGCGATCGACTGGAGCAATCGGTCCGGTCTCAGATTGGCAGCATTCTTCCATCGGACGTCGTGCCGGGAACACCGACTGTCAAGCGATGGGGTTTGGCGACGATATCCGTCTTGGCGATCCTGATTCCCCTGGTGCTTTGGCCTTCAGGATCTCAGTTGCTGTTGCTAAGATTTGCACTGCCGTTTGCCAATCTTGCCGCACCGTCGAATCTGTACTTCGAAATTCCGGATGGGAATCGCACAGTCGCAGTCAACAGCGACGTACAGTTTGTTGCGATCCCTCGCTGGCGGACAAGCGTCGCGGGAAAACTGCCACAGGACGTTGTCGCTGAAATGCAGGTTCAAGGAAGGACGATCGAAGACCTTCCGATGAATTACGATGAGGCGACATCTCAGTTTTCAGCGGTGCTGGCTGACATCCGCAACTCCGTGCGCTATCGCGTCCGAGCAGGCCGAGCGGCGACCGAGTGGTTTGAAATGACAGTCGCCGATCCTCCACGCATCCTTATGGCCGTGCTGAAAGCAACACCGCCGAAGTACAGCGGTCGCGCGGCGGAAATGTTCGATGGTGTTGTCGGTGATATTCACGTGTTTGAACACAGCGAAGTGGAAATCAACCTGACGTTCAGCAAGTCAGCGCAGAACGTCGAAATGGGTTGGAAAAGCTGGACGCCGATTGCCGGAAGCGATGTAAACGGCACGGGAGCGAACAAATTCGCAGACGCAGACACGGGTGCAAATCGCGATCATCCAGCAATACCCACTGTTCTGTCAGCAGACGGTAAGTCGGCTCGTTTTGAATTTCACGCATCAGGCAGCGGCCAGTTTGAGTTTCTCGTCGAAGATGCCGTCGGCCTGACAAATCTGCATGAACCGACGCGACGTCTGATAGTCACGACAGACACGCCTCCGAGGTTGACCGTCACGGGGATCAGCGATGGTTTGGAAGTACGATCAGATGATGTGCTGTCATTGAATTGCACGGCCACAGATGATGTTGGAGTCGGCGAGCTCGAATTATCTGTGCAGAAAAACGGGGACGTGCCACAAATTGAACCGGCGGCTGGAATCCACCGAGGCGCATTACAAGTCACACACGGTTTTCAGATCGACATGAAAGCACGAAACGTCCGCGAAGGTGACACACTGACGATCAAAGTGAAAGCGGCTGACGAACGTCCGATTCCCCGCCCACAGGTTGTGTGGCAAGGACCGTGGACGATTCATATTTCAGACAATGCTGAAGCGATCGGTCGCAAAGCGCTTCGTGAAGCCGACCAGAAACTGATCGAATCGCTTCGCACGCTGGAAGAACAGTTGGAGCAAGACGCAAAGAAGGCCGAGGAACTGAAAGAGAAACTGACTCAGGAATTAAAACCCGACACGCGGCAGAGTGTTCGGGATCTCAGCGAGAAAGAGCAGACGCAAGGGCGGAAACTGCAGGGACTCGCCGAAGAAACAGCGACACATCCTCTGATGAAGTCACAGGCAGAAAAATTGACCGAGCTGGCTCAGCAAATTCGCCAGGAAATCCCTGCGAAACTCGACGCAGCAGCGACTGCCGAACAGGCAGCAGCGACTGAAGGCGTTGAGCAATCGGCGAAAGATTTGAATGCTGTTCGTGAAGAACTGCATCGAGCGACGGATGAAATCGAGAAGGCGGCTCGGTTGGAACAGGAACTGACGGAATTGAATCGACTGGCACTCGAAGCGCAGCAACTCGCGAATGATTCGCAGAAGCTTCAGGAACAGCGAAAGGATCATCAGCCGAAGGAAGGTCAATCACAGGACGACCTTCGAAAGGAACTGGACGAAATCCAAAAGCAGCTTCAGCAGGAACAGCAGGATTTGACGGCCGATCTGGGGAGCCTGTTGCAACGTCAGCAGGAACTCTTGCTGGCGGCTCGCGAAGCGCAGTTGGATCGAGCCGCAGCGCTTGCGGATCAGGCAAAGAAGCTGGCTCAACAACAGCAGCAACTGGCGGAAGGCGTCACTGAAGAAGCGGCTGAGAAGAACGATGGTGCGGGCAACGAGTCCGCAGGTAATGAAGACGCGAATCGCAAGTCGTCCGAATCTGACGTCGGTCAAAAACTGCTCGCGGAACTGACGAGGCTGGCAGATGCGGCTCAGGAATCAGCGGACTCGGTGCAGGCCGACAACCAGGCGGCAGGCGAGGCGAAGCAGCAGGCAAAGCAGGCGTCGGAAAAAGCAGACGAGGCTCTGCGAAGTGCGCGGGCCGGACAATTCCGTCGCTCGGCCGAAAGTATGCGGGAAGCGGCAAAGGCCTCAGCTCAGGCCGCCGAGCAAATGCAGGACGATGTACACGAAGATCGTCGAAGGCCGCTTCAACAGCAGCAGGACAGCTTCAATCGGATGTCGGAAGTCGTCCAGCAACTTCAAGGGAACGATGAGGTTCAAGCTGCCGCGCAGCAGGCCACACAAGGCCAGGTGGCCCAGGCTGCTCGACAGTTGCCCTCGCCGCTGGAGGAACTTGCAGAACGGATGGATATTCCCGAATTGGGGCTGCAGAATCAGGCACGCCCGGCGAAAGAAGCTGCGCATGCCGCGCGCGAGGGATCAGAATCGGGCGAGGCGGCTTCCAAATCTCTTGAGAAATCAGAATTGCAGCAAGCCAGTCAGGAAGCGTCAAAGGCCGCCGATCAACTCAACGCAGCGGCCGAACTGGCTCAGCAGGCGGCTCAGGGACATCGCGATTCGAATAGCCAGATTCCAAAAGAAGTCGGAGAAAACGTCGGTGAGGCATTACACAGTTTGAAGAAGGCTGCCGAGGCACTCAACGAGGCATCGCAGTCCGCCGCTGAAGCTGGTGACGCTCAACAGTCAGATGCAGAAGGCTCATCCGAAAACAACGGACCGCCGGGAGCCGAACAGCAATCAGATACAGGCGAAGCTGGTCAGCAGGAAGCGACAGGAAACGAAGCCGGACAGCCGGGCGAAAACCAGGCGGGTCAGGGGCAAGCTGGCGAAGGGAAAAACAGAAATGGTCAGCAACCTTCGTCGGCTCAGCAACTGGCCAAAGCAGCAAAGTCACTCCAGGCCGCCGCGCGCGGTGCGTTGCCGAATCAGTTTTCTCCGGGGCAACTCAGTTCCGATCCGTCCAGTGACGCCGGTGAACCGAGTGCGGAAGGCAATGTCTCTGAATTCGACGGCCAGAATCCCGATCCGACACGAAAAAAAGGGCAACGTCGTCAGTGGGGCGGATTGAACGATGGACTTGATGCTGATGTCAGCGATTCCGGAAAAGAATCGCTCGACAAAGAATACTCGGAACTCATTCGTCGTTATCGCCGAGAACTCGCTCGTGCCGGTCAGAAGCCAGAAGTCAGAGGCAAGGCAGAAAACGAATAAATCATCGAGCGGTTTATTACTGTCTCATCAGCCGGAACGCGTTAGCGTCCGGTTTTGTGAAAACCGGGAGCTAGCGCTCTTCGGCTGATCAAATCGGACAATTCATGATCGAACATTCCTTGAATGACCACACAACACACGTTTTATTTCTGGCGTCTGTCCGTGTAACATTTCTGAGTACGGCTGCTGTTTTGCCGAATCCTGCCCGCCTTCAAGAGAAAGTCCCGCCATGAAACGCTGGTCCGTAGACAGAATGATCCAGTTTGCTTTGATTTGTACGGTTGCTGCATGCCTGCCGCGTAGTGACGCTGGTGAGAAAGTTGAATTCGTAAAATCGGACTCAACCCTCGACATCACCATCGATGGACAGCCATTTTCAACCTACAATTTTTCCGACGACTACCGCAAACCATTTCTACTTCCGCTGAGGACACCGTCCGGCGTGGTGGTAAATCGACCGCTTGGAGATGCCTCCGATGCCGATCACCCGCATCATAAAGGCGTCTGGAATTCTGTTGACGAAGTGAACGGAATCAAGTTCTGGAACGAAAATGGTCCGATTCGCAATGTCGCCGTGCGAGTGATCCAATCCGGAGGCCCCGTGGGAATCTTCGAGGCGATCAATCAATGGCAGCATCCGGAAACCGGTGAACCTCAGTTGACGGAGACGGCCGTTGTAACGATTCACGCCAATCGGTTGCTGGTTTACGACATGCTGTTCACCGCATCACATGTTGAAGCAGAATTTGAAGACACAAAGGAAGGGATGTTCGGTGTTCGCGTGGCCTCATCCATGAAAGAAAAAAACGGGGGGCATGTCGTGGCCAGTGATGGCTCAGAAACAACGAAGAACTGCTGGGGCAAATCGTTTCCATGGATCGATTATTACGGAACCGTTGACGGAAAAACTGTGGGCGTTGCCATTATGGATCATCCGGGCAACCTGCGGCCATCGCGATATCATGTGCGTGACTACGGTCTGTTTTCGATCAGTCCGTTCGGAAACCATGCATATACAAATGGTGTGGAAGAAGCTGCCCCGGTACGTCTGAAGAAAAACGAATCGCTGCGACTGCGCTACGGGATGCTGATTCATGACGGCGACACAAAAGAGGCCAATGTCGCCGCCGCCTGGGATCAATTTGTCAGCAGCACGGGGGAATGATCACACTTTATCGATCGTCGGGATTTCAAAGCCGGGGCGATTCGGATCTTTCAGCAGCACGTTGGCTTCCTGAGCGAAATCTCCTGTGTGCATTTCGGTTTTCGGATCAAACGTCAGCCATGGACCGACGGTGTATTCGGCTCCATCTTCCGGAATCCCGACGCCGTCACGCATGACCTCGTGCAGCTTCTGAAAATGTTCGGCGGCATCTTTGTTGTCGCCAAATCGTCCGGCTTTGCTGTTGAATGGCACTTTCTCGCCAAGGCGGTACGAGTTGTTCATCAAATGCCCGAGCACACAACCGTAGTGAGCATCATGCACGTTGCCGTTGGCGAGTTCCGGCTTGCCCTCGCGGCACGCCGTGATAAACGAAGTCCAGTTTCCACCGGGTGTGACTTTGCCGGGTGACACGTTCACTTTTTCGCCATCTTTACTGCCCGCTGGATAATAAAGTCCGCGAATAATTTTCCCGCCGTCTTCAAAGTAGTATTCGTTCTCGACCTGCTTCTCATAGTTCGCGTAATTCACGTTACGAACGTTGAAGAAGACCTGCTGCCCATTCCCATACTCCGCGATACCCATCATTGTGTTCGGAGTTTCGCCCTGATCATCCCATTGAAAGCGTCCGCCGATTGCCATGGCTCGTACCGGATGCGTCTCCTCTTTGTCCAGCGCCCAGCGTGCAACATCCAGTTGATGAGTTCCCTGATTGTTGAGGTCACCATTTCCGGATTTCCAGAACCAGTGCCAGTTGTAATGAACGTAATTTCCATGATATTCGTCGATGACTGCCGGCCCGCGCCAAAGATTCCAATCCAGATTTTCCGGAGGATCTGAAATCGGTTTCTCGCCGATGCTGCCGCGCGGCTTGCAGCAGTAGCCATAAGAAATTTTCAGCTTACCGAACTTTCCTGCCTGAATCGCTTCATGCAATCCTGCCGTGTCAGCATCACTTCGTCGCTGAGTCCCGTGCTGGATCACAACGCCATACTTCCTCTGCGCCTCAACCGCAATTCGACCTTCTGCCACATCGTGACTCATCGGTTTTTCGACATACACATGTTTCCCGGCCTGAGCTGCCCAGATCGTAATCAGCGAATGCCAGTGGTTCGGTGTCGCAACAGAAATGGCGTCGAGATTCCTGTCATCGAGGGCTTCGCGCAGGTCCGCGATTCCTTTCGCCTTAAAGTTCTCTCCCAGCTTCGCCTCAACTCCCTTCATCGCAGAATTGAGTACCTTTTTATCAGGGTCAATCAGGTATGCAATTTCGACATTCGGCTGTTCCATCCATCCGCTGAGATGACTTTGACCGCGCCCGTTCAGACCAGCCACAGCGATGCGCAGGCGATCGTTGGCACCGAGGATGTTTCCGGAAGCCCGTGTTCCCAAAAGCAGCATTGATGAGCCGGCAGCGGCCGACGTCTGCAGAAATCCACGTCGAGAGAAGGTTGACATTTTGAATATCCCATCAGAGTTCGGTGAAAAAACTTGCGACTTTTCCGCTCGATTCTACGGTCAGCAATCTTTTCGTTCAATCAATCGGATGTTTTTGCGTGGAAGTCGCTGGTATTTGATTCCGCAGTTGCCGACCGTTCGATCGATCGTCATAATCGACAGGCCAGATCAAAAGTAGCTCAGGTGTCCAGACAGGTAGTCCCATTATGCAGCCGCAAGCCACAGCCAGTCGCCGACGCATGATGGCCGGTTGTATGGCAAGCGGGCTGTCGCTGAACCTGGCGGGACTATTGCGGGCGGAATCTGCCGCCGGATCGATAGGGACAAATCGAATTCGGTCGTGCATATTTGTCTTCTATTATGGTGGCCCAAGTCATCTGGACACTTACGATCTGAAACCCAACGCGCCTTCGACCGTGCGGGGCGAATTCAATCCGATCGATACCACCGTCCCTGGAATCCAGATCTGCGAACACTTGCCGCAGATGGCGCGCGTCATGCATCACTGCGCGATTGTGCGGAGCATGCATCATTCCAACCGACTGCATGATTCCGCTTCGACCGAAGTTTTTACCGGACGACCGGGCTTGCAGGGAGATCGCGAGGAATTCGCTCCGATCCCGCAGTTCTTTCCGTCGCATGGAGCTGTCGTCAATCACCTGCGACGACCAGAACTGGCACAGGTTGCGCCAGCACCGGTGGCTCATGCGGCACTCCCCTGGCTGATTCACAATGTTGTGACGACGCCGTGTCAGGGCGGAGGATTTCTGGGACAACAGTTCGATCCATTCGAAATCAATGCGGACATTCCGGCGTTACGTTATCAGGTGGAAATGCTGCGGAGACTGGATCAACTTTCGCCCGATCGGATGCAGCATCGCAGTGATCTATTGCATCGGCTGGATGTTATTCGTACCGCTGCGTCCAACCCTCAAGCCAGGCAGCTCAATGAATACGGTCGTCGCGCGATTGAGCTGCTGGACTCTCCGGCGCTGCACACCGCGCTGGACATTTCCCGTGAAAGTGCGGCTACACGTGAACGCTACGGTTTGACGACACCCGTCGCTCAGCCGGGCGACGCTGCTGCGGCACTTGCGCCGGGCCGCGATCTGCGAGGTCAGAATCTGTTACTGGCCCGACGGCTGGTGGAAGCCGGAGTCCCATTCGTCAATGTGAACGATTTTCGACAGCAGGGACAGAACTGGGACTCACACGCCGACAATTTTGGCCAGCATCGCAAGTATCTGTTGCCGCAAGCCGATCAAGCACTGGCAGCATTGCTTGAAGATCTGTCGGAACGAGGACTTCTGGAGAGTACGCTTGTCGTCGCCACAGGCGAATTTGGCCGCACGCCGACGATCAACGCTTCGGCGGGCCGAGACCACTGGCCTGATTGCTATTCGCTGATTCTGGCGGGTGGAGGGATTCGTGGCGGACAGGTATTTGGTTCCAGTGATCGAATCGGTGCCTATCCCGAAACGAACCCGGTGACACCGGCAGACCTCGCCGCGACGATCTTCTGGCGTTTTGGAATTGATCCGGCGACGGAGATTCGGGACACTACCAATCGCCCACACCGCATTGCGACCGGTGACCCAATCGCGCAATTGTTCGGCTGACGACTTGGGAGAAGCGGGCTACTTAGCCCGACCTGTCTCAGGTCGGGAGCCAAGACCTGGCATAGATGCTTACAAATCAATTTCTACAGCTCGCCTTTCCGATCGCCGCAATAAACTCATTGTATGATCACGATTCACGATCAACTTCAGCAGAACCTGAATGCAATTCACGACCAGATCCATTCGGCCTGTCGCCGAGTCAGCCGATCCGCAGACGAAGTCCGCTTGATCGCCGTGACAAAGTATGCCGAATGGTCATGGGTTGAAGCGCTGAATTCGCTGCACCACTCGTTCGGTGAGAATCGTCCGCAGCAACTCGCCGAACGACAAGCATTGCTGCCGAACGCGGAATGGCATTTGATCGGCCAGTTGCAACGCAACAAAGTCAAACTGGCTTTGCAACATGCCAGTGTGATTCATTCCATCGATTCACTGCGATTGCTTGAACGAGTCGCTGAGGTCGCCACGGAATTACAGATTCGTCCACGAGTCCTTATTCAGGCCAACATGTCTGCGGAAGCGGCCAAATCGGGCTTCAGCGCTGAAGGACTGAGAAGTCAATGGTCAGAAATTGTTCCATTCCATGGTGTAGTTCAGATCGATGGCCTGATGACGATGGCCGCTGAATCCGACGATCCCGAGGACGCCAAGCCGACTTTTCGATCTTTACGACTCCTCCGCGACGAACTGCGACAAACAGATGCCAGCGGCGAGGCCAGTCTGACTCTTTCCGAATTGTCCATGGGCATGAGCGGGGATTTCATTCCGGCGATTGAAGAAGGCGCGACCATGGTGCGGATCGGGAGTCGGATCTTTGCGGGTTTATGAATCCCTGCTCGTACGAAGATCTGCCTAAGTAACCCGACCTGTCCTCAGGTCGGGAACCATGCCCCATGAAATGCCGTGAAACAAAGCGCTTCGCACGAACTAATGCTTTGTCCCAGTCCCAGCGAGGAATTGGTGTAGGGTGGCCGGGGCTGGACTGAGCGAAGGAAGCCCCGGGGTTTCAGGCTAGCGCCTTCCAACCCCGGCCACCCCAGAATCTGAATGTGACAAAGCACGAAGTGCCTCGATTCACAACCATTCCGTATTAACGGCGATCAAGGACTCACCGCTGCCGGAACCGTATACTCGTAACCGCCCTGAATTCCGAGCGGAAAACCAAGCTGCCAGTACACGAACAGGAACGCTGACCACGACAACAGAAACGTGATCGAATACGGAAGCATGATTGAGGTCACAGTTCCGATACCTGTACTCTTCACATAACGCTGACAGAATACGACGACCAGCGGAAAATAGGGCATCATCGGTGTGATGATGTTGGTTGTTGAGTCGCCGACGCGGTATGCAGCCTGAGTGAATTCCGGCGAAATGCCCAGAATCATGAGCATCGGCACGAAGATGGGTGATAACATCGCCCACTTGGCGGATGCCGATCCAACCAGCAGATTGATCATCGCCGACAGCAGAATGATCCCTGCAATCGTGACGGCAGGTGGTGCGTCGATGCTTTTCAGAAAGTTCGCACCTTTTACCGCCAGCAACGCTCCGAATCCCGATTGCCCGAATGAGGCGATGAACAGTGCGGCGAAGAATACCAGTACGAGATAGTATCCCATGGATTCCATTGCCTTGCTCATCCCCTTGATCGCGTCACGATGCGTTTTGAACGTTCCGGAAATGAATCCGTGGACGAGGCCCGGGATCAGGAAGAAGATAAAAATCAGAGGCACGATTGAGGCCATGAGTTTCGCTGCAGGAGGTCTGAGAGAAGTCAGTCGGCGATAGAGTTCCCAGTCCTCACCTTCCGGTGGTGTCGCTTGCAGAGAAGAACCAGGCATCAATGCCCACCATGCCAGAAGCCCGCCACAAACAACAATCGAACCCACTGCGCAGACCATTCCGAGATTATCGCGATGCGTCAATTCCGGTAGCTTTGGCATATCCTCCTGATCGCCGTCTACTACAGAAGACTGCAGCTTTGGTTCGATCACAAAGTCAGTCAGCACCCATCCAAGAAGCACGATCAAGACGGTTGATGCGCTGGTAAAATACCAGTTGCACAGCGGATTGACAATATAATCCGGATCAACCAGTTGTGCCGCTGGCGTCGTCAGTCCCGCCAGCAACGGATCAAGTCCGGACGGGATAAAATTGGCACTGAATCCGCCACTGACGCCCGCAAACCCAGCGGCGATGCCGGCAAGTGGATGGCGACCTGCGGCATAGAAGATGACGCCAGCCAGCGGGATGACCACCACATATCCTGCATCGGCAGCCGTGTGGCTCACCACCGCGACCAGAACGACCATCGGAGTCAACAGGAACTTTGGAGTGAAAGTCAGCATCGTCTTGAGCAAGGCACTGATGAACCCGGAATGATCGGCGACGCCCACGCCCAGCATGGCCACGAGTACGACGCCCAGCGGATGAAATCCGACAAAGCTTTCTGTCATGGTTGACAGGAATTCCGCCAGCTTTTCCAGGGTCAGCATGTTGACGATCTGTATCGGTTCCGTTTTACCGGGCAGCGTTTCCGTGAAATTCACCGATGAACAAACAGCAGACATCGTCCAGATTATCAGAATCCCGATCACAAACAGCACGGCAGGATCGGGCAGTTTATTGCCAAGCCATTCAATAAAATCCAGAAATGCCATCACCGGCCCGCGTGGCTTTGAAGGAGATTGGTTTGCTTTCGTGGTTGGCATATCGAGATCCTGTTTGTAGTTTAGCTGGACAGCGGCAGTTTTGGCGGAAACCTGGCGTTTTTGCAACCCGAAGCGTGAGCGAAGGATTGTACCTGACTCGTTCCCTCGCTTACGCATCGGGTTACTACTTTGGATAAAAGTGGCGATGTCCAATTAGGCTGTCGCCGCAGTAGTGTCTGCAGAGTTTTTTAGGAAGCAAACAGTTCGCCGTCGAGTCCCAATGGATCGATCTGGTATGCTGGCAGTATGAATAATCCTTCACCCGCCGAGAATGAGGATACGGAATTTCAGTTGCTGGGCTTGCCCGTCAACGACGATTCCCACACCCTGCGCTCGCGGGAACCGTTCGAAGTGCTGGTGTCCCAGTTTGTCGATGAACTGCGGCAGGGAAAACTTCCCTCGGTCGAACGATACGCCCGCAGGTTTCCGCCGCACGCTGCACGAATCCGAGACGTCTTTCCCATGCTGGCAATGCTGGAACAAACCAGGATCACTAAAGAAGCACAGTCGATTCGCCGCAATATGCCGGAACGCTTTCCATTCACGCGGATCGGCGACTGTGAACTCATCAGCGAACTGGGACGCGGTGGCATGGGCGTTGTGTTCCAGGCGCGCGATCTGCAATTAGGACGTCTGGTGGCATTGAAGATCCTGCCGTGGCGAGTTTCCATCGTGCCAGAATGGGTTGCGAGATTTGAACATGAAGCACGCACAGCCGCTCAACTGCAGCATCGCAACATCGTTCCTGTATTTCGCTGCGGCCAGGAGAATGGCTATTGTTTTTTTGTGATGCAGTTTATTAACGGTGTCGGTTTGGACCGAGTCATTGATCGACTTCGCTCGACAGATGATATTGTTTATTCGGAAGAAATTCAGCGTCAGGAATCGCAGCGTCTTTCGAGAAGCAAGAAAGCGATATCCTTGCCGAACACAACGTCAGAACCTGCGGCGGGAAGTCCGGGCCGTCGCAAGCTGACGCGGACTTCCTGGAGTAGTTTTACAAAGATCGCGATTCAGACAACTCAAGCGATACGTGCCGCACATTCTGCCGGGATTCTGCATAATGACATCAAGCCGGGAAACCTGCTGCTCGACGCAGACGGTCGAGTCTGGGTGACAGACTTCGGACTTTCGCAGCCAATTGAAAAACAGCGTTCGCCAGCACTCGATCCCGCGATCGCCGGCACGCTGCGTTACATCGCCCCCGAACGACTGCTGGGGCAGCAAAGCGCCAGTTGCGATGTATATTCGATGGGAGCGACGCTGTATGAGTTGTGTCTGCAACGACCGGCGTTCGAGCATTCAGATCGCGAAGAACTCACGCGGAGCATAATGGAAGTCCGCCCCGTTCGTCCTCGAAACATCAATCGCGACATTCCACGCGGGCTGGAGACCATCATTCTGAACTGTCTGGAAAAGCATCCATTGGATCGCTATCCATCGGCTGATGCACTGCTCGCTGATTTGTTGCGACATTCTCGCGATCAAAGTATCGGTTCCACGAGCCGTAGATCGTTTTCCGGTTTCATAAAAGCCGTTCGAAAGCGTGTGTCAGGAAATTCTGATCCTCCGGGCAGTGGCAATCAACCGGGCAAATCGTCCTGACGCTGGTGTTTACAGCCCGCGTTAGTTGGACAGCGTCAGTTTTGGCGGAAACCGAGCGTTTTTGCCACCCGAAGCGCCAGCGAGGGTTTGTGCCTCACTCGTCCTGACAACATTTTCTATGCTTGTCAGCGAACGTCTAAATCCAGCCCGGAGCGATTCGAAACGGGCCACTGGTTTGAGAAGCCTCCATCGACTCTGGCAGGCTGTCGATGTAGAGTGTTTTACTAACCGACAAACTGGAAGTCTGCCCTACGGCGCACATGCGCCAGTTGCCTATCGAGCGATCCCTACGCTTTGACTCGTCGGTCTTCAACTTCTGTCGCGAACCCGGAGATTTTGTTTTCGACCAGTTCCACCTTGCCAGCCTTGTCTCCGATCCGGATACCAACCCGTCGTGCAGCACCACGAGTTTCCGTGATGGTGTTTCCGGCCAGACGAATGTCTTTCGTTTCGCCTGTCACTTCAATTGCAACTCCGTCCTCGCCGCCACTGTTTTCGATGAGATTGTTTTCAACGACATTACGATTGGCCCAGAAATCCAGACCACGATTTTCATCACGGAACAGAATGCCAAACGTTCCACTGTCGCGTATCTGATTCTTCCGCATCACATTGTCGGTATCGTTGTGGCCAATGGAAATTCCGTAAAGTGTGTTGCCGTCGATGATGTTGTCTTCGGCCAGACCATATTTGACACCCCAGCACCAGAAGAT
>Ga0335397_10004884_pt1 | contig 17609 bp, 15 predicted proteins | sample MAT04_FD_205740 | JGI IMG/M metagenome (GOLD analysis project Ga0335397, IMG submission 205740) | Freshwater microbial communities from Lake Fryxell liftoff mats and glacier meltwater in Antarctica - MAT-04 (spades assembly) (version 2) ... | reverse complement strand
AGAGCCGTGTCGATGCAGTGGGCCAGCAAGTCGCCCGTGACGCCCGAACCCGCGGCGGCGGCATCCAAACGCCACAGCCCTTGGCCGCCTTGCGGCAGATCGGCGGAGATCGTCCAGTCCTGCAAGAAGTTCGCGCGATAGTGAAAAATGCGGCCCAGCTTGCCCGAGTCAATCAGTTCCTTGGCGAACGTCACCGCCGGCACGCGACGATAATTGTACCAGACCGTATTCTGCACGCCGGCTTTTTCAACCGCGGCGACCATTTCCTCGCCTTCCGCCGTGTTCATCGACAGTGGCTTCTCACAAAGGATCATCTTGCCGTTGGCCGCCGCGGCCAACGCGATGTCTTTATGCAGATTGTTCGGCGTGCAGATATCGATGGCGTCGATGTCTTTGCGTTCGACCACCTTTCGCCAGTCGGTTTCGACCGATTCATAGCCCCACTGGTCGGCGAATGCTTTCACCTTGGCGGCATCGCGGGCGCACACCGTCTTCAGCACCGGCTGCAATTCGAGATCGAAAAAGTTCGGCACGCGACGGTACGCATTGGAATGCGTGCGGCCCATGAATCCGTAACCAATCATGCCGATGCGGAGGGGTTTGGACATGCGGGAAGCTCCAGGTGTGGATTGTCAGTATGTTTGTTTCAGGTTGAAAAGACTGTCGTAGGATAGCGTGTGGAATGGATCGAGAGTAGCAACGGGAGGCTGGGGCGGAGACTCAGCGACGCCCGAGATTGATCAGCCGGTTTGCGGTGCTTGCTGGTTCTGGATGGATCGCAATTGCGTAACGTAATTCCCGGCGGTCTCGGTGACGCGGGAACAGTGGCATGAATTGGAAGCCTGCTTGCGGCGACAGACGACTCCGGCAGAATTCGCCAAGCGGGCGCGGGCCATGTTGTTGTTGGCGGACGGGCAGCATGTATCGGAAACGGCGACGCTGGTCGACATTCGAGACCAGGGTGTTTCGGGACTGAGCGATGGGAAACGCACCGGCCGACCCCCGGTCTTTTCCCCCCGAGGTCGAGTTGCACACGGTCAAACTGGCCTGCGAGCGGCTGGATAACGTGGAGCGTTCGCTGTCGCATTGGGACTGCGCGGAGCTGGCCCGGCAACTGATTTCCGATCAGGTGGTAGAAACGATTTTCCGCAGACCGTCCAGCGAAGCCTGGTCAGCCACCAGCTCAAGCCGTGGCGGAAACACGTGTGGCTGTCGTCAAAGGCGCCGCGCGATGCGGAGTTTTGCCGGCGGGTGAAGAACATCTGTTCGCTGTCGACCAGGAAATTGAAGCCCCACGAGGATGTCGCAAATTTTACCCGTTGCGCGAAGCCTAATTTCGCATCCTGCACTACGCCGGGGTGTGAACGGTTACCTCCTCAATCGTGGCAATGTCGGGATCAGTGTCGCATGTCAGCCAATCAGTTCAGAGCTGATAGCCGATCAGCGAGTTTTTGTGTTAGTCGAGTGAGCGATTTCCGATACGCCTCCAGCGACGCCTTGGTGCCATCCAGCGGGATGGAGATTAGATCGAAGCCGACCGGCAGGTCGGCTTGGGAGAGGCGGAAGGCTTCGCGGAGGAGTCGTTTGAGGCGGTTGCGCACTACGGCTCCGCCGTGCTTTTTGGACACGCTGAGGCCGATGCGGGTGAGGCCCAGGTCGTTGCGGTCGATGAAGAGGAGCAGCGTGCCGTCGGCGGCTTTGCATTTGCGGGCGTAAACCCGCTCGAAGTCGGTTTCGCTCCGCAGATGCTGCGATTTCAGGAATCGAAGGGAATCGGGCATGATCACGATTAAAGACTTTTCAACGCAAAGGCGCAAAGATCGCTAAGAAGCTGTCGGGAAGGTTTTAAAGCGACTCTGAATGGATAGCAATCTTTGCGTCTTGGCGTTGAAGATTCCCTGTCTATTCCGGGGGAGACTTGGGCGGCTTGAGGAACCACAGGTCATTCTGCAAGGTTTTTTGAGCCGGGAGTTCGCGGCGGGCCATGCGTCGCAGTTGCGCGCCCCAGAACATCACCAGGACGACGAATCCGAGTCCGCCGACGAGAATCCCGCACAGCGCCAGCAAACCGGCCATCGCCCGTTTCTGTTTCGCAATTTCCACGTCATCCACGACCAGAGGTGCCGGTTGTTCCACGGCAGCACCCACCGGCGGCGTGGATGATGAATCGTCTTGCGCGTCCAAGCCACGACAAACCAGCATCGCTGCCAGAAGTATCAACCCCATCGCCGTGCGAGAACCGCGGCTGCTCCAGGGACTTCCGAACTCGATTCGCGAATGATCTCCCACGGATCACCACATTCCAGCGCGAGGGTTGGTGTCGAGCGCAGCAGCCTGTTGATACAGCGACTTCAGCGTCTCCGGCGGATCACGGGGGACAACGATCTTCACGACCACAAATTGATCGCCCGATGATCCGGTCGCCTTATTCGGCAACCCCTTGCCGCGCAGACGCAGTTTCATCCCGGATGAAGTTCCCGGCGGAATCGTCACCACGACTTTCTCGCCGTCCAGTGTCGGAACTTCGACTTTCGCCCCGAGGACCGCTTCCGCCGGCGTGATCGGGACATCGAGCAGAATATTCGAGGCCTCGCGGCGAAAATAGGCATGCGGATCGACATGCACCGTCAGCAACAAATCGCCCGCTGCACCCCCGCGCGGGGAAGGTTCGCCCTGGCCGGACAATCGGATCACGCTGCCATCGTCGACGCCGGCGGGAATTCGCACGCCGAGCGTTTCGATGCGGCCATTCTGCAAGATGCGGACATCGACCGTGCCCCCGAGTGCCGCTGTGGTGAAGGGGACGCGGACTTCGGCTTGGACATCGCGACCCCGTCGCGCGGCTCTCCCGCTCCCTTTGCCGGCTCGGCCGCCGAAGAGACCTTCCAAACCTTCGCCGCCGCCGAACAAGTCGTTGATGTCAAACGGCACTTCGCCGCCAGTTCCACCACCTGTCCCCCAAGGAAAGCCACCGCCGCCGGGACCGCCTTGTCCGCCGGGTACGCGACCGCCGGGGAAGGTGGTGCCGAACTGATCGTATTGTTTGCGTTTTTCTTCATCGCCGACGACGGCGTACGCGTCCTGCACTTCCTGGAAGCGTTTGGCCGCAGACTTGTCATCCGGTTTGGCATCGGGATGATTCTCGCGGGCCAGTTTGCGATACGCCTTTTTGATTTCGTCCGCCGAGGCCTGTCGCGAGATGCCCAGCACCTGATAGTAATCGGGATCAGCCATACGAGTGTGACGGGATCAATCTGAAATTGGGGAATGCCACGCGGAAAGCAAGCCGACCGCTGCCGCGACGTAAAATGCAGTGTACGCGCTTCGTTGGCAGCGGACAACCAGCTTGATTTGTAAGTTGGATTGGTCACGAATAGGTCCCGGCGTTGCCAACGCCGGGCTTTTGGAATCATTCGTGCCGCAGGGCTTCGATGGGGTCCATGCGGGCGGCGGAGCGGGCGGGGTAGATGCCGAAGATTACTCCGATGCCGACTGAAATGCCGAACGCCACCGGCAAACTCCACCAGGCGATTCGCGGCTGCATATCTGTGAACATGCGACCCAGTTGCGAAGTCGAGGTGGCCGCATCGAGCACGGCGTTCTCGACGACCCACTTAATGCCCTGAAATGTCAGCGGGGTGGCCAGGCCCATCAACACGCCGATGAGTCCGCCGGCACCGGACAGCACGATGGTCTCGGTGAGGAACTGGCGGATGATATCGCCTTGTCGGGCCCCCAATGCGCGGCGGATGCCGATCTCGCGCGTGCGTTCGGTGACGGTCGCCAGCATGATGTTCATAATCCCGATCCCGCCGACAATCAGGCTGATGGCGGCGATGGATCCCAGCACGATATTGAAAATCTGGCGGATCTGATCGGCCTGCCGCAGCAGCTCTTGCGGGACGATGACATCCCAATCCTGCTTCACACCATGCGTGCGGGTCAGCGATTCCTTCACGACTTCCGAGATCGGCATGACATCGGCGAGTTCGCGAACTTTCAACGTGATCTGATTGAGTTCCACTTGCTCGACGGAAAATGATCCGCTCAAACGGGTGACAACGCGGTCGCCGACACGCGACTGAAATGTCCGCAGCGGGATGTAAATGTCTTTGTTGAAGTCTTGACCGGACATGCTGCCGCCAATTGCCGCCGAAGCTGTTCGATCGCGCGTCACGCCGATCACCCGATAGCGGGCGTTACGCACCTGGACCGATTCGCCGAGCGGATCGGTGAAGGGGAATAACTCGGCGGCTGTTTCCGCGGCCAGCACGGCGACATTGGCGATCTGCTGTTCATCGACATCGGACAGGAACCGCCCCTGCTGCAATTCGAGCCGGTTCATGTCCAGATACTCGGGTGTGCAACCGACCAGCCGCGCGTTCACAGTTTGTTGCAGATAGCGCGCCTCGGACGGGATTTCCCGCATCGGCACGGCACCAATGATATCCGGCAGCGTTTCGGTCAGCAGACGGTAATCGGACCGCAGCAGGCCATAGGTCAGGCCGAACCCGCTGGATCGCCCGCCACCCCCGGCGGACGAGGAAGAATCGGCCGGCGGTTTCACGCTGACGATGATGATGTTCGTCGCCCCCAGCGCCCGCACTTGCTGTTGGGCTTGAAAGCTGGCCCCTTCGCCGATGGCCAGCATGGCGATCACCGAAAAGACGCCGAACACGATGCCGAGCATCGTCAGCCCCGAGCGCAGCTTGTGCAGCATCAGGCCTTTCAAAGCCAGGCGGACAGTTCGCAGCGTTTCGGGAAAGAAAGACATGTTAGGCGTTAGGTATTAGGCGTTAGGTATTAGAAATCGATCCCGCAGTCGCTTGCGCTTCGCGGACCGCTCGACATCGCACAATTTCTTAGGTGCTATTTCCCATCTTCCGTGATCAATAATCCATCGCCGGCGATAACGCCGTCTTTCATGATGATCTGGCGATGTGCCCGGCGGGCAACCGATGTTTCGTGCGTCACCATGATGATGGTCCGGCCTTCCTGGTTCAGGCGGGTAAGCAATTGCATGATCTCTTTTTCGGTGACCGAATCGAGATTTCCCGTGGGTTCGTCCGCGAGAATGATTTCCGGATTGTTGACCAGCGCCCGTGCGATGGCCACACGCTGCTGCTGACCGCCGGAAAGTTGATAGGGCCGATGATCGAGCCGATCTGATAGGCCAACCCGGTCCGCGAGTTCGAGGCAGCGCTCGTTATCGGCCGGCGTGATGATCCGCTGATCGGCCCGATAATGGAGCGGCACCTGGATGTTCTCCAGCACCGTGTACTGCGGGATCAGATTGTACGATTGAAAGATGAACCCGATCAGGCGATTGCGGATCGCTGACAATTGATCATCATTCCAATCGCTGACGTTTTGATCCGCGATGAGATATTGGCCTGATGTCGGCCGATCGAGCGCGCCCAGCACGTTGAGCATCGTGCTTTTGCCGCTGCCGGAGGAACCCATGATCGCGACGTAATCGCCTTCGGGGAAGTCGACCGAGACCCCCCGCAGCGCGCGCACCGTGTGTTCGCCCAGATGGTAATGCTTCTGAATGTCAATCAGCTGCGCGGCGAGTTTCATGGGCAGATCGACCAGAATGCTCTCTCAAGACAACAAAAATCCGATCACGCAGAGCCGCAGGGTTCGCAGAGCAGGAACGGGCCAAATCCGCCGTCAATCACTGGCAACCCGTCTCGCAGAACTTCAAATTTCCGTGAATTTTATCACTCTGCGAACTCCGCGTCTCTGCGTGAGTGATTTGCTGAAATTGTGGTAAGTCGCGTTAATTCCCGCCGGCGGTGGCGTTGGGTGGGCGGCGGAACTGGGCAGCGAAGGTCGTGAACTCTTGTTGATCGACGGTGCCGTTGTGGTTCGTGTCCATCTCGTCGAACCGGGGCTTCATCTGGTCCGAGAGTTCTTCCGCGGAGAGCTGCCCGTCGCGATTCTGATCCATGCTCTGAAACCGAGCCTGGGGGTCTCGACGCGGCGGTTGTGCCGATTCGGCAGGCGGGGCTTTTGGCTCGGGCTTTATCGGTGGCGTGCCGTCGGCCCCGGGGGGGAGGCCACGGAGAGCTTTGTCCTTTGGAGTTTCTTTCAGTTTTTCCTTGGCGAGACGTGTTTCCAGTTCGGCGATTTCCTTGTTGAATTGCGTGCGGGGGTTCATCACCACCCGGTCGCCTTCCTGCACGCCTTCGAGGATTTCCACCGTCCGCTCGTTGCTCTCGCCGATCTTCACATCGCGCAGTTCCGGGCCGTCTTTAGTGAGGACGTACATGAAACGCTGATCGAGAATCGACACCAGGCTTTGCACAGGGGCCTGTAAGATGTCGTTGCGCTGATCAACCAGGATTTCAACGGTCGCCGTTAAACCGGGCCGCAATTGATTGATCTTTGCCAAGTCATCGGTCAACCGCAGGATGGCGTCGTATTCCTTGAGATCGCGATTGAAGTTGTTGACCGAACTCGGCACCGACGAAACGGTATCGATCACGCCGTGGAATTCTTCGGTCGGCGCGGCGTCGATTTTCACAATCGCCGACAGTCCGGCGCGGATCATGCTGATCCGCGATTCATGAATTCGGGCATTGACCTTCATCGCGTCCAGATCGGGAAGGTTGATAATCGCCTGCCGCTCGCGGACCGTGGCACCGACTTCAATCAGCACCTGATCCGAACTCCGGCCGTCGCGCGTGTTGGCATAGACCACCTGGCCGGACTGCGGGGCGTAGAGCTTGCAGTTTTCAATCTGGGTCTGCAAACGGGCCAGCAAACGCCCTTCGACTTCGTTCGTCAGCGATTTCGCTTCGAGATCGGCGAGCTTCTGCGCCATTGCGGCTTTCGCGCGACTTTCCGTGCGGGCGATTTGGAGCTTGAATTCCTTCACATTGGCTTCGAGTTCGCTCTCCGTCCGCAATTTGGTGAAATCTTTCAACACCAGGAGTTTGTCCTCGGCAACCTTGCGATCGTTCTTGGCCTTGTTGAAGGCGATGCGCTCCGCATCGAGATCGCTCTGCATGCGGTAGCCCTTTTTGACCAACCGCTCTAGGAACGACAGATATTCCTTAGCTCGCGAGAGATTCTCGACGTTGACCTGCACCTGGCTGTCCAGTTCAAACTCCTGCTGCCGGTAATCGCCTTCCTTGAACTTGCGTAGGTCGATGTTCGCCAGCAGTAATTGCAAATCCGCCGCGGCCTTGTCGCTTTCGTTCTGTGTCTTCTGAATCTCGACTTCTTCCCGGGCCTGCTCGAGCGCGGCTTTCGCCTGCGTCACCTTGATCTGCTGCTGCGTTTCCTTGTCGGCGAGGACGGAGGAATCCAGTTCGCAGACGAGGTCCCCTTCCTGCACCGTCGTCCCTTCCGGGACGATGCTGATGATGGTCGTCGAACCTTCCACTTTGCTGGTCAGGATGGCGTTGCGGAGACTGTCGACGGTGCCCCGCTCGGTGACCGTGACCTCGAAGGTACCGCGCTGGATTGTCTCGGTGACGAGATGATCGTAATTACCGCTCGACGGACGCAGCAGCCCGGAGAGCGGACTGGTCAATGCGGCCCGAAGTCCGGGTGAGCCGAAACATGCCCCGGCGATCAGCACGAGTGCGCTCAGCATCCACAGCCACGGCCGGTTCCACGGCAGCGTCAGCCTGACTCGCTCGGACGAGGGGGACAGCGGTTCGGTCGACACCGGTGGCGGTGAGTTCAGGAGGGAGGACATGGGCAGGTTCGCTTTGGGAGGCAGGCAGGGGAGCGACAGGACCGAAATACGCTTTGTCCTGCCACATCCCGCGTTCGTCAATCTCCATGATATCCATATCCCGGTGAATGTTAATGCGATTTCGCTCGTATTCCACCCAGATATTGATTAAATCGTTTTGAGCATTGAGGATCGTTTGCAAGGCGTTCAACAAGTTTAAACCCTGATTGCCACCCCCGGTTCCGCGGGCGAACTGTCCGACCTGCGGAATCGCCCCCTGGCCGCCAGCGGGGGGGATCGCAGCGTTTTCAACGGCCAAGTCGAGCTGAATCGCCGCGATGCGCAAGTTTTGCCGGCTTGTTTCAAAGTTTTCCGCCAACAATTTCAATTGTCGCCATTCTTCCCGAACTTGAAGTTTGACGGTGTCTTCCAATTCCATAAAGTCTCGCCGGGCTTGCTGATACGCGATTTGAGTCGCCCGGTAATCGTTCCGCACCAGCACTTGATCCAACGGGGCCGTGAACTGCACGCCGACTTGGAACGTGCTGCGGTCGGCCCGGAGATCGAAGGGGTTGTTGCCACCCGAGTTACGAATATCGCCCCGCGTGACGACGTTCAGCACCCCCTCCATGCGATTAGCCGCGACTTCCATCGCCCGACGGGAATCCATCACCCGCCCGCGCGAGTTCATCAAGTCGAGCCGATTCTCCAATGCCAGGCCAATGGTGTCTTCCAGACACATATCAAAGTCCGGCAGCGTGATCAAATCGGACCGTACGCCGGCCTGCACCACCTTCAACCGCTGCGCCAGTTGCAACAAGTCCTCGCGCAGATTTCGCAGCAGACCGGGGATGTCAGCCCGCGTGGGGAAGACATCGTCTTGCAGATATTGCAGCAGCAGCGGAAATCCGTCGTCGGGCGGCAGTTCGGGCGGCGTCTCCCACGGGAGTTCATAACTCCGCAGCAGCCGCGCCAGTTCAGCCAGCACCTCTCCTAAGTATTCGTCTTCTTCGACGATCCGTTTGAAGAGCAAGCGGTCACGTTCGATATTGCGAATCGCCTGCTCGCGATCTTCGGGTGAAGGCAATCTTCGCAAGCGTGACTCGCGATTGGCGGCTTCGCGGTCGAGGTCGCCTTGCGTCACGTCGATGCCGTCGATGCCGATTTTTTCGCGAATGCGTTCCAGTTCCTCGACCATTGACCCGAGCCGCACTTGTGTCAACTCCCCGTCTTCGAGATCGCCCCAGGCGAGGATGGCATCTTGCAGGCTGTCTTCGATTCCGCTCAGCCGCGAATCAATCAGTTCAAACGGCTTCAGCATCGAACGATCGACGGTCAACTGAAAATCAGTTGGCACGCCCAGTTGGAGTTTGAAGTCGTCGATATTGGCGAGTAGATTCGCCTCCGAAGACCGGAGCGCATTCCGCGATGTCGCCTGCCGGTTCAAAAGTTGCGCCAGGTCGAGCGTGATGATCTGCAAACGATACTGGGCGATAATCGAATACAGCGCCAGCTTCGTCGCGGGGTCTTCGCTGAGGGTCCGCAAGCGATCCTCGTCGGCCGGCAGCATTTCTCCCTGCCAGATCAGCAGTTTATTCTCGGCGTCGTACCGCAAGCGGGTGGCGAACTCGTCCGGGATGACGAACCCTTCCGGCAATTCGGCGAGTGTCTCCTGGCAAATTCGGTTCGGATTCGCATTGATGGCCCGCAGCCGGTCGATTTGAATCTGCAATTCCCGCAGGTTCGACCGCTGATTCTCCACCTGTTGAATCTGACGCAGGATGCCGAGGTAGCCTCCTGAGGCACCATCGTTAATGACGGTCTCGGCGAAGAAGATTTTGCGGAAGCGGGCCAACGTGCGAATGTTGTACAGCACCTGCCGCTCGGTGAGTGTCAAATCTTCCAGCACGACCTTCCGCCCCGCTCCTTGCAGCAGCGGTTGCACAATCGAATAGGAGAGGACCGACGCGGAATTGGTGTCGCTGGGAGACGAGAAAACCCAAAGCGTATTGTTCGCGAGTTCCACGATCCATTGCCCGCCGGTGGGCAGCAATTGGCTGATCCCGAACCGATTCGCGAAGCTGAGCGTCGACAGATTGGAAGGCTGATTGAGATAGGTGAGGTCCGAAGTCGGTTCCAGACCGTTCAACCCCAGATATCGGACATTGAATCGAAACCGCGAGAACGTCAGCGCGAGGGCCGACAGATAGGTGTTCTCCAGTTGCAACTGGTACTCGCGACTGTTGATGTTCGCGAGTTCAATCGCCTGTTCGAGCGTGAGATTGCGCAGCGTGGGGACAATCGCTGGCGGGCATTCGGTCCCCTCTTCGCCACCCGTTTTCAGCCAGTCGACCTCGAAATCTTCGGGTGTGAATTCAAACTGACTGAGCCAGTGGGGGTTCTCGACCGACATCGCCTGGCCAAACTTATGCCAGCTTTTGTAGCCGCGCATGCCGTCGACCCAATGCATGTATTGATTCGCGGTGAGATCATCCGGCGGCAGCGGTTCCAAGTCGGGATCGAAGGGATCGTAGATGCGCGAACGGATATCGGCTTCCAGCGAAACACGCGGAACATCCCACCGCTCGTCCGCAGTTTTTTCCATCAACAGATTGTAAGTATCAAAATCGGCCTGGGTCCGCCAAAAAGGTCGTGAGCAACCCGACAGGCCGATCAGCACCAGAGCGCAGCAGCCTGCGAGCAACAATCGGGTAGGACCACTGAATCGAGGACAATTTGAAGCGACTGAAAAATCAGGAAGCCTGGAGGCAATCGAAAAACCACGCCCTTCGCAAAACCTCAGGGACGTGCCACACGGGTGAGGCTGTGACGAAACAGCTCCCCAAACCCTGTCCGGGCTGGCGGCCGAGGCGATCGCAACTTGTTCGCCGTTCGTCATGAGCACTCGGGTCGTCGAACTTGAGTGGCAGCGCACACTTTCCCACAAAATCTAAGATCGGCCGATTCCCAGCCGTCACTCCAAGAAAATTCGACAAACTCATCCCAGTCATCCCAGATTGCGAATTAGGCCATGATTTCAGTTGGAATTTGATAAAGGTCTGCTCAATTAAGTGTCAATGGCTTTCGATTTGACTTCGTTTGCCCATGAAAGGGAACATCTCGATGGCGATGGCCTGGAATCGGCGGCTTCTAGCCGCCGATTCCGGAGCTGGAAGCTGCCGCTACGAAACGCGCTCAATTTCCACGACACAAACGAAAACGGCCGAGGAGCGATTCCTCGGCCGCGAACTTCAACCCGATAATCGTGTCGTGGATTTATCCAGCGGTGATACGAGGGGTGGCAGTCCGGCGGGAAATCCGCCGGGCTTTTCGCTCGCTGATGCACCGAGCCGCCCGTTCCATGGCCGCGACACCGACACCGACCGACGTTGTGCCACGTTCTTCGAGAATAACAGTCGGTTCCCGCAGCAGGCGGAGAATCAGCCGGCAGACTTTGTCTTCACCGCCGCGCGGGCCGTTAATGTCTTCTAAGACCACTTCCACGGAAGTCAGCTTATCGCCAAACCGGTCCAGCGAGAACTCAGCCTTGCGCGTCAACACGTCCAATTCGTCCCGATTGAGCACCACGCCACGTAAAGTGAATTTCACGTTCATCATTTGCCCTTTCAAACCACTTTTCACGTTGCCCACTCAACTGCCTACATTCAATCTTACGCAGGGGCGGGGAGGGTGGATCAGAAGAATCGGTGGGCCGGCGCGCCGATTGTGCCAAATCGCAATTGTGATCGGCCGTGCATGTGACTGTGCGAGAGTGGGTGGCCGGGGCTGGAGCCGCTGCGGCGAAGCCCCGGTGAGCGTGGAAAAGACACGGCGGGCTGACGCCGCGCCGCTCGCCGAACCGGGGCTTCGCCGCAGCGGCTCCAGCCCCGGCCACCCGATTCACGGTGTTTCGCAACGATTCACTGTGCAATCGTGTCGATTGCCGCCCGCAACGTGGTTGCACTCTGCCGCAGGGCGGTTCGTTCTTCCGCTGTGAGCGACAACGGCATCGGCGTGATCACGCCATCGCCGCCGATCAGTCGGGGCAAGGCAAGCGTGACATCGGCGACTCCTTCCACATCCGCAGTTGGGGCGCACACCGTCATGATCGAACGTTGATCGTGGAGAATCACATCGACGATGCGGGCCAGCGCGCTGCCGATGCCGTAATAGGTCGCCCCTTTTCCCTGAATGATGCGATAGGCGGCTTTCCGCACGCTCTGATCAATGTCCGCGCGAATGGCGTCGGTCATTGGCACGCCGCGCAGCCGGCAGACTTCGTCCAGCTTCAGTCCGCCGACCATCACAGACGACCAGCAGAGGACTTCCGAATCGCCATGCTCACCCACGACGTAGGCATGCACATGACGGGAATCGATGCCGAGCTGCGCGCCGAGCAACGTGCGAAAGCGGGCGGTATCGAGTGTTGTGCCGGAACCGAGGACGCGCTCCACCGGCATCCCTAGCCGCGCGGCGAGCCGGGCTGTCAGGTGAGTCATCACATCAACCGGGTTCGTCGCCACCACCAGCACCGCGTCCGGTGCGTGCGTAACAACTTCCGGCACCACACTCGCGAACACGGCGGCGTTGCGTTCCAGCAATTGCAAGCGAGTTTCCCCCGGTTGCTGATTCACCCCGGCGGCGATCACCACCACCTGGCAGCCTGCCAGGTCCGCATACTCGCCCGCGCGCACCAGCAGCGGTTCAGTGAACGGCACGGCATGAAACAGGTCATCAGCCTCAGCGACAGCGCGAGCGTGATTCTTGTCGACCAGCACGATCTCGCGGCCGATGCCGCGCGTGATCAGCGAGTACGCCGCCGTCGATCCGACAAATCCACAACCGACGATGCCGACTTTCATGACGAAACTCCCTGTTGTCGCAAAGCCCGACGTTGGCAACGCCGGGACTGCTCGTTGGGTCCCGGCGATGCCATCGCCGGGCTTTGACTGAAGAACATTAACTTCACATCATGGGGGGCTTGCGTCCAGTCAGTCGATAGACATAGGCCAGGATTTCGACGAACACCTCGTACATTTCGGCCGGGATCACCCCGCCGACTTTCACCTGACGATACAAGGCCCGTGCCAGCGGCTTGCGTTCGATGAGGGGCACGCCATGCTCGGCGGCGATGCGGCGGATGTGCGCGGCGACCTCGCCCAGCCCTTTTGCAACCACAATAGGAGCCGGCATGGTGGCTGGATCGTACTTGATCGCCACGGCGATATGCGTCGGGTTCGTGATCACGACATCCGCCGTCGCCACATCTTTGAGTTGCTTTCCATCGGTGAGTTTGCGATGGGCTTCGCGGCGGCGCATGCGGGTCTGCGGGTCGCCATCCATGTCCTTGAGTTCTTCGCGAATCTCCTGCTTACTCATCCGCAAGTCTTGTTCGTGCTTCCAGAATTGAAAGCCGTAATCGAACAACGCGACCCCCAGCAACGACAACGATAGATAGAACGCCAGCTCGATCAACGAGCTGCCGTAGAGCTTCAGCATCGCCGGCAGTTCCCAGTGGGTCAACTGCAAGAACGCGGGGAGTTTCCAATGGAGAAATGTGTATGCCACTGACGCCAGGACGATCAGTTTCCCCAGGCTGCCTCCCAGTTTCGCGACCGCATGCCACGAAATAATTCGTTGGGCACCGCTCATCGGGCTGAGCCGCTCGAACTTCGGCATCAGCGCATCGGGGGACCAGAGAAAACCAATCTGTGCGAGGTTGGACACCAGCCCACCCAGCATCAATAACACCATGAAGGGCAACACGGCGGCGGCGATCAATCCCGCCATTGTCCACATGCCGGCGATCCACGTCGGCACATCCAGCCGAATGGCCGGCGATGCGGCGAGCGAACCATGCATCGCTTTGGCCAGCGTCTCGAACAAATCGGGGCCGAGAAACTGCATCGCGCCGGTCGCCGTCAACATCAATAGTGCGCCGGTCAGATCCGTGCTGCGGGCGACGTTCCCCTGTTCACGGGCCTTCGTCCGCCGATGGTCTGTCGGCTGCTCTGTCTTGTCTCCCTGATCATCATCAGCCATGCCGGATCACCTCGGATAGACCAATGCGTCCCGCAATGTATCGAACGTCTCGTTGAGCGCGGCCGCCGTCACGTCGCCCACGCCGGCGATCGTCACCGTGAGAATCAACGTCCCCATCAGCGCCCGTAACGCCAGGCCGACGGCTTGCGTGTCGATCTGCGGCACGGAATGCGAGAGAAATCCGAATGCGAGATCGATCAACGACATCATCACCATCACCGGGGCGGCGATCCGCAAGCCGAGCAACAATGATTGCTGGACGAGTTGATTGAGCAATTCCGCCACATTCGAGGTCAGCACCGCTTCGCCGACCGGCATTGTGTCGAATGTTTCCGAGAGAATCCGCACAAATTGCAGATGTCCGCCCAACGGCGACATCAAGAGGAACACCGTGGTCCCCAGCCAGAACATCGTCTGCCCGGTCAACGACACCGATCCGCCAAGATCGGGGTTCAAAATCTCCCCCAGCCCCAATCCGCTCTGCTGGTCAATGAGTTGTCCAGCCATTTGAAGACCGGAGAGAACCGCCATCACGCCCGTACCGAGCAGCAGCCCCAGCACTAGTTCCCCCGCGACGACGCGCAGATATTCGCCGAGCGAATCGGGAATCTGCATCCGCACTTGATAATTCCCGCGTGAAAGTTCCACACCGTCCGGCACTCCGGCGGCGGCGCGCAAGCGTTCATAGCGTGGCAGCAATCCGGGCGGAATTTCCTCGGCAGCCAGACGCCCGTTGCCATCGAGATCGAGCCGGTCGAACCCCTGCCGCTGCCGGTCGGCCAATAGCGGCGTCATCAATAACGCCAGCGAAATTGTCAGCATCACGCGGATATTCACCGGCACCGTCGTCTGCCCGAAGATCGGGCCGATGACCATCAACCCGCTCATGCGAATCAGCACCAAAGTGAACGCGTAGAACTGGGTGAGCGCGCCGGACAGCGCCTGATTCAAAGCCAGCCGGCCGAGCGGATCATCGGCGATTTGCTGCAGCCAGGCATCCATGCGACAAGCGTTCCTGTTGACTTGAGTCCTCTCTCCGCCGCGGGGGGATTGGTCTCTACACATCTCGGAAAGGCATCTCGCGCAAAGGCGCAAAGAGACAAAGTTTCGCCAAGAATTCAGATAGGAAGCCCAGCAGAAAGCATCAGTTTTCAAATATCTTGAAATGGCGAAATCGAAATGCCAGGTTTGATGAGCAAGAATTCTCTTGGCGAACTTTCCGTCTTTGCGCCTTTGCGAGAGAGGATTTCTGACTTGTGTCGATGACAATGCCCATGGGAGAGAGGGGACCAGAATAAGACGAATCGTTCACATGCCGGCCGAGATGTTCTGAAACACCTCGGTCGAGTATTCCACCAGTTGATTCAATATCCACGGCAGGGTCAGCAGCATCACCAGCATCATCGCCACGAGCTTTGGGACGAAACTCAGCGTCTGCTCCTGCAACTGCGTCACCGCCTGCCCGATACTGATCAACAACCCGACGAACAACCCCGCCAGCATCATCGGCAAACTGATGATGAGCGCCAGGAAAACCGCGTTGCGGCACAGTTCAGACGCGGAATCAATCGTCATGAGGATCAGAGGGTTGGAGGATCAGAGGGTTAGAAACGCTCGCAGTCGCTTGCGGGTTCGCACGCCGGTTCGCACTCACCCCATCGGCCGCACACTCTCCAGCAACATCCCCACCGTCAGCGCCCAACCGTCGATCAGCACGAACAGCAGCAGCTTGAACGGCAGCGACACTAGCACCGGCGGCATCATCATCATCCCCATGCTGATCAACAGCGACGAGATCACCATGTCGATCACAATGAACGGCAGATAAATCTGAAAGCCGATCAGAAACGCGACCTTCAATTCACTCAGCATGTACGCCGGCAGCAACACGCTGAGCGGCACATCGTCGTAACTCTGCGGTTCGAGTGGCTGTTCGCCGGGCGACAGCGAACTCGCCTGGAAATCGAGAAACATCCAGATCGCGTCGCTGTTGTCGGCTCTCTCAATTTGCTCGGCCATGAACTCCCGCAACGGGCTGATGGTCCGCGCCAAGGCTGTCATTTCATCCAGCGGCACTTCCCCCGGAGCCGGACTGCTGTACGGCTTGATCCCCTCTTCATAGGCCCGGTTCCACACCGGTGCCATGACGAGGCAGGTGAGAAACAGACACAGCGAAATCACCACCTGATTCGGCGGCAACTGCTGCGTTCCCAACGCCTGCCGCAATAGCGTCAGCACCACGACGAACCGCACGAAGCAGGTCGTCATCATCAAGATCGACGGCGCGAGGCTAAGCACCGTGAGCAGCAGCATCACCTTTATGGAGGACCCCAACCCCTGCGGCGATGTCAGTCCGTCGGCGTTCAGCCCCGGCGGCAGGAATCCCTGATTGGATGGAGCCGGTGCGGGTGGCACCACGTCTTCGTGAACCACCGGTTGAACTTTCGCCTGCCGCGGAACCTTCCGCAGCGATTCCCCCACGCGATTGGTAGGTTGAGCGAATGCTGCGGACGAACATGCGATCGCCACGGCTGAGCAGATGAATGCAAATCGGCCGCAACGAATGAGAGGCGAGGTCATCACACGCCTCCTCGGGACGAGGCATTTGTCGATGAATTCGTTTGCCGAAACATGCCCGCGAAGTTGGCTGTGCTGGCGGCCCCGGCTTCCTTTCGCTTGCAGGCACCGGCCAGCAGATCGATTTCCGTCGGATCGGTGATTTCCGTCAGCGTGCGAATGCCATCCGGCGACACACCAAGGATCAAAATTTTCGGGCCGCAGCGAACAATGTGAATCGACACCCGTGGCTCGATGGTCCGCTTGCCCAGCAGTTCCAGCGCCTCAATCGGTAATCCCCGCATCCCGGTGGGGCCATTGCGCGTCAACCACACGCGAACGCCGAGAAACAGGCCGAACACCGCGCCCAGTCCAATCACCGTTCCCCATAGCGAAACCGGATTCGTGGACGATTTGCCGGCCGTGATCGGCTTGCCGGGAATGTCGTGCGATGGATGGCGCGGCGAGATCGCGCGGGGTAGTTCGGGTGAATCGACCTGGGCGAAGTTCGCTGGCTGAAACGAGTCATCTTCTTCATCGAGAACGCGAGGCGGAGCACCCTGAGCGAGCGTGGCTACCATCACCAGGAGGCAGCCGGCCGCGCGCACCATCAGCCGCAGCCGCGCGCGACGACACTGGTTCCCCCCGTGGCTCAGTCGTAAATCCCCCACGCCGACTCCCTCCGGCAGATTCTGCCGTTATGTGCTGGGCGTGAAATACATCGAGCACTGGAATCGGGCAAGATCAATCTTCTGGCGGGTGATGAAGTCAGCGAGCCAAAAGTCGTTTTCCGGCCGAGAGTTCGGCAAGTTCTGCCACCGGAAACCTTACATTTTCATTGGCCAGAGCTTTTCCGTTCCCAGAGTTACCTATCCCACCTGATTTCAAGGCGGCGGCGACAGGCACTCGTTGACGGTTGGCCCCACGCGGGCATAGAAGCCTGACACGGAGCCGGATCACCTCTTCCACAAACTGGATTCGAGGACATTGCGGCTGCAAGATTATCCAGTAGAGAGCAATGTCCATGCGCACTTCCCGTCGTCTCTACCGCATGCTCATTGCCGGTGTTTTATTGCTGGGAATGTTCGGCACATACTCAGCCGCCGAGGACCTACCGCAAGAAACCGAATCCCAGGCGCTCGCTCGCCGTTTGGCCGAACTGGAGGCCCAGGTCGCCCGGTTGAGCCAAGCTGCTCCAAGCCAGGAATTGCCGGGGGGGGTGGAACCGGTCGAGTACCACACTCTGCCACCGTCACCGGCTCCGTTTCTGGAAGCGGAGTTTGGGGCGGTCATGCCCCCGCCCTTGATGCCATCCGCGGCC
>Ga0335397_10004882_pt1 | contig 17612 bp, 14 predicted proteins | sample MAT04_FD_205740 | JGI IMG/M metagenome (GOLD analysis project Ga0335397, IMG submission 205740) | Freshwater microbial communities from Lake Fryxell liftoff mats and glacier meltwater in Antarctica - MAT-04 (spades assembly) (version 2) ... | reverse complement strand
CCACGGCGGCGTTATCCGGGCCGAGAATCGCCTGGACGGTGGCGGCGAGACGGAAGGGGCGCGCTTCGAGGTGGCCCTGCCGCTGTCGGGCGCGGGTCGGCGCGGATGAGTGACGCGCCGCTGCACGGCACGGTCGCGGCGCGCTGGACCCCGGCGGCGGGCTGGCGCGGCGTCCTGATCACCGGTCCGTCGGGCGCAGGCAAGAGCGATCTGGCGCTACGCCTGATCGGAGCGGGCTGGCGGCTGGTGGCCGACGACTATGCCCATGTTTTCGCTTCGGGTGGAGCCCTGTATGCCACAAGCCCGACGACGATCGCGGGTCGGATCGAGGCCCGGGGGGTCGGCGTGGTCGCCGCCTGTGCCCTCGGTCTGGTCAGGCTGGTACTGGCGGTCGAGCTGTCGGCGGACCCCATCGAACGCCTGCCCGAGCCCGGGGATACCGGGATCGCAGGCATCCGTCTTCGGCTGGTCCGGCTGTGCGGATTCGAACCGTCCGCGGTCGAAAAGGTCACAAGGCTGACCAGCCCGCTTTAACACGACGCGGACTTGGGCTATTCCGCCCGGCTTGCGGCGCGCTCAAGGGCCGTCGGACGGGGCGGCGAGAGGTTGGGGACGCGAGCTTTGGTAATGCCTTCATGATCGGGCTGGTGATCGTCACCCACGGGGGACTGGCCTCGGAATTCCTGGCGGCCATGGAGCACGTCGTGGGCCCCCAGCGCGGGGTCGCGGCCATCTGCATCGGCCCTGACGACGACATGGAACGCCGCCGGCGCGACATCGTCGACGCCGCCAACGCCGTGAACGACGGCGACGGCGTCATATTGTTGACCGACATGTTCGGTGGCACGCCCTCCAATCTGGCCATTTCGGTGATGGAGGAGACCCAGGCCGAGGTCATCGCCGGGCTGAACCTGCCGATGCTGATCAAGCTGGCCAGCGTGCGCGGTCGCGAGCCGCTGGAGGCCTGCGTGGCCCATGCCCAGGATGCCGGCCGCAAATATATCTCGGTGGCCAGCTGGGTGCTCCAGGGCGAGAAATGACGGCGCGCGCGACAGCGGACATCTGCAATACCCGCGGCCTGCATGCCCGCGCCTCGGCCAAATTCGTCAAACTGGCCTCCAGCTTCGACGCCGAGATCCACGTCACCCGCGACGGGGTGACGGTCAACGCCCTGTCGATCATGGGCCTGCTGATGCTGGGTGCCGGCAACGGCTGCGGTATCGAGATCGCCGGGGAAGGTCCGGAAGCCGAGGCCGCCGTCGCGGCCCTGGCCGATCTGGTCGGACGCCGGTTCGACGAAGAACAGTAGACCCCGCTCACGCGCCAATGCACTCCCGATGGCCATGACCCAGACCGCCGACCGTCCAGCCCCCGATCCGACAGCCGACCCGGTGCACATCCTCGCCCTGTACCGGTTCGCGGCGATCGTGGATCGGCAGGCCGTTCGCGATCGCCTCGAGGTCCTGTGCGCGCCCGATGTGCGCGGGACCCTGCTGGTGGCCCATGAAGGCCTGAACGGGACGATCGCGGGCCCGGAAGCGGCGGTTGGGCGGGTGGTCGACGGTATTCGTGCCCTGCCCGGCTTCGCCGATCTGGACGTCAAGCGCGCCACGGCGAGCGACATGCCGTTTCATCGGATGAAGGTCCGCATCAAGCCCGAGATCGTGACCATGGGTCTGCCGGAACTCGATCCCGCTACGGACGCCGGGACCCATGTCGGGCCGCAGGACTGGAACGCCCTGATCCGCGATCCCGACACGATCGTCATCGATACGCGCAACGACTATGAAGGCGCGGTCGGGGCCTTCGTCGGGGCGGTGCAGCCGAACACCGGCAGCTTTCGGGATTTTCCGGACTGGTTCCGCGTCGAGGGACGGGCCCTGCTGGAACAGACGGGTGCCAGGCGGGTTGCCCTGTACTGCACCGGCGGCATCCGCTGCGAAAAGGCCACCGCCTTTCTGAAAGCCGAGGGTGTACAAGACGTGTTCCATCTGCAGGGCGGGGTATTGCGCTATCTGCAAACGACACCGGAGGCAGACAGCCTGTGGGCGGGCGAATGTTTCGTCTTCGACGAGCGTGTCGCGGTCGGCCACGGCTTGGCGTCGGGCAGCCATTCCCTGTGCCGGGGATGCCGGATGCCGGTCAGCGAGGACGGTCGGGCCTCGCCCCGTTATGTCGAAGGAGTCAGCTGCGACCGTTGCGCCGATGTCCGCACCGAGGCGGACCGCGCGCGCTATCTGGAGCGGGCCCGTCAGGTCGAGATCGCGACCCGCCGGGGCGTGGCTCACATCGGGGCGGCGATCGGGCGGATGAGATGATCCAGGACCTTCCCGCCCAGCTTCCGGAGGTCGTCGTTGCCGCCGCGCGCCTGCCGCCGACCGCCGGCGACGCGGCGTTTTCCGTGATCCGGCTCGACCAACAGGTGCTGGACCGCGCCACGCGGCTGGACGAGGCGCTGGCGACGGTGCCGGCGGTTTCGCTGTTCCGCCGCACCTCCAGCCTCGGTGCCAATCCGACCACCCAGGGCATCAGCCTGCGCGCCATCGCCCCGTCCGGCGCGGGTCGGACTCTGGTGACCCTGGACGGCGAACCGTTGAACGACCCCTTCGGCGGCTGGGTGATCTGGTCCCAGGTCGCGCCCGAAGCTCTCGAAAGCGTCGACATCGTCCGCGGGGCGGGTGCGGGCCCCTATGGCGCGGGGGCCCTGACCGGGGTGATCACCCTGCGGGAACGCGATCGCCGGGGCGGCGTGTTCGACGCTTCGGCGGGCGATTACGGGGCGCGTCGGGTCGGGGCCGCGACGACCCTGACCCATGGCCGCCTCTCGATCACGGGATCGGCGCTGTATGACCGGTCCGACGGCTATGTCCCGGTGCGTGCCGCCGCCGCGGGTGCCGCCGATACCCCGCTGGACCTTAAGGCCCGCAGCGCCGCCCTGCGCTCGGACATCGGTATCGATTCCGCCACGGCCCTGTCCGTGCGGGCGTCGGCCTATCAGGAAGATCGCGGCTCGGGCCTGGCCGGGGCGCGATCGACGGCCAGCGGTCAGGGCTATAGCGCCGCCCTTGCGCGGACGTCGCAGTCGAACCGCCTCGGCTGGCGCGCCCAGGTCTGGCGGCGCGAGAGCGATTTCGCCAACACCGCCGTGGCCGTGGCTCCCGGGCGGGTCGGGACGACGCCCGCCAACGATCAGTACGCCACCCCCGCCAGCGGCTGGGGTGGCAACCTCGCCCTGCGCCGGTCCGGCCTGATTGTCGGCGGCGGACGGCTGGAGTGGGAGGTCGGCGCCGACGCCCGTTTCGCCGAGGGGGAGACGCAGGAACGGTTTCGCTTCATGGCCGGGCGGTTCACGCGGGACCGGTTCGCCGGCGGCGAAACCGCGGTCATCGGGGGCTATGGCGAAGGCTCCTGGACCGGCGGCCCGTGGCTGGTCGCCGGCGGGGTGCGGCTTGACCGCTGGAAGACGACGGAGGGCCACCGGCTTGAACGGGACAGGGCGACAGGTCTGCCGACGCTGGACGAAACCTATCCGGATCGTTCCGGAGACGTCGTCAGCGCCCGGCTGGCCGTGCGTCGCGATCTCGGAACGGGTCTGGCGGCGCGCGCGGCGGCCTATTCCAGCTTTCGTCCGGCGACCCTGAATGAGCTTCACCGCCCGTTCCGGGTCGGCAACGACCTGACCGAGGCCAATGCGGCGCTGGAGCCAGAGACGTTGCGGGGTGTCGAAACCGGCCTGTCGTGGCACCACGGCGGCACCACCGTGGGCGCGACCGTGTTCTGGAACCGTCTCGACAATGCGATCGTCAACGTCACCCTCGGTCAGGGGCCGGGGATCATTCCCGCCCTGCCGCGCGCCGGCTTTGTTCCCGCCGGCGGGGTGCTGAGACAGCGGCGCAACGCCGGCGTCATTGACGCCGCCGGGCTCGAGCTGACGGCCGAGCATAGGTTTGAGGCCGTCACTCTGATCGGTGCCGTTTCGGCCACGGACGCCGAGGTGAACGGCGGATCGGCGGCTCCGCAGCTGACGGGGCTTCGGCCGGCCCAGGCCCCGGTTCTGAGCGCCACGGCGGGCGTCGACTGGCGCGCGACCGATCGCCTGACCCTGAGTGTCCGGACCCGTTATGAGAGCCGGCGGTTCGACGACGATCTGAACAGCCGCATGCTGGACGCCGCCGTCACCTCGGATGTGCGCGCGGACCTGCGGCTGCGGGACGACGTCGTCCTGTACGCCGCGGCGGACAATCTGTTGGACCGCGATGTCGAGGTGTCCAAGACCGCCGACGGCGTCGCCGGCTTCGGCCCTCCGCGAACCCTGCGGGCCGGCGTTTCACTGAGCTGGTGACGCTTGGGCTTGGTACCCTGCTTTCAAGAGGCACTGGCGTGTGCCCTGGTGGAGCCGAGCGGAATCGAACCGCTGACCTCGTCATTGCGAACGACGCGCTCTACCAACTGAGCTACGGCCCCCCTTGCCCACGGTTTCGTGGGGCGCAGGCGAGCGGGCGACATACGGGGGGCGGGGGCGGAGGTCAACGGGCTTGGCCGCGCAGGAACCTGCGGCACCGGAATCGCTGGACCTGCGGCGCGGCCACGCTAGAAGCGGAGCTGATTTTGTTTCGGGAGCCCCTGCATGGGTTACGCCATCGTCTGGCTGGTCAATACGATCCTGTCGATCATGACCTGGTCGATCATTCTGTCGGCCATCGTCAGCTGGCTGTTCGCCTTCGACGTCATCAACCGGCGCAACCGGTTCGTGAACCAGGTGGCCGACCTGCTGGACCGGATCACCGCCCCGCTGCTGGAGCCGTTCCGCCGGATCATTCCGCCGCTGGGGGGGATCGACATCTCGCCGATCGTGGTGCTGCTGTTGCTCAATTTCGTGCGCATCCTGTTCAACCGCCTGACCGCGCCCTTCCTGATCCAGATGCTGGGATAGGCGCGACCGCGACGACACGGCCTGTCGCCTTCGCCATGGTCCCGCGCTTCCGGCCTTGCGCCGTCCGGCGAGGGTCCTAAGGTGCCGCTCCGACCGGGCCCTGTGCCTGCCAGCCAACCGGACTTCATGACCACGATCCGATCCGTCGCCGTCGTCGGCGCAGGCCAGATGGGCGCAGGCATCGCCCAGGCCGTGGCCGCGGGCGGCTATCAGGTGTTGCTGTACGACGCCGCCGGCGACCGCGTGCCCGAGGCGCAGGGGGCGATCGCCGCCAGCCTGGCGCGCCAGGTCGCGCGCGGCCTGATCGACCAGGCCGAGGCCGACGCCACGCTGTTGCGTATCGGGTCGGCGTCGTCGCTCGCCGCCGCCGCCAAGGCCGATCTGGTGATCGAGGCCGCGTTCGAGGATGAGGCGGTCAAGAAAGCCATCCTCGCCGACCTGACCCCGCACCTGGGCCAGAACACCCTGCTGGCCTCCAACACCTCGTCGATCTCGATCACCCGGCTGGCCTCGACCACCGACCGGCCCGAGCGCTTCATCGGTCTGCATTTCATGAAACCGGCGCCGGTGATGAAACTGGTCGAGATCATCCGCGGCATCGCCACCTCGGCCGATACCTATGAAACGGCCGTCGCCTTCGCCGAGAGCCTGGGCAAGACCACGACCAATTCCGAGGACTTTCCGGCCTTCATCGTCAACCGCATCCTGGTGCCGATGATCAATGAGGCGGTCTATGTCCTGTACGAGGGCGTCGGCAACGTCGCCTCGATCGACAAGGCGCTGAAGCTGGGCGCCAACCATCCGATGGGGCCGCTCGAGCTGGCCGACTTCATGGGTCTGGACGTCGTCCTGGCTATCATGAACGTGCTCTACGACGGCCTGGCCGACAGCAAATACCGGCCTTGCCCGCTGCTGGTGAAATACGTCGAGGCCGGATGGCTCGGGCGCAAGTCCGGGCGCGGCTTCTACGACTATTCCGGCACCGAGCCGGTCCCGACCCGATGATCCCCTCGCTGGAGCGGCCGGAGGATTTTCCGGGCCAGAAGCGCGTCACCTGGCGCCGCGATCCGCAACGCATCGTGCTCGCGGCGATCGCCGGCGGCCTGTGGCCGCCGCTGGTCGTCACCCTGATGATCTGGCCGCCACAGAACTGGCTGCCCAGCCTCGAGACGGACTGGCGGCTGCTGGTATTGATCATCGGTCTGGCCGCCGTGCCGGGCGGGCTTTGGCTGCTGGCGCGCGAGCGGGACCTGACCGGCCGCCCGTCGACCCGGCTGGGCGTGGTTTGGCGCTTCATGTTCTTCGGCGGTCTTCTGGCGGCCGGCCTTCAGGCCGTGCTGGCATTGATCGTGTCGGTCGTCGGCTGGTTCGAGGCCGGCGACGTCGCCCAGGCCGCGGGCGCCACCGAGACGACCTTGTTGATCTATGGGGTCGGCGGCCTGCCGATCGCCGTGCTGCTGGGCGTCAGCTATGCCCTGTGGGCGGGCCTGTGCGCCGCCTTCATCGCCTTCATGCCCCAGCCCGAGGTCCGCAATCGGCTGGGCGTCCTTCGCGACCGCGACTGAGGCCGCCAACCTTACGACGAATTCAGTTTGACCTCCCCAATGCATCGGCGAAGCTGAAGCCGGGACCGGGGGGGACACCATGACAGCGGAAGCAACAGGAACCAAGCTCGCGCCGCTTGAGGCGAACGACCGGCTGTTCAGTCTCGATGTCGTCCGCGGTCTGGCCGTGCTGGGAATCCTGGCCGTCAACACCGTGACATTCGCCTGGCCGTCCGAGGTTTACGGTAATCCCTCGCTACAGCCGGACTTCGACGCCGGGGCGGCCGCCGGCTGGCAGGCGATGCACGTCTTCTTCCAGGACAAGATGCGCACCCTGTTCTCGATGCTGTTCGGCGTGTCGATCTTCCTGATCGGCGGACAGCGATTCGACGAGGCGCGCGGCAAGCTGTTGCGGAGTCGGCTGTTCTGGCTGGCGGTCTTCGGTCTGATCCACGGTGCCGCCTTCTGGTACGGCGACATACTGCTGCTCTATGCCTGGACCGGCGTATTCGTGATGATGGCCCGGTCGTGGAGCGCGCGGCGCCTGCTGATCGTAGGCGTGAGCCTGAATCTGCTCTGCTCGGCCCTCTACGTCGGGCTGGTGTCGATTCTGGCTTTCGCCCCGCCCGAAGCCATGGCATCGGCGATGGACGGTGCGGGCTGGCAGATCGATCCGGTGAAGCTGGCGGCCCTGATCGAGCCGTATCGGGGCGGTGCCGTCGAGGTCACCCTGCATCAGATGATGGAGTGGGTGTCGATGACGCCCATCATGCTGTTCGCCGTCCTGCCCGCGACTGCGGCGCTGATGCTGATCGGCATGGGCCTGTTCAAGGCCGGCTTCCTGGCGGGTCGGTCGCCCACCTGGGTCTATGCTCTTTTCATCGCTCTGGGCACCGGTGCCTTGTGGTTGATCCATGAGGAAACCGCGCGGATCGTCGCCGCGGACTTTCCGTTCGTGCAGACCCTGGCCCGACCGGCCAACACCTTCCTCGCGCCGTTCGCCTCGCTGGCCTACGCCAGCGGGTTGATCCTGATGGGGCGGCTGGGTCTGCGGGTCCTGCTGACGCCCCTCGCGTGCGCGGGGCGGATGGCCTTCACCAACTATCTGACCCAGACCCTGATCATGACCACGATCTTTTATGGCGGGCGTGGCCTCGGTTGGTTCGGCCATATCGGCTGGCCCGAACTGTGGTGGGTGATCGGCGGCGTGTGGGTCACCCAGCTGATCTGGTCGCCGTTGTGGCTGTCGGTGTTCCGGTTCGGGCCTCTGGAATGGGGTTGGCGTTGCCTGACCTATGGGCGGATGGTGCCGTTGAGGAAGGCGGCTGTCGCCTGAGACAAGCGTGATGCTAGTGAAGAGTGCCAGTGAGCCGATCGCGCCTGCTCACCAGCACCAGCCCTTTTCACCCCGACGCCTCCAGAAGCTCCGCATGACCGACGCCTCTTCCCGCCCCGAAGCCCGCAGCCCGCGAGGGTTCGCCGATCGCCGCGGGGCCGATCTGATCGCCGAGCGTCGCCTGGTGGCGCGCGTGTCCGGGGTCTATGAGCGCTGGGGCTTCGAGCCGCTCGAGACCGGGGCCTTTGAATACGCCGACGCCCTGGGCAAATTCCTGCCGGACGCCGACCGTCCGAACGAGGGTGTCTTCGCCCTGCAGGACGACGACGACCAGTGGATGGCGCTGCGCTACGACCTGACCGCGCCGCTGGCCCGGTTCGCGGCGCAGGGGTGGGAGACCCTGCCCAAGCCGTTCCGTCGCTATGCCTTCGGCCCCGTGTGGCGCAACGAAAAGCCGGGCCCCGGCCGCTTCCGCGAATTCGTCCAGTGCGACGCCGACACCGTGGGCTCGGACCGGCCCGAGGCCGATGCCGAGATCATCGCCATGGCCTGCGAGGGCCTGCGCGCCGCCGGTCTGGGCGCTGATCAGGCCGTGGTGCGGGTGTCGAACCGCAAACTGTTCGACGGCCTGTTCGACGCAGGCGACGTCACCGATCCGCGCCAGCGCCTGACCGCGCTGCGGGCCATCGACAAATTCGACCGGCTGGGCTGGGAGGGCGTGTCGGCCCTGCTCGGCGAAGGCCGGCTGGACGAGTCGGGCGACTATACCAAGGGGGCGAACCTGCCGATCGGCGTGGCCGCGACCATCGAGGCCTTCCTCGCCTCGGCGGGCGACGCGGACCTGTCGCGGGCAGCCACCCTCGAGGCCGTCGCGCGGGCCGGGGGGCTTGGCGCGACCGGCGAGGCGGCGCTGGAGGAGCTTGCGGCCATCGACCGGGCGCTGACGTCGATGAAGGTGGGCGAAGGCACCGTGCGCTTCGACCCGACCATCGTGCGCGGGCTGGAGTATTATACCGGGGCGGTGTTCGAGGCCGAACTGCTGCTGGACACGACCGACGACAAGGGCCGCGTCGTGCGCTTCGGCTCGATCGGCGGCGGCGGCCGCTATGACGATCTGGTGGCCCGTTTCACCGGCGAGCGCCTGCCGGCCACGGGCTTCTCGTTCGGGGTGTCGCGGCTGGCCTCGGCGCTGAAGGCTGCGGGCCGGGGGGCGGCCGATACCGTGCGGGGCCCGGTCGTGGTCATCGTCTTCTCGGACGCCGACATGCAGCACTATCTCGACGCCGTGTCCGAGCTGCGCAACGCCGGGATCGCGGCGGAAATCTATCTGGGCCGGGCGGGCATGAAGGCGCAGATGAAATACGCCGACCGCCGCGGCGCGCCCGCCGCCGTCATCCTGGGCGGAGACGAGATCGCGGCGGGCCAGGTCACGGTCAAGGACCTCGACGCGGGCCGGGCGCTGGCCGCCGGTATGACCGACAACGAGGCCTGGAAATCCGAACGTCCGGGTCAGCGGCTGGTGCCGCGCGGCGACCTGGTGTCGATCGTCCGGGCCATCGTCGAGGGCGGGCCCACAGGTTCGTAGGTTACCGATGATAACCTTTAAATTCCCGAGGGTTCCACAAGGCCTTCATTGACTTGAACCATGAAATGTCGTCATTCTGACGCACTCGAGAAACGCAGCGTTTCGGCGCGGCAGTGGCTCGGAGGCGTTTCGGGGAGGAAACGTCCGCTCGTCAAAGAGCGAAAGAAAGCCCGCCGCGATGTATCCCCCGCGGCGGGCTTTTTTGCATTCATTGTTGGGGCGCTATCGCTCGCCGCGCGGCGGCTCGCTGCTTGAGCGCGGACCGTGGAACACCGTCGCTGATCAGACTGCCTGCCAGCGAAGCTGCGCTGGCTTCGCTCCCAAAACCCGGCGAGGAATGTCCGCAAGTGCGCAGTGATCGTAAGACCGCTCGACCCGGGGCAGCCTTTTAGCGAGAGCGCAACACCCCGGCTATCCGAACAGGCCAATGGTGTAGGCGGTGTAGCCGACGTAGGCTGCGACGAGGAAGAAGCCTTCCTGGCGGCTCAACCGTCTCCCGGACAGGGCCAAAAGCATCACAACCACAGACACGGCGACGAGGAACCAGAGGTCGAAGGCCATGATGCTGGCGGGCACGGCCGTGGGAGCGACGGCGCCGGTGACGCCGCCGATGAACAGGATGTTGTAGATATTGGACCCGAGCACATTGCCCAGCGCAATGTCCCCTTGCTTGCGATAGGCCGCGACGGCCGAGGTGATCAGTTCCGGGAAGGACGTGCCGACCGCCACTATGGTCAGCCCGATGATCGCGTCGCTCACCCCGAGGACCTGGGCCATGGCGATGGCGGCATTCACCAGAAGGGTGCCGCCGCCCACGATCAGCACGAGACCGGCGAGGAACAGCAGAATGGCGGTCGACAGCTTGCCGCCCGGTTTTTCCTGCGGAACCAGGGCCGGGTCGAGATTCTCCATGGCCATGGCGCGTTCGTAGGCGGCACTGTGGGAGGCTCCCGCACGTTCCTGACGAAAGGCGTAATAAATGTATCCCGCCATCGCGATCAGAAAAGCGATGCCCACCTCGCGGGACAGGCCGACGGTCGCGCCCGCCGCGAGCAGCGCCAGGGCAGCCAGGGTTCCGACGCCGCCATCGCGCCACAGGGCGCGGGTCTTGACCGCGATCGGCGAGATCAGGGCGGCGATGCCGAGGATCAGCAGGGCATTGGCGATGTTCGATCCGACGATATTGCCGACGGCGATGCCCGGCGATCCGGCCAGACTGGCCTGCACGCTGGCGGCGAGCTCGGGCATCGAAGTGCCCATGCCAACGATTGTCAGGCCGATCAGCATCGGCGAAAGACGCAGCCGCTCGGCGATCCGCACGGCCCCGCGCACCAGCAGGTCACCGCCCGCGATCAGCAGGACAAGGCCCAGAAACAGGAACATTGAATCGATCAGCATGGTGCGCGAGGACCTTCGGGTGGAGGTAGATGTCTGCCCACACCTTGACAGCTTCTAACTGTCACCGTCTCATTTTCTCCGCCTATTGAGCGCCATGATCATTATCGCGCCCATGGCGCTCCGTCATCGCTGACATCACGACCTCCTGTTGTTGTGTATACCGAATGGCCACCGACCACCGACCACCGGCTGACCGTCTTCGGCAATCGCCTGATGACGTCTTCGTCGCGCTAGCGACCGCGAGGGTCGGCAACCTTACACGTCGCTTGTTGACCGAAATGGCCCGCTCGGTTGCCGAGGCCGAATGCGGGTTTGATGCGGGGGAGCGTGCCGTGATCGTGCGACTTTGCAAACTCCGGGGCTTCGATCCGGCGTCTTTCGACCTGATCCCGGGCGATGGAAAGCAACCACGAAAGTCGGCGGATCATTGAGCCGATTTCTGCTTCCCACCCCTGGCCGCCCCTCCGAGAGTCCGCTTCCGGCTTCGGCAGCGCCCGCCCCCAGGTCTATCAACTCCCCTTCCGCTTATGAGGAAGGGCCGGAGCGTCGCCGCTCCGGCCCTTTGTCGTTCAGCGTTCGATACGCCCTACCAGATGCGGACCCGGTCGACCGGGGCGAGGTAGTATTTCGATCCGGGCTGGACATTGAACGCCTCGTACCAGGCGTCGAGGTTGCGCAGCGGGCCGATGACGCGGAACTCGGCCGGTGAATGGGGGCCGACCGTCACCTGCTGGCGCATGGCGTCGTCGCGATAAAGCGTCTGCCAGACCTGGGCCCAGCCGTAGAAGAAGCGCTGGTCGCCGGTAATCCCGTCCAGCACTGGCGACGGCTGGCCGTTCAGGGAGAGGTGATAGGCTTCGAGACCCACCGCGACGCCGGCGGCGTCGCCGATGTTCTCGCCCATGGTCAGGCCGCCCTGGAGGAAGAATCCCGGCAGGGGTTCATAGGTGTCGTACTGGGCCCCCAGACGGGCGGTCAGGGTTTCGAAATTGGCCTTGTCCTCCGGCGTCCACCAGTTGCGCAGAACGCCGTCGCCGTCGGATTTGGAGCCCTGGTCGTCGAAGCCGTGGCCGATCTCGTGGCCGATGACGCCGCCGATGCCGCCATAGTTGACGGCCGGGTCCGCGTCGGGATCGAAGAACGGCGGCTGCAGGATGGCGGCCGGGAAGACGATCTCGTTGTTGGTCGAGTTGTAATAGGCGTTCACCGTCTGGGGGGTCATGCTCCATTCGGTCTTGTCGACCGGATCGTTGAGGCGGTTCAGTTGAAAGTTCCACTGGAAGATGCCGGCGCGTTCGGCATTGCCGAACAGGTCGTCGGGACGGACCTCCAGAGCGGAATAATCACGCCATTTGTTCGGATAGCCGATCTTGACGGTGAACTTGTCCAGCTTGTCCTGGGCCTGGGCCCGGGTGTCGGCGCTCATCCAGCTGTAGTTGCGAATGCGGTTGCCGAGGGCGACGCGAAGGTTGGCGACCAGGGCTTCCATCTTGGCCTTGGATTCGGCCGGGAAATATTCCGACACATACTGGCGGCCGATGGCCTCGCCCAGCATGCCCTCGGCGAAGCTGATGCCGCGCTTGTCACGAGCGCGCTGCATGGGCTGGCCGTTCAGGTCGCGCGAGCGGAACTCCCACTGGGCGTCGGCGAAGCGGCGCGACAGGCGCGGCGCGGCGTCGTCGGTGGTGTGGAATGCCTGCCACGCCTGGATCGTCTCGATCGGCGTCTCGGCATAGAGGGCGGCGATCCTGGGCATGGCCGTGTCCTGGCGGACGACCAGCCGGGGCACGTCGCCGACGCCGATGGCGGTGTAATAGTCCTGCCAAGCGAAGCCGGGAGCCTCGGCGGCCAACTGGGCGATGGTGTATTCGTTATAGGTCTCGTCGCGGTTGCGGCTCTGGACCGAGGTCCAGTGCGCCTCGGCGATCCGGGTTTCGAAGGCGACGATGTCGGCGGCGGACTGTTCGGGGTTCTCCCAGCCTATCAGGCCCAGCATGCGGCCGACATAGGCCTGGTAGAGGACCTTTTTGGCCGCCCAGCGTTCTTCCAGATAGTAGTCGCGGTTGGGCAGGCCCAGACCGCTCTGGCCGGTCGAGACCACGTAACGGGTCGGGGCCTTCTGGTCGGTGGTAACGCCGGTGCCGAAGATGGAGCTGCCGAGGCGGCCTTGGGTCTGGCCCATGTAGGCAGCGGCCAGATCACGGGTGTCGGCGGCGCGGATGGCGGCCAGGAAGGGGGCCAGAGGCTGGGCGTCCAGCGCCTCGATCCGGGCCTCGTCCATATAGGAGCGGTAGGCGTCGGAAATCTTCTGCTCGTCCGATCCGGCGGCCAGGTCGGCCCGGGCGGTCAGGCCCTCGATCATGGCCTTGATGCGGTTGTCGGACAGTTCACGCAAAAGGGCGAACGAGCCGTAGCTGGTGCGGTCCGACGGGATCTGCATCGCGTCCAGCGCCGCGCCGTTGGCGTAGCGCATGAAGCTGTCACCCGGGTTCACCGAGGTGTCGCGTCCGGCCAGGGCAAAGCCCCAGGTTCCGTATTTTGGCGCTTCCGTGCCCTGGAAGCCCATGACTGTGGCACCCTCGGCCGGGGTCTGGAACAGTTCGAAGTCCGTGCAGCTCTCGTCGAGGCAGGCGTGGTCGTGGTCCTGGGCTGCCGTCATCGAAGCGGGCAGCAGCAGCGCGCCGAGCGCGGCGCCGATCAGCAGTGACTTCATGGGGATTTCCTCAACTTCGCTTCTCTAAGGACAGCGTCGGCGGGGACCCTACGCCGCCGTTCCCGCCTGTCGCCTGAATTTTTTGTCATCTGCGTCGGAAACCCGGACGGGCGGGCGTTTCAGCCTGTAGGTTGAGCGTCATTGGGGAAGCGATGACGATTCACGGTGACGGCGGCGAGTATCGCGATCTGGTGGTCTTCCTGGCGGCGGCCGGCGTCGTCGTGCCTCTGTTCAACCGGTTGAAGATCAGCCCGGTTCTGGGCTTTCTGGCCGCCGGCGTACTGCTGGGACCGGACGGCCTGGCGCGACTGGCCGACACTGTTCCCTGGCTGGCATGGCTGACGATCTCGGACGCGGCGCAAATCCGTTCGCTGTCCGAACTGGGCGTCGCCTTCCTGATGTTCATGATCGGGCTGGAGCTGTCGTGGGAGCGGCTGAAAGCCATGCGGCGGCTGGTGTTCGGCCTCGGCCTGACCCAGGTCGCGGTCTGCACCGTCGCGCTGGGCGCGGTTTTCGTCGCCATGGGCCAGCCACTGGTCTCGGCGGCGGTGCTGGGCATGGGGCTGGCCCTGTCTTCGACCGCCGTGGTCATGCCGGTGATGGCCGAACGGGCCCGAATCTCCACCGTCGCCGGTCGCGCGACCTTCGCCATCCTGCTGGCCCAGGACCTTGCGGTGGCGCCGATCCTGATCACCGTCACTGTCCTGGCCGCCCTGGCCCAGGGCGGTATCGGCAGCGGCGATTTCGACCCGTCCGCCCTGGGTCCGGCCCTGTTCACCCTGATCCCTGCCGCCGTCGGCCTGTTCCTTCTGGTGCTGCTGGGCCGACTGGTACTGCGGCCGATGTTCCGGTCGGTCGCCCGGGCCAAGGCAAAAGGGCAGGGGCAGGAAATGTTCATCGCCGCCAGCCTGCTGGTGGTGGTCGGCGCGGGTCTGGCCGCGCAGGCCGCTGGCCTGTCCATGGGCCTGGGGGCCCTGATCGCCGGCCTGCTGCTGGCCGAGACCGAGTTCCGGCGCGAGGTCGAGGTCTCGATCGAGCCGTTCAAGGGGCTGCTGCTCGGCGTCTTCTTCGTCGGGGTAGGCATCGGGCTGGACGTCGACGCCGTGGTCGCCGATCCGGTCGCCGTCTTCGGCCTTGCTGCCTTGATGACGCTGATGAAGGCCGGACTGATCTACGCTGCGGCGCGGGCCTGGAAGCTAAGCAACCGTACGGCCATCGAGACGGCGCTGGTGCTGGGCCCCGCCGGGGAGTTCGCCTTCGTCATTCTGGGTGCCGGGCTGGTCGAGGGCATCGCCTCCCCGGTCTTCACCCAGCAGGTCCTGCTGGCGGCGACGATCAGCATCTTCAGCATTCCGCTGATGGCCCTGATCGCGTCCAGGCTGGTCCGCCGCGTGGAGGCGCAACGCCCCGACCTGCCCGCGGAGGCGATGGAGCCCCTCCCGGAGGAGGGCCAGGTGCTGATCGTCGGCTTCGGCCGCGTCGGCCGTCTGGTGGGCGAAATCCTGCTGACCCACGACCAGCGGTTCCTGGCCATCGACGCCGACGCCTCGTTGGTGGGCAGGGGGCGAGCCGAGGGTTCCAATGTCTTTTATGGCGACGCGGCCCGGCCGGACATGCTGGCCCTGTGCGGCATCGACACGGCGCGAGCCGTGGTCGTGACCATGGACGCGCCGGCCAAGGTCGACGAGGTGGTCACGGCTGTGCGGGCCCTCCGGCCGGACCTGATCCTGATCGCCCGGGCGCGCGACGACAAGCATGCGGTGCGGCTGTACCGGCTGGGCGTCACCGACGCTGTGCCGGAAACCACCGAGGCCAGTCTGCAACTGGCCGAGAATACGCTGATCGACCTGGGCGTCCCCATGGGGCTGGTTCTGGCCTCGATCCACGAACGCCGGGACCGGTTCCGCAAGGTCTTCCAGGAAGCCATGCCCGACAGCGCGGCGCCGCGGCGACCCCGTGCGCTGCGGTCCAAACCGCGGAGCTGATCCGCCGGCGACGGAGATGCGGGGCCCGCGCGTTCACTTCGAGGCGAATCGCCGCGTTAATCCGCTTACCCCATTTTGGTCATCGTTACGTGATGTGTGACCTCCTTCGCCTCTGAGGCGTGTTTGCGGGCCGCATGCGTCCCGAATGAACCATCGCTTCGGCGACCAGTTTTACCGGCGGGTATCAGCCGTCGCTTCGTGAGTAACTGATTTATGCGAGATTCCATCCCGGCTTCCGCCGCCCCCAACGCCGACGTCGATGCCGAGACGCCCCGGCTGAATCGCCGTCAGGCCGCCAAGGTCCGCACTCGCCAGAAGGTGCTGGACGCGGCTCGCCAGCTCTTCGCCGAGCGGGGCTATGAACCCGCGACCATCCGCGACATCGCCAAGGGCGCAGGTATGTCGACCGGTGCCGTGTTCGCCAATTTCCAGGACAAGGCCGAACTGTTCGAGGCCGTCCTGTCCGCCGACATGGTTCAGCTGGCCGAGACGCTGAAAGCCGCCGCCACCGCCGAGACCACGGTGCGGGCCCGCCTGCTGGCCGCCCTGACCGCCGGCTACCACGGCTCGCTTGAGCAACTTCCGCTGGTTCAGGCAGTCATGGCCCGTTCGTGGTTCCAGCCGGTCGCGTCCGAAATGCGCACCCGCGTCGCCATCAAGCCGTTGATCTCGGTCGTCACCGATGCCGTTCAGGCCGGCGTGCGCGAGCGCGAATTGAACCAGGACGCCGATGTGCGACTGCTCGGCGAGATGATCTATGAGGCCTGGCTGTCGAACTATCGCCGCGCCGCTTACGACGGCTGGACCATCGAGCAGCTGACGGCCCAGATCGGCAAGCAGATCGACATCATCCTGGCCGGTGCGCTCAGCCGCCAGTAGACATCGTCTCCTCCCCGTTTGCTGACGCGAACAGGAAGGAGACAAGGTCGCGTCGCGACTTTCATTATTTCAGGCGTGATGCGCTCAAGCAGCGAGCGACCGCGTCGCGAGCGTAGCGTCCCTGGAAGGACGTCAGCTCTTCCACCGCAGCACGGCCGGCGTCACCGGGTTTGCGAACGGCCGCCCCTCGGCGCGGCTCTTGATCCATTCGCGCTTGAGCTGCTGGTACCATTTCGCCTGTTTGTCGGCATCGTCGATCCAGATCAGGGCGGGATCGTAGCGCAGCCCCTCGTTCTGCAGGTTCACCATGCCGCCGTCCTGTTTCAGGAAGGCGACCACCCCCATGCGCAGGAACGGCCGGGCCAGGCCGAAAATCCAGTGGTCGGACCAGAAGATCTGGGTGATCCTCGTCTTCGTCTCGCTGACAGGGGTCAGACAGGTCAGGGCCAAGACCTGCTTTTCGCCGACCTGGATATGCTCCCATCGATAACCGGGCAGGCGGAAGGTGATCTCGGTCGCCGGTGCTCCGCCGAGGATTTTATAGGCCCGGCTGTTCGACGACGGGGCGTGGCGAACCATGGCGAAGCCCAGCTCGCGCGGTTCAAAGGCCTTGGCCTTTTCGTGGATCGAATGCTCCGACCGCCACCACCACTGCTGATGAACATAGGGGCCATGGGCGGGGTCCATCAGGCCGACGACCGCGTGATCGATATGGGCCTCGAAATCCATCCATTCGACCAGTTTGGCCTCGCCGCCAACAACGCCGGCGAAGACTGGCGGCTCGTGGTCCGGCTCGGAGGGATTGCGCGGGTCGGACGTGGCCCAGACGAACACCATTCCCTGGCTTTCGCGCACGGGGTAGGACCGCACCCGGATCCGATCCGTTTCATAGGTCTGGTCCTCGACCAGCGAGGGGATGGCGGCGCAGACGCCGTCGGGCCGGAAGCGCCAGCCGTGATAGCAGCATTCGATGGTCTCACCCTCGCCGGGCTTCTCGACCAGTCGCCCGGCCGACAGGGGCGCGGCGCGGTGGGGGCAGATGTCGCGCATGGCATAGACCTGACCCGCACGCGTTCTGCCGATCAGGACCGGCTCGCCCAGCAGTTCGTGGCGCTTTAACGAGGCGGGGGCCACGTCCCGCGACAGGGCGACGAAATACCATGCATCCAGCACGAAGCCCTTGCCGAAGGTTGCGGGCGGAGCCTTCCCTTCGGGCGAGGTGGCGGAAACGGTCGGGCT
>Ga0335397_10004881_pt1 | contig 17617 bp, 13 predicted proteins | sample MAT04_FD_205740 | JGI IMG/M metagenome (GOLD analysis project Ga0335397, IMG submission 205740) | Freshwater microbial communities from Lake Fryxell liftoff mats and glacier meltwater in Antarctica - MAT-04 (spades assembly) (version 2) ... | reverse complement strand
GATCGGCCTGCCGTGCCTGCCGTGCGTGCCGTGGCCCTTGCCCGCAAGGCCCTGCGTTGAGTGGCATCGATTTGCCATCGTCAGCCGCCGGCCCGGGCGCGGGCGGGCCCGTGGCGGCGGGGGCCTCCCGGTTGGCGCACAGCGCGCGGCGGCGGCATGGGTTACCTTTGGCACATGACGACCCTGCGAGCCCCCTCCCTGCGCGCCCTGGCCTGGCGCCAGACCCTGCGCGATTTCCGTGCCGGTGAACTGCGCCTGCTGGCCGTGGCGGTGACGCTGGCCGTGGCCGCGCTGACCGCGGTGGGTTTTTTCGCCGACCGCCTGAGCACCGGCCTGCAGCGCGACGCGCGCCAGCTGCTGGGCGGCGACGCCGCCATCAGCAGCGACCGGCCGGCGCCCCCCGAGCTGGTAGCCAGGGCCCAGGCACTCGGCCTGCAGGTGGCGCAGAACGTGGGCTTCCCCAGCATGGGCCGCGCCAGCGACAGCCAGGGTGGCGCCACGCGCCTGGTGGCCGTGAAGGCAGTGGGCCCGGCCTACCCGCTGCGCGGCAAGCTGCAGCTGCGCGACGCGCCCGACGCGGCCGTGCAGACCGTGGCCGCGGGCCCCGAGCCGGGCACCGCCTGGGTCGACCCGGCGCTGCTCGACGCGCTGCAGTTGAAGGTGGGCGACCCGCTGCTGCTGGGCGAGGCGACGCTGAAGATCACGCGCCTGATCGTGCTCGAACCCGACCGCGGCGCGGGCTTTTCCAGCTTCTCGCCGCGCGTCATGCTGGCCGCAGCCGACCTGCCCGCCACCGGCCTGGTGCAGCCGGCCAGCCGCGTCAACCACCGGCTGCTGGTGGCCGCGCCGCCCACGCTGGACGCCGCGCGCGGCGACGCCGTGGTGCGCGAATACGTGCAGTGGGTCAACGAGCGCATCAAGAGCGCAGCGCTGCGCGGCGTGCGCCTGGACACCGTGGAAAGCGGCCGTCCCGAGATGCAGCAGACGCTGGCGCGCGCCGAGAAGTTCCTCAACCTGGTGGCCTTGCTGGCGGCGCTGCTGGCCGCGGTGGCGGTGGGCATCGCGGCGCGCGAATTTGCGTCGCGCCACCTCGACGACTGCGCCATGCTGCGTGTGCTGGGCCTGAGCCAGCGCCGCATCGCCGGCGCCTACACGCTGGAGTTTGCGCTCGTCGGCCTGGCGGCCAGCGTGCTCGGCGTGCTGATCGGGCTGCTGGTGCACAACGTCTTCGTCTGGCTGCTGGCCGGGCTGGTGCAGGTGGCGCTGCCGGCGCCGGGCTGGGGGCCTGCGCTGTTCGGCATCGGTGTCGGCATGACGCTGCTGCTGGGCTTCGGCCTGCCGCCGGTGCTGCAGCTGGCACGGGTGCCGCCGCTGCGTGTGATCCGCCGCGACGTCGGGGCGCTGAAGGCCTCGTCGCTGGGCGTGCTGGCCGCCGGCGCGGGCGGTTTCGTGACGCTGCTGCTGGCGGCTTCGGCCGATGCCAAACTCGGCGCCATCGCGGTGGGCGGTTTTGCGGTCGCCATCGCGATCTTCGCCGCGATGTCGTACGGCGCGGTCAGGCTGCTCAAGCGCGCGGTGCCCGAAAGTCGCGCGCCGCGCTGGCTCGTGCTGGCCACACGCCAGATAGCAGCGCGGCCGGCCTTCGCGGTGCTGCAGGTCTCGGCGCTGGCCGTGGGACTGCTGGCGCTGATGCTGCTGGTGTTGCTGCGCACCGACCTCATCAGCAGTTGGCGCCAGGCGACGCCGCCCGACGCCCCCAACCGTTTCGTCATCAACGTCCAGCCCGACCAGGCCGAGTCCTTCCGCGGCGCACTGGCCAAGGCCGGCGTGAAGGACTTCGACTGGTACCCGATGATCCGCGGCCGCCTGGTGGCCATCAACGGTCGCACCACCGACGCCGGCCAGTACAGCGACGAACGCGCCAGCCGCCTGGTCGAGCGCGAGTTCAACCTCAGCCACAGCGCCACGCTGCCGCGCGGCAACCTCGTCGAGGGCGGGCGCTGGGTGCCCGACGAGGCCGACGGCCTGTCGGTGGAAAGCGGGCTGGCGCAGCAACTGGGCCTGAAGCTGGGCGACACGCTGCGCTTCGACATCGCCGGGCAGGTCAAGGAAGCGCGCATCACCAGCCTGCGCCACGTCGACTGGGGTTCGATGCGTGTCAACTTCTTCGTCGTCTTCCCGCAGGGCAGGATCGACGACCTGCCGCTGACCTACATCAGCGCCTTCCGCGCCCCGCTGACGCCGGTGGATGCCGCGCCGGGCACACCCAGCTTCGACAACGCGCTGAGCCGCGAATTTCCGAACATCACGAACATCGATGTCTCGGCCAGCATCGCACAGGTGCAGCGAGTGCTGGACCAGGTGATCCGTGCGGTGGAGTTCCTGTTCGGCTTCACGCTCGTGGCCGGACTGGTGGTGCTGTTCGCGGCCATCTCGGCCACGCGAGAGGCGCGGGCTCGCGAGTTCGCCATCATGCGGGCGATGGGCGCCAGCGGCCGTCTGCTGGCCCAGGTGCAGCGCACCGAACTGCTGGGCGTCGGCGCGCTGGCCGGCCTGCTGGCCTCGGGCGTGGCGGTGGTGCTGGGCTGGCTGCTGGCGCGCTACGCCTTCGAGTTCGCCTGGACCCCTTCACCGTGGGTGCCGCTGTTCGGCACGCTGGCCGGCGCCCTGCTGGCGCTGATGGCCGGCTGGTGGGGGCTGCGCGAGGTGCTGCGCAGGCCGGTGCTGGAAACGCTGCGGCGCGCCGGGGCGGTGTAGCGCCCGGCGCACTGCGTCAGAAGGTTTCCCAGTCGTCGTCGCCGGCGGCCTTGGCGGGTGCAGGGGCCGGTGCCTTGCTCACCGGCAGCGCCGGTAGCACGGGCTTCGGCGCCGTGGTTGCGACCTTGGCCGGCGCCGCGGGCACGACCTTGGCCGATGCTGCGGCTGCGCGGATCGGCGCGGGCGCCGACTTGGCGCGAGCCACCGCTTGCCGGGCGGCCAGCGCGGGTGAAGGCGCCGTGGGCTGCGGTGACGCGCTGGCGACACGCGCAGGGGCCACTGCCGGCGACGTCGAGGCCCCCAGCTGGAAGCCGCTGACGACCTGCGCCAGGCGCGACGCCTGCTCTCTCAGGCTCTCGGCCGCCGCCGCGCTTTCCTCGACCAGGGCCGAGTTCTGCTGCGTCATGCGGTCGAGGTCGGCCACCGCGGCGTTGATCTGGCTGATGCCGCTGCTCTGCTCGCCCGAGGCGGCACTGATCTCGCCGATGATGTCGCTGACGCGCTGCACGCTGGCCACGATCTCGCTCATCGTGCTGCCGGCGTCGCCCACCAGGCGCGTGCCGGCTTCGACCTTCTCGACGCTGGCCTGGATCAGGCCCTTGATCTCGCGCGCCGCCTCGGCGCTGCGCTGCGCCAGGCTGCGCACTTCGCTGGCCACGACGGCAAAGCCGCGACCCTGCTCGCCGGCGCGTGCGGCTTCCACCGCGGCGTTCAGCGCCAGGATGTTGGTCTGGAAGGCAATGCCGTCGATGGTGCCGATGATGTCGGCAATGCGCTTGCTGCTGGTGTTGATGGCCTCCATCGTGGTCACTACCTGGGCCACGACGGCGCCGCCGCGCTGTGCCACCGAGCTGGCCGAACCGGCCAGCTGGTTGGCGGTGCGGGCGCTGTCGGCGGTCTGGCGCACCGTGCTCGTCAGCTGCTCCATCGAGCTGGCGCTCTGCTGCACGCGGCTGGCCGCCTGCTCGGTGCGCTGGCTGAGGTCGACATTGCCGCTGGCAATCTCGCTCGCCGCCGTGCCGATGTGGTCGGTGGCCAGGCGCACGGTCTGCAGCGAAGTGCGCAGCTTGTCGACCATGTGGCCGAGGGCGCGCTGCAGGTCACCGATCTCGTCTTCGCGCTTGCTTTCGGCGCTGGCCGTGTCGAGCCGGCCTGCAGCCACCTGCTCGCTCAGCCGCACGGCGTCGGCGAGCTCGTCGACGACGCGCCGCTGCAGCCGCCAGGCGATGAACAGTGCGCCGCCGGTGGCCAGCAGCATCAGCGTGCCCAGCACCAGCGTCAGGCGCTGGCTGGCGGCGTCGGCGGCGTCGGCACGCTCGGTGTGCAGCGCCTCGTTGCGCGCCACCAGGGCCTGCATGGCCTTGGCCAGTTCGACGTAGGTATTCTCGGCTGCGCGCATGGCGCCGATGCCGATGTTGGGGTCGGTGCCGCTGAGGTCGATGGCCTTGTCGGTCTGCTTCAGGTATTGCGTCAGCAGCGGCTCGGCAGCGGCCACGTGTTCGGTGACGAGGGGGTCGTTGCCGGTGTTGGCCGGCATGGTGCCGACCACACGCTTGACACCGTCGACCTGGTTGACCAGGCCGGCGCGCACGTCCTTGACCTGCTTGTCGTCCATCGAGGCGATGAGCGCCAGCGTGCGGAAGACCGTGGCGCGCACCTGCGCCAGCTGCTCCAGCGCGTTGCCCATGGTCTTGAAGTTCTCGACGTCCACGGCGTCGGCCTGGCGCAGTTCCACGCCCTGCCTCCAATCGAGCACCGCGTAGGTGGCGCCCGCACCGATGGCCACCGCGGCGGTGATCAACGGTGCCAACAACAGTTGCTGTCCGAGTCGCATGCTGGGCTCCGCTTCGCGCAGGTCAGGGGTAGACGCCGCCACAGACGGCGGTCTCGCCGAGCTTCTCGCAGTACATCACCTTGGGTTCGATCTTCTTGCTCACCGGGTTGGTGAACTTGTATTCCTGCCACGCGCCTGCCGGCTTGGCGGTGACCATCGCCACACGTTCCTTGACGAAGTATTTGCCGTCGATGTCGGTCAGGTCGATGAGGTCGCGCCCGATCTGCTTGGCATTGGCGCCGTGGGCGTGGCACTTGCCGTCCAGGCCGTAGACCACCAGGTAGAGGTCGCGGTCGATGAAGGGGCCGGCCTTGTCGCTGACGGCGGCGTAACCCTTCTCGATGCCGTTGGCCTTGATGAAGGCCACGCCCTTCTTGACCATGGCCACAGCGTCTTCCTTGGTGGCGTCGACCGCGCTCAATGCGGGCAGGCAGGCGATGGCCAGGGCGGCGGGAAAGAGGAATTTGTACATGGGTGTCTCCGGTACGGGGTTGTGTGGCGGGGAACGGGCGGGCGGGAGGGGGGCGTGGAAATGCGGGGCTTCAGTTGCCGATCAGGCCCATGTCGGCACTGCTCATCAGGCCTTCGATGTCCATCAGGATGAGCATGCGTTCGGCTCCCTTCTCGCCCTGGTGGTTCTTCACCGCGCCGATGCCGGTGATGTAGGACGCGTCGATGCTCGAGTTCATCTCGGGTGCCGGCTTGATCTCGTCGCGGCTGAGTTCCAGCACGTCGGACACCGAATCGACCACCGCGCCGACGACGCGGCCGCGCACGTTCAGCACCACCACCACGGTGAAGGTGTTGTATTCGGCGCTGTCGCAGCCCAGCTTCAGGCGCAGGTCGATGATCGGCACGATCACGCCGCGCAGGTTGACCACACCCTTGATGAATGCGGGGGCGTTGGCGATGCGCGTGGGGTGCTCGTAGGAACGGATCTCCTGCACACGCAGGATGTCGATGCCGTACTCCTCGGCACCGAGGCGGAAGGTGAGGAACTCGCCGCCCTTCGGCGTGCGGCCGTTCGAGCCGGCTGCACTGGCGGCAGCGGCGGCGTTGGCGCGCTCGGTTTCGTGGCGGGCAACCTGGCTGGCTTCGGCAATCATCTCCATGGCGTTTCCTAGCTGACGGTGTTCGGGATGTAAGGCGTTATCGGCCGGCGGCGTGGCGCACTGAAGGCCGGTTTTGCGGCAGGCTGCAACTTCGTGCGAAGCGCCGCTCAGCCGTGGGCCGGCGCGCCGTGGCGCGTGACGTGGAAGGTGGCCACCAGCTCGGCCAGGCGCACCGCCTGGTCCTTGAGCGAGCCCGCGGCGGCGGCGCTCTGTTCCACCAGTGCGGCGTTCTGCTGCGTGCTGTGGTCGAGATCGGCCACGGCGTGGTTGACCTGGCCGATGCCGGCACTCTGTTCGCCCGAGGCGGCGCTGATCTCGCCGATGATGTCGGCCACACGCTGCACGCTGGCGACGATCTCCGACATCGTGTGCCCGGCGTCCGCCACCAGGCGCGTTCCGGCCTCGACCTTCTCGACGCTGGTGCCGATCAGGCTCTTGATCTCGCGCGCTGCCTCGGCGCTGCGCTGCGCCAGGCTGCGCACCTCGCTGGCCACGACCGCGAAACCGCGGCCCTGTTCGCCGGCGCGTGCGGCTTCCACGGCGGCGTTCAGCGCCAGGATGTTGGTCTGGAAGGCGATGCCGTCGATGGTGCCGATGATGTCGGCGATCTTCTTGCTGCTGGCGTTGATGTCGCCCATGGTCGTGACCACCTGCGACACCACGCTGCCGCCGCGCTGCGCGACCTGCGCCGCCGAGGCCGCCAGGGTCTTGGCCTGCACGGCGGAATCGGCGCTGTGGCGTACGGTGGCCGTCAGCTGTTCCATCGAGCTGGCGGTCTGCTGCAGCGAACTGGCGGCGTTCTCGGTGCGCTGGCTGAGGTCGAGGTTGCCGCTGGCGATCTCGGTCGTGGCGGTCGTGATCGACTCGGCGCTGGCGCGCACCGCGGAGATGGTCTGCTCGACATGGCGCAGCGCCTGCTGCAGCTGGCGCGCGGCCGGCGACCGGACCTCGACATGGGCCGGCGCAAAGTCGACCGAGCCGTTGGCCGCGATCAGGCGGCCGACGATGCTCGTCAGCTCCTCCGACGCCGCGAAGTCGGCGCGTGCACGCAGCGCCAGCATGACCAGCAGCACGGCCTCGGCCACCACGTAGGCAGCGTGCTCGACGACGGTGAGCAGGCCGGGTTCGGTGAAGCAGATCGGGCCCCAGCCCCATTGCTGGAAGTAGTTGAAGCTGAGGTGGTGCACGGCGATGGTGCCGGCAGCCACCACCACCGGCAGCCAGTGGCGGTAGACCACCGTGCAGGCGAGGAAGGCGAAGACGGCGAAGTGCGCCTCGGCGTGACCGCGCGCGGTGTGGATGAGCAGGCCCACCATGGCCATGCCCAGTGCCGGCAGCGCCACACGGCTGAGCGCGCCGCCCCGGCTGGACAGCGCCGCGACCAGCGCGGCCGCGAAGATGCCGCCGCCCAGCAGCAGCGGCAGCATCACCCCGCCGTAATTGACCCCGTAGGCCACGGCGGCGGCCAGCAGCACCGCAATGGCGGCGAGCATGTTCTTGTCGTTGGCGTGCAGGCTGGAAATGTCAGACCTCTGGGTCGTGCTGGAAATCGGTGGTGCTAGCGGTGTGCGGCACTCAGGCGGCGCGCACGCGGAAGGTGCCCACGAGGCTGCTCAGCCGTGTGGTCTGTTCGTTCAGGCTCTCGGCGGCGGCGGCGCTCTCTTCCACCAGCGCGGCGTTCTGCTGCGTCATCTGGTCGAGGCCGGCTACGGCCTCGTTGACCTGGCGCAGCCCCGTGCTCTGCTCGGTGGTGGCGGCGCTGATCTCGCCGATGACGTCGGTGACGCGTTTGACGCCGCCAACGATGTCGTCCATCGCCGTGCCGGCGTCGCGCACCAGGCGTGTGCCGGCGTCGACACGTTCCACACTGGCCTGGATCAGGCTCTTGATCTCGCGCGCCGCCTCGGCGCTGCGCTGCGCCAGGCTGCGCACTTCGCTGGCCACCACTGCGAAACCGCGGCCCTGTTCACCGGCGCGTGCCGCTTCCACCGCGGCGTTCAGCGCCAGGATGTTGGTCTGGAAGGCGATGCCGTCGATGGTGCCGATGATGTCGGCGATGCGCTTGCTGCTGGTGTTGATGTCTTCCATCGTCGTCACCACCTGGGCCACCACCGCGCCACCGCGTTCGGCGGCGGTGCTTGCCGATGCGGCGAGCTGGTTCGCGGTGCGTGCGCTGTCTGCCGTCTGGCTGACGGTGCCGGTCAACTCCTCCAGGCTGCTGGCGGCCTGCTGCAGGCTGCTGGCGGTCTGCTCGGTGCGGCCCGAGAGGTCCTGGTTGCCGGTGGCGATCTGCGCGCTGGCGGTACCTATTGATTCGCTGCCGGCCATGACGTCGGTCACCAGGCTGCGCAGGCTGTCCTGCATGTGCACCAGCGAGCGTTGCATGTCAGCCATCTCGTCGCGGCCGTCGACCACGATGGCTTCTGCCAGGTTGCCACCGGCGATGCGCTGGGTGGCTTGCACGGTGCGCTGCAACGGCAGCGTCACCGAGCGTGTGATGGCCCAAGCAAGGACGACGGCCAGCAGGGTGGCCACGGCCAGCGCGGCGACGAGGATGAACTTGGCCTGGCGCATGTCGGCTGCCAGGTCGGCGGCGGTCAACGCCACACGCTCCTGCTGGAAGCGGGAGAGGGCCTCGATGGCGCCGACGTAGGCCGCTGCCGCCGGCACCATCTTGTCGTTCAGCACGGCCTGGCCGCCGGCGGCCTCGCCCTCCTTGAACTTCTTCAGCACTTCGGCGCGCGCGGCCACATAGCTCTCGCGCCGCGCGCCGATGTCGGCCAGCAGGGCCTTGCCCTTGTCGCTGTCGATGGCTTCGGTGAGTGCACTCTGCTGCGTCGAGATGAGCGCGCTGGTGGCCTTCATCTGCGGCGCGAAGAACTCTTCCACGGTGGCATTGCCGCCGGCCTTGGCGATGGCCAGCGCGCGGCTGGCGTTGAGGTTGACGTGGCCGCGCCACTCGTCGGCCATCGCCGCGCGCTGCTGCAGGCGCAGCGCTTGCGTGTTGGCCTCCTCGAGCCCGGCCAGGCGGGTCATCATGAGCCCGACGATGAGCGCCATGAGGCCGACGACGACGCCAAAACCCAGCGTGAGGCGCGGGCCGATCTTCATTTGGTTGAGTTGCATGGTGCGGGGTTCGGGACTGGCGAGAAGGGGAGACCGGTGCTGGAGGGCGAACCGGCGGGGGCGGGAGGCTTGGGCGTCACGCGGTCTGCGGCTGCAGCCGGAAGGTGGCCACCACCTCGGCCAGGCGCGCGGCCTGTTCCTTGAGCGATGCAGCGGCGGCCGCACTCTGTTCGACCAGCGCGGCGTTCTGTTGCGTCGACTCGTCGAGCTGCGCCACCGACTGGTTGACCTGGCCGATGCCGCTGCTCTGCTCGGTGGCGGCGGCGCTGATCTCGCCGATGATCTGGTTCACACGCTGCACGCTGGCAACGATCTCCTGCATCGTCTGGCCGGCCGTGGCCACCTGCTGTGAACCGGCCTCCACGCGGTCGACGCTGGCACCGATCAGGCCCTTGATTTCTCGTGCCGCATCGGCGCTGCGACTGGCCAGGCTGCGCACCTCGCTGGCCACGACCGCGAAGCCGCGGCCCTGCTCGCCGGCACGGGCGGCCTCCACGGCGGCGTTGAGCGCCAGGATATTGGTCTGGAAGGCGATGCCGTCGATGGTCGAGACGATGTCGGCGATGCGGCGTGAGCTGGTGTTGATCTGCTCCATGGTCGCCACCACCATCGCCACCGCTTCGCCGCCGCGCTGCGCCACGCCGCTGGCCGACTGCGCCAGACCGCTGGCCTGGCGCGCCGCGTCGGCGCTCTGGCGCACCGTGGCGGTCAGCTCTTCCATCGAGCTGGCGGTCTGCTGCAGCGCGGCCGCCGACTGCTCGGTGCGCTGGCTGAGGTCGCCGTTGCCGCTGGCCACCTCGGCACTGGCGATGTGGATGCTCTGCGACGACGCGTGCACCTGGCCTACGACGCGGCACAGGCTGTCCTGCATGCGCCGCAGCGAGGCCAGCAGCGTCGCGGCCTCGTCGCGGCCCTCGCTGTGAATCGGTCGCGAGAGATCGCCGTCGGCAATGGCTTCGGCCACGCGGACGGCGTAGCCGATCGGCGCGGTGATCGAACGCGAGTTCAGCAGCGTCAGCGGGCCGACCACGGCGACGACGACGCACAGCGTGGCGATGAAAGCGATGCCGACCTGCTGTATGGACCGGCTGACCTCGTCGCGCGTGGCCACGGCTTCGGTGTTGGTGATGGCCGCGATGCGGTCGACCAGCGACTCGACGACGGCCACCTCTTCCTTCGCACGCGCCAGCATGCGGTCGGCGGTGCGCGCGTTGTCGTAACCCCCATTTTGGATGTTCTGCAGCACCGGGCCGCTGCGCTCGGCGTAGCTGGCCAGGCGCGTGACGGCTTCGCGCGCCAGCGGGTTGTCCTCGTCCTCCGCGCCTTCCAGCAGGCCTTGCAGGGCCTTCGTGGTGGCGGCGAGTTCCAGCGTCCAGGACTCGCGGTGCTTGAGCACCTGCACGCCGTCGTCGTAGTCGATGACCATCTGCTTTTCCAGCAGGCGTACCCGCGCGATGTGCTGCCGTATCGTGGCCATGGCCTCGATCTCGTGCACCGAGTGGTGCATGAAGTCGTCGCTGAGCGACTTCACTTTCAGGCCGCCGAACAGCCCCACGCCGCCGACGACGGCGAACAGGCCGAGCACCATCACGATGGCGCCCCACATGCGCAGCCGGATCGAGAAGCCGCGCATCAGCAAGAGAAGAGTCTTCATGGTTCGTGCTTCTGGCAGCGGCTTCAGTGGCGCGAACGGCGCACGAGCGAGCCGATGTCGAGGATCAGCGCCACGCGGCCGTCGCCCATGATGGTGGCGCCCGAGACGTCGTCGACGCGGCGGTAGTTGCTCTCGAGGTTCTTCACCACGACCTGCTGCTGGCCCAGCAGTTCGTCCACCAGCAGCGCGACGCGGCCGCACTCGGCCTCGACCACGACCATGATGTTGCTGACGTGCTCGAAGTCGAAGCGTGGCACCTCGAACACCTTCTCGAGGTCGAGCACCGGCATGTACTCGTCGCGCACCTCGACGACGCGGCCACTGCCGCCGATGGTCTTGACCATGCCCGGCTGCACCTGGAAGCTCTCGACCACGCTGTTCAGCGGCAGGATGTAGCACTCGTCGCCGACACCCACGCTCATGCCGTCCATGATGGCCAGCGTCAGCGGCAGGCGCACCCGTACCGTCATGCCGTAGCCCTCGGCGCTGTCGATCTCGACCGTGCCGCCCAGTGCGGTGATGTTCTTCTTCACCACGTCCATGCCAACGCCGCGGCCCGAGACGTCGGTGACGACCTCGGCGGTACTGAAGCCAGGCGCGAAGATCAGGCCGTAGACCTCGGAATCGGGCATCGAGTCGGGGGCGTCGATGCCACGTTCACGCGCCTTGGCCAGCAGCTTGGCGCGGTTCAGGCCCTTGCCGTCGTCGCGCACCTCGATGACGATGCTGCCGCCCTGGTGGCTGGCGATCAGCGTGATGGTGCCGTGCTCGGGCTTGCCCTTGGCGATGCGCTCTTCGGGCTGTTCGATGCCGTGGTCGCAGCTGTTGCGCACCAGGTGGGTCAGCGGGTCGGTGATCTTCTCGACCAGGCCCTTGTCCAGTTCGGTGGCCTCGCCCACCTGCACCATCTCGACCTTCTTGCCGAGCTTTGCGGCCAGGTCGCGCAGCATGCGCGGAAAGCGGTTGAAGACCAGCGACATCGGGATCATGCGGATCGACATCACCGCTTCCTGCAGGTCGCGTGTGTTGCGTTCCAGGTCGGCCAGGCCGGCGGCCATCTGCTGGTAGAGCGCGGCGTCCACGCCTTTGCCGTTCTGCGCCAGCATGGCCTGCGTGATGACGAGTTCGCCAACCAGGTTGATGAGCTGGTCGACCTTGTCGACCGAGACGCGCAGTGTGCTCGACTCGGCAGCGGCGGCCGCCTTCTCGGCGCGCGGGGCGGCGGGCCGCGGTGCCGCGACCGGCGTGCCGACCGCGGGGGCGGTGGCTGCGGCGACCTCGGAGGCGGCAGCAGCGCCAGCCGCCGCGCCGGAGGGCGCGCCGGGGGCGTTGTCGAAGAAGCCGTAGCCGAGGTCGGACGACTGCGCCTCGGGTTCGGGCGCACCCGGTGCGCCTTCGTGGAAGCCGTAGCCCGCACTCAGCGGCTTGAGCGCGATCTGCTCTCGCGCCACGTGGAAGCCGAAGAGGTCGCAGAGGTCGTTGTCGGTGGAGCTCGTCGTCACCTTGAAGCGGCGCATGCCGTCGGCGGCGCGGCCGGCATCCAGCGGCTCGATGGTGCCCAAGTCCGTGATCTCCTTGAACAGTTCTACCAGGTTTTCGGCCACCGCGATGTCTTCCAGCGGGCCCACCGTGAGCTCGAGCTGGCGCACGCCGGCAGGCACCGCGGCCGCGGCCGCTGCCACGGCGGCGGGCGCCACGGCCAGCCCGCGCGCGGGTGCCGGCGGCGGCGGGGCGCCGCCTTCGACGCAGCGCCGGATGCCGGCCAGCAGGTCCGAGGTGTCGAGCGGCGCGGCGCCGTTGCCCTGGTGGCGCGCCAGCTGGGCCTTCAGCGCGTCGCCCGAGGCCAGCAGCACGTCGACCATGGCCGAGGTGGGCGCCAGCTCGTGGCGGCGCAGCTTGTCCAGCAGCGTCTCCATCTGGTGCGTCAGCTCGGCCACATCGGCGAAGCCGAAGGTCGCCGCACCGCCCTTGACCGAGTGCGCGCAGCGGAAGATGGCGTTGAGCTCTTCATCGTCGGGATGCTCGATGTCCAGCGCGAGCAGCATCTGCTCCATGGTCTCGAGGTTCTCGCCGGCTTCCTCGAAGAAGACCTGGAAGAACTGGCTGAGGTCGATGCCGGCCGTCTGGCTGGCAGCGTCGTGGTTCAGATCGGCCATCGCGGCGACTCCTGCGGATTACGTGTGTGGTGCGTGGGGGCGCTGTGCGGCGTCAACGGATCACCTTGCCGATGACCTCGACCAGCTTGGCCGGGTCGAAGGGCTTGACCAGCCAGCCGGTGGCGCCGGCGGCGCGGCCGGCCTGCTTCATCTGGTCCGAGCTTTCGGTTGTCAGGATGAGGATGGGCGTGGTCTTGAACTTGGGGTTCTCGCGCAGCTTCCTGGTCAGCGTGATGCCGTCCATGCGGGGCATGTTCTGGTCGGTCAGCACGAGGTTGAAGTCGCGGCTGTTGGCCTTTTCGTAGGCGTCCTGGCCGTCCACGGCCTCGACGACGTTGAAGCCCGCGTTCTTCAGCGTGAAGGACACCATCTGGCGCATCGAGGCGCTGTCGTCTACGGCAAGGATCGAGTGCATGGGGGGTCTCTCCGGAAAGTCTCGTGGGGCGCGGGGCGGGGAACGGGGCGGCGGCAGTGCGGCTCAGAACAGCTCGACGGAGCCGGCGTCCATCTCGTCCTGCGTGACGGGGTTGGGGCGCAGCGGCGCGTCCGCGATGAGCGCTTCGCCGTCTTCGTCGTCGCCCATGGTGTCGGCGGCCAGGCGGTCGGCGCAGTTGCGCAGGCGTCGCGTGGTGTGGTCGACGAGCTGCGAGGCCATGTCCTGGAACTGCATCGCGGTGATGGCCGAGGCCATGTGCTGCATCGCGGCGTGCAGCTCGGGGGCTTCCACCTCGGGGTGCTCGGCAATGCGGTGCAGCAGCGTCCTGAGCTCGCCGGTGGCGCCGTAGAAGCTGACCATCAGCGTCTCGCAGGCGTCGCCCAGCAGGCGCTGCAGGCGGTCCATGTCGTTGCTGGCCACCATCAGGTGGTCCTGCAGGTCGGCGGCGACGAGCAGGGGCATGGCGCCGTCCACCGGGCAGGTGTCGGGCGGCGCACTCGGCGGTGTTGGGGTTTCCTGGGCGAGCATCCGGGCTCCATGGGCGTGGTGCGGCTTGATGGCGGCCGCGAGACGGCATCCGGTCGGGGGCCGGGCACCATGTCTTCCAAGTCATTTTCGGCAGCGCACCCGCTGACATTGAGCGAAAGATGCGTGCTATCGGCCGCTATTTCCGGACACCGGCCCCGGCGTGGCGTCCTCGGCCGGTCGCCTTTGCGATACTGGACGCCATGAACGGCCCGCTTCCCGCCCCCCACACCCCTGGCACCGATGCCACCGGCGTCGGGCGCGCCTGGCGTGTGCTGCACCTCGAGGACAGCGAGCCCGACCACGCGCTGGCGCTGGCGCACCTGCAACGCGGCGGCATGCACGTGCTGGCGCGGCGCATCGAGACCCGCGCCGAGTTCCAGGCCGCGTTGCACGAACCCTGGGACGTGGTGCTGTCCGACTACCACCTGCCCGGTTTCACCGGCCTGGACGCGCTGCAGATGCTGCGCGAGCACACCCGGGCCGGCGGCGCCGACCTGCCTTTCATCCTGGTTTCCGGCCAGATCGGCGAGGACACCGCAGTCGAGGCGATGCGCACCGGCGCCGCCGACTACCTGCTGAAGGCCAATCTGGCGCGGCTGGCGCCCGCGGTCGACCACGCCATCGCCGCCAGCCGCATGCAGCGTGCGCGCATCGCCGCCGACCGCGACCTGCAGGCCTCGCGCATGCGCCTGTCGGAACTGGCGCAGCACCTGCAGACCAGCGTCGAGGCCGAGCGCCAGGCCATCGCGCGCGAGATCCACGACGACGTTGGCGGTTCGCTGACGGCGCTGAAGTTCGAGCTCGACTGGATCCGCCGCCATGCCGAGAGCGTGACGATGCAGCAGCGTGCGCTGTCGGCGCTGGAGACGGTGACCAGCGCCATCGAAGCCAGCCAGCGCATCATGCAGAACCTGCGCCCGGCCATCCTCGAGCAGGGCCTGGTGGCGGCGCTGCAGTGGCAGACCAGCCGCTTCGAGAAGCGCACCGGCATCGAATGCGAGTTCCGCACCCACGAGGCCCACCTGACCACACCGCTGGTGCTGCCGCCGGGTGTGCCGCTGGTGGCCTACCGCGCGGCGCAGGAGGCGCTGACCAACGTCAGCAAACACGCGCACGCCACGCGCGTGGTGGTCGATCTGTCGCTCACCGGCGGGGTGCTGTCGCTCGAGGTCAGCGACAACGGCCGCGGCCTGTCCAGCGCCGACCTGGCCAAGGCGCGCAGCTTCGGCATCCGCGGCCTGCACGAGCGGGCGTCCACCGTGGGCGGCTGGGTCGACCTGAGCAGCGGTGGCAGCGGCACCAGCCTCATCCTGTCGGTGCCGCTGGATGCCGGCTTCGGCGTGCCGGGCGCCCCGCCGCCGGCGGCGCCCGACCCGGACGACGCCGAGACTTCGGCTTGGACGGCGCTGTGAAGGCCGCTGCAATGGCGACGTCGGCTCGCGGCCCATTGCGGACATTCACGTGTGCCCCGACCTTTCGAGGTGGGTTGCGTAACGTAGGCCGGGGTTTCGGCCCGGCGGCCGACTCCCTTTCTTTGCGGGTGCAAAGAAAGGAAGCAAAGAAAGCACCTTCAATACGGCACACCTTCAGAGCCGTTGTGATCGATCGCTGCGCTCCGGCCGCTGCTGCGCGCGATCTCGCGAAGCCTCGCTCGACAGACTGGCCCGGCAAGCGCCGGGCGACGCCAGCACCGACCTGCTGTCGAACGCCGTGGAGCGGCAGGCCGGGTGCCGGTAGCCCAAAGAGACCACCTTGGCCAGCGACGCCACGGCGGGCATTGCGACGGCGCAGCCCCGCGCGAACAGCCTTGCCCCGCGACAGCATGACCGTGCACCGGGCCGCCACGGCCTGGCCGGGCCAGTCTGTCGAGCGAGGCTTCGCGAGATCGCGCGCAGCAGCGGCCGGAGCGCAGCGATCGGTGACAACGGCACAGAAGGTGTGCCGTATTGAAGGTGCTTTCTTTGCTTCCTTTCTTTGCACAAGCAAAGAAAGGGAGTCGGCCGCCGGGCCGAAACCCCGGCCTACGTTGTGCAGCGCACCTCGAAAGGCCGAGACAGCGCAAGACGTCGCGAACGTCTGCAACGGGCCGAGTGCGGTCGCAGCGACCACGCATTTCCCAGCTGGTGTGCCGCGACGCGTGCTGGAGTCACCGAAATGATCGACGTCATCCTCTGCGACGACCACGCGCTGATCCGCCGCGGCATCCGCGACACGCTGTCCGATGCACCCGACATCCGCGTCGTCGGCGAGGCCGGCGACTACGGCGAACTGCGCTCGCTGATGCGCACGCTGGCGCAGGACCCGGCACACGCGCACGGTCGCAACGGCCCTTGCGACGTGCTGGTGCTGGACATCAACCTGCCCGGCCGCAGCGGCCTGGACGCGCTGCACGCGCTGAAGGACGAGGGCAGCCCGATCAAGGTGCTGGTGGTCAGCATGTACCCGGAAGACCAGTACGCCATACGTGCGCTGCGCGCCGGCGCCTACGGCTACGTCAACAAGGGCGGCGACCCGCAACTGCTGGTGCAGGCCGTGCGCACGGTGGCGCAGGGGCGCAAGTACGTCACCCCCGAAATCGCGCAGATGCTGGTCGAGAGCCTGACCACGCCGGCCACCGAGATCGCGCACAACAAGCTCAGCGACCGCGAACTGCAGACGCTGGTGATGATCGCCAGCGGCAAGCGCCTGGCCGACATCGCCGAAGAGCTGATGCTGAGCCCGAAGACGGTGTCGGTGTACCGCGCCCGGGTGCTCGAGAAGCTGCAACTGGCCAACAACTCCGAGCTCACGGTGTATGCCATCCGCAGCGGGCTCGTGGGGCAGTAAGCCCGCGGGCGCGTCGGCCTTGCCCGCGGTGCGTGAACTCGACGACCCGCAAGGCCTGCGCCGCGCCGGCGCCGAGTTGCTCTCGCTGGCGCTCATCGACAGCCGCAACCACCTGCTGGCGCTGCTGGCGCAGGACGAGAGCAACGCGGCGCTGCGGCTGGCGGCGCATGCCGGCTGGTTTCAGGAGTACTGGATCGCCCGCCACGTGCAGCGCCAGCGCGGCGAGGCCGGTGACGCCGGGGCGCCGCGCCTGGCCGGCATCGAGCCGCGCATCGACGGCTGGTTGACGCCCGACGGCGATGCGCCGGTGCCGGACGGACTGCGCGCCTACCTCGTCGACACGCTGGAGATCACGCTCGACCTGTTGGCCGCGCTGCCGCTCGCGGCGCAAGACGACGCGGCGCTTTTCCACTACCGCAGCGGCCTGCTGCACGAAGACCGCCTGTGCGAGACGCTGGCGTTGCGGCTGAACATCGGCGCACCACCGGCGCGCGCCGACCGGTCGCCGCTGCTGCTGCCGGCGCAGCGCTGGATGCTGGGCACGGCGCGCGATACCGGCGGCCTGGTGCCGCACAACGAGCGCTGGGCCTTCGAAGTGGCGGTGCCCGAATTCGAGATCGACGCCCAGCCGGTGAACTGGGCGCGCTACGTCGAGTTTGCCGACGACGGCGGCTACGACCGCGCTGAACTGTGGACCGAGCCTGCCTGGGCATGGTTGCAGGCCCAAGGCCGCCGCGCCCCGGGGCGGGTGGAACAGCTGCAGGGCGGCGTGCTGGTGCTGCGCGGCCAGGGGCGCCACGCCGGGCTGCAGCGCGCCAGCGCCTCGCAGCCGGCGCTGCATGTCACGCGCTTCGAGGCCGAGGCCTGGTGCCGCTGGGCCGGCCGCCGCCTGCCCACCGAGCCCGAATGGGAGACCGCCGCCCACCGCGGCGCCGGGCTCGGTTTTGTCTGGGGTGATGTCTTCGAGTGGGTCGCCGGCAGCGCACGCGCCTGGCCCGGGGCCGGTGCGGCGGCGCCCGGTGCGCTGGACCGCGTGCCCGCCGAACCGGGCATCGGCGTGCTGCGCGGTGCTTCCTTCGCAACACGCGCGCGCTGGCGCCACCCCAAGGCGCGGCGCTTCGCGGCGCCGGGGCGAGACGACCTGTACTGCGGCTTTCGCAGCTGCGCGGCCTAGGAGCGTGGGCGGCA
>Ga0335397_10004874_pt1 | contig 17624 bp, 17 predicted proteins | sample MAT04_FD_205740 | JGI IMG/M metagenome (GOLD analysis project Ga0335397, IMG submission 205740) | Freshwater microbial communities from Lake Fryxell liftoff mats and glacier meltwater in Antarctica - MAT-04 (spades assembly) (version 2) ... | reverse complement strand
GGCGAGGTCGATGCCGTCCTTCACATGCGCCGTGATGATCAGCGCGCTCATCGTCGGTGTCAGGGAATCGTGCGGATTCTCGCCATCGTCGTGCTGGTTCTCGATGAAATAGCCGGGCTTCTTGAGTTTTCCGACATCGTGAAAATAGGCGCACACCCGGCACATCGGCGCGTTGGCTCCGATCTTTTCCGCCGCCGCCTCAGAGAGCGCCGCAACGACCAGGCTGTGGTGGAAAGTCCCCGGCGCCTCAAGCTGCATCTGTTTGAGCAGCCTGTGGTTGAGATCGCTCGATTCCAGCCAACTGATGTCCGTGGTCAGATGGAAGAACCCTTCGAACATGGGCAGGAATCCGCTGATCAGCATCGCGGTAGCCAGAGCGGTGGAAAAAGCGATCGCACTGCCCGTGCCGAGAATCTGCAATCGGTCCATGGAGTCCGGGCCGAAAACCGTCATCGCGTCCAATCTGCCGAGCACCAGCGCGAGCAGCACCATGACCAGCCCGACGTAGATGCCCGCGCGGAGAAGCTGGATGCGTTTCCTGACCCGGTCCGTGCAAAGGACCGCAGTCATTCCGGCCACGAGACTGACGATCAGGTAGTTCATCACGTCGTCCTTAGGAACCAGGAGGCTGCCGATCAGGCTCACGTAAACAGCCGCGAATCCTCCGACCGTTCTTCCAAGAAGTATCCCCAGAAGCATCGGGGCAAGAGCGCAGGGCACGAAGAGGTAACGGTAGGTCTCATGTATGCTGCCGGCGTCCGCCAGAATCATCACCAGCCGGACGATGAGGAGATGGCATATCATCGCGCCTAGCACCAGGGTCACGCGGCTGTTGCGGTTGCAGATCTGGTGGTGGCCGACATGGAACGTGGCCAGGGCCGTCAGCGCCAGCGCGAAGCCATACAGCATTCCTTTGAAAGGATCCGCTTCGAAAGTCGCGCCTTGGGAGGCTTTGAGCACTAGCACCGCCGACCCCACCGCGAAGGTGAAATACAGCGCGATCCTGACGAAATCGCTGTCCTCGAGCGCCTGCACGGTCGCGCTCTCACCATGCACCCTGCGTTTTCTCCCGAGGGAAAAACCTTTTCTGGCAAGCCGCCACCGCCTGATCGTATCAAGAAATCCCAAAATGAAAATCCGGTTATTTCATCCGGAGGCATCTGAAACGTCCCCGGACGGGCGCCGAAACTAGCCGCCCTGTCCACCCTTGGCAATCCGCATTTTCGCTGCACTGAAACCTCAAGTTTTAGAATTCAAAATTCAAGGAAGAGTTCCGGTTCGGAGCGTGAAGTGTTTCCGCCCTTCTCCCGGTGAGGATGAAGTTTAGAGTTTCATGTTTCCGCAGTAGCGCTTATCTCCTGCCGCCACCCGCACTTCCATTCGATGTTCGATGTCGGGCGTTCGATGTTCCACGTTTCCGATCCGGGGAAGCCCGGAGCATTAGAGTTTGAATTCTGAGTTTTGAAGTTTCCAATGTCTTTAGCCGCCTACGCCACCCCGTCCCCAGCCCTGCAGAAGGAGGTGAAACGCCGCCGTTCCTTTGCGATCATTTCCCATCCGGATGCCGGAAAGACGACTCTTACGGAAAAATTCCTGCTCTACGGTGGCGCCCTCAATCTCGCCGGCTCCGTCACCGCGCGGAAAAACCAGCGCGCCACCACCTCGGACTGGATGGAGCTGGAGAAGCAGCGCGGGATCTCCGTTTCCTCCACCGTCCTCCAATTCGAGTACAAGGACTGCGTCGTCAACATCCTCGACACTCCCGGTCACAAGGATTTCTCCGAGGACACCTACCGCGTGCTCACCGCCGTCGATGCCGCCGTAATGGTTGTCGATGCGGGCAAAGGTATCGAGGCCCAGACGCGGAAACTTTTCGAGGTTTGCCGCCGTCGCGGAGTTCCCATTTTCACCTTCATGAACAAGCTCGACCGCCCTGCGCGGCCGACCCTCGACCTACTTGACGAGCTGGAATCCGTCCTGGGCATCCACGCGTTTCCCGTCAACTGGCCTCTCGGCGACGGCCCGCGCTTCAAGGGCGTTTACGACAGGGAAAACAAAAAGGTCCACCTCTTCGAGCGCACGGTCCACGGAGCGTTCCGAGCACCGGTGAATGTCTCAGGCATCGAGGACGAGAGCGTGAAAAGCGCTGTGGATGAGATCACCTACAACCAGGTCTGCGACGAGCTGGAGCTCCTCGAAGGCGCGGGCGCGGACTTCGATGTGAAGGAGGTTTTAGCCGGTCGCCTCACCCCGGTATTCTTCGGCTCCGCCGCGAACAACTTCGGCGTGCAACTTCTCCTCGACCGTTTCCTCGAGCTTTCCCCGTCCCCGCTGCCACGGAAAAGCGATGAGAACCCCATCGACCCCGCTTCCAAGGAATTTTCCGCCTTCGTTTTCAAAATCCAGGCGAACATGAACCCGAAGCACCGGGACCGCATCGCCTTCATCCGCATCGTCTCCGGCCAGTTCGAGCGGGACATGAATGTCTTCAACACCCGCACCGGCGACAACGTCCGCCTCGCCAACTCCCAGCGCCTTTTCGCCCGCGAACGCGAGACCGTCGATGACGCCTTCGCCGGAGATGTCGTCGGACTGGTCGGAAATTACGATCTCCTCATCGGCGATACGCTCGCCACTTGCCCCGAGGTGAAATTCGATGAGATCCCGCGCTTTCCGCCAGAGTGTTTTTCCTACCTCACCAACAAATCCACGGCGAAATACAAGCGCTTCCAGTCCGGTCTCGACCAGCTCCTGAAAGAAGGCGTCGCCTCGGAGTTCAAGCTTCTCGACGCGCCAACGAATTCCTCTTCGGTCCTCCTGGGAGCCGTCGGTCCGCTCCAGTTCGAGGTGCTGCAGCATCGCCTCGAAGGCGAATACGCCGCCGAGACCCGCATCGAGCCAGCCGACTGGTCCATCGCCCGCTGGCTGAAACCCAACGCAGGCGACCCGAAAGCTCCCATTGCCCGCCCCTCCCTCTCACTCGGCACCGCGCTTTCCCGTGATTCCAACGGCTGGCTGGTCGCCCTTTTCCCACACGACTGGGCCATGAAAACCTTCATCGAGAAAAACGAGGACTGGGAAATTTCCGAGCAGCCGCTGCCGCCGGTTTGATGGAGAGCTTCAGAAGATATCCTGATACAATTCCGCGAAGGGAATTTCCACGCCGACCTCAGGCAGCTTCAGTGTCGCATCCAGCCCTCCGATGACCTCCCGGCGGAAAGTCCCGCCATCCCTGCGTTGAATCGTGAGCAGGGGTGAATCGGTTTCCGCCATGATGTATGTCTGCAAGCTCGGGATCGTGATGTAGTCGCGAAGTTTTTGCACCTGGTCATTGCGGCGCGTTGTGGGGCTGAGGACTTCGAGGATGACGGAAGGGGAGTCTGTGAAAAGCGCATCGCCTGAAACGGGAACGCAGATGATCATCGCGTCCGGATAGTAGAAGGCCTCATCGTCGTATCCGAGGGGGACGCGGAGTTTGAAGTCACTGCTGGTCGGAAAACAGGATTTTCCCTTGAGCTGTCGAGTTGCGGAGAAAATGAAATTCCCGGCGACACGCTGGTGGTTCAAAATGCCGCCAGACATCGCATAGACGTTTCCAGCTACGTATTCATGCCGGATTTCAGAGATGAGTTCGCCGTCCAGATAATCCTGCCTTGAAATGAAAGTGTCAGTGATCGCCAGTGCCATGCCCTATCCATAGCGGATTTTTTGTGGAGAGGCAAGGAGTTCGCCTTGCGGGGCGGTGGGTTTTTCCTTATGTCCTCCGTCCGTCCTATGAATTTTTTCCAAAAACTGCTGCTGGTGGTGCTGTTGATCCTGCCGATGGGAACTCTCTCGGCCAGCGGGGACAGGGAACCGGCATACACGTTTGAGGACGGGACGGTCCAGAACTCCAAGCTGCCTCTGCCCATGGCGAACTACCCGAAGACTGAGGGCAGCTTGATGGATAACTTGGTGGCTCGCGCGAAGCTGGAGCCGTTCAACGTGGTGGCGAGCGTCATTTTTCTGCTCGCGATTCTGCATACTTTCGCCGCGGGTCCACTCAACAAGATCGCCCACAAGCTGGAGGTGAAGCACGCTGAAAAGCTGCGCATCCGCGGCCCTAAGGACGACGCCCATCCGGACGGGGAGGACGAGGTCTCCTTCGCATCGACGATCTTCCATTTCCTCGGCGAGGTGGAGGCGATCTTCGGGCTCTGGGTCATCGCACTGGCCGGAGCGGCGACGTATTTTTACACCTGGGAGGACTTCGAGGTCTATATCAACGATGACAGGGAGTTCACCGAGCCGATGTTCGTGGCCGTGATCATGGCCATCGCGGCGAGCCGCCCCGTGCTGCGCGTCGCGGAAAAACTGATGGCCAAGGCCGCGGGAATCGGGAAAGGCACTCCGGGCGCGTGGTGGATCAGCGTGCTGGTGATCGCCCCCATCCTCGGTTCCTTCATCACGGAGCCTGCCGCGATGACGATCGGCGCGATGCTGCTGGCGAAAAAATTCTACCGCAACAAGCCCTCGAAAAAGTTCGCCTACGCGACGATCGGCCTGCTTTTCGTGAGTATCTCCATCGGCGGCACGCTGACGAACTTCGCCGCTCCGCCGGTGCTGATGGTCGCCAGCACATGGGGCTGGAGCACTTTGTTCATGATCGAGCATTTCGGCTGGAAAGCGGTGGTGAGCATCATCATCTCCACCTCCGTCTATTGGTTCTTTTTCCGGAAAGAACTCAAGCAGCTCGGCGAGAACCAGTCCCACGGCGATGATCGCGAAGGACACCGCCTCCCGTGGCAGGAGCGTGAGGACGACATTCCGGAATGGATCACCTGCATCCATCTGGCGTTCCTCGCATGGACGATCTATACGGCGCACTACCCGGTTCTGTTCGTGGGCGGCTTCCTGTTTTTCCTCGCCTTCCGCATGTCCACGCGGCATCACCAGAATTCCGTGTCACTGCGCAGCCCGATTCTTGTCGGCTTCTTCCTTGCCGGCCTGATCGTCCACGGCGGCCTCCAGGGCTGGTGGATCGATCCGGTGATCCGGGCCCTCAGCGATTCGACCCTGATGCTTGGCGCGACGATCCTGACGGCGTTCAACGACAACGCGGCCATCACCTACCTCGCTTCACAGGTGGATGGACTTTCCATCACTGCGAAGCACGCGGTGGTCGCCGGCGCGGTGACCGGCGGGGGTCTGACGGTGATCGCGAATGCTCCGAACCCGGCCGGACAGAGCATCCTTTCCCGCTTTTTCAAAGGCGGCGTCTCCCCGCTCTTTCTATTTCTAGGCGCGTTCATGCCAACTGTGGTGACGTACCTTTGCTTCGTTTTCCTTCCGAACGGACCCGCGCAAGAGGGACCGGGGCATCAACCGAAAACCCAACATGAGGAATCCGCACCCAAAGGGCAGGGTGACATTCCTCCCATCCCGGCGGAATAACATGGGATTCGATGCGACGGCGGCGGAGGCGGTGGGATTGGCGGCGGGCGTGTGGGCGGTTGTCTGGCTCTCATTCCGCTTCGTCTGGAGGAAGTCGGCGTATCCCCCGGGAGTCTCCCTTCAGCTCTTCGCGATCTCGCTGGGGCTGTGGGTCAGCGGCAGCGTTTTCTATGCGGAAAGGGAATGGCTGAACCACATTGGAGCGGTGCTGGTCGTCTGCGGGACGGTCTTCGGCTGGGTGCTCTTCGACAAGCTCCTGTGTGTGGCGTGGTATGAGAAACGACGGATCGTGCCGCTGCCTATCATCCTGCGGCAGCTTGGCGGGCTTCTGACGCTGCTGGTGGCTTTGGCTTGTATTTTGAAATGGGGCTACGGGCTGGAGGTGACAGGGCTGGTCGCGACATCGGGAGTCGCCGCGGTGATCATTGGCTTTGCGATGCAGGACCTTCTGGCGAACGTGATCGCCGGTTTCAGCATCCATGCCACGGGTGCCTACAAGGTCGGCGACTGGCTGCTGATGGGGGAGGATGGAAAGCGCGGGGAAGTGACCGAGATCAACTGGCGCTCGACCCGTCTGGTGGACAACGACCAAATTTCCTACGAGGTGCCGAACAGCGAGGTCGTGAAAAAGCGGATCGTGAATCTCAACCATCCCGGTGCGGAGCACGGAGTGAGGCTGCGCTTCGGCCTCGATTACGACACCCCGCCCGCCCTGGCGAAGGAGGTGCTGATCATGGTGGCGAAAAACGCGCAGGGAGTTCTGGAGAATCCCGCGCCGGTGGTTTTCACACATGAGTTTGGCGATTCCGCGGTGATCTACGAGCTGCGGTTCTGGATGCGGCACGCCCGGCTCTTCAATGCCGCGTGCGACGAGATTCGCACCGCACTCTGGTATGAGATGGGCCGCCGGGGTATGAGGGTGCCTTTCCCTACCCGGAGCCTCGAGAAGCGGCATGGGAATGTTCCCGAATCCTTCGTTTCATCGCGTGGACGGGCGGCTGAGATCCTGCGCGGAAGCGGGGTGCTTTCCTGTCTCTCGGAGGACGAGGCGAAGGGGCTGGTGGAAAAAGGCAGGCTCCAGCTTTTCGGCCCGAGGGAGGCCCTGGTCACACGCAACGAACCCGGAGAGTCAATGTTCGTAATCCTCGACGGCAGCGTGGAGATCATCGGCAGAACCCCGGAGGGCCCGCGGGTGGTGATGGCAAACCTCCGCGCCGGCGATTGCTTCGGCGAGATGTCCCTCGTCACTGGCGAGCCTCGCAACGCGACCGTGCGGGCCGTCGGCGATGTGCTGGTGGTGGAGATACGGAAAGGCGATATCTCCCCTTTGATTGTTGCCCGGCCGGAGCTGGCGGAGCGCCTCGGCGAGTTGCTGGAGGTCAGGCAGAAAAACAGGTCGGAGAGCCTGAACCGCGCTGAAGAGGTGGCCTCTCCGAAGAGCGGCTCTTCGGCGGGAAACCGGTCTCTGGTGAATCGGATCCGCCTGTTCTTCAGCCAGAACGGGTGAGGGGGCGATCTTTCGGCTTTCCCAGGCTGGACGAGCCGCCTAGCATGTGCGTGTGTTCCAAATCGTTTTCAATGAGATCAGTGCCGCGGAGATTTCCGCATTGGGGACTTTGGAGCAACTCGAGCTGCTGGAGGAGTTCCGCGTGACCGAAAAGGATCTCAACGGGCTGGGCAGTGACCGCTTCGGGCGCATCGAGCGCGATGGGCATGTCTTCCACCGTTACCGTGCGAAGGATTACCGCTTTTACTTCGAGGTGAAAGAAGGCTCCGTTATCGTCCACCGCGTGCTCCACAAGGGCACGTTTTCCGATTTTCTCTTCCGCTCGAAAATGCCCCTTGGCGAGGACGAGGCGCTGGCCGGATCGAAGTATTTCTGGAAACTCATCGACGAAGGCCGCAACGCGCGGCCGCTCTGAAACTGCCGGGGAAACGACGGCTACCCGATGAGTTTGCGGAGCGTGGCGGTGATTTTGTCGCGGGAAAGCAGGCTCGCGGCTACTGCGAGGGTGAGGTTTTCCCACTTGTCGGCATCGAGTTCTTCGCATTTCAGAAGTCCGTTTTCGCTGAGAAAAACGAGACAGGTCGCCAGAGCCATGCGTTTGTTTCCGTCCACGAAGGGATGGTTGCTGCAAAGGTAGAAGAGATAGGCTGCTGCGATTTCCAGTGGATCGCTGATCATCAGGGCACCCATCATTGTGGCTTGCGGCGCGGCCACGGCGGATTCCAGGAGTTCATGGGAGCGGATACCGGTGCCGCCCCCGTGGGCGGCGAGAACCTCCGCGTGGATTGCGATGACAGACTCCACGGTCGGATGTTTTAGTGCGCCATTCATGAAAGTCGGCGGAAAAGCTCGCCGTTCTTGCCAATCAATCGTCTGGCGGTTTCGGAAGCCCGTTCAGGATCAATCGTGTCCGGCTCCACCCGCAGCAGCGTGATCGCGCCGCCAGAGTGAAGTTCCAGATCGAGCTCGTCGCCGATCTTGAGGCGCGCGAGTTCCATAAGGCTGCTGTCAAAGACGATACCGTGCGAGTTGCCGATCTTGATAATTTTCTTCCTCATGTGTAAAACTTACGTTTAACATGAGGTGGTGTCAAGAGCCGTTCACGTCCCGAACACTTCCTTCTTCGAGGGCGTGATGTGGGGCGGAGCCAAATAGATAGGCTGTGGCTGGTGGGCGACCCAGAGCGCCCGGGTCTGGGCGGATGCGTTCTGCCAGACCTGCCAGAGGCCGGACGCACTCGGCCGGGTCACGGGGATATCCTTTCCCCTGATGGTTTCCATGCTGAAAACGGTAGTTCCTTTTTCCACGGCAGCGGACACCACGGCATCGAAGCCGAAGACATCCGTGATTTCCGGGCCGGAAACAAAACCCCCCCCATTGATCCGAGCTGTCCAATAGGAACCGCGCCGCGCGTCTCCACAGGCAAGACAGTTTTCCCCGGTCAAAGCCTCCGGAGTGGCCAGAACCGACGGGATCGCGACCGCTTTGCAAGCGGCGACCAGTGCCGCTCCCTGCGCGGCGGCGATGCCCACCCGCGTCCCACTGTAGCTCCCCGGTCCGCTGCCGACAAAGACCGCATCGAACAGATGCGTGCCGTGCTCCGCGATGATTTCGGAAAGCGGCTCGAAAAGCATGGCGTTGTGGCGACGGTCGCTGCGGAAGGTTTTTTCCACACCGATCTCCCCATCGACGGCAAGAGCAATGGAAGCGGTATCGGTAGAGGTCTCGATGATCAGAACGGAGCGCACGCTCCGACTCTAGCTTCCAATCTCCAATCTCCAATCTCCAATCTCCAATCTCCAATCTCCAATCTCCTGTGTCTTCAAGTCTCGCGTCTTGTGTCTTGCAAGTCCCCCCGCGACTCACGAGTCTGTGCCATGCGCCTTTCCGACCGCTACATCGCCAGACAGATCCTCGTGGGGACTCTGTATGCGATCGTGGTCCTGAGCCTGGTACTGGTCATGGGAAATCTCTTCAAGCAGGCGCGGCCCTTGCTGGTGGAGCAACACGCCCCGCTCGGGCTGGTGCTGCGTTTCGTCATCAACGTGCTGCCCTTTTCCCTGATGTTCACCATCCCTTGGGGTTTCCTTTCCGCCGTCCTGCTGGTATTCGGGCGCATGTCCGGTGATCACGAGATCACCAGCTTCCGCGTTGCCGGGATCAGCCTGGCGCGGCTCGCGCTTCCGGTTTTCATCATCGGCGCCATGCTCTCCGGCATATGCCTTTGGATCAATGTGAACGTCGTTCCGCTCGCGAAAGCCTCTCTCACGGAAATGATTTACGAGCAGGTGAAACGCGATCCCCGCTCGCTGCTCGATCCGGGCATCGTCCAGTCGAAGTTCCGGAACCAGAAAGTCTTCGTGGAAGAGCGCGTGGGAGATTCTCTCAATGGCTTCCACCTCTATCAGGTTTCCGATGGGGAAAACGGTACTCCGATGCGCGCGGACGCCTACGTCCATGCGGGAAAAGTCTCGCTAGTGGTCGATGAGGATAAAAAGCAGCTCCGCCTGAAGCTGATCAACGCCTACATCGAAACCAAGCCGGAGGGCGGCCCATCGCAGATGGCCTTCGCCGCCGAAGCCGAGCCGTGGCTGTTCGATTTCGGTTCGGATCAAAACAGGAAGATCAAATCCAGTGCGATGACCAACTCCGAAATCCTCCGCTACATCGACCGGAATCCCGACCTTCCGGAGGAAATGAAAGTCAGTTTCAGGGCGGAAATCACCAAGCGCTTTTCATTTTCGATGGCCTGCCTTTCGTTCGCATGCGTGGCCGTGCCGCTGGGTCTGAAAAGCCGGCGCAAGGATACCTCGGGTGGCCTGATCGTCAGTCTTCTCATCGGCACCGCGTATTTTCTCTTCACCGTCCTCGCCGATGAATTCAAGACGGATACGGGCGCGACCTTCGCCCTGTGGGCGCCGAATGTTTTTTGCGTGTTGTTAGGCTTGTTTCTGTTCAGGCGCGCCCGCTTCCGCTAGAGTGGCCTGAATCCTGATGAATGTGGGCAATTTCTTCAAAAAGGCCTTCCGCCACACACGGGAGTATTTTGCCACGGAGAAAATCAGCTTCGCGCCACGGATCGGACCGCTTGGGAATTACTCCAAGGAGAAATTCGGCCCGGATCTCAAGGCCGCGATGAACGTCACCATGCTCGCCCTTCCGCAGGCCATCGCATACGCGGCGATCGCGAACCTCGACATCATCTACGGGGTCGTCAGCGCCTCCATCGCCGCGCTGGTCGCTCCGTTTTTCGCCAGCTCGCGCTTCAACGTCCTCGGCCCGACCAATGCCACCGCCCTGATGGTGTTCAGCTTTTTTTCCGTCAACCCGGACCTGCAGCCCCGCGTCCACGAGCTGCTACCACTGCTCGTCATCCTGATCGCACTGGTCTCCATGGTCGGAGCCCTGTTGAAGGTGGCGGATCTGCTCCAATACGTTTCGCGAAGCGTGCTCGTCGGCTACACGGCAGGCGCGGCGGTGCTCATCATCGGCAACCAGCTCAAGCCACTCCTCGGCCTGGATACCTTCATCGACTCCGCCAAAACCGCGACCTTCTTCGGCCTGGTCTGGGAGCTGGGGAAATCCCTCGCTTATATCGACTGGGTGCCGGTCGCCATCGGTGCCGGGACTCTCGCGATCTATCTCGCCGTAAAGCAATGGAAAAAAGCATGGCCCTCCTTCTCCATCGCCCTGGTGCTCGGCTCCGCGATCTTCGGTCCGCTCATCCATTTCAAGACCGGCCCATTCACCGGTCAGGCGACCTTCACCACCTTCGGATTCGGTGAGCTGATTCCCACGATGCCGCATTTCTTCCACAGCGCGATTTTCAACGACATCTCGTCGATGATGGGTCTTGCCATGGCCATCGCCTTCCTTGCCTCCTTGGAAAACACCCTGATGGCGAAAACGATTTCCTCCCAGACCGGCGAGCGCGCGGACGTGAACCAGGATATGCTTTCCATCGGCTTCGCCAATCTCGGCTCCGCGCTTGCCGGCGGTATGCCCGCCTCCGGCTCCCTCACCCGCTCGATGCTGAACTTCCGCTCCGGCGCAATGACCCGCGCCGCTCCAGTCTATACCGGGCTATTCACACTCATCCTCGTCGTCCTCATCGCATGGTCGAAACATGCCGGCTTCAACCTCATCGATTACATCCCCAAGGCCGCGCTCGCTGTCCTCGTCATCGCGATCTCCTTCTCCCTCTTCAACGCCCACCAGATCCGCATCTGCCTGCGCTCCACCAGCGATGACGCCGTGGTCATCATCTTTACTTTCCTCTCCACCCTCCTTGCCCCGCTTCACGTCGCCATCTTCATCGGGGTGGCGATCTCCATCACCTTGTTTTTGAGAAAAGCCAGCAAGCCCTACCTCACGGAATACGAGTTCAACGATACCGGCGAGCTTCGCGAAAGGGAGGGAAAAAGGGCCCGCCCCATCCCCGCGATCTCCATCGTCCACGTCGAGGGCGACCTTTTCTTCGGCGCGTCCGAGATCTTCCGCACCCAGATCCAGCGCATCGTCGCCGACCCCGCCATCAAGGTCATCATACTCCGTCTGAAGAACGCACGCCATCTTGATGCGACCAGCGTGATGGCGCTGGAGGATCTCGTCCGCTTCATTCGCCGCAAGGAACTTTTCCTCCTCATCTCCGGTGCCACCAAGGACGTTTACAAGGTCCTGAAACGCTCCGGCATTCTGGAAACCTTACAGGAAGGCGCGGACCGCAGCCAGGGGGAGAGCAACATCTTCCTCTCCATGCCCTCCAATCCCAACATCTCCACCCGCGACGCCCTCCGCCGCGCCCAACAACTTCTCGGGACAAAAGAAGCGGACGTGCGTATCTTCTACGATCCGAATAAGAACGTATGAGGAAATTGCCTCCCGGCCCGGAGCCATGCGGGCATTTGGGGAGAAGCATCCGGAAAGGAGCAGGGATGCAAGCCGGAGTTGGGAACCACCGGCGGAACCCCACATCAAGTGAAAGAAATTCAGACGCGGCGGCGACCGAATACCATCACGCCAAAGCCAAGAGTGAGCAGCAGGACCGTGCCTGGCTCGGGGATGACGAGACCGTAGATCGCAACGTCGTTACCACCGGTCAGGAAGCTGCCGCCCTGTGTGCCGGTCCAGGCGGCAGCATAGGTAATGTTTCCCGTATAAGCCCCCACGGTCACTGCATCCCCTTCAGCAAGGCCAGAGAACGTGCCAGTGCGGGACCCGCCCAATGTAAGAATGTAGAATACGTCGACATCCAAAGGCGCGTAGCCGTTCGCCAAAGAGAGGTTCAGATTCGATCCCGTGATGATGCCGTTGCCAGTCACATTCACCTGATCGTAGAAGGTATTGCCGTCGCCGGGGGTCGCCCCACCGAGTTCAATATTTAAGTTGGACGCGCTGGACAGAGTCAAGGCTCCGCCGATGTCGAAGGTGCCCGTGCTCATGCCGGGAGCCAATGTCGCTGCCGCGCTCACCACCACGGTGCCACCCACCGAGCCGACGCCGCCGAGTGTGCCCTCGCGCACGTTCCAGTTGTTGGTGGCTTGGGTGCCATTCACCGTCAGGTTATTGATCAGAAGCGTGCCGGCACCGCTCTTGTCGTGGGTGGTGCCACTGGTGCGGTTATTGGTGATGGTGGCCGCCGAGCCGCCCGCCACACCGAGGCTCATCGTGCCTGCCTGCACATGGATGATGTCATCGTTGCTGCCGGTGACGGTGCCTCCAAGAGTGGCGGTGCCGGTGTAAACCACATCGCCGGCATAGGAACCCCACGCGGCAGGGCCAGTGGACTGCGAATCGTTCCAGACGTTGATATTGCGGGTGAAGGTCGTATTGCCCGCGCCATTGGTATCCTCGAAAAGCAAAGTGCCGGTTGTCGACGTGCCGGAGGACGAACGACTGGAAACCTGCACCTCCGTCGCGCCGCCGAACGCGCTGTCGCTGGTGAAGATCGCGACAAGCGAAGAAAGGTCGCCCATATTGCCGGGAGCGCCGATGGTGCCTCCACCCATGGAGGTAAATGCCCCCCGGGTTCCACCGATGATCCAGCGGGAGGTTCCGGTCAGGCTGTTGCTTGCATTTGAGATGCGCACGAGGCCAAACGTGCTGTTTGAGGATCCCATGGGATACATGATGACACTGTCTCCAGTAATTGTTCCGGAGAGTTCATGCACCGGCCCAGCCAAAGTGAGGACCGTGGAGGTCTTGCTGGTTCCCTGGTTCGGAGCTACCTGGAAATACCGGTTGGCACCGGCCACGCTGCCATAGGCGATATCGGTCTGGATGTTAACCGTGTTGGTCGCATACTGGTTGCCGTTGAAGGTGGCCGAGCTACCCAAAGCAAAGTTCCGTGCGAAGGTCTGATCGGAGAGTCCACCGCCTGTGGCGGGAATCAGCAGATCGGCATCCTTGGCGGCAAACCCACCAAACGAACCGGTGTTGTTGCCCGCGGTCCCGGCATCAATCCGCCAGGTATTGGCTCCCCCAGCCTGATTGTAGGTCTTGGCTGTTGCGAAGTCCGACCACGTCGGAACCCCATTGCCGGACGATCCACTCAATACCAATACCCCCGAGGCACTGCTTGATGATCCCAAGTTTAGGGTCCCTGTAGCGAGGTTGCTTAAGGAAGACGTGGAAAGTGCACCACCGATCAAAGCCGTCGTCCCTGTTCCTGAGAAGGAGGAGTATTCAAGGCGCGTCATCACCCCGTTGCCCGTGGATCCATTACTCGCGAATCCATAGGACAAAGCGTTTGCTCCTTGTGTCATCGACCCTGTCAACCGAGTCTGAATCTGGCTACCAAAAGTGGAGGCGGTGGTAAGGGTGATGCTGTTATTCACGGCTGTCGTGTAATGGTCCGTGAGTCGAGTCCCGGTTACTCCACCACTCAAGGTCAATGAGGCTCCGCCGAAGGCACCAGCTATTTCGGAGAATAAATTGGTGCCGTCATTGCGAATCGCGAAAATCGAATTGCTCGCGTTGTTCAGAAACCAGTTGCCCCTCGCGCTGTTTTGGCTGAATCGCATCGTCCAGTTCTCTCCGGCTCCCTGCGTGATCGTACCGTTGAAGCGGGTGCCGCCGCTGGCGTTGTTGTTCTCCCGGAAGTGGCCCGTGTAACTTCCCGGAGAGCCGGACTGGAGCAGGATGTTTGAGTTCACGGTGGCCGTCGCGTTGTCGGCCGTGGCAGCATTCCAGAGGGCGGTACCCGTGCCTGCAGCGGTGGTGGTGCTGTTCAGTCGCAGGGTGTTCCCGGAGAGACTGATTGCAGTGCCCCCACCGCCGAAGGTCAGACGCCCGATACTGCGATCCGCGCCAAGCGTCATGGCGGTGTTCACACCGAAGCCAGACGTTACTGAGAGGGAGTCGGCTCCGTTGAAAGCGGGCAGGATGTCGTTGTCCCAGTTGGAGTTGGTTCCCCAACTGGTGGTTGCGCCGCCACCGCCATCCCAGGTTGTCTGGGCTTGTGCTGAGTTGACCAGAAAAACCGCAGCGAGTGCGGAAGCGAAGAGAGGTTTCTTTTTCATAGGTTTGGTACGAGGGAAAGGAGCCGATGGATTGAAATGAAGGCTGGTGAAAGCCTCTTCATGAAAATGCAAGAATAGGACATAAACAGCGATTGACAAGTAAATTTTTCGACTAATTTCCTTTCCTTTGCGGCCACTGGAGGCGGAGCGATGTGCGGGAGCCATGGCTTCGCGAGGCCAGTGAGATCCGCAGTGCCGGTGTTCCGCACCACGCCACTTTTGTGACTGACGCTATTGGAAAATGAGTTCCGGGATCCTTGAGACCTTGCAGGAAGGCGCGGAGCGCACCAACGGCGAGAGCAACATCTTCTCCATGCCCTCCAACCCGAACATCTCCACCCGCGACGCCCTTCGCCGCGCCCAACAACTTCTCGGGACAAAAGAAGCGGACGTGCGTATCTTTTACGATCCCAACAAGCACGTATGAAAAAACTCTGGTTCATCCTCGCCGCACTGCTGATTCTTGTTCCGCTTGGCCTCTGGTGGTTTTCTCCTGAGCAAGTTGTCATGCGGCGCACCAGGCACCTGATGGAAGTGCTCACCATCAGTCAGGGCAGCGGCGGTCCGATCCGGCAGGCCAAGGTCTTTTCAATGAACGCGATGCTCGCACCCGAGGTGGAACTCGAAAGCCCGGACATCCCGGACGCGAACGGAAGCTTCGACAAGCAGGAGCTGGAATCCGCTTTCTCCTGGATCTGCCAGAACTCGAAAAGCTCCGAGATGCGCGTCGCGGAATTCCGCTCGGTGGAGGTGAATGACAAAACGGCCAAGGTCCGCGTGATCGTCAAAGGCTACCTCGAGCTCCCCACCTACCGCCCCGCCGACGGAACCTTCAATGTCACCATAGACTGGATCAGGGCAGGGGACGGTTGGCGTTTCACCAAGATCGTTTGGAAAACCCTCTAGTCCCCGAGGAAAACGAACTCCTCCGCTATTCGGTTCAGCGATTTCCTCGCCTGGGGCATCACTTCCGCGAGGGCACCGAGAAGCTGCCTCGGCACTTTCCCCCGCGCGTGCGGGCATTCGGCCGCGCCTTTGAACGCGCGCTGTGCGAAGGATTCGTAGAACGCGAGATCCGGAGCGCCGCAGCGTTCGTTGCGCTTGGTGATGAAGCCGGGAAAAAGCCCTGTCAGGACAAGGAACTGGTTCCCCGCCGCCACCTGCAGATGATATTTCATCCCGCCCTTCGCCGTGGAAATGATCGCGAGGAAATCCGAGGCATGGGTGTAGCCACGCGCCAGATCCTGCAGCGGATCGTCCGACTGGGTACCGATTTTCCTCGCAAGGACGCCCGAAACGTAGTCCGCGATGTCGGGATCGGAAATGTCCGCCTGCATGAATGCGTGCCGGATGAGCACGTAGAAATAGAAATCCGGCGAAACCTGGAGAGCCGAGGGAGAATCAAGAATGCCGCGCAAGACCTCCTTGAGATCGAGCATTTCACGCAGGGCATCCGGATCCTCCCAGAGCTTGAACATGCACATCCGTTTTTCACCCGCCGCGAGCACTTCGGTGAGGAAATTGAAGTCCGCGCCTGTGAACCGATCACGCCCTGCTGCTATCCATTCTTCCAACATGGATACCCGTTTAGCAAAAAAACGGCAGCCATGGCCAGAAAATAGTTAAGAGATGTGAAATAAATTCATTCCATCTGGCTTTCGGAAAATCGCCCTCAGCCCCTACTCGGGTGAATCTGAAGCGTTTCTGGCTAGACTAGCCAGAAAAAATCCGGTATCCTGGATCTTATGAAAGAAACGGTCTGGCAGCTTCAGGAGGCGAAAAACAGGTTCAGCCACGTCGTGGATCTGGCGGTGAAATCGGGTGCCCAGATCATCACGAAGCATGGTAAGCCGGCCGTGGTGATCGTCTCCGCCGCCGAATACGAAACAATCCGCAAGCCGAAACGAACGCTCTTCGAGGCTCTGCGGGATTGCCCTGAGGAACTGGGCGCAATCCTTCCTGAGCGCAGCCGCGAGAAGGTCCGCTCCGTGAAATTCCCTTCATGAGATTCCTGCTGGACACGAACGTGATCAGCGAAGGCGTGTCCAAAGCTCCGGATGCGAAGGTGCTTGCGTGGCTTGAGACGCACGCGGAGGAATGCGCGCTCTCCTCCCTTTCCCTCGGAGAGATATGGAAGGGAATCCATCTCCTTCCCACCGGGAAACGCAAAACGGCCTTGATGCGTTGGGCAGATGGAGTCGCCAGCGATTTCAGTACCGTCACGCTGGTTTTTGACAGCGATGTGCTCCACGTCTGGGCAAAACTTTGCGCCAAGCATGAGGCGAAGGGAAACAACCTCTGCGTTATGGATTCCCTCCTCGCCGCGACGGCTATTTCCCACGGCCTCACTCTCGTCACGAGAAACACGAAACATGTCCCGCCCGAGGTGCCGGTGCTCAATCCTTGGGCGTGAGATCGTGGAATTAAACATCAGCGGTTGTCTTCGCTAAACCTTCGGGGCAAATCCATTTTCTCGTGAAGGATGGTTATTACACCGATGTCGCCGGAAGGCAGTTCGCGGAAGAACACGTAATGGCTTTCGAACCGGCTGAAACGGACTTACGGCACAGCGGCAAGAGGAGCCCTCCAGCTTGTGCGATCCGTTGGTAGCCGCTTGAGATGGGTATCCAGTTCGGAAAGGTATTTATCGGCCTGTTCGATCCCCCGGGTTCTGGCGGTGTAATCCCAGATCTCCAGCAAGCGTTGCCGGGCTGCGGGAAGAAGGCGGACCTTCATGCGCTCAGGCCACGGTTCGCCTTCGCCTCTGCGATGATGGATGCCATGTCGAGAGGGACGAATTCACATTCGGGAGCTTTCATGCCCGCTTCAAGCTCGCCATGCAGGCGTGTCCAGCGCCTCGATTCCTCGGCTTCGAAATCACGGCGAACAAGATCCCGGAGGTATTCGTCCGACGAATCGTATAGACCGTTCTCCCCCGCCCTGTCCTCGACAAACGTTCTGAGGGAGCCGCTGAGACGGAGGTTGATCACTTCTGCCATGGGAGGAAAATACCAGAGGCACGCGACTTGGCAAGCTTGCCGGAGCCTGTGAGGTGAGCGCGCCTCAAACTTGCCTTGAGGGGAAGGAAAACAATCTCTGTTTCGTGGACTTCCTGCTGGCCGCAACCGCCATTTCCCACGGGCTCACCCCCGTCACCAGAAACA
>Ga0335397_10004873_pt1 | contig 17626 bp, 17 predicted proteins | sample MAT04_FD_205740 | JGI IMG/M metagenome (GOLD analysis project Ga0335397, IMG submission 205740) | Freshwater microbial communities from Lake Fryxell liftoff mats and glacier meltwater in Antarctica - MAT-04 (spades assembly) (version 2) ... | reverse complement strand
CGGACGATGAAATCGGTGTCCTTCGCATCGGACGTGACATACAGTTCCGCCTGCACCTTCCCGGTCCATTCGATGGCCTCAACAAGTTCATCGGTGGTGAAGGTTTTTACCTGCGAATGCTTTTCATAAGCCTGCGCGTCTTTCGCGCCAGGAAACGCGGTGCCGGGGATGGGGGCGGGGTTGATCGGATCAGCGATGAACTCGACCTGACCGTTGTCTTCCGTGGGTGACGATGTGCGCAGGCCGCCGTCGGAGTGGAGATAGAACGGGGTCTCGTCGGCGGCGATGGGCCAATCACTTGCCGTCCGCCAAACATTGCCCGGTGCGTCTTTCTCGCCGAGCGCGCCCATCACGTAATAACGCACGGTCGGTTCTTTCTCGACGCCGTTGGCTTTGCCTTTCAGATAATGGTCGAACCACTTAAGCATATGGTCTTCCATCGCGAACTTGGCATTTTCCGGGTAGGTCATTTCGTTGGCGACGTTGGTTTCTTTGAATCGGCCGTGCAGCCACGGTCCGATCAAAAGCTGCTGCTGCCGACGGGACTTCAAACCCCCTTTGTGTTGCCGGCCGATGTAACTGTCGATCGAGCCGACGCACATGAAGTCGTACCAGCTGCCGACAGTGAAACAGGGGACATTCATCTTGTCGAAGTGCAGCGAGCAGTCTTCATCGGCCCAATAACTGTCGTAATTCTGATGCTTGTACCATTCGACCAGCAGGGCGTCGTTGTGCTCCGGCTCGCGGCAGACGCCGCGCATGGTTTTGAATCGCAGCGGCCGTTGCGTCCCGCCGATGCGGTAGCCCTCATGAAACAGGCTGAGGCCCGTATCGATCATGTATTGGGCCGCCAAGTGCGGCGGCTGGGTGACGGCGAGAAAGTTCTGTGCGAAACCGGCCTGCGAACTGCCGAACGTGCCGACTTTGCCCGTCGACCATGTTTGCGTGCCGAGCCATTCAACGAGATCGTACCCGTCCTTGCGTTCCCCCCAGGCCAGATTTCGATACCCTTCCCAGAGGCCCTCGGATTCCTGCGAACCGCGAAAGTTGGCGAGGACGGTGACATAGCCCCCTTTCGCGAGTTTGGCGAAACTTTTCTGCGTGCCGGGGTCGCGAGCGCCATTCGCATACCGCTGTTCGAGCAAAACCGGCCAGGGCCCGTCGCCTTCAGGAAAAAAGAGGAAGGCGGAGAGTTTAACGCCATCGCGCATCGGAATCATGACATGTTCCATGCGGACGCCGCCGAGATCAACCGGATCAGCGGCTCGTGCGGAGCCGAGCAGCATGGCGAACATACCAAACAAAGAAAACCAACGTTTTGCAGTCATGATCGCTCCGCGGAAGTCTCTGAAAGGTGTTGTCGTTCAGAGGGTTAACGTAATCGCCGGGATGAGAAAAGCCAAGACTGCGGCATGGATGCGGTCGCTCTTGGGTTGGACACGGAGATTCAGGATTTAGCCCGGAGGGCGGCAGATCATAGCCCAGGACGTGAGTCCTGGGTCGGCCGTTCGAGGAATGCAGCCCGGAGGGCGGCAGAAATTTCTGTCGCCCTCCGGGCTGAGATCGTTCCAACTGCTTTCCCAGGACTGACGTCCTGGGCTATGGTCTGACGCCCTGACGGGCTGGAACCATGACGGCCATCACTCTGTGAATAAATATCGTGTATCTATGGGATCATAGCGCGCCTGCGACCGTCCTGGACCTGTCTGAGCTTTCGTTTCGCTTCTCGCAGGCTTCCGAAATTCCCTGAAATGAGAAGACCGCGAACTCGACGGGCCGGTGAATTGCAGTCGCGGGCGGCGACTCTATAATCCGTTGAATCCACAGAGGAACGTGGTGTCGATCAATGTGGGCGAAATCAGCCCGGTTGGAAGATGCATACAGGATTCAAGTCGACCGAGATCAAGGTGTCCCGATGGAAGCCGCCGGTGTGGAACCCAAATCATCCGTGTTCGATAAACTCGGCCTGCGGTGGATGTTGCGGCTGATTTCCTCGTCGATTGGCCGCAAATTTGTGATGGGCCTCACCGGCCTGGGGCTGTGCGGGTTTCTCGTCGCCCACCTGGCGGGAAATCTGTTTCTGTACGTCGGGGCGGAGAAATTCAACGGCTACGCGCACGGCCTGCACGAACAGGAATGGCTGCCCCTCGCGGAAGCCGGGCTGTTCGTCCTGTTTCTACTGCACATCTATCTCGCCTTTGTGACGACCTTCGAGAACAAAGCGGCACGCACCACGGCGTATGCGAAAAAAGAGACGAAGATCCGCGGGAACATTTTCTCCAATCCCCCGAGCAGTTGGATGTTCATCTCCGGTGCCGTCGTGCTGGGCTTTTTGATTGTTCATCTTATCGACATGAAGTTCGCACTGCGGCCGGATGTCAAATATCTCGATGAACACGATCTCGCGGCCCCGTTCGCCAACACGACAGCCGTGCTCAAGACACCGCTGACCGCGATTGTGTATGTCATCGGGACGATTTTCCTCGGCTTTCATCTGTCGCACGGATTTTCCAGCGCGTTCCAGTCGCTGGGGTTGAATCATCCCAAGTACACCCCGTTGATCAAGATTCTCGGCATCATCTTCGCGATTGTGATCGCCGCGGGCTTTTGCAGTTTGCCCATCATGGCGTTTACCAATAACCTGCCGACTCAGTAGGAAGGACAGCTCCCGATGTCGTTGGCTGTGAAAGAAGCTGCGGAGCTGGACGGCAAATGCCCGACCGGTCCCATTGCCGAACGCTGGACGAAGTACAAGCAGGACCTCAAGCTTGTCGCCCCCAATAATCGCCGTAAATACACGGTGATTGTTGTCGGCACGGGGCTGGCCGGTGGTTCGGCGGCAGCGTCGCTGGCGGAACTCGGCTACAACGTCCTTTCGTTCTGTCTGCAAGATACGCCCCGCCGTGCGCACAGCATCGCGGCCCAGGGCGGGATCAATGCGGCGAAGAATTATCAGAACGACGGCGACAGTGTCTGGCGGTTGTTTTACGACACCGTGAAAGGGGGCGAATGGCGGGCGCGTGAGTCGAACGTTTACCGCCTCGCCGACCTGAGCCGCAACATCATCGACCAATGCGTCGCGCAGGGCGTTCCGTTCGCCCGGGAATACGGCGGCACCCTGGCCAACCGGTCGTTCGGCGGCGCACAAGTTTCCCGCACGTTTTACTGTAAAGGCCAGACGGGCCAGCAACTGCTCATCGGCTGCTATCAGGCGATGATGCGGCAAGTCGCCGCGGGCAAGATCAAGCTCTTCCCCCGTAAGGAAATGCTGGATGTTGTGACAGTCGACGGCGTGGCGCGTGGCATCACCACCCGCGATCTCGTCACGGGCCAGTTCGAGACCTTTGCCGCCGATGCCGTGGTCCTGTGCACGGGGGGCTATGGCAATGTGTTTTATCTCTCGACCAATGCGAAAAGCTGCAATGTGACGGCGTCGTGGCGGGCCTACAAAAAAGGGGCCTACTTCGCCAATCCCTGCTACACCCAGATTCATCCGACGTGCATTCCCGTCGTGGGCGATCATCAGTCGAAATTGACGCTGATGAGCGAAAGTCTGCGAAACGATGGCCGCGTCTGGGTGCCTCGCTCCAAAGAGGACACGCGCTCGCCCGATCAGATTCCCGATGCCGATCGGAAGTATTACCTCGAAGAAAAGTACCCGTCTTACGGCAACCTCGCGCCCCGCGATGTCTCCTCACGCGCGGCGAAAGAGCTATGCGACGCCGGGTTCGGTGTCGGCCCATCGCGACAGTCGGTCTATCTCGACTTCGCCGACGCCATCAAGCGTGACGGCCCCAAAACCGTCGTGGCGAAGTACGAGAATCTGTTCGAGATGTACGAACGGATCACGGCGGAAGACCCGCTCAATGTTCCGATGCGCATCTACCCCGCCGTCCACTACACAATGGGCGGCCTGTGGGTCGACTACAATCTGCAAAGCAGCCTGCCGGGCCTGTTCGTGCTGGGCGAGGCGAATTTCTCGGATCACGGAGCGAACCGCCTCGGGGCCAGTGCGCTGATGCAGGGGCTTGCCGACGGGTACTTCATTATCCCTTATACCATCGCCAATCACTTCGCGACTTCCAAGCTCGGCAAAGTGACGACCGACCAGCCCGAGTTCAAGGAATCGCTGGTCAACAGCCGTAATCACATTGAACGCCTGCTCAAAGTCAACGGACGGCGCAGCGTCGACCAGTTCCATCGCGCGCTGGGCAAGATCATGTGGGATTACGTGGGCATGGCCCGCGACGAGAAGGGCCTCGAAACGGCCATCCAGAAAATCCGTCAGTTGCGCGAGGAATTCTGGAAGGATGTGAAAGTCGTTGGCTCTGGTGAGACGTTCAACCAGAACCTGGAACACGCCGGCCGCGTCGCCGACTTCCTCGAATTTGGCGAACTGCTCGCATACGACGCCCTGCAACGCGATGAATCGTGTGGCGGTCATTTCCGCACCGAACATTCGACGCCCGACGGGGAATGTGTCCGCAACGATGATGATTACTGTTACGCCGCCGCGTGGGAGTATCACGGTGTGAACGACCTTCCCTCGCTGCATAAAGAAAACCTGACGTTCAACGACTGCAAGCTCGGCACCAGGAGTTACAAATAATGATTGCGCCGGCCAAACACGGCATGACGTTGACTCTGCAGATCTGGCGGCAGGCCGGTCCCGGCAAAACGGGATCACTCCGCGACTATCGGCTTGACAACATCTCGCCCGACATTTCATTCCTCGAAATGCTCGACCTCCTGAACGAGCAACTGATCGTCAAGGGTGAAGAACCCGTCGCCTTCGATCACGATTGCCGGGAAGGAATCTGCGGCACCTGCGGCGTGATGATCAACGGCCAACCGCACGGTCCCGATGGGGCCACCACCACCTGCCAGTTGCACATGCGGCGATTTCGGGATGGCGATACTATCGTCATCGAACCGTGGCGGGCAAATGCCTTCCCGATCATCCGCGATCTGGTCGTCGACCGCTCGGCGTTCGACCGCATCATTCAGGCCGGCGGTTACGTCTCGGTGAACACCGGCAACGCCCCCGATGGGAACGCCGTGCTGGTCCCGCGGGTCGATCAGGAACAGGCGATGGACGCCGCGGCCTGTATTGGCTGCGGGGCGTGCGTCGCGTCGTGCAAGAACGCGTCGGCCATGCTGTTCGTCTCGGCGAAGGTGTCGCATCTCGCCAATCTGCCGCAAGGTAAAGCCGAGCGTTCCAAGCGCGTGCTGAACATGATCGCCACGATGGACAAGGAAGGTTTCGGAGCCTGCACGAATACGGGTGAATGCGAAGCCGCCTGCCCCGCGAAGATCAACCTCGGCAACATCGCGTTGCTCAATCGCGAATACGCCCGAGCGCTGTTTGGCTCGAAGGAATAGGTCATTCTTCCGAGCGGCGACCGGTCCATCATCTGCTGCTGCGATCGGACTCAATTCAGATGGCGTAGTACGCTTTCCGCACTTTGTCGCAGAGGCCGACATGGTGCTTGAAGTAGTCATCTTTGATCATGTGTTCGCTGGCCAGCCGTCGGCTCCGTTTGAAAGAGATTTTACGTCCAATCGAGCACCACCTTCCCACAGTTGCCTGCCAGCATCGCATCGAAGCCCTGCTGGAAGTCCGTGTAATGGAACCGGTGGGTGATTACCGGCTTCAGATTCAGGCCTGATTGCAGCATCACGGTCATCTTGTACCACGTCTCGTACATCTCGCGGCCGTAGATCCCTTTGATCGTGAGCATGTTGAAGATCACGGTATTCCAGTCAATCGCCATTTCCTTGTCGGGAATGCCCAGCATCGCGATCTTGCCGCCGTGGGCCATGTTGGCGATCAGGTCGTTGAATGCCTGCGGGCTGCCGGACATTTCCAGGCCGACATCGAATCCCTCCCGCATATCAAGTTGTTTCTGCACCTCAGCGAGCGACGTTTCATTCGGATTGACGGCGACGGTCGCCCCCATCGTCTTCGCCAGTTCCAGCCGATAGGGATTCAAATCGGTGACGACCACGAACCGCGCCCCGGCGTGGCGCGCCACCGCCGTGGCCATCACGCCAATCGGCCCGGCCCCGGTGATCAGCACGTCTTCACCGAGGAGATCAAACGACAACGCCGTATGAACCGCGTTGCCGAACGGATCAAAGATCGAGGCGACTTCCTGATCAATATCCGACGCGTGATGCCAGACGTTCGACATCGGCAGGCTGATGAGTTCGGCGAACGCCCCCGGCCGATTGACGCCGATCCCTTTGGTGTGCGCACACAGATGCCGGCGTCCCGCGAGACAATTGCGGCACCGTCCGCAGACGACATGCCCTTCCCCGGAAACGATTTCGCCCGGATGAAAATCGACGACATTCGATCCGACCGCGACAATCTCGCCGACAAATTCGTGACCGACAGCCATCGGCACGGGAATCGTCTTCTGCGCCCAGGCGTCCCATTTATAAATATGCAGATCGGTCCCGCAGATGCCGGTCTTGTGAACTTTGATCAACACGTCGTTGATGCCATAGGTCGGCTCCGGAATATCATCCATCCAGAGACCCCGTTCGGCGAACTTCTTGACCAGCGCTTTCATAGGTTTCCTGCTTCAAGTAGGGTTTGCCGAGGCTTTGAGAGGCGAACCGTCCAGATCTCATCGGGGGAAAAAGGTTCGCCTTCGTCAAAGCCCTCGGCAAACCCTACAAAGTCTTCGTCTTCCGAAACGTTTGCGGTTTCGCAACCGTCATCCTGGATATTGGACATCCCGGACGATATCCTAGAATCATCAATTCCATTCTGCAAGACATTTATCCAAAATAATGGAATCACGCGTGGCACGTAAAGCGGCAACTTCTCCAGCGGGGTCCGTCGATCCGGTCAGCAGCCAGGTCAGCGAGCGGGTCAAAACCCTCCGCCAGCAACACAACTGGTCGTTGGAGGAACTGGCCACTGCGAGCGGTGTCAGCCGGTCGATGCTCAGCCAGATCGAGCGGAACGAAGCCAACCCGACCCTCGCCGTCACCTGCAAAATCGCCCAGGCCTTCGGCATGTCGCTGGCGGAATTCGTGGAAATGCCCGGAGCGTCGTCATCGATTCAGGTGATCCGAGCGGATGACCGGGCGCATCTGTTCCGGTCGGATCGCGATTGTGAAATTCGCACCCTGTCGCCGCTGCATCTCGAAAAAGATGTCGAGTTCTATCAAGTCCGTTTGAAAGCTGGTGGCGCGCTGCGCAGTGCGCCCCACTTCGAGCGGACCCGCGAATTCCTCACCGTCGAGCAAGGCCGCATTCGTGTCACCTCGGCGGAGGAAACGCTGGATCTGCAAAAGGGGGACTCGGCAAGCTACCGCGCGGATGTGCCCCACACGCTCGAAAACCTCGGCAAGTCCGATGCGATGCTGTTTTTGGTGGTGATCTATCAATAACCCAGTTAGCTGCCGCGAAGGCTTCCGAGCGAAGCGAGTTCTGAACGTGGCCGCACGTTTTTTAACGTGCGATTTATTGGTAAGACGCCACGTCGGGTGGCCGGGGCAGGAGCCGCTGCGGCGATGCCCCGGTGATCTCGCTTTCCGGGGCTTCCTTCGCAAAGCCTCAGTCCAGCCCCGGCCACCCGGAAGTCTTTACTCCTCTGCACCCGCTTCCGCATCATCCCGCCGGCTGGATTGAATGCCGCGCTTCGAGGGGGCTTTTAGGAACTCCAGTAGATGAAGGCCGGCACGCGTGGTCACCAGCAATTCCACTTCCGCCAGCCCCCGCGAAAAACTTCCCGCCGTGCGGTACAGCGCCCGATAGACGGCCTTCACATCCTGACGTTCTTCGCGCGTGAACCCCGCCCGGCGTAAACCAACGAGATTGATGCCGACGCAAATACCCGATCCATCGAACATCAGATACGGCGGGATATCGCGGGTGATTTTCGCCAACCCGCCGATCATTGCCAGCTCGCCGACGCGGGCGAATTGATGGATCGCCGCGTTGCCGGAAATCACGGCTCGGTTGCCGACCGTCACATGCCCGGCGAGCAACGCGCCGTTGACGAGCAGAACGTCATCCCCCAACCGGCAGTTATGGGCGACATGCGAATGGGCCAACAGCATGCACCGGTCGCCGATGACCGTTTCCGAGCCGGCAGTCGTGCCGCGATGAATCGTGACATGCTCGCGGACGACGGTTTGCTTACCAAGTTTGCAGAACGATTCCGCCCCGGTATACGTGCGATCTTGCGGCCAATCGCCAATGACGGCCCCGGTATGAATGCGGCAACCGGCACCAATCGTCGTGTGGCCGAGCACATGCACGTGCGGCCCGATGACGACCTCGGCCGCGATCTTCACCGGACCTTCGATCACCGAGTACGGGCCGATGTCGACCGCGGGGTCGATACTCGCTCGTCCATCAATGATCGCCGTGAAGTGAATGGGCAAAATGACATCCGTGTGTTGCGAGGAGGCTGCGGATCGCCTTGGGCAACCTCGGCAGTCGATTCACGAAGAACCGGAACTGATCTTTACTCTAGCGGGTTTTACACCATGCGCACATGCTGCCCGAGATTTTGAACCAGGTTAAACTGTCCGCTCGTTCTCAAGCAACATGCCGAGAAGCCTCCCCAAGTCGGTGGCCGATCCAAGCTCTGGTTGCCTCACCAATGGTGGTGGACGTCGCCCTGATCGTGGGGCCTCATCTCGGTGAAAGTGGAGCGATTGGCACGTCTCCAAGTGCTCGTACGGCGTACCGGATTCGCGAAGTCCATCCCCTTCCCAAAACCTCAACAACATGCGACCCCAACCGAACGACATCCGAGTTTCCACGACAACTACGTCAACGACAACCAAGCGCGGCCCAGAAAGCGCGGCAAATCGCTGGCGATGAGGCCGGGTTGTGAAAGTTCCTCGGCGGCGATGTCGCCGGCCCGGCCATGCAGCCAGGCTCCCAAACGGGCGGCATCGAGTGCGGTTTTATGCTCGGCGACCAGGGCGGTGATTAATCCGGTCAAGATATCGCCCGTGCCGCCGGTCGCCATGCCGCTGTTTCCCGTCGTGTTGACGAAGGTCTGCCCTCCATCGCTGATGACGGTGCCATGGCCTTTCAGCAAAACGACGACATGATGCTGGCGGGCGAATTCAGCGGCTCGCGCTTCACGATTCGCTTGAATGTCATCCATCGAGAGACCCGTCAAGCGGGCGAATTCCCCCGGATGCGGCGTGAAGATGCGCGCCGGTTGATCGGGTCGGCGAGTCAGTATGTCAGGCCGCTGGGCGAGGGCGTTCAATCCGTCGGCATCGAACAGCATCGGGATCGGAGCATGCTGGTAGAGTTCCGCCGCGAGTGCTGTCAGTTCGGCGGACTGCCCGACGCCCGGCCCGAATGCTGCCGCGGACTGCGAGGGTAAGTCGGCTTTCAATTCTTCGATAGCGGCATAACTCAATCGCCCCGCGTCGTCCTCGGGCAACCCGCGCGTCAGATATGACGGTTCGGACGCGGCGACAATCGAGAGAATCGAATTTGGTACGGCGATGGTCACCAAGCCCGCGCCGCCGCGCAGCGCGCCTAATCCCGACAAGACCGCCGCGCCACTCATCCCGCGACTGCCGGCAATGATCCAGACCTTGCCGAATGTCCCCTTGTGGCTATTCTCCGGCCGCCGCGGCGGCAGAGGCAAATCGTCGGGCGGGGGTGAGGCGATCGTCATTTTGCGTTTCCGTTAGCGACGCTTCGTAGAAGCGTTGTTCGCGATCAAACCGGCGAGAAACCCGGCCTTGAAACCGGCGTCGATATTCACGACCGCGACGTTCGCCGCGCAACTGTTAAGCATACTCAATAGCGCCGCCACGCCCTGAAAACTTGCACCATACCCGACACTCGTCGGCACGGCGATAATCGGCACGGCGACCCAACCAGCCACCACGGACGGCAGCGCCCCTTCCATCCCGGCCACGACGACAATCGCATGGGCATCATCAAACCGATGCCGATGTTGCAACAGCCGATGCGGACCGGCGACTCCCACATCAATCATCAATTCCACATCACAACCCATCCAGCGCGCTGTCTCCAACGCTTCTTCCGCCACCGGCCGGTCGCTGGTCCCCGCGGTGACGACGACGACTTTGCCGACGGCTTCTCGCGTCGTTGACGCCGGACTCGAAAGTGTGATGGTGCGGGCCAGCGGATTATACACCGCCAGCGGAAAAACCTGCCGTACGATGTCGGCTTGTTCCGGGGTGACGCGCGTCGCCAGCGAACACTGCCCGGCGGCATGTTGAGCCTGAAAGACGCCGGCAACCGCCTCGGGCGTTTTTCCCGGACCGTACACCACTTCCGGATAGCCGCAGCGCTGCAAGCGATTCAAATCGACCAGTGCGGAGTCGGTGACGAAGGTCGGCGACAGCGCGGCTTGAATCTGATTCCACGCCTCGGCCGTCGGCAGTTCACCCGCCTGACAGCGTGCCAGCAACTCACGAAATTCGGCTTCGGTCATAACAATTCGCTCGTCGCACAAACTTGGCAATGGCAATCCATTCGCCTCTATCGGTGTTCAATGGATCTCACGCAGAGGCGCAGAGATCGCGGAGAAAAGAAGAAGGATGGGGAGTACGAATGAGCAAAATAGCGACCCCTGCTTTTTTTGTACCTACACGGCCTTTCTCAAATTCTTTCTGTTATTTCTGTTCGATTATTCCCCTCTGCGATCTCCGCGTCTCTGCGTGAGACATTTCTTATGCCTTTGCACAGGCTTCAGATCACCCCTGGGCCACGCTGCGGTCGATGCCGAACTCTTTGAGCAGTGCCAGATGCGCATTCCCCGCGTTTTCTGGCGACACGACGACACCGATGCGTGTTTCGCTAGTGTTGACCATCTGCACGTTGACGCCGACTTCGCTGAGAGCGCGGAACATCTTCTCCCCGACGCCGGTATGACTGCGCAGCCCAATGCCCATCACGGACAGGAGCGCGATTTCCTTCTCGAAGCTGAGTTCCGCCTGCGGCCAGCGCTCTTGCAACTCGCGCATCAAAAGCAGGCAGCGTTCCAGATCGGGCCGCGGGACGGTGAACGACAGGTCGGCGATTCGGTCGTGACTCAGATTCTGCACGATCATATCGACCATCACGCCCCCTTCCGCGACGGCTGTGAAGACTTCCGCGGCGACGCCCGGCTGATCGGAGATCCCGCGCACCGTCACGCGCGACTGGTGCATGTCGAGGTCGATCTCGCTGACGACGATGTCTTCCATCCCCGCCAGTTTCGAGACTACATCGCGTTCCAACTCGTCCCGATTGATGGTCCCCTGCAACTGGTCTCCGGATTGACGAAAACCAATGGACGGGGCCACGCCGCTGGGTTTCTCCAACCCGAAGCCCTGATGCACGGCATTGAGAGCCGCCAGACTTTCATCCCGATTCACGAGGACGGAGATTTTGATTTCGCTCGTCGTGATCATGGTGATGTTGACGTTCGCCTCGGATAGCGATTTGAACATCTGCGCGGCGACCCCGGTATGTGTCCGCATCCCCGCGCCGACAACCGAGACCTTCGAGACGTTGGTGCCGTGCCGAACCACACCCGCACCGAGTTTGTCCACGGCGGCTTGAGCAGCGGTCAATGCCTCGGCGAGATCGTCCTGAGGCACGGTGAACGAGACCTCGGCGACCCCTTGCGCGGCGATGTCTTGAATCACCATGTCAATCGGGATCTTGCGCTGCGACATTTCCGCGAAGACCGCGCTCAACACGCCCGGACGATCAGGCAATTTCCGCAGCGTGACAATCGCCTCGCTCTTCACCAATGCCACACCCGTCACCATCGGGCCGTCATCGTGCTGATGATCGGCGATCAACGTCCCGGCACCATCGGAATGAGCCGGCCGCACGAGCAGCGGCACGCGATACTTCTTGGCGAACTCGATGGATCGCGAGTGCATTTTCCCGCCGCCCAGGCTCGTCAGTTCGAGCATTTCGTCGTAAGCGATGCGGTTGATTTTACGGGCCGATTTCACGATCCGGGGATCGGTGGTGAAAATGCCTTCGACATCGGTGTAGATTTCACAGACATCAGCCTGCAAAACGGCCGCCAGCGCGGTCGCCGTGGTATCGCTGCCGCCACGGCCCAGAGTGGTGATGTTGAAGTCGTCGTCGATTCCCTGAAAACCTGCAGCAATGACGATCTTGCCGTCGGCGAGCGCCTGCCGCATCCGTTCGGTACTGATCTGCCGAATGCGGGCTTTCGTGAACGTCGAGTCGGTGAGAATGCCGATCTGGTAGCCGGTCAGACTGATGGCCTGCTCGCCCAGTTCCTGCACGGCCATCGCCATCAAAGCGACCGATTCCTGTTCGCCGGTGGCGAGCAGCATGTCCATTTCGCGCGGCGGCGGGCTATCGGTCATTTGCCGGGCGAGTTCGATCAGTTCGTCGGTTTTGTCCCCGCGCGCGCTGACCACGACGACGACTTGATGCCCGGCACGCCTGGTCGCCACAATCCGCTGCGCGCAATTTCTGATCCGTTCCGCATCGGCCACACTGGAGCCGCCGAACTTTTGAACCACAATCCCCACGATGTCCGATCCTGCTTGAGACTGCCGATTTCGATGCCAACACGATGGTCGCTATTGAGAAAATGATAGCGAACTTCAGCCGCCGATGCGCGTGAACCAGCCCGCCGCGCGAGCAAGGGATTTCCGTGACGACGGGGCAGAAACCCCTTGCTGGCGCTGCGGGCTGGTTGGATTTCTGATTGCGTGTCTCTCAGACGAGTTGCTATTATGAAACTATGATACGAGCCTACGACGAAATTGTGGAGTTCATCGCAGCCGGGACGACGCCGGATTCGGTCATGCGTTTCGAGCCGTCTGAGCAAACAAAGAACTACGTGGCGGACTTGATTCAGAAGGAGAAGACCGCCGGGCTGAGTGCCGCGGAATTGTCCGAATTGGATCATTTTCTGAAGCTTGAACATTTGATGAGACTGGCCAAAGCTCGCGCACGAACGCTTTGTACGCCATGACCAGCTATGTCAGCGCGGAATTACGTCGCCTCGTTGAACTGCGGGCCTATTTTCTGTGTGAATACTGTCTGATTCATGCGGAAGATACCTATCTTGGCTGCCATGTCGATCACATCATCGCGGAAAAGCATGGCGGCTTGACACACGCTGAAAATTTGAGCCTCGCTTGCGCATTCTGTAATCGGGCGAAAGGATCGGATCTGGGTTCGATTGCGACAAGTACAGGTCAATTGACTCGTTTTTATCATCCTCGCTCAGATTTATGGCGCGAACATTTTCAGTTGGATGGCATTCACATCAGGCCAAGAACTGACATCGGTCAGGTCACCGCCACAATTCTGGAATTCAACGCGGACGAGCGATTATTTGAGCGGGAAGCTCTGCAACGAATAGGACGATATCCACCCGTCGAGGCGATTCATTTCATCGCTTGAGTTAATTCTCGCTCATCGACCCTGGTGCGAGGCGTTGGCGGAGATACGAAGCGCGGAGCACGTTGCGTTCGGCTGATTCCAGGCGTTGATGCCGGATTTTCTGGAGATGGGCCGGTTGCGTGAGGATGAACAGTTCGTTGACGACCGGGATTTCCAGATCGTCGATCAGCCCCAGATTGATGCCCATCCGCACGCTGGACAACAGATGCATCGTCTCTTCCGAGGTGATGGTCTGGGCGTTCCGCAGAATCCCATAGGCCCGCGACACCTGATCGTGCAGGCTCTGGCGGTTTTCCTTCACGAGGGCCGTGCGGACCCGGCGTTCATACGAGATGATGTTGGGGACGACATCTTTAATCGTCTTGATCAACTGCTCTTCACTTTTGCCGAGCGTGACCTGATTGGAAATCTGGTAGAAGTCGCCCATCGCCTGGCTGCCTTCGCCGTACAGTCCGCGCACCGCCAGGCCGATTTTTTGCAGGGCCTGGAAGACCTTTTGGATTTCCTTGGTCAACACCAGCGCGGGCAAGTGAAGCATCACGCTGACACGGATGCCGGTGCCGACATTGGTGGGGCAGGCCGTGAGGTATCCCAATTGTTCGCTGAAGGCATACGTCACGCCCCCTTCGATGGCATCGTCGATTTCGTCGATTTCGCGCCAGCATTCATCGAGGTCGAAACCGCTGTGGATGACTTGCATCCGCAGGTGATCTTCCTCGTTGATCATCAGGCTGACATTTTCCTCGTTCGAGACCCCCACGCCTCGCTGGCCGTGGTTTTCCGCATGTTCGCGGCTGATGAGCTGCCGCTCGACCAGGAACTGTCGATCCAGTGTGTCGAGCGTACTGACGGGGATGTAGCTGAGTTTGAAGCCGACCGGCAGTTTTTCGATCCGACTGCGGAGCATGTCTTCGATTTCCGCCCGAATGCCGTCATCCGCACGGCTGGGAAACGGAAACTGGGCCAGATTGCGCGCCAGACGAATCCGGCTCGACATCACAATATCGGATTCGGGACCGGTGGCACGGAGCCATTCGCCGCTGGTCCGCGTCAGTTGATCCAGGTCCACGCAACACCCCTTCTGAGAACATCACCCGCTGACTGTCGCGGTCGTGTCGGTCTTATTCGTCAATCGCCCCGAATGGTGGCGAGGGTTCCGAGACCTTGTCGGACTCCGTTGTTTGAATCTCATCGCGCAGCCGTGCCGCGTCTTCGTACATTTCCTCGTCGATTGCCGTCCGCAACTGGTTCCGCAGCTTGATCAAGCGATATTGCTTCTGACTGGCGTGCGGTGCCCGCTTCGGCGTTTTGCCAATGTGCTGCGTTTCGCCGTGGATATTTTCCAGCAGCGGCAGCAGTTCTTCCTGAAAGGCGATGTAGTCGTGTGGACAGCCGAGCCGCCCCTGACTGCGGAACTCCTTGAACGAGATGCCGCAGTTCGGGCAAACCTGCTGATCAACCTCGTCGAACTTTTCCGAATCGGCATCGGCCTCCGCCGCTTTTTCCGCGCCGGTCGGTTCCGGGCCATCCGCTGTTTCGGGATGGCTCAGATGCTGTTTGGCACATTGTTCACAAAAATGCAGGGCCTGGGCCTCACCGTCGTGAATCTCGGTGATGTGGTAAACCGCGGGCTTTGCGCAACGATCACACTTTTTCATCGGACCAACTCGTCTTTCGCCGGTTCCGTCCTCGGACGATCTTTGCTGATGGATGCGGACTGTGAGGAAAAATTCTTGATCTCGTTTGCAATTCTAGCTGTGGTCGCCCCACTGTCAAGGCGGGATGTTTTGCGATCAATTGACGTAACTCTACTGATTTTCGACAGATAGACCTCGGATTTCGACTCCAAAATGACTTTGAACCGAACGCCCGGTGGGGAGAATGTGTCTCCCGGTGGCTGCTCCCGTGCCAGTGTCTGTAAGAAGTTGGGTGGCCGGGGCTGGAGCGCTTCGCGAAGCCCCGGTGAAGACAGCTCAAGCACCGGGGCTTCGCCCAGAGCGGCTCCAGCCCCGGCCACCCGATGCGAATCGTCTCATGTGGGATCAAGCGGGGACTCCCCTGCGTCCGCTGGTCCGCGTCTGGTCAGCCCGGTAGGATGTCCGCACGCCGCCATCCATCCTGTGGTGGACCGGTTTGAGAATGTAGGACACTTGCTCCGCAAGTGTTTCATGCACTTGCGGAGCAAGTGCTCTACATTAGGGACTACGCCACAGAGACCACGCCGCCATCCAGTTCGCACTTTTCCCGCAACCGCCTCAGGTTTGTTGTTCATGCCGCATCATCAACCCGACTTTGCCGAGTTCGCCCGAGTGGCCGCGGGACATACGCTCGTCCCGGTTTACCGGCAACTGGTCAGCGATTCCCTCACACCCGTCAGTGCCTATTGTTGCCTCCAACCGGCTGAATGCTCTTTTCTCTTTGAGAGTGTCATCGGCGGCGAACGGGTGAGCCGGTACAGCTTTCTCGGAGCCGATCCCCGCTGGATTCTCGAAGCCTATGACCACACGGTCACCGTTCGTGAAGGAAATCGCGTCGAGACTCACACGGTCGACGATCCGCTCGCCTTTCTCGAACAGAAGTTGAAATCGCAGACGGCTCCGCATTTGCCCGGCCTGCCTCGGTTTTGCGGCGGAGCCGTCGGGTATGCCGGCTACGACACCGTCCGCTACACCGAACATCTGCCGCAGCCCCCGACCGACGACCGCCATGTCCCCGACATGATTTTCGCCCTGTACGACCGGATGATCATCTTCGATCAGATTCGCAAGACAATTCTGGTCGTCGCCTATGCCCCGGTCGCTGAACTCGGGGCTGAGGCCGCGTATCAACACGCCTGTCAGCGGGTCGATGAACTCTGCGACCAGCTTCAGCGTGGCACCGACACGCTGCAACTCGCCGACATTCAGTTGGATGGCGATCCTACTCAGACTTATCAGTCGAACTTCACACGTGACGAGTTTGAGAACGCCGTCCGCAAGTGTCAGGAGTACATCCACGCCGGCGATATCTTCCAGGTCGTGATCAGTCAGCGGCTCACGGTTCCCACCACCGCCAAACCGCTGGATATTTATCGCGCCTTGCGCGTGGTGAATCCCAGTCCGTTCATGTTTTTGCTGCAAACGCCAGCGGTGCAGCTTGTGGGGAGTTCCCCCGAGATCATGGTGCGTGTGGAAGAAGGCGAAACGACGATCCGTCCGCTGGCGGGCACCCGCCGCCGAGGAAAGACCGACGAGGAAGACAATGCCCTCGAACAGGAACTGCTCGCCGATGAGAAGGAGCGGGCCGAACACATCATGCTGGTGGACCTGGCCCGCAACGATGTCGGCCGCGTCTCGGAGTATGGCAGCATCCAACTGTCCGATGTGATGAAGGTCGAACGCTACAGCCATGTGATGCACATCACCTCGAACGTCACGGGCCAGCTCTCTCCCGGCAAGACGGCACTGGACGCGCTGCGCGCGGGTTTACCGGCGGGGACGGTATCCGGCGCGCCGAAAGTCCGGGCGATGCAGATTATCGATGAAATCGAGCCGCACCGTCGCGGGCCGTACGCCGGTGCCGTAGGCTATCTCGATTTCACCGGCAACATGGATACCTGCATCGCGCTGCGGACACTGGTGATGACGGGCCAGACCGCGTACGTCCAGGCGGGTGCCGGCATCGTCGCCGACAGTCTTCCCTCCAGCGAGTACGAAGAAACCCTCACCAAAGCCCGCGGTCTGCTCAAAGCGATTGATGTCGCGGAAAGACAGTTGCGGCAGTAGCTCGCACTGGGAGCAGAGAGCGCTCAGATCATGGAGCCGTTTCATTCGTGCCACGCCCACGCCCAAGCGCTTCGCGCGGGCGTGCGGATTGCCGTGGGAAAACACGCCCGCGCGAAGCGCGTGGGCGTGGCACCGCAGAAAAACAATTGACGCCGGCGACAACGCTTCTACGAAGCGTCGCTATGTTGGCGCAATCTCACGCACTCGCTAACGTGTTGCTCATGCTTCCCACCATTAAACAAGTCGATTACGTCATCGTCCTGTGCGACGATTTTCCCACCATGAAGGCGTTTTATCAGACGCTCTTCTCGTTTCCGATTGTCGCCGAGCGGGAGGATGTCTTGGCGATGAACGCCGGGTCGGTGACGCTCGCCGTGCGCAAACGGTCGCGAGCCTACGACGGCAAATCGGCCGGAATCGGTTCGCCCGGAATCCAACTGGCGTTTCT
>Ga0335397_10004872_pt1 | contig 17626 bp, 14 predicted proteins | sample MAT04_FD_205740 | JGI IMG/M metagenome (GOLD analysis project Ga0335397, IMG submission 205740) | Freshwater microbial communities from Lake Fryxell liftoff mats and glacier meltwater in Antarctica - MAT-04 (spades assembly) (version 2) ... | reverse complement strand
ACCACACTGCGCGGCAAGCGGTACGGGTTGTCGGCAACGATGGCGTCGGGGGCGGTGGCGTCGGGGGCGATGGCGTCGGTCACGGCGCCAGGCTACCTGCGCCCCGTTGGCCGCCCAGCCCGACTTCCCAAAGCGTTCGAGTGCCTCGCGCCCAGTGCGAGTGCCTGGCCGCCACCCCGAGTCCCGGCCGCCCATCCGAGTGGGTACTCGCACCCCGGGGTGCGAGTACCCACTCGGATGGGCGTGTGTCACTCGCACTGGCGGCGTGTCACTCGCACCGTGGTGGCGACGAGGGTCGGGGCGTCGGTGGCACGTACCGGGTAGCGTTACCGCCCGTGCCAGCGTCTCCTCTGTACGACGTCGTCGGTGTGGGCAATGCCCTTGTCGACGTGATCAGCCACGCCGACGACGGCTTCATCGCCGACTACGAGTTGGTGAAGGGCTCGATGACCCTGGTCGACACGGATCGCGCGCTCTTCCTCTACCGCGCCCTCGGGTCAGCAGTGGAGATGTCGGGCGGATCTGCAGCCAACACGATGACCGGCGTGGCTTCCTTTGGCGGTACGGCCGCCTACATCGGCAAGGTCGGCAACGACGACCTCGGCAATGTTTTCGGCCACGACCTGCGCGCCGTCGGGGTTCAGTTCCGTCCGGGCCAGCCAGACCTGGAAACCCCAACCGGCCGCTGCATCATCGTGGTCACTCCCGATGCCGAACGAACGATGAACACCTACCTCGGTGTGTCATCGCTGCTCTGCGTCACCGACATCGACGAGGAGACGGTCGCCGCCGGCAGGGTGCTGTACATGGAGGGCTATCTGTTCGACCGGCCAGAGGCGAAGGACGCGTTTCGTCGCGCTGCCGCTGTATCACACGCCAATGGACGTCAGGTGTCGCTCACGCTGAGCGACTCGTTCTGCGTCGACCGTCACCGCGATGACTTCCGCTCGTTGGTCGCAGATGATGTGGACATCCTGTTCGGCAACGAAGACGAACTGATGGCGCTCTATGAACTGTCGTCGTTCGACGAGGCCGTCGCAGCCGTGCAGCGCGACTGCCACCTCGCAGTGATCACTGTCGGCGCGCGCGGTTGCTATGTGATCAGCCGTGACGGCGTGATGACCGTCGCTGCCGAACCAGTTGCGCAGGTTCTCGACACCACCGGAGCCGGCGATCTGTTCGCGGCCGGTTTTCTCTTCGGCTACACCCGCGACCTTCCGCTGGAAGAGTGCGCGAAGCTCGGCTCGATCGCCGCTGCCGAGGTCATCTCCCACGTGGGCCCGCGGCCCCTTCTGGAACTGAAGTCACTGCTTCCATGACCACCGAGCCGTTGACCGACGCCGAACTTCGCACCCTTGCCGAGGCCTGGCTGGCAGCGGAACCGGACGTCGACATGCGCGAGGAGCTCGGCGCATTGCTGCACGGTTCGATGGAGGACTTGCGCGAACGGTTCACCGGTCGCCTGCAGTTCGGCACGGCCGGTCTGCGCGCCGCTGTTGGCGTTGGCCCGCAGCGGATGAATCGCTTGGTGGTGCAGCAGGCTGCTGCCGGCCTTGTCGACTATCTCCTGGCCAATGTGCCCGGAGTTGCCGAGCGCGGTGTGATCATCGGCTTCGACATGCGTCGCAAGAGCGATGCGTTCGCGCTCGACACTGCTCGTGTGTGCGCCGCTCGCGGAGTGAAGGCGCTGCTGTTCGATCAGATCGTGCCCACTCCGGTGCTGGCGTGGAACATCACCGAGGTCGGTGCCGCGGCAGGTGTGATGGTCACCGCCTCGCACAATCCGCCGGCCGACAATGGCTACAAGGTGTACCTCGGCACTGGCGCACAGATCGTGCCGCCGGCCGACTCTGACATCTCGGCCTGCATCGACCAGGTGGATGCGACGGCTGTCGAGCTGTCTGCCGCCGCCGACCCGTTGATCGAGTACCTCGGCGCTGCAGAGATCGAGGCGTACCTGGCCTCCGTGCCGGCGGCTCGACTGATACCGAAGCTGCCCGGCGTCGCCTCCGCGTACACGGCGATGCACGGCGTCGGCGGTGCACCTGTGCTGGCCGCCTTCGAGCGTGCCGGTCTCCCCGCGCCGTCGGTCGTCGCGGTGCAGCAGCAGCCTGATGGCACGTTCCCGACGGTCTCGTTCCCCAACCCGGAAGAGCCGGGGGCGATGGACCTGCTGATGGCGCAGGCTGCCGAATCCGGGGCGCTCATCGCGCTGGCCAACGACCCCGACGCCGACCGGATGGCTGCAGCGATTCCTACCCCAGAGGGTGGCTGGCGTCGCCTCGGTGGCGACGAGATCGGCTGGCTGTTGGCCGATCACATCCTCGGCCACACGTCGGGCGAGGGTCGATTGGTGATCACCACCCTCGTGTCGTCATCGCTGCTCGGTCGCATGGCTTCGGCCCACGGTGTCACCTGCCTGGAGACCTTCACCGGCTTCAAGTGGATCGGCCACACGGTGCTGCAGCACCCAGAGCTGCGCTTCGTGTTCGGCTACGAGCAGGCGTTGGGCTACCTCGTGTGCGGCCAGCCGCTGGACAAGGACGGCATCACCGCTGCGGTGTTGATGGCGGAAGTTGCGGCGCTCGCTGCGTCGCAGGGTGTGACGTTGCAGGACCGTCTGGACGCGATCACCGCCACCTATGGCCGGCACGTGATGGCGGAGAAGTCGCTGCGCATGGCGCCTGCCGACGGCGCGGCCGCTGTCGCCAGGATGCGCGCCTCGCCGCCGATCAGCGTCGGCGGCGAGGCAGTGACGTCCACCGAGTGGTTCGAGGAAGCCGGTCTGCTGCGTCTGCAACTGGGTGACAATTTGCGCGTGCAGGTGCGCCCCAGCGGTACCGAGCCCAAGGTGAAGCTCTACGGCGAAGGCATCGATTGCGAGCCGGCCAAGTACCTGGAAGCCCTCGCCGCCCTCATCGTGTGAGAAGTGCTTTCCGAGCTACTTGCGAGTAACTAGGGTGTCGCTCGTCACACAGGGGTGTGTGGCCGCACACTTCAAAGGGGATGTTCATGCGCAAGATCGGATTGGCAGTCGTGTTGCTGTCGGCTGGGTTGGCTCTGCCGGCCATCAGTTCGCAGACTGTTCAGGCGGACGGACCGGGGGCAGGCAGCCCGTGGGTCGTCAGCCTCGGCGACTCGTACATCTCGGGCGAGGGTGGTCGCTGGGCCGGCAACAGCAATAGCAGTTCCTCCAGTGTCGACGCGGGCGGCGCCGCCGCCTACTACGACAACGCCACGCACACGGCCGAGACCATCAACCGCTGCCACCGCAGCACTGCTGCGGAGATCTACATCGGCGGCGGTGTCAACAGCCTCAACCTGGCGTGCAGCGGCGCACGGACGGCGACGTTCACCAGCAGCGACGGCTACTTCAAGCCCGGCATCGACTTCTACAACAGCGGGGCCAACCAGGGCCAGGCCCTGATGCTGCAGAACTTCGCAGCCACCCACAACGTGACGATGATCCAGCTGTCCATCGGCGGCAACAACTTCAACTTCTCCGACATCATCCAGACCTGCGTCACCAACTTCCTGACGTCGCCGTCGTGGTGGCCGAACTACTGCAACGACGACAACTCGGTCAAGGCGAACTTCACATCGGCCAATGTGACGGCGCAGACCAACGCGATCCTCGGAGCCATCAACAACATCAAGACCGCGATGGCCAACGCCGGCTACAGCCCTAGCCAGTACACCATCGTCCAGCAGACCTACCCGTCGCCGGTGCCGAACGGTTCTGCGTTCCGTTACTCGCAGTCCGGCTATTCCCGTCAGAGCACCGGTGGCTGCGGTTTCTGGAACAACGATGCCAACTGGGCCAACAGCACGGCGCTCGTCAAGATCAACAACGCAGTGAAGGGTGCAGCTGCGTCGGCCGGCGTGACCGTGATGGACCTCGCTGGTTCGTTCAACGGCCGCCGGCTGTGCGAGAACACCGTCAACCTGATGGAGAACAGCGGGCGGGCCAACTGGACGGTTGCCGGTGCCAGCGATGCCACAGAGTGGATTGCCCAGATCCGCACGCTCAGCACGGTTTTCGGGCCGTACTACGTGCAGGAGAGCCTGCACCCCAACTGGTGGGGCGAGAAAGCCATCCGCAACTGCGTGCGCCAGGCGTACAACGGTGGTGCCGTCAGAGGCGGCGTGTGTACCCGTGGCACCGGCCTCAACGCCAACGGCGAGCCGAACATGACTCTCGTCTGACCAAACGGTTCAGCTGAACCGCAACACCGGCCCGGGGCGTGTGCCCCGGGCCGTGTCGCGCGTGGGCAGCGTCAGCAGAACGACTGTGTGGCGCCGAACCCGGTGACGATGCCGTCGACGTCGACGACGACACCCCGAAACGTCGCGTCGTCGGTGGAGCCGGTCGGGACGAATGTGCCGCTGCGACTCCCGTCGGAGTTGACGAAGTCGCTGAGCATCACTTCGCCGTTGCCCTGCAGCTCGGCGAGCGACGTGCCCAGCCCGAAGCCATCCTCGGTGCGGAGCCCGGTCGGCGACCCGGCCGGTGCGGCGGTGGGTTCACGGAAGCTGTCGAAACCCGAGCCACGAATGTCGCCGACCACCCAGCTCCAGAACAGCTCACCCTCGAGGCCCTGCGGCGTGTTCATCTTCCGGAAGGCAATGGTGAGATCGCCCCAGTGCAGCACTCGCATTTCGATGCCGGCCAAACAGTCCTCGTCACCGGGGGCAATGGGTTCGACGGTGAACCATCCGCTATCGGCGGTTGGTTCACCGAGTACCGGGTCCACACCGGAGCGCACCTTGTCGATTCCGGAGAAGCCGAGGGGAAAGTCGAGCACCGTGCCCGTTGCCCAGTCGGTCTGTGGTGCACCGCCCAGCACAGCAAGCGTCACCACACCGTCGGCGGCCTTGACGAAGAGCGCAGCGTCGGTATCGACCCCAACGAGCATCCAGGCGTCGGGGCGGAAGAACTCGTTGCCGCCGTCAAGTCGGAGGATGCCGATGTAGCGCTGCTCGGCGGCGCCGCTCGCGTTGCCGAGGAACAGCACGCCGTCACCGAACGGGTTCGTGGCTGCGGGGATGCTCAAGTTCTCGAACTGCTCGACGATGCTCCACGTGGTGCTTGTGCCGTCGGCGTCGTTGCGCAACACTCGCATGCCATCCTCACCGAAGATCCATCCGGTGTCTGGCGCCGTCGGATCGGATGTCGGAGCCTGGAGCACGACCTCGGTACCGAGCACCAACCCGTCGCCGGTGACGGCATAGACGCCGTCATTGTTCTGCTCGGCGACCGTCGAGTCGACCTCCCGCCACACGTCACCGTCGAGTTGGTAGGCGCCAACGGTCTGTGTGTTCTCCGTGTCGGAGTTGGTGACGATGTAGAGCGTGCCGTCGAGCCCGCCGAGGGCGAGGCCGGCCGATCCGTCGGGGACGGGAGAGAGCTGCGTGTCGGGCAGCGGGTCGCCGATGCGGTCGAACGACAGCACGAGGCCGTCGAAGCTGAACGGTTCGAGCGGTAGCACCACGATCCGGTCCGGCAACAGCGCGACCACCGGTGCGCCCTCGTCGGTGGGGAGGCCGACGGTGGCCACTACCGTCGGAGCGAGCGCAGGGCCGCCCGCCGCGGGCACCACCAGTTCGCTTACCGGTTCGGCCGCGCTGGTGGCCGTGGCGGTGTACAACCTGCCGCTGGGGCTGGTCAGTGTCAGCACGCCTGCCGCATCCAGTTCCAGCCGGGTGCCGTCGGCTACGGGAACGATCGAACTCGGAGCATCGGCGCACGACATGACGGTCGACACGATCTGCTGACCCAACCCGAGCGTGTCGCCCGTCAGCGTCCAGCCACCAACCAGCGACAGGTCGAAACCGTATTGGTTACAGCCGTCGAAGCCCACCAGGCCTCCATCGCTTTGCAGGATGAACGTCGGCGGCTGCGCGGCGGTCACCTGTGCACCATCGACGGTGACGACGGTCCACTCCACGTCGACGAGCCGATCACGCAACGAGCTGCCGCCGATGGTCGTCGGGGATGCGGTCGGTGACGAGGCCGGCCCCGCGGGCCCCACTCTCCGGTCGGCCTCGTCGTTGGTCACCACGGCAACGGTGGCGACGACCAACACGGCAGCGGCCGCGGTCCAGCCGATGACCCTCCACGGTGGCCGACGGGCTGCTGGCTCAGCTATCCCGCCGGCTAGCTCGGCGCGCAACCGTGTGCGGAACTCTGGTCGGGCGACGGCCTCGGTACCGGTGTGTTCGTCGATCCAGGTTTCACGCATCTCGGGCGTCCTTTCCACGGAGGCGGGCTCGCGCTCGAACGAGCAACGATTCGGTGGCGTGCAACGAGAGTCCGAGCGCGTCGGCAACTTCCGGCACTGATAGATCATCGACATACCGCAGCACCAAGGCGGTGCGGTCTCGGTCGGGCAGGCCGGCCAGCTGTACAGGCATCAGCGCTGGCTCGGGCGCAGCTGCACCTGCGGCCACGAGCCGGAGCCGACGCTCCTCGCGCGCGGCCACTCGCAGTCGGTCGAGGTAGCGGTTACGAATCGTGGTGATCACGTAGCCGATCTGTAAGTCGATTCTGTCGTCGGCGCGGAACCTGCGCAGGACGGACGTATATGAGTCCTGCACGAGGTCCTCGGCGGTCTCCCGGTCGCCACCGCACAACCGTCCGGCGTACCGGTACGCCTCCTCGAACGTGTCGTCATAGAAGGACAGGAACCTGTCCTGGCGACGCGACCGAGGGGCGGACATTCTCACAACCTGTTCAACGCCACCGAAGGCGGTGCTCCGTCGCCGTGGCGCAAGATTCTCAGGCGGGGGAGCCGAACTGGCGGTCACCGGCGTCGCCGAGGCCGGGGACGATGAAGGCGGTGTCGTCGAGGCGCTCGTCGAGCGACGCCGTGTAGACGGCGAGATCGAGGCCGCTCTGACGCAGCAGCTCGATGCCTTCCGGCGCCGCCAACACGCAGACGACGATGATGGTGCCGGTGGCGCCACGCTCGACCAGCAGGTTGCAGGTGTGGGCCAGCGAACCGCCCGTGGCCAGCATCGGGTCGAGCACGATGATCTGGCGGCCGGCCAGCGACTCAGGCAGCTTGTTGACGTACGGCTTGGGTTGGTGCGTCTCCTCGTCGCGTGCCACACCGATGAAGCCCACGTCGGCGTTGGGCATCAACTCCTGCGCGGCATGCAGGAACCCGAGGCCGGCACGCAGCACGGGCACGACCACCGGCTGACTCGTCAGCTGGCGGCCGAGGGTCTCGGTCAGTGGCGTCTGGACCCGCACGGCGTGGGTGGGGAGCCCGCGAGTTGCCTCGGCCAGCAGCAGTGTGCCGATGCGCTCGAGCTCCTGACGGAACAGTGCGTTGGGCGTGTCCTTGTCGCGCACTCGCGTGAGCGAGTCTGCAATCAGCGGGTGGTCAACGACGTGAAGAGCGACAGCCATGCCCCGAGTCTGCCAGACGCGGGTGACCTCGTTACAGGGCGCCGGCGCGTGCCATTGCGTAGCGGGGCTTGATGATGCCGTTGATGATCCTCAACCGGTCGGGGAAGGGGGCGAACGCGCTCTTCATGCCGTTGATCGTGAGCCACTCGAAGTCGTCGATGCCCCACCCGAACGCATCGCGTAGTTGCTCCATCTCGAACGTCATCGAGGTGGCGCTCATCAACCGGTTGTCGGTGTTGAGCGTGACGCGGAACTTCAGCCGGCGCAGCATCCCGATCGGGTGCTCGGCGACGCTGGCGCAGATGCCGGTACCGACGTTGCTGGTGGGGCACAGCTCGAGCGGAATGCGACGGTCGCGCACGAAGGCTGCGAGGTGGCCCAGCTGCTCGGAACCCTCCGGTCCGGTGATGTCGTCGACGATGCGCACGCCGTGCCCCAGACGCTCGGCGCCGCAGAACTGCACGGCCTCCCAGATGGACGGGAGCCCGAACGCTTCGCCGGCGTGGATGGTCGTGTGGAAGTTTTCTCGCCGCACGTAGTCGAACGCCGCCAGGTGACGCGTCGGCGGGTAGCCGGCCTCGGCACCGGCAATGTCGAACCCGACGCAGCCGGCGTCGCGCCAGCGCACCGCCAACTCGGCGATCTCGGTGCTGCGCGCCGCAGTGCGCATGGCCGAGCAGATGAGGTAGATGGTCAGGTCGGTACCGGCCGAGCCACGGCTGAACCCGTCGAGAATCGCAGCCACGACCTCATCGAGCGTGAGACCCTGCTCGGTGCACAGCTCTGGCGCCATGCGGACCTCGGCGTACACCACGCCGTCAGCTGCCAGGTCGACTGCGCACTCGTACGAGACTCGCTCGATCGCATCGCGGTGTTGCATCACGCCGACCGTGTGCGCAAACGTCTCCAGGTAGAGCACCAGGTCGTTGCGCTTGGCGCCGCGGTTGAACCACGAGGCCAGCTCAGCGTTGTCGTGCGAGGGCAGGTTCTTGTAGCCGAACTCGTCGGCCAGCTCGATCACTGTCTGCGGCCGCAACCCGCCGTCGAGGTGGTCGTGCAACAGCACCTTCGGAAGCGTCATGATGTTCAATTCGGTGACCATCGCATCAGCGTAGGCGGCCGCCTGCAGCACCCCTACCCTGTGGACCATGGATCAGCCAGTCCCCACGCTCACCATCTTGGGCAACACCGTTCGTCACGCGGTCGACCACGTGGAAGTGTTTCCTGCGCCCGCTCACGTGACGCTGGTGAAATTCACCAACGACGAGCTGGCCTCGATGTGTCCTGTCACGCAACAGCCAGACCTCAGCACAGTCGTGATCGAGTACGTGCCCGACGAGTGGTGCATCGAGAGCAAGAGCCTGAAGCTGTACCTGTGGGGTTACCGCGACCGTGCCGTGTTCGCGGAGGCGATGGCCGCCGAGATCGCCGGCGAAGTGATGCTGTCCGCGAAACCTACGCGCGTCCGGGTCACACTGACGCAGCGCCCCCGCGGCGGTATCGAAGTGCAGGCAGTCGCCGAACTCGGAGCCTGAAGCGCTACGGACGCGACTGCAGGGCGCCCGACTGACGCAGGGCAACCACTTCGTCCGCTGTGTAGCCGGCCTCCAGCAGCACCTCGTCGCCGTTTTCGCCGATCAACGGCGCATGCCGCCGAACCGACGTCGGCGTGGCGTCGAACCGAACACCCGAGGGGATGACGCGGTACGGCCCGACGATCGGATGCTCCGCCAGCGGTAACGCCGCGACGAGATCGTCGAGGCTGGCGACGCGCACCGCCGGAATGTCGTGGGCCTCGCAGAAGTCCAGCCACTCGTGCGTGGTGCGGGTGGCCAGAACGTCGGCCACGAGCCCGTACAGCTCGTTGGCCGACTGTGCTCGCGACAGCCGATTGTCCAGCCGTGGATCGTTGGCGAGCTCGGTCAAGCCGCCGGCCACGAACAGGTCGACGAAATTCGTCTTGCTGTACGGCAGGGCGTGCATCCAGCCATCGGCGGTGCGTTGCGGCCCGCGGTTCGGCATCAGCGCCCGCACGTAACCGGCAGGCCCGACCGGCGGCGACGGAATGGCCGCGCCGCCGTGCTCGGCGAGCATGAACGCAGTCATCGCCTCCACCATTGGCACCTCCAACCGCTGGCCTTCGCCGGTGCGGTCGCGGTGGTGCAGCGCAGCCAGCACCGCGTAGACGATGGTGAGGCCGCTGACCTTGTCGGCAACGATCGTCGGCGCGATGGCGGGCACGCCGTCGCGCCGCAGGTACACGTCGGCCAGGCCGGTGGCCGACTGGATGACATCGTCGTAGGCAGGGTGGTTGCCGTCGGGGCCGTCGGTCGGCCAACCCTGCGCTTGGCAGAAGATCACCGATGGGTTGCGGGCGCGGACGTCCTCGTAGGTCAGACCCAAACGGCCCAGCGGACCCGGCCGCAAGTTGGTGACCACGATGTCCGCACGTTCCGCCAACCGTAGGCAGGCCTCGCGACCCTCAGGGTGCTTGAGGTCGAGCGAAATGTTGCGTTTGTTGCGCAACAGGTTCAGTGCCACTCCGGACAGCTGCGGGTGCGGGCCCAGGCCCATGAACCGGTTGGTGTCGCCATGGATGTCCTCCACGCTGATCACCTGCGCACCCAGGTCGCCGAGGATCTGGGTGGCCATCGGCCCCATCACGACCGACGTCAGATCGAGGACGCGTACATCGGCAAGGGGGCCGGCTTGCGGAGATGGCATGTGGCAGCGACGGTTCGCTTGCAGCGACTAGTGCGTCTCGCCGGGGCGATAGGGCACACCGGCCATCGCGGGCGGTCGCAGTCGCTGGCTGGCGGTGGCGAGTACGACGAGCGTGATGACGTACGGCAGTGCCTGGGTCAGCGACTCGGGCACGTTCTTCACCGTCAGGTAGGCAGTGAAGAACAGCGCACCGGCCACCAGCGCCGTGATGGCCCCCACCAGCTTCTTCTGATACATCGACCGGATGAGCAACACACCGGAGATGAACGTGATGAACAAGAACAGCGCCGGAATACTGTCGTTGGCCACCAGCTTGATGCCCAGCGAGTAGCCGAACAGGCTGGCACCGGCCAGCACTCCGGCAGGGCGCCAGTTGCCGAAGATCAGCGTGGCCATACCGATGAAGCCGTTGCCCTGGGTCTGGCCCTGGCGGTAGTACGACGAGGCAACCACAGCCATGATGGCCCCACCGAAACCGGCGCAGCCACCGCTGATGATGAGGCCGGCGTAACGCAGCGGGACCACCTTCACGCCGAGGCTCTCCGCGGCGCTGGGAGACTCGCCCGAGGAACGCAACCGCAGACCGAAACGTGTGCGCCACATCAGCCAGAAGCTGATCGGGACGGTGATGAGGGCAATCGCTGTCGCCCAGGAAATGTTGTACGTGAGGCCGCGGCCGATGCCACCCAGGTCGCCGAGGAGGAACCAGTGTTTCCTCTCGAACCAGCCGAAGATGTCGGGCGTCTTCCACCCGAACAGATCACCACCGGCGAGGAACGGCACATCGAATTTGGGGATTGCCGACTTCTGCGGCGGCGACTGGCTGACGCCACCGCCCTGCTCGCCCACGAAGAGCAGGTCGCTGAGGTAACGCGCTCCGTAGAAGGCGAAGATGTTCATCACCACACCGGAGATCGTTTGGTTGACGCCGAACCGTACTGTGGCGACGGCGTGGATCAGGCCACCGATCATGCCGCCGACGATGCCCATTGCCAGGCCGACCCACGCCCCGTACTGCCATGCGAAGTAGCCGCCGAACCAGGTGCCGAGGATCATCATGCCCTCGATACCGATGTTGAGCACACCGCAGCGCTCGGCCCACAGGGCTGCGATGCCTGCCATCAAGATCGGCACCATCACACGCAGCGAGGTGCCGATGGTCTGCGACGAAGTGAGAGCGTTTTCGTCGGTGATCAGCCGCGTGATCGACATCAGGGCGAGGCCGAGGAACGCCGCCGCGATCATCGTGTTGCGACGCGAGCCGAGCAGTGCCGAGCGCTTCGTCAGGGGCGTCGCGGCATCGGGAAGAATCTCGGTGGTGCTCATGGTGCTGCGACCTCTGCCTCGATGTTGTGGATGAGCGTGGCCGCGGTTTGCTCGGCGGTTCGTTTGTTGAGCCAACGGATCGTTGCCTCGTTGATGATCACGACGGTGAGCACGGTGATGGCCTGGATGAGCTTCACGATCGAGCTGGGGATCTCCGCCAACTGCAGCTGTGCCGACGTCGAGTCGAGGAAGCCGAACAGCAGCGCTGCGCTGACGATGCCGATGGGATGATGGCGACCGAGCAGAGCGACGGCGATGCCCAAGAAGCCCAACTGTGTGGGCGTGGCTGTGGGGCCGTAGGCGTAGATCTCGCCGACCACGCTTTGCATTGCAACAAGGCCGGCGATACCACCGGAGATGAGCAACGAGACGAAGATCATCTTGTTGGCGTCGATACCAGAGGTGCGGGCGGCGCCGGGGTTGAGGCCCGAAGAACGGAGCCGGAAGCCGAAGCGGCTCTTGAACACCAAGACCCAGTACAGAAAGACGACGAGCAGCGCCACCAGGAACATGCCGCCCAGCCGGTCCTTGGCGATGTCGGGCATCCGACCGCTGGGTGGAATCAGCACGGTCTTGACGTTGAGCCCCGACTCCCCGTTGTCGCGGAAAAAGTTCTCGAACAGCCACTGGATGACGGACAGCGCGACGTAGTTGAGCATGATCGTGGAGATCACCTCGTGTACGCCGCGGGTGACTTTCAATAGGGCGGCGATGCTGGCCCATGCTGCGCCGGCGACCATGGCGACCAGCAGGATGACGGTGACGTGCAGCGGTGCCGGCAAGCTGATCCTGCTGCCGACGACGCCCGCGATGAGCGCCGCGAACAGGTACTGGCCTTCGACGCCGATGTTGAACAGATTCATCTTGAAGCCGACGGCCACGGCGGTTGCGCTGAAGATCAGCGGCGTTGCCCGCTTCATCATCTCCAGCAGCTTGTCGCCCTCGGTGCCGGTCTGCAGGATGGTGCTGTACGCCTGCCACGGGTTCTTGCCGGTGACGGCGAGCAGCACTGCGCAGATGGCCAGCGCCAGCACGACGGCTGACAGCGAACTGGCCAGTGTGATCAGCCCGGTGCGCAGGCCGCTGGCCTTGCTGGGCGTGGATATCTTGCGCAATCCCGATGAAAGGTCAGCCCCGATTGCGAGCTTCGTCTGCTTCACTTCGTCGGCCATCAGGCTGCCTCCACCGTTCCGCCGGTCATGTAGGTACCCAGCATCGCCGGCGTGGCGGAGGCTGGGTCGAGCGTGGCGGTGATGACACCGTCGAACATCACGAGAATGGTGTCGCTGAGCCCGATCAGCTCTTCAAGATCGGCGGACACCAGCAGTACTGCCAGTCCTTCGTCTCGCGCGGTGCGAATCTCGTTCCAGATCGCGGCCTGGGCGCCGATGTCGACACCGCGTGTCGGGTGCGCAGCCAGCAGCACCTTGGGCTCGCTCGTCAACTCGCGACCCACCAGCAGCTTCTGCTGGTTGCCGCCGGACAATGCGAATGCCGGCACTGTCTCGCTGGGTGTCAGTACGTCGAATCGGTCGATGATCTCGCGGCAGTCGGTCCTGGCCGCCTTGGTGTCGATCAGCGGGCCATTGTTGAGGTCTGCCTCGTGTTCGCGACCAAGCAGGGTGTTCTCCCACAGCGGCGAATCCAGCATCAGGCCTTCGCGATGGCGGTCGAACGGGATGTAGGCCAGACCAGCGTTGCGGCGGTGGTGCGTGCTGGCCCGCGAGACGTCGTGGCCGCCGACCTCCACCACGCCCGTCGACGGCAACAGGCCGAGGATGGCGGTGCACAGTTCGAACTGGCCGTTGCCTTCGACGCCGGCGATACCCACGATCTCGCCCGAGTGCACCTGGAACGTGGCGTCGTGCACGAGGTCGCGCTGGCCGGGGGCTTTCACAGTGAGATTGCGGACAGCAAGGCGAACCTCTGTGGAGATCTCGCTGTCGCGGCCCTCTGGTGATGGCAGCTGCGAGCCGACCATCAGCTCGGCGAGTTGGCGTCGGTCGGTGTCCTTGGGCAGCACCGACGTGACGGTGGTGCCTTGACGAATGACGGTGATCTCGTCGGAGACGGCCAGCACTTCGTCGAGCTTGTGCGAGATGAAGATCACGGTCGCGCCGTCGTCCACCAGGTGGCGCAGCGTGACGAACAGCTCGTCGACCTCCTGCGGCACCAACACGGCAGTGGGCTCGTCGAGAATCAGAATGTTGGCGCCGCGGAACAGCACCTTCAGGATCTCCACCCGCTGGCGTTGGCCCACGCCCAGGTCGGAGACCGGCGAATCGACGTTGACGGTGGTGCCCACGGCCTTGGCCAGCGCACGCACCTTCTTGTGTGCAGCTTCGAAGTCGATGCGCACACCCTTGGCGGGCTCGGCGCCGAGGATGATGTTCTCCAGCACCGTGAGGTTGTCGGCGAGCATGAAGTGCTGGTGCACCATTCCGATGCCCGTCGCGATCGCTTCGCTCGGTGACTTGAACTGGTGCACCAAACCGTTGACGGTGATGGTGCCCGAGTCTGGCTGATGCATGCCGTACAGGGTCTTCATCAACGTCGACTTGCCGGCACCGTTCTCGCCGACGATGGCATGAATGGTGCCCCGTCGAACTTTCAGATCGATGTCGTAGTTGGCGATGACGCCGGGGAAGCGTTTACCGATCCCGGTCAGCTCGACCGCCAGCTCGGTGGGCGGATTGTGTGTTCCGTCGGTCATCTGTGCCCCATTGCTCGCATCGGCCTGTTTTAGCAGAGGCCCCGGTTATAGCAGAGAGCCCGGGGTGCAAACCCCGGGCTCTCGGTCACTTCATTTCAACAGTTGTGATCAGGGCTTGGTCGGAACGACGATTTCGCCGCTCACGATCTTTGCCTTGAGGTCGTCGAGCTGAGTCTTGAACTCGTCGAGGTAGCCACCCGAGGTGGAGTAGCCGACGCCATCGACGCTGAGGTCGAATACCTTGAAGCCGCCGGCGATGTCGCCGCTCTGGACTGCCTTGGCGGTCTCGAACACTGCAACGTCAACCCGCTTGAGCATCGAGGTCAGGATGTGCTTCTGCTGGTCGGGGGTAGCGGTGAGGTACTGGTCGCTGTCCACGCCGATGGCCCACTTGCCGGCCTCGACGGCTGCGTCGATGGTGCCGTTACCGGAACCACCAGCGGCGGAGTAGATGACTTCGACGCCATCTGCGAACCAACCGAGGGCGATTTCCTTGGCCTTGTCAGGTGAACCCCAGGCCGCGTTGTCGCCGGCAGCACCGAGGTACTGCGACTTGACTTCGATCTTCGGGTTGACGGCCTTTGCACCAGCGATGTAGCCGGCCTCGAACTCCTTGATGAGGTCGATCTCCTGGCCGCCGATGAAGCCGATCTGGTCGCAGCCGCACTTGAGTGCAGCAGCGGCACCCACCAGGAACGAACCCTGGTTGGCAGCAAACGACAACACCTTGACGTTCGGAGCGTCCTGGTAGCCGTCGACCCAGCCGTACACGGTGTCGGGGTTGGCGGCAGCGACTTCGGCAAGAGCGTCACCAAAGGAAAAACCAACGACGATGACCGGGTTGTTGCCAGCGGCGGTGAGTGCCTCGATGTTGGGCTTGCGGTCGTCTTCGACCGTGGCCTCGATCTCCTGGACAGTTGCGCCCAGTTCGGCCTCGGCCTGGTCGGCACCGCGGCCGGCAGCGTCGTTGAACGTGCCATCGCCACGGCCACCGGTGTCGAATGCGACGCCCAGCTTCAGGTCACTCGGCGCAACAGTTGCGGTGGTTTCGGCAGTTGATTCGGCAGGTGCGACAGTGCTGTCGGACGACGTCTTGTCGTCGCCGCACGCGGCGGCAATGAGGCCGAACGTGGCAATGAATGCCATCGCGGCTACGCGCTTCGTATTGCGCATTTTTCTCCCCCTTGGAGTATTGGTTGTGTGGACGGAGTATCCACTTCGCAGCCTAGCCGCGATGGAAGGCCGTGCTTCATCCCTCACCGGCTCGTAACCTTGCTGTGATGTCGATGTCACAAGGGCACCGAGCCTCCCCGAACGGTCGGGAACGGGCGACCCAGCGCACCTACGTGGTGCGCCGCCTTGTCGTCGGCGTGGGCCTGCTGGCGGTCGGATGGGTGGCGTTCAGCGTCGTCAGCGGGGTGTTCGGCGGCGACGACACGCAGAAGGTCGCAGCGGTTCAGCCCACCATCAACACGGTGGTCAGCGATGGCAACCCCACCACCTTGCCACCAACCACCACCACCGAGCCTCCGGTGAAAGAGGTCGTTGCCCCATCGGCGGCCGACCCCGCCGAGGTGCTGATCCTCGGCGACAGTGACGCCGGCACCTTCGGGCCCTATCTGGAGACGCTGCTCGACGCCACCGGCATGGTCGCGACAAAGCTCGACTACAAGGTGTCGTCGGGCTTGTCCCGGCCCGACTTCTTCGACTGGCCCGCACACATGCGCGAGATCGTTCCGCAGATCAACCCTGACATCGTGATCGCCACTTTCGGCGGCAACGACGCGCAAGGTTTGCGCAACCTCGACGAGTCGTGGGCTGTGGCGCGCGTGCCCTCGGCCGACGACACCGAATGGCGCGAGGAATACGGCCGTCGGGTCGCGGACGCGATGGATTACCTCAGCGACGGCAATCGCACGCTGATCTGGGTGGGCATTCCCAACGACGACAACCCTGAGGTCACTGCCCGTATGCAGGTGCAGGACGAGGTCGTGCGTGCCGAGGCGGCCAAGCGTCCAAAGGTCGTGTTCATCGACACCTGGAGGCGGTTCAGCGGCCGCAACGGTGGATGGGCCGAGTTCGTCGTCGACCCGCGTGACGGCGAAGGCAAGGACGTGCGTGCCGATGATGGTTTCCACCTCAATCAGAACGGCGCCGAGATCCTGGCCATCGACATCGCTCAAGCCGTCAAGACCGACCTGCGATCCCGCGGCGCCGCCATCTGATTGCGGACGGGGCTTTCCCGAAACGCTACGGACGCGACCGGGTCGAGTTATTGCTGGCGGCCGCGTTGTTGGATGGCGAGGCGTCGGGCCTCTACCTTCTCGGCACTGAACACTTCGCGCTGCCAGCGAGCGGCATTGGTGGCTTCGATCTGCCAGCCATCCGCTTCGCCGGTGATCTCGCCGTAGGTCGCGCGCATCTGGCGGACGCCGGGCTGGTCGTTGCCGATGATGTCGCGTGCCAGCTGGCGGGTGAACGGCAGCAGGTCCGCGTGCGACACAACGTGGTTGACGAGGCCGAACTGCAGCGCCTCCTCCGCCAACATGAAGTTGCCGGTGAAGCTCATCTCGCGCGCGCGGCGTACACCGATTGCCTGCGGCAGCAAGACGGTGAGGCCCCAGCCAGGCATGACCCCCACGCGTGAGTGGGTGTCGCCGAACTTGGCGAACTCGCTGGCGACGAGGAAGTCGCAGTTCAGCGCGAGCTCGAACCCGCCGGTGATCGCGACGCCGTTGACGGCGCCGATCAGCGGCTTGACCATCGCGGGGAACGGCCCGCGGACGCCGTCGCGATTCGGCCGACCGTCAGCCCCGGTGGTACCCAGATTGCCGCCCGTCGACCCCAGCTCCTTGAGGTCGAGGCCCGCGCAAAAAGCTGGGTCGCTGCCGGTGAGGATGACCACATCGACGTCGCCGTCGGCGTCCGCCTCGCGTAGCCGCAGCGGCAACTGGCGCAGCACTTCGCTGGACAGCGCGTTGCGCGCTCCGGGGCGATCGAGGGTGATGGTGGCGATGCGTTCGCTCACCTCGTAGAGCACGACGTCGGACATGGCTGCGACGTTGTCACACGTCAGCGCAGATCAGCGAGCCGCACCAGCGTGGTCGCTATCCAGCCGCCGAGCACGCCGAGATTGTCGTCGAGAAGGGTGCTGGCGCCGTCGGCCAGAGTGACCTCGGCCAGCTCGTAGAGGCCCTCGTAGGTCACCTCGACCGCGTATTCGGGAATCTCCCGCGTTTCCTCCGCGAACGCAGTCTCCACCGTGATGCCCGCCCGCTCGAGCCGGCCGTCGCCGATCAACGGGCTCAGCTCCTCGGTCGCCCCGTAGAACCGTTGGGCTTTCGGCGCGTCGAGGAGGTTCTGGACGCGAAACACGATCTCGATCTCGATTGCCGGCTGCCGTTCCAGCACCTCGTCGACGTACCACTGTCGGTAGGCCGTCTGGCTCC
>Ga0335397_10004861_pt1 | contig 17650 bp, 16 predicted proteins | sample MAT04_FD_205740 | JGI IMG/M metagenome (GOLD analysis project Ga0335397, IMG submission 205740) | Freshwater microbial communities from Lake Fryxell liftoff mats and glacier meltwater in Antarctica - MAT-04 (spades assembly) (version 2) ... | reverse complement strand
CCTCGGCGATCGAGCCGCCCTCCATGCGGACGGCGGTGGCGACCCCGACGATCGCCCAGGCCTGGGCCACGCGGTTGAACTTCTCGTAGCGCACCCCCCACGAGCCCTCGAGCTTGGGGATGCGAATGGCCGCGAGGATCTCGTCCGGGGACAGCGAGGTCTCGAGGTAGTCCATGAAGAAGTCCTTGGCCGCGATGCTGCGGCGGCCACCGGGGCCCTCGGCGACGAGCTCGGCGTCCAGGGCCAGGGCGACGGCCGCGAGGTCACCCGCCGGGTCGGCGTGGGCCAGCGCCCCGCCGAAGGTGCCGCGGTGGCGGACCGCCGGGTCGGCGACGGTGGAGGTCGCCTCCGACAGCAGCGCGGCGTACTGCGTGATCAACGGGTCGGTCATGACGTCGCTGTGCTTGGTCATGGCACCGATGAGCAGCGCGTCCCCGTCGTCGCGGACCCCGCGCAGCTCGTCGACCTTGGACAGGTCGACCAGCACGGTCGGGAAGGCGAGCCGGAGCCGGAGCACCGGGATCAGGCTCTGGCCGCCCGCGAGGATCTTGCCGTCCTCGCCGGCCTCGCCGAGGGCCGTGATGGCCTCGGCGAGCGTGGTCGGTGCGACGTAGTCGAACTGGGCCGGGATCACAGGGCGCTCCCACTGTCGTTGCGGCTGGCACTGTCGTTGGAGATGGCTTCCGTGGAGGCGGCACCGGAGGTGCTGCCGGTGGACGTGCCGCCGTAGGCGACCGTGCCGGCCGCGGCGCGGTCAGCACCGTCGCCGTTGATGGCTCGCCACACCCGCTCGGGAGTCGCGGGCATCTCGATGTCGTTGACGCCGAACATGCGCAGCGCGTCGACCACGGCGTTGATGACGGCCGGGGTCGAGGCGATGGTGCCGGCCTCGCCGACGCCCTTGACGCCCAGCGGGTTGCTGGTCGCCGGGGTCTCGGTCCGCCCGGTGTGGAAGTGCGGCAGGTCAGGCGCCGCGGGCAGCAGGTAGTCGACCATCGACCCGGTCGTGAGGTTGCCCTCCGCGTCGTAGACGGCCTCCTCGTACAGCGCCTGGGCGATGCCCTGCGCCAGTCCGCCGTGGATCTGCCCCTCGACGATCACCGGGTTGATGATCTTCCCGATGTCGTCGACGCAGACGTACTTGCGGATCTTGGTGAAGCCCGTCTCGGTGTCGATCTCGACCGCGCACAGGTGCGTGCCGTGCGGGTAGGAGAAGTTCTCCGGGTCGTAGACGTAGTCGCTGTCGAGCGTGGGCTCCATGCCGTCAGGAAGGTTGTGGGCCGCGAACGTCGCCAGCGCTACCTCCTGGATCGTCAGCGAGGCCTCGGGCGAGCCCTTGACGGAGAACTTCCCGCCGCCGAACTCGACGTCGTCCTCGTTGGCCTCGAGCAGGTGCGCCGCGATCCGCTTGGCCTTCTCGATCACCTTGCCGGTTGCCTTGTGGATGGCCACACCCCCGACGACCAGCGAGCGCGAGCCGTAGGTGTCCATGCCCTTGTGGCTGGAGCGGGTGTCACCGGCGACGAGCTCGACGTCGTCGAACGGCACGCCGAGCGAGTCGGCGACGATCTGGCTCCATGAGGTGTGGTGGCCCTGGCCGTGCGGCGTCGCGCCGGACACGACCTCGACCTTGCCGGTCGGGAGCATGCGGACCGAGGCCGACTCCCAGCCGCCGGCGCCGTAGGACAGCGACCCCAGGACGCGGGACGGGGCCAGGCCGCACATCTCGGTGAACGTCGAGATGCCGATGCCGAGCTGGACCGGGTCCTTGCTCTCCCGCCGCTGCCGCTGCTCCGCGCGCAGCCCCGCCATGTCGAACATGGCCTCGGCCTTGTCGGTGGCCGCCTCGTAGTTGCCCGAGTCGTAGGTCAGCCCCGCGATCATCTCGTACGGGAACTCCTCGTGCTTGATCCAGTTCTGCTTGCGCAGCTCCATCGGGTCACGGCCGAGCTCGGCAGCGAGCTCGTCCATGATCCGCTCGATGGCGTACGTCGCCTCCGGCCGGCCGGCGCCGCGGTAGGCGTCGGTCGGTGTCTTGGTCGTGAAGACACCGGTGCAGGTGAAGTGGTAGCTCGGCATCTTGTAGATCGCCGGGAACATGAACGCCCCGAGGACCGGCACGCCCGGCGTGATCAGCTGCAGGTAGGCGCCCATGTCGGCGAGCAGCTCGACCTTGAGGCCGAGCAGCGTGCCGTCCTTGGTGCAGGCGATCTCGATGTCCTGGATCTGGTCGCGGCCGTGGGTCGTGGCCTGGTAGTTCTCGCTGCGCGACTCGGTCCACTTGATCGGGCGGCCGAGCTTGCGGGCCACGACGAGGCACAGGATCTCCTCGGCGTAGACGTTGAGCTTGGCGCCGAAGCCGCCGCCCACGTCCGGGGCCACCACACGCAGCTTCTGCTCCGGGATGCCGGTCGTGAGCGCCAGCATGATCCGCAGGATGTGCGGGATCTGGGTCGTGGAGTACATCGTGAACTCATCGGCCGCGGCGATCGGGGCCACGACGACGCCGCGGGGCTCCATCGGGGTCGGGATCAGGCGCTGCTGGCGGAACCTGCGTCGTACGACGACCGCGTCGTCGCCGGCGGCCTCGACCGTCTCGGCGTAGTCGGCGCCTGCGCCGGGGAAGTCGAACACGAAGCACTGGTTGGTGCCCTTGTCGCTGTGGACCAGGGGGGCGCCCTCCTTGAGGGCCTCCTCCATGTCGACCACGGCAGGCAGCTGGTCGTACTCTACGGCGATGGCCTCAAGGGCGTCGGCCGCGGTGTAGCGGTCGCGGGCGATGACGACGGCCACGCCGTCACCGACGTAGCGCACCTCGTCGGTCGCGAGCGGCGTGTGCACCGGCGAGACCATGTCCGGGGTCACGGGCCAGGCGCACGGCATGGACGCGCCCATGACGTCGGCGAGGTCCTTGCCGCTGTAGGCCGCGATGACGCCCGGCATCTCCAGGGCGGCGGAGACGTCGACCGAGAGGATCTTGGCGTGCGCCATCGGGCTGCGCAGGACGGTCATGTGCAGCAGACCGGGCAGCGTGATGTTGTCGGTCCAGTTGGTCTGACCGGTGACGAGCTTGGCGTCCTCCTTGCGGCGGCGGCCGCGGCCGAGCTCACCGCCGGCGTACGGCTGCGACATGGCGTCCGGGTCGTCCTGGATCTGCTTCGCGATCAGGCCGGCGTCCAGCTGCTCGGTCATGCGGAGGCTCCCGTCTTGGCGTCGTCGTCGGCGGCGTCGCGGAACGAGCCCGGCAGCGGGCCCTCCCCGCGCATGTCGGAGGCCGCGGACAGCACGGCCCTCACGATGTTCTGGTAGCCCGTGCAGCGGCACAGGTTGCCCTCGAGCCCGTGGCGGACCTCGTCCTCGGTGGGGCTGGGGTTGCGCTTGAGCAGGTCCACCGCCGACATGATCATGCCGGGGGTGCAGTAGCCGCACTGCAGTCCGTGGTGCTGCTGGAAGGCCTTCTGCACGGGGTGCCAGCCGTCACTGCCCGCTTGGCCGTTGGCCAGGCCCTGGATCGTGGTGATGTCGGCGCCGTCGGCCTGCACCGCGAGCACGGAGCAGGACTTCACGCTCTCGCCGTCGATGTCGACGACGCACGCCCCGCAGTTGGAGGTGTCGCAGCCGATCGGGGTGCCAACGCGACCGAGCCCGTCGCGCAGGTGATGAGTGAGCAGCTTGCGGGGTTCGACCTCGTCCTCGTACGTGACGCCGTCGACCTTCATGCTTACGCGCATCTGGTGCCTCTCCCGAGCTCGCCGATCGTGCAGGGCAGTGCGGCTGACGAGCGGGGGCGGGAGCGAGGACCGAGCCGTCTCGTGGACGGGATCGGGCGCCCTCGCGCCAGCCGGGGCCGGGGTCGGCAGTCGCGTCGTGCTGGTGCTGGTGCTGGTGGTCGTCGTGCGCTGTGACCCAGGCCCATGACCCGGGTCACAGCCGGACACTATCCCGCCGCCGACGAAGTGCAACAGGACATGCGCGAAGGACGAGCCGTTCGGAGAGTGTCGGGCAGCCTTGCGGGGAGGCAGACGGCTCAGACGCGCGTGGCGCGGACCGCGAAGTGGGCGCCCGGGGAGCCGACGGTGAGCATCACCACGGCGAACCACGGCGCCCACCTCAGCTGCTCCCAGCAGGCCAGGACGAGGACGACCAGGGCCACGAACAGCGCGCCGTGGACCGGCCCGAGCACCGGGACGAGGTCCGGGCCGGTGGTGCGCTTGAGCGTCGAGCCGACGAGCAGCACCACGAACGAGACCGACTCCAGCAGGGCGACGACGCGCAGGGCGCGGATCACGCTGTCACGCTGGCCACCAGCTCGTCGGCCGCGGCGTACGGGTCGAGCTCGCCCGCCACGACGCGACCAGCCAGCGCGGCGAGCGCGTCACTGCCCCCGAGGTCGCCGATCCGGGCGCGCAGGGCCGTCAGGGCGATCGCCTCGACCTCGTCCGCGGCCCGCTTGCGCCGTCGCAGCTCGAGCTGGCCGTTGCCGGCGAGCCACGCGCCGTGGCGCTCGACCTCATCGACCACCTCGTCGACGCCCTCGGCCCTGGCGGCGACCGTCTTCAGGATCGGCACCCGCCAGCCGTCGTCGGTGCTGTCACCGCCTCCACGGGGGCCGCCGAGCGAGAGCATGTAGCGCAGGTCGCGCACCACCGTGTCGGCGCCGTCGCGGTCGGCCTTGTTCACCACGAAGACGTCGGCGACCTCGAGGATGCCGGCCTTGGCGGCCTGGATCCCGTCGCCCATGCCGGGCGCCAGCAGCACCAGCGTCGTGTCGGCCAGCGAGGCCACCTCGACCTCGGCCTGGCCGACCCCGACCGTCTCGATCAGCACGACGTCGCACCCCGCTGCCGAGAGCACCCGCAGGGCCTGCGGCGTCGCCCAGGACAAGCCGCCGAGGTGACCGCGGGAGGCCATCGAGCGGATGAACACCCCGTCGTCGGTCGCGTGCTCCTGCATGCGGACGCGGTCGCCCAGCAGCGCCCCGCCGGAGAAGGGCGAGCTGGGGTCGACGGCGAGCACACCCACGGTCATGCCGCGCCGCCGGTAGGCCGAGACCAGCGCGCTCGTCGAGGTGCTCTTGCCCACGCCGGGCGAGCCGGTCAGGCCGACGACCCGCGCGTGGCCGGCCCGCGGCGCCAGCAGCGTCATGACCTCGCGCAGGGCGGGGCTGGCGTCCTCGACCAGGCTGATCAGCCGGGCGACCGCCCTCGCCCGGTGGGCCGGGTCGCCGCCGCTGGCCTGCTCGACCAGCAGCGGGACGTCCAGGGACCGCCGGGACCGCGCGGTCCGCACCGGTCCGTCGTCGTGGATCAGGACGCGGCGGGCACGCGCACCAGCAGCGCGTCGCCCTGGCCACCGCCACCGCAGAGCGCCGCCGCACCGAGGCCTCCCCCCCGGCGGCGGAGCTCGAAGGCCAGGTGCAGGACCACGCGGGCGCCCGAGGCCCCGATCGGGTGGCCGAGCGCGATGGCCCCGCCGTTGACGTTGACCGTGTCCGGGTCGACGCCGAGCGCCCGGGTCGACGCGATGCCGACGGCCGCGAAGGCCTCGTTCAGCTCGAACAGGTCGACGTCGTCGACGCTCAGGCCCTCCTTGGCCAGCGCCTTGCGGATCGCGTTGGCCGGCTGCTCCTGCAGGGAGTTGTCCGGGCCGGCGACGATGCCGTGGGCGCCGATCTCGGCGAGCCACGTCAGGCCCAGGGACTCCGCCTTGGCCTTGCTCATCACGACGACCGCCGCGGCGCCGTCGCTGATCTGCGAGGCGTTGCCCGCGCTGATGGTGCCGTCCTTGGTGAACGCGGGGCGGAGCTTGGCCAGTGACTCGGCGGTGGTGCCGGGGCGCACGCCCTCGTCCTCGCGGACGACGACCGGGTCGCCCTTGCGCTGCGGGAGCTCGACGGGGGTGATCTCCTCGTCGAAGCGCCCTTCCTTGATCGCGGCTGCGGCGAGCTCGTGGCTGCGCGCGGCGAACTCGTCCTGCTCCTCGCGCGTCTGGGGTGCGAAGTTCTGCTGGTGGCGCTCGGTGCCCTCACCCATCGGCACCTGGTCGAAGGCGTCGAACAGCCCGTCGTGGAAGGTCGCATCGAGGATCTCGGCGTTGCCGTAGCGGTAGCCGGCGCGCGCCTTCGGCAGCAGGTAGGGCGCGTTGGTCATCGACTCCATGCCGCCGGCGACCACGACGTCGACCTCACCGGCGCGGATCAGCTGGTCGGCCAGCGCGATCGCGTCCAGGCCCGACAGGCAGACCTTGTTGATGGTCAGCGAGGGCACGTCCATCGGGATGCCGCCCTTGACCGCGGCCTGACGGGCGGTCATCTGGCCCTGGCCGGCCTGCAGCACGTGGCCCATGATCACGTAGTCGACCTGGTCCCCGGTGATGCCGGAGCGCTCGAGGGCTGCCTTGATGGCGATGCCCCCGAGATCCATCGCCGAGAGGTCCTTGAGAGCGCCGGACAGCTTGCCGATCGGGGTGCGAGCGCCTGAGACGATGACGGAACCGGCCACGGGGTGCCTCCAGGGAGCGCTGGGGAGATGTCCTGCCACGATAGCGACGATCCCCGACCGCGTCGCAGCCGCCACCAAGGAGCCTTCCCGTGCAGGTACCGCCGTCCCACATCCTGGGCATCGACCACGTCGGCATCGCCGTCGCCGACCTCGACGCGGCCATCGAGCTCTACGAAGGCGCCTTCGGGATGCGCTGCGTGCACCAGGAGGTCAACGAGGAGCAGGGTGTCCGCGAGGCGATGATGGCCGTCGGCGACTCGGGTTCCTACCTGCAGCTGCTCGCTCCGCTGTCGCTCGACTCGACGATCGGGAGGTTCCTGGACAAGAACGGCCCCGGCATCCAGCAGATGGCCTACCGGGTCACCTCGATCGACGAGGTCAGCGCGCACCTACGCAGTCAGGGCCTTCGCCTGCTGTACGACGAGCCGAGGAAGGGCACCGCCGGCTCCCGCGTCAACTTCGTCCATCCCAAGAGCGCCGGGGGCGTGCTGGTCGAGCTCGTCGAGCCGGGCCCCGAGGGCATGGGCCACTGAGCGCGGCAGCGCGGCTCGCTAACCTCGGGTTTCCGCACCGACCCAGGGAGCCCGCGTGAAGCAGATCCTCGACGCCGTCCTGTCCGGCGACCCGTCCGCCATCGCCGGCCTCACCGTCCCGGAGAGCTACCGGGGCGTGGTCGTCCGCAAGGACGAGCAGACCATGTTCGAGGGCCTCGCCCTGCGCGACAAGGACCCACGCAAGAGCCTGCACCTCGACGAGGTCCCGACTCCCGAGCTCGGCCCAGGCGAGGCGATCATCGCCGTGATGGCGTCGTCGGTGAACTTCAACACCGTCTGGACCTCGATCTTCGAGCCGGTCTCGACGTTCGGGTTCCTCGAGCGCTACGGCCGCCTCAACGACCTGACCAAGCGGCACGACCTGCCCTACCACGTGGTCGGCTCCGACCTGTCCGGCGTCGTGCTGGCCGTCGGCCCAGGCGTGAGCAAGTGGAAGGCCGGCGACAAGGTCGTCGCGCACTGCCTGTCCGTCGAGCTCGAGGACCACCAGGGCCACGACGACACGATGATGGACCCCCAGCAGCGGATCTGGGGCTTCGAGACCAACTTCGGCGGGCTCGCCGAGCTGGCCCTGGTCAAGTCCAACCAGCTGATGCCCAAGGCCCCGCACCTGACGTGGGAGGAGGCGGCGGCGCCCGGACTGGTCAACTCCACGGCCTACCGCCAGCTGGTCAGCAAGAACGGCGGCGCCATGAAGCAGGGCGACACCGTCCTGATCTGGGGCGCCAGCGGCGGCCTCGGCTCGTACGCCACGCAGTACGCGCTCAACGGCGGCGCCATCCCGGTCTGCGTCGTCAGCTCGCCGGAGAAGGCCGCGATCGCGCGGCGCATGGGCGCCGAGCTGGTCATCGACCGCAGCGCTGAGGGCTACAAGTTCTGGAAGGACGAGCGGACCCAGGACCCGAAGGAGTGGCAGCGCTTCGGCAAGCGGATCCGCGACCTCACCGGCGGTGAGGACATCGACATCGTCTTCGCGCACCCCGGCCGGGAGACGTTCGGCGCGTCGGTCTACGTCACCAAGAAGGGCGGGACGATCACGACCTGCGCCTCGACCAGCGGCTACCTCCACGAGTACGACAACCGCTACTTCTGGATGAACCTCAAGCGGATCATCGGCTCCCACTTCGCCAACTACAAGGAGAGCTGGGAGGCCAACCGGCTGATCGGCAAGGGCCTGATCCACCCGACGCTGTCCAAGACCTACGCGCTCGAGGAGACCGGTCAGGCCACCTACGACGTCCACAAGAACCTGCACCAGGGCAAGGTCGGCGTGCGCTGCCTGGCCCCGGAGGAGGGCCTCGGCGTCGAGGACTCCGCCCAGGAGCTCCGCGCGAAGCACCTCGAGGCCATCAACCGGTTCCGCGACGTCTGAGGCGTGGCGCACGGCTCACGTGTGGCGCTGCGGGTCGGCGCCCGTCCCGGGTGGTAGGACAGGCACATGAACGACGCAGCAGACGACCTGGTCCCGCTCGACAACGGTGAAGCGGCCGACTTCGATGTCGCGCTGCGCGGCTACAACAAGCAGCAGGTCGACGACTACCTCTACCGCGTCGAGCTGGCGCTGACCGACGCCGACCAGCGCCATGCCGAGGACGGCGAGCGGCTGTCGGCGCTGCAGGCCCGGATGCAGGAGGTCGAGGAGCGCCTGGCCGAGACCGCCCGGCGCGCCGACGGTCAGCCGGAGCCTGCCTCGCTGCTGATGGGCCGACTCGCCCAGATGCTCGCGCTCGCCGAGGCCGAGGCGACGACGCTGCGCGAGAGCGGCCAGCAGGAGGTCGCCGCGCTGCGCGAGGACGCCGAGGCCGAGGTGGCGGCGCTGCGCGAGAAGGCCCGCGCCAAGGCCGACGGCATCATCACGGCCGCCGAGGAGCGCGCGTCGCAGGAAAACGGCGAGCAGGCCGCCCGGCTCGAGCAGCGGGAGAAGGAGGTCAGCGAGGCCGCCGAGCAGGCCGACCAGGCGACCCTGCAGGCCCAGCGCGACGCCGAGGCCCTGCGCGCGCAGACCCAGCGCGAGGCCGAGTCCGCACTGGCGTCCGCGCGCCGCGACGCCGACGCCACCCGCGCGGCCGCCGAGCGCGACGCGCAGGTCATGGTCGAGCAGGCGCGCCAGGACGTCCAGCTGCTGCACGAGCGGACCCGCGCCGAGACGGCGGCCATGATCGCCGACGCCGACCAGCAGGTCCAGGAGCGGCGCCGCCAGCACGACGCCATCTCGGCCCAGCTGCAGAGCCTGCGCGACACGATCGCCTCAGCGGTCGGCGGTGCACCGGCGGAGCCGGCCAGCAGGCGCCAGGACTACTCCCCCCGGTGACACCCGGGTCCCCCGTCGGTCGACCACCCGGTGACGAGCCGGACGGGGGGCTCGAGCAGCTGCGCCACGCCGTCGACCAGGCGGTGGACGAGGCCGTGGTCCTCGCCGTCGACGAGGCCGTGGTCCTCGCCGTCGACGAGGCCGTGGTGCTCGCGGTCGACGAGGCCGTCGAGGGCGCGATCGACCGGGCCGACACGTCCGCGGAACGCGCCGAGCAGGCCGAGACCGGAGCGCTGAACGCTCGGGTCGCCGCCGAGACGGCCCGCGACGACGCCGTCTGGGCCGGCCGCGCGGCCGTCGAGGCCGCCATCGCCGTGGCCCCGGAGGACAACCCGCTCGAGACGGCGATCCGCAAGCTGGAGGCACACGCCGACGAGGACAACCCCTTCGGGGTGCCCGGCCGGCCGCTGTCGAGCCGCTCGCCGTTCTGGATCGCCTTCACGGCCGCGCTGGGCATCGGCCTGGCGTACGGCCTGGTCAGCGGTCCGCCGCGGGGTGCGCCGCGGCGGAGCGGTCGGCGTGGTCCTGCTCGCGGTGCTGCTGTTCTTCGTCGGCTTCGGCTTCGCCGTCGTGCCCCCGATCGTGGAGCAGGCGCAGGCCTTCGCGAACGAGCTGCCGCGCTACGTCAGCCAGTTCAGGGCAACGAGCGGATCCTGTCCTTCGACGAGCGCTTCGGGCTGCTCGACCGAGCCGAGACGCTGGTCGCCATCACCGGGCTGGTGCCGCTGATCGGCGCGACGATCGGGGCGATCGTCGTGACGACGGTGGCGATGTTCACCTCCCTGCAGGCGGGGATCATCTGCGTCGTGTTCTACCTCGTCTACCAGCAGGTCGAGAACTACGTCCTCTACCCGAAGATCATGCAGCGCTCGGTGAACGTCTCGCCGGCGGCCACCGTGGTAGCCGTGCTGGTCGGCGGTTCGCTGCTCGGCGCGCTCCTGGCGATCCCGATGGCCGCGGGGGTGCAGCTCGTGCTCGACGAGGTGGTCGCCCCGCGCCAGGACGCGGCCTAGCCACAGCGCCCCCTCACCCTTCATGGGATCGGCGCGTGGGGGCTCAGCCGTACCGGGGGGCGTTCTTGCTGCGGTGAACCTTGACGCCCCGCCGGCCACGGGCCGCCCAGCAGGCGCCGTGCCAGTGCCGGCGGTCGTCCGGCCGGCCCTCGGGCCAGGCGACGACGTGGGGCGTGCCCGCCCGCAGCTCCTGGTCGCAGCCGGGGCAGCGGTAGGGCCGGGCCGAGGCGGTGCCGGCGACGGAGCGGACGACGTGGCCGTCCTCGACCCGCTCCCCCGCCGGGACGCGCGGGAGCTCGTCGTCCCGGCGGAGCGCATCGAGGGCCGCGGCGCGCAGGGCGGCGCGCCGCGAGCCCTTACCCATCAGCCGGGCCCACGCGGGTCCTAGCGCTTGCTGTAGTCGCGGAACCCGCGCCCGGTCTTGCGACCGAGATAGCCGGCGCGTACGAGGTGCTCGAGCATCGGCGCCGGGACATCGCCCGGCTCACGGAACTCGTCGAACAGGGTCCGCTGGATCGCCAGCGTCACGTCGAGCCCCACCACGTCCATGAGGGCGAACGGCCCCATCGGATGCCCGCAGCCCTTGGTCATCGCGAAGTCGATGTCGTCGGTGGTGGCGTAGTGCGCCTCGAGCATCTTCACGGCGTCGTTGAGGTACGGGAACAGCAGCGCGTTGACGATGAACCCGGCCCGGTCCCCGCACCGCACCGCGTGCTTGCCGGTCTTCGCGCACACCTCGAGGACGGTGGCGACGACGTCCTCGGAGGTCGTCACCGTGGGCACGACCTCGACCAGCTTCATCACGGTCGCCGGGTTGAACCAGTGCATGCCGACGACGTCGGAGGGCCGCGAGGTCGCCTGCGCGCACTCGATGACCGGGAGCGAGGAGGTCGTGGTCGCAAGGATCGCGCCGGGCTTGACGACCTCGTCGAGCGCCGAGAACAGCGCCTTCTTGATCGCCAGGTCCTCGACGACGGCCTCGATCACCAGGTCGCAGTCGGCAAGGTCGTCCAGGGACGTGGTCCCGGTGACGCGCGCCAGCGTCTCGGCCTTGTCCTGCTCGGTGAGCTTGCCGCGCTGCAGGGCCTTGTCGAGCGAGCTCTCGATCTTGCTCTGCACGGCGTCGACCTTGTCGTCACCGCGGGCGCGGAACACGACGTCGTAGCCGCTGCGCGCGCAGACCTCGACGATGCCGCTGGCCATCGTGCCGGTGCCGATGACGCCGATGCGCTGCACCGGGCGCGGCATCGCGGAGATCGGGCTCGGGGTCGTCTCGTCGGCGACGACCTCCGGGGAGTCGGGTCCGGCGTAGCTGTAGATCCCGCGCCCGGACTTGCGCCCCAGCAGGCCCGCGGTGACGTACTGCTTGAGCAGCGGCGCGGGGGCGTGGCGGTGGTCGCGCGACTGCGCGTACATGGTCTCGAGGATCTCGTACGCGGAGTCCAGGCCGATCAGGTCGAGCAGCGCCAGCGGGCCCATCGGGTGGCCGGTGCCGAAGCGCATGGCGGCGTCGATGTCCTCGCGGGAGGCGTAGCGGCTCTCGTACATGCGCAGCGCGTTGTTGAGGTAGCCGAACAGCAGGGCGTTGGCGATGAAGCCCGCGCGGTCGCCCGCGGTCGCGCCGGTCTTGCCCGCGCGGGCGACCAGGCCAAGGACGTCCTCGACGACCGACGGGTCGGTGACGACGGTGCGCACGACCTCGACCAGGCCCATCACCGGCGCGGGGTTGAACCAGTGCAGCCCGACGACCTTGCTGGGCCGGCTGGTGCCGGTGGCGAGCTCGGTGACCGACAGCGCCGAGGTGTTGGTCGCCAGGACCGCGTCCGGCGACAGCAGGGCGTCGAGCTTGGTGAACAGCTCCTGCTTGAGCTCCATCCGCTCGGGGATCGCCTCGATCACCAGCTCGCAGTCGGCCATCGTGGCGAGGTCGGTGCTCGTCGTGATGCGGCCCAGCAGCTCCTCGGCGTCGGCCTCGGTCAGCTTGCCGCGGCGCACGGCGCGTGAGGTGCTGTGCTGCAGGTGACCGCGACCGCGCTCCAGCGCAGCCTCGTCGTGCTCCACCCCCACGACCTGCAGGCCGGAGCGGGCGAGGACCTCGGCGATGCCTGCCCCCATCGTGCCGAGACCGACCACGCCGACCTTGCTGAACTCCCGCGCCACTGCGTCTCCTGTCGTCGCGCCACACCTGCGGCGTCTGGTGGTGATACTCCCAGGCCGCGGGTCCTGCCGGGCGGGTGGGCCGTCAGAACAGCGTCGGCGTGCCGCTGTCCATCCCGCGCAGCTCGTCGTAGTCGAGCTGCACGCAGACGATGCCGCGGTCGGCCGCGAGCACCTTGGCCTGCGGCTTGAAGCTCTGGGCCGCCAGCACCCCGCGCACCGGCCCGAGCACCGTCGACAGCCGCTGGAGGTAGCGGGTGAGCTGCTCCACCCCGTCGATCTCGGCGTGCCGCTTGATCTCGACGGCCACGTGCGCGCCGGTGTCGTCGCGGCACAGGAGGTCGACGGGGCCGATGTCGGTGGGGTACTCGCGGCGGATGAGCGTCCAGCCGAGCCCCAGCACGTGGCAGCGGTCGGCGAGCAGCTCCTGCAGGTGCTTCTCGACGCCGTCCTTGACGAGGCCGGGATCGGTGCCGAGCGCGTGCGAGACATCCGAGAGCACCTGCTCCACCGTGATGACCAGCTGCTCGCCGCCCTTGTTGGTGATCGTCCAGGTGCCGTCAGCCTCGATGGTCGTGCAGGGCGGGCTCATCCACATCAGGGGCTTGTACGCCCGGTCGTCGGCGTGGATCGACACCGAGCCGTCGGCCTTGACCAGCAGCAGCCGGGTGGCCGACGGGAGGTGGGCGGTGAGTCGGCCGACGTAGTCGACGGAGCAGGTCGCGATGACGAGGCGCACGCCGTGACCCTAGGCGAGCGGGCCTGGACGCGACCGGCCTGGGTGAGCGGCAACCCGCTGGCAGACAGCAGGCATGACCGGTGCCGGCCGGGGGACAATGCAGCCGTGATCTTCGCCTTCCTCTCCCGCCGCCTGCGCATGTGGGCCTTGCTCACCGTGCTCCTCCCGCTCTCCGGCCGCCTGCTCGAGACCCTCGGCGGGCGCGTCGGCGCCCGCAACCCGTCGGCCGGTCGCGCCTTGACCAAGGCCGGCGGCTACGCCCGCCGCCCTAGCCGGGCGGCCCGACGCCGCTTCTGAGCACCCGGCGCAGCCGGCCGCCCCGACGTAGGTTCGGTCCATGCCCCAGCCGCTGACCGAGACGCCGCCGCTGCACCTGCGGTGGCCGGCGTTCCAGCAGGACTGGATCGACCTGACGATGGTCCACTGGCCGGTCGACCCGGCCCTGGTCGCGCCGCTGCTCCCGGCCGGGACCGTCCCGGATTCGCACGAGGGCGTGACCTACGTCGGGCTCATCCCGTTCACGATGTCGGGCGTGCGGGTGCTCGGCGCGCCGCCGATCCCGTCGCTGTCGCGCTTCCCGGAGACCAACGTCCGGCTGTACGCGGTCGACGCCGCCGGGAGGCGCGGCGTCGTGTTCCGCTCCCTGGAGGCCGCGCGGCTGCTGCCGGTGCTGGTCGCCCGGGCGGCGTACGCCCTTCCGTACTGCTGGGCCCGGATGTCGGTGCACCACGACGACGACACCGTCGCCTACCGGACGGCCCGGCGCTGGCCTGGACCCAGAGGGGCAGGCGGCGTGATCCGCGTACGGCCGGGCGAGCCGTACGCCGTGGACCCGCTGTCGCTGTTCCTCACCGCCCGCTGGGGGCTGTTCTCCCGCCTTCCCGGCGGCCGCACGGCCTGGGCGCCGGTCTCGCACGGCCCGTGGCCGCTGCACCGGGCCGAGCTGCTGGAGCTGTCCGACGACCTGGTCCGGGTCGCCGGGCTGCCGCCGCCCGTCGGGAAGCCGCACGTGCTGTGGTCTCCGGGCGTCTCGGTCCGCTTCGCCCCACCGCGGCTGCTGCGGCGCTGACCCGGGCGCACGGTCTGGCGACCCTGGCCAGGGCGGGTTACCGTCGCGGGACCCGACCCGACCAGGAGCCGCCATGAGCGCGTGGACCTTCTCCGACCTGCAGGACGAGCAGCTCGACCTGGTGAAGGAGGCCGAGCGGACGCTGTCGACCGACATCGTGCTCGCCTTCCGGCCGGCCGACGACGGCCCGCTCCACGACGGCGACCGGGCGCCCGGGGTGCAGCCGGCGACGCTCGACGAGAGCCAGCTGGAGTGCCTGCAGGGACTGGAGTCCCGGTTCGGCGCCGTCCTCGTGGCGTACCGGCGGGTCGAGCAGAGGGCCTAGCGCGCGCTCAGGATGGCATCGGCGCGAGCCCGTTCGCCTCGCGGACGACCTCGACGACCGAGCGCATGATCTGGGTCAGCTCGAAGTCCTTGGGCGTGTAGACCGCGGCGACACCCTGCTCGCGCAGTCGCTTGGCGTCCTGGTCCGGGATGATCCCGCCGACGACGACCGGCACGTCGCCGATCCCCGCCGCCTCGAGCCCCCTGAGCACCGAGGGGACGGCCGCCATGTGGGAGCCGGACAGGATCGACAGCCCGATGACGTGGACGTCCTCCTCGACCGCGGCGGCGACGATCTGCGCCGACGTCAGGCGGATCCCTTGGTAGACGACCTCGAACCCGCAGTCCCGGGCGCGTACGGCGATCTGCTCGGCGCCGTTGCTGTGCCCGTCCAGGCCCGGCTTGCCGACCAGGAAGCGGAGCCGTACGCCCAGGTCCTCCCCGGTCTGCTTGACCGCGGCGCGCACGGCCGCGATCGCCTCGCCCGCCTCACCCTGGGCGACGGCGCCGGAGACGCCCGTCGGCGCGCGGTACTCCCCGAACACCTCGCGCAGCGCGCCGGCCCACTCCCCCGTCGTCACGCCGGCCTTGGCGCAGGCGACGGTGGCGGCCATCAGGTTGACGTCCGTCTTGGCCGCGTCACGGAGTCCGCGCAGCGCCTCATCCGCGGCGGCGGCGTCGCGCTGCGCCCGCCACGCCCGTACGGCGTCGATCGCGTGCTGCTCGACCTCCGGGTCGACCGTCATGATCGCCTTGTCGATGTCGGCGGTGAGCGGGCTCGGCTCGGTCGTCTGGAAGCGGTTGACGCCGACAACCACGTCCTCGCCCGCCTCGATCCGGCGGCGGCGCTCAGCGTGCGAAGCCACCATGGCGCTCTTCATGTAGCCGGTCTCGACCGCCGCGACGGCCCCGCCCATGCCCTGCACCCGGTCGACCTCGGCGCGCACCTGCTCGACGAGCTGGCCGACCTTGCGCTCCACGACCACCGAGCCCTCGAACAGGTCGTCGTACTCCAGCAGGTCGGTCTCGAAGGCCAGCACCTGCTGCAGCCGCAGCGACCACTGCTGGTCCCACGGGCGCGGCAGGCCCAGCGCCTCGTTCCACGCCGGCAGCTGAACGGCGCGGGCGCGGGCGTCCTTGGACAGCGTGACGCCGAGCATCTCGAGCACGATCCGCTGGACGTTGTTCTCCGGCTGGGCCTCGGTCAGGCCGAGCGAGTTGACCTGCACGCCGTAGCGGAAACGGCGGTGCTTGGGGTCCTGCACCCCGTAGCGCTCGAGCAGCAGCTCGTCCCAGAGCTGGGTGAAGGCGCGCATCTTGCACATCTCCTCCACGAAGCGCACGCCGGCGTTGACGAAGAAGCTGAGGCGGGCGCAGACCTCGCCGAAGCGCTCCGCCGGCACCTGGCCGGCGGCCTTGACCGCGTCGAGGACGGCGATCGCGGTGCACAGGGCGTACGAGATCTCCTGCACGGGCGTCGCGCCGGCCTCCTGCAGGTGGTAGCTGCAGATGTTGATCGGGTTCCACTTGGGAACCGCGGTGACGGTGTACGCCACCATGTCGGTGATCAGCCGCAGCGAGGGACCGGGCGGGAAGACGTAGGTCCCGCGCGAGAGGTACTCCTTGATGATGTCGTTCTGCGTCGTGCCGGCGAGCTGGGCGGCGTCGGCGCCCTGCTCCTCCGCGACGGCCTGGTAGAGCGCCAGCAGCCACATCGCCGTGGCGTTGATGGTCATCGAGGTGTTCATCTGCGCCAGCGGGATGTCGTCGAACAGCGCCCGCATGTCGCCGAGGTGGGTGACCGGGACGCCGACCTTGCCGACCTCGCCGCGGGCGAGCTCGTCGTCAGGGTCGTAGCCGGTCTGGGTCGGCAGGTCGAAGGCTACGGACAGGCCGGTCTGACCCTTGGACAGGTTGTTGCGGTAGAGCGCGTTGCTGTCCTTGGGCGTCGAGTGCCCGGCATAGGTCCGCATCACCCAGGGCTTGTCCCGGTCAGGGCGGGACACCTGCTCCATCGGTGACACCTGAGCGCCTGGGACCTCGGACCCGATCGAGTGCACCTGCTCTGTCATTCCCGGAGCCTATTCGCCGGGCCGGCAAGACCCGCGGGGTGTGAGGGAGGCGACTCAGCGGGTCAGGCGCACCGCGCGCGCCTGCGGGGCGGGGCGACAGCCGGCCGGGGCCCCGACGGCGGCGAGCCCGGCCCGGTCGCCGGCGCCGAACACCGACTCGCTGCTGGTCGTCTGGGGGTACATCACCTGCGTCGGGTCACCCACATGACCGAGTCCGACGGCGTGGGCCAGCTCGTGCAGCAGCACCTCGCCGTCGGTCGTGCCGGGCCCGAACCCGGAGGCGAGGCGGTTGGTGGCGTCGAGGACGACCTGGCCGCTGACGATGGAGGCGCCGTCTCGGCCGGGCAGGGCGACCGCCAGGCTGACGCCCTGCGTCCCGCCTCCCAGCCCCAGGTCGGTGCTGCCGGCCGGCACCCAGCCGATCAGCAGCGGCGCCCAGCGGTGGCCGTAGCGCTCGGGCTGGTAGGCGGCGCGGCGCCTCGAGGGCAGCTCGTCCGTGTCGCCCTCGTCGAGGAACTGCAGCCCGCTGGCCTCGGACAGCCGTCGCAGCGCCTCAGCCAGGTCGGCCCGGCCGGCGTCCGGGATCCAGCCGGCTTGCACGACGTACGAGATCGGCCGGCACGGGTCCCAGCGGGCCGGGCGACCCTGCTCGTCGACGTAGGTCGGGCCCCAGCCGGCGCTGGCCGGTGCCACGGTGTCAACGGCGAGCACCTCGCCGACGCCTGCCGCCTGCACCCGGCGGACCGCCACGGCGCCGGCCGCGGCCACGACCAGCAGGGCAAGGACAAGGGCGAGCACCAGCGGCCGGCGGGGGGGCGCGGGAGGCGGGAGGGGGGCAACAGCCGCGACCCAGTAGTCCTGAGCAGGCAGTGAGTCCACGCACGAGTCCTCGGCATCGCGGAGGCCGGACT
>Ga0335397_10004860_pt1 | contig 17651 bp, 20 predicted proteins | sample MAT04_FD_205740 | JGI IMG/M metagenome (GOLD analysis project Ga0335397, IMG submission 205740) | Freshwater microbial communities from Lake Fryxell liftoff mats and glacier meltwater in Antarctica - MAT-04 (spades assembly) (version 2) ... | reverse complement strand
GGCCCTTCGAGAAGTTCGCCGACTTGGTCGAACGCCACTGGGATGGCATCGTCTCATACTGCCAGGAGGATAACAAAGTCGCGCTCGGCTTCGTGGAAGGATTCAACAACAAGATCCGCGTCATCCAGAGAAAGGCTTATGGCTACCGAGATGAGGAGTACCTCCGGCTGAAGGTACTCACCTGTACACTGCCAAAACGCTAAAAACCACCCACACTATTCCGCGAAGAGCCTAAAAAATGAACGCATGAACCGATCTCGACCGGCAATCCTATCAGGACCGCGTGCCTCTCGCCGGGTCAGGTTTTTACTGGATCTAGCAATCAAGGGGGTCCGATGAAGGGGCGAGAAAGTGGGATGCCAGACCGCGACTACTGGGAATCGTTCTTCAATCCCAGTTGTATCGTGGAGCGGCTCGAATGCAGTGGTTTGCACGGTGATATCGTTGAGTTCGGGTGCGGGTACGGAACGTTTACAATTCCCACCGCTCGACTCAATTTCGGAACCGTGTACGCGCTGGACATCGAGAAGGAATTGGTATTCGAGGCCGCGAGTAACGCCACCGAGGCCGGATTGCGAAATGTCGTTGCCGAACCCCGTGACGTTCTGGTAGAGGGGTGCGGCAGGCCGGACGGAAGTGTTGACTATGCGATGCTGTTCAACATCTTGCACGTCGAGAACCCGGTGAGTTTGCTCCGTGAGGCGTACCGCGTACTCAAACCGAACGGCACGGTGGGGATCATCCACTGGCGGCGGGACATCCCAACGCCACGGGGGCCGTCACCAGACATTCGACCGACCGCAGAAGAGTGTCGGAGTTGGGGCGAAGTCGCGGGATTGGAATTCGTCCGCTACGTGTCACTTTGCTGTTGTTCGTGGCATTGGGGATTGCTGATGCGTCGTCCATGATGCCGCGACTCGCGTGAACCTGTTTGGAGATCAAACGATGCCGACTCTGCCTCCACTGGGGAACGAACAAATGCAGTCCGACGCCCGAGCGGTGCTTGAGGGCTTACAAGCACGGCTGGGTCAGGTGCCGAACATGTACCGGACGTTCGCTCACGCACCGAAGTCCTTTCGGCTGGCGTCGCGATGGCCCAGGCAATCCGAAGCGACCTTGATCCGAAGGTGCGCGAGATTGCGTACCTCAAGGTGACTCAGATGACCGACTGCCACGTCTGTCGGCACTACCACGAAATCCTTGGTCGGAAGGCAGGACTGACGGACTCGCACATCGCTCAACTCGACAAATTCGAGTTGAGCGATGTTTACACCGAAGCCGAGAAGGACGTACTTCGGTTCACGGAACAATGGACCCGTGAAGGCCGCGTTGGAGAGGACGTGATAAGCCGACTGAAACTCGTTCTCAACTCGGAGCAGTTGGTAATACTCGCAGCAACTGTCTCCCAAGCGAACTTCACGAGTCGCTTAAACAATGTCTTCGGAGTCGAGTTGCCGTAAGCCCGGAAGCCGTCGCCCCGTGCGGTTGACGTGTCTGAACCGGGGCGGTATCCTTCACTCGTACTCGACCGTTGAGCAAGGAATCACCCGTTTGGCAACTTTGGTCCGAGTTCTGATGTTGGTGGCCTGCCTGCCACTCCTTCAACCGACCGGCCTTTGCATCTGCAAAGCCGGATCACGGGCTCACGCACGGCCCGACTCCCTCCCATCGATTCCGGTCGAAGCCCCGCACAATCCTTCGTCCGACTGTACCTGCCGCCATTGCAACGGTGAACCTTCGCCCGCGTTGCCGACGAGGACGGGCGAGCCGAATACTCCCACCCCGATTCCAGACGACTCGCACGCGCCGGGCTGTCCGGCCTCGCCGGGTGTGGATTGTTTCAAGTGGATCGAACCAGTCCAATCTCTCGACCACGACATGCCGCCGGTCGAGGTTATTGCCTTCCTGCCAGTTGAAGTCGTCTGTTTCGCCACCCTTCCGACCATCACATCAACGACTTGGCCGTCTTCGCCGCCGTTCTACCTGACCCACTGTTCGCTCGTCATTTAGCCAAACGACACTTCCACATCGGTCCACGGCAGCTTTGCAGTCGGGCCGTTAAACGTCATTCCGTGTCGGCTGCCGCAACCATCCGCATGATCGCGGTGCCTTGCTGTGCGTCCCTGTGCAATGTGATTCACGAACTCGGAAAGGGAGTCGGGCATGAGCGAGCCTGTCACCGGCGGTGCCGTACTGGAACCGCCTTCTCCGGAGGCCGAAGCACGTCCACCGTCTCCCCGCCAAAGGGGACTCATCGCGCCTGCCGTCGGCTCCATCGCGGGGACGCTCCCGACCCTCTTTGTCGTGGCCGTCGCCGGGACCGTGGGCTGGTGGGGGCACCACACGGGCTGGAAACTGCCCAAGTTCTCGGAGTTGAACGGCCACGTCAAAGCAAAGGACGACTGGTGCGGGGAACACAACGTTCCCGAATCCATCTGCGTGGAGTGCGACCCGGACTTGTTGCCGAGGCCCGCTTTTCGCGAGTGGTGCAAGCTGCACGGCGTCCCCGAGTGTACTCTGTGCAATCCCGAACTGGCCCAACTCCCGAAGACACCCGTCGTCACCGCCGCCGACCTTGACCGAGCAAGGCGGGCACTGGATTTCGCTGACCGGCCCGGAAACAACTCCATCTGCCGCTCGCACCATCGACGCATTCAGTTCGCCACGGCCCGCGATGCCGACAAGGCCGGTGTAACCGTTGAGCCGGTCTGGACGGCCCCGGCAGTCGAGTTCGTCTCGGCACCGGGCGAAATCGGGTACGACCAGTCGCGAGTCGCTCACCTGTCGGCCCGCTCGCCCGGCACGGTGCGGAAGGTCTTCAAGCACCTCGGTCAGGACGTGAAGGCCGGGGAATTGTTGGCCCTGGTCGATGCCGCCGAAGTCGGGAAGGCGAAGGCCGAGTTGCTCCAGGCGTTCGCGGGACACCAGTTGAAGGCCGAGACGCTCGCCAGCGTCAAGCAGTCCGGCGGTGCCGTCTCGGGTGCCCGTCTCCGCGAGGTTGAAGCGACTCTCGTTGAGGCCGAGATTCGGCTTTCTGCAGGCTGCCAGTCGCTCACGAATCTTGGTTTGCCTTTCAATGAGTCAGAACTGCGAGCCCTGACTGCCGACCAACTCAAGGCAAAGCTCCACTTCCTCGGCATCCCGCCCGATGTCGCGAAATCGCTCGACGCGAAATCCGCGACGACGAACCTGCTGCCGCTGGTAACGCCGATGGACGGTCTGATCGTGTCGCGGGAAATGGCAGTCGGGGAAGTCGTAGACACCACCCGCATTCTCTTCGAGGTCGTGGACACTCGGTCGCTGTGGCTCACGCTCGACTTGAAGGGCGAGGACGCCCGCCGCGTCAACATCGGCCACCTGGTGCGGTTCAAGCCCGACAACGGGCGCGAAGAACTGGTCGGGAAGATTGCGTGGCGAAGCAGTCAGGCGGACACGAAAACCCGCACGGTGAAAGTTCGGGCCAACCTCGCCGACCCGGAACGGAAGCAGGTGGCGAACACGTTCGGGTCGGGTCGTGTGATCCTGCGTGAGGAAGCCGAAGTCGTGTCGGTTCCGAACGAGGCGGTCCACTGGGAGGGGTGCTGCCACGTCGTGTTCGTGCGCGACAAGGACTACCTGAAGGGCGGGTCGCCCAAGGTGTTCCACGTCCGAAAGGTGCGGCTCGGGGCAAAGGATGGAAAGAACACAGAGGTGATCGCGGGCGTGCTGCCGGGCGAACTCGTTGTGACCAAGGGAAGCGGCTTACTGCTCACCGAACTGCTCAGAGCCGACCTCGGTGAGGGTTGTGCCTGTTGCCACCCCAAGTAACGACGAGAGGGCAACGGCGTGTTGAACGCGATCATCGACTTCTCGTTGAAGTACTGCTGGCTGGTCATCCTCGGGGCATTTGCCTCGGCGGTGGCCGGTGCCGTGTCGCTACGGTTCCTCGACATCGACGCCTTCCCGGACACGACCCCGGTGCAGGTGCAGATCAACACGGTCGCCCCGTCGCTCGGCCCGGAAGAGGTTGAGCAGCAGATCACCTACCCTGTCGAGCAAGCCCTCAGCGGGCTGCCCAAGATCGCACAGATGCGGTCGATCTCGAAGTTCGGCTTCTCCCAGGTCGTGGTGATCTTCGAGGACGGCACCGACATCTACTTCGCTCGGCAACTTATCACCGAGCGGTTGACGACCGTGCAACTCCCGCAAGGGCTGGACCGCCCGAAGATGGGGCCGGTTTCGACCGGCCTCGGTGAGGTGTTCCATTACGTCGTCACCGGCAAGGGCGACGACGTGACGCAACTTCGCACCATCCACGACTGGATCGTCCGACCCCAGATGCGGCGGGTGAAGGGCGTGGCCGAGGTCAACTCGTGGGGCGGGTTCGAGCGGCAGTATCAGGTGCGGATCGACCCGGCAAAGGTCGCCAAGTACGGGCTGACGTTCGACACCGTTTCCACCGCGATCCGCGAGAACAACCAGAACGTCGGCGGCGGGGTGATCGACCGGGGGAGCGGCACCCTTCTTGTCCACGGCGTGGGCCGCACGACGACGATGGAGCAGATTCGGAGCATTCAGATCGCGGTGAAGGACGGAGTGCCGGTACTCCTGGGCGATGTGGCCGACGTGCGGATCGGGCACGAGGTGCGGCGTGGTGCCGTGACCGCCGACGGCAAGGGTGAGGTGGTTCTCGGACTGGGGTTCATGACGATGGGCGAGAACTCCCACGAAGTGACGTGGGGGCTGAAGAACCGGTTGGATGAGGTGAAGGCGACGTTGCCGTCGGGCGTGAAGGTGCAGCCGGTGTACGACCGCACGGAACTGGTGGACTACGTCATCGACACGGTGCGGGCGAATCTCTTCGAGGGCGGGTTGTTCGTCGTGTGCGTGCTGTTCCTGTTCCTCGGGAACCTCCGTGCGGCGTTCATCGTCGCCCTGGCGATCCCGCTCTCGATGCTGTTCGCGTTCAGCGGGATGCTTCGTTTCGGAATCGCGGCGAGTCTGCTCAGTCTCGGAGCCATCGACTTCGGAATGGTCGTTGACTCGTCGGTGGTGATGGTGGAGAACTGCGTCCGGCACCTTGCCCACAACCCAGAGGGAAAGAGTCGCCGTGAGGTGATTCGAGACGCCGCCGTGGAGGTTCGCAAGCCGACCCTGTTCGGCGAACTCATCATCCTCATCGTCTACCTGCCGATTCTGACCCTCGAAGGGATCGAGGGGAAGCTGTTCCGCCCGATGGCTCTGACGGTCATCTTCGCCCTGGCCGGGTCGATGGTGCTGTCGATGACACTGATGCCAGCACTGGCGAGCTTGCTGCTGCCGAGGCGAATTTCGGAACGCGAGCCGCTCCTGCTGCGAATCATCAAGACGGTGTACGTCCCGATCCTGAAGCAGACGATGCAGTACAAGTCGGCGGTGCTGATATTCGGGGCCACCGTGCTGTTCGTGGCGTTCGGCATGGTCGCACCACGTCTCGGCTCGGAGTTCGTGCCACGACTGTCGGAGGGGGCGATCACGCTCGGAACCGTGCGGCTGGCGGGGACGAGTCTGGAGGAGTCGGTCCAAACCAACACTCAAGTTGAGAAAGCCTTGCTCGCGGCCTTCCCCGACGAGATCGCGCACGTCTGGAGTCGGGCCGGAACCGCCGAGGTCGCCACAGACCCGATGGGTGTGGAACTGACCGACATCTTCATCAGCCTGAAGCCCCGGAAGGGGTGGACGAAGGCGACGACGCAGGCCGAACTCACCACCCGCGTCGAGCATGAACTGCGGACGATTCAGGGACTGAAGTTCGCGTTCTCGCAACCCATCGAGATGCGGATCAACGAGATGCTCGCGGGTACGCGCTCCGATCTCGCTGTGAAACTGTTCGGCGACGACCTGACCGTGCTGAAGGCAAAGGCCGAGGAGATCAGGAAGGTCATGAAGGACATCCCCGGCGTGGCGGACCTCGCCGTCGAGCAGGTGATCGGCCAGCCGGTGCTTGAGGTGAAGGTGAAGCAGGATCAACTCGCCCGGTACGGCATTCCGGCTCGTTCCGTCATGGAACTGATCGAGAGCATCGGGTCGAAGCCGATGGGCGAGGTCGTGGACGGCCAGTTCCGGTTCCCCCTTGTGGTTCGACTGCCGGACGAGTGGCGGGGCAGCCCGGAGGCAGTCGGGTCGATTCAACTGCCGACTGCGACCGGCGAGCGGGTGCCGCTGTCGCGGGTGGCCGACATCCGAATCATCGAAGGGCCATCCACGATCACCCGCGAGTGGGGACAGCGTCGGATCGTCATCACCTGCAACGTCCGGGGCCGCGACCTGGGCACGTTTGTCGCCGAAGTGCAATTGAAGGTCAAAGCAGAAGTGGTCATGCCGCCGGGGCGATACCACGTCGCCTACGGCGGGCAGTTCGAGCAACTCGAACGCGCCCAGACGCGACTCATGATCGTCGTTCCCGTCGCACTGCTGCTGATCTTCCTTCTCCTGTACGCGACCTACGGCACGGTGATCGACACGCTTCGCGTGTTCTCGGGGGTGCCGTTCGCCTGGGTCGGCGGCATCTTCGCGTTGTGGTTGCGGGACATGCCGTTCTCGATCTCGGCAGGCATCGGGTTCATCGCACTGTCAGGCGTGGCCGTCCTCGATGACATGATTCTCGTCAGCTACGTCCGCGAACTCCAGAAGCGGGGCCGGACGCTGGAGCAGGCCGTCGAGGAAGCCGCGATCACCCGGTTGCGGCCCGTGCTGATGACGACGTTGGTGGCATGCTTGGGGTTCGTCCCGATGGCGTTCTCGACGGGCATGGGGGCTGAAGTTCAGCGGCCCCTGGCCACGGTGGTGATCGGCGGCGTGATCTCGGCAATGGTCATGTCGCTCTTGGTACTGCGGGTGCTGTTCGTCGTGTTTCGGTTCCGGACGCGACGGACGCCGCAAGCGGTGGGTCAGGGCCAGTTGCATGAAGTGGCCCAGGAGACGGTTCCCGCCCCGTGAGGGGTTCTTTCCCAGGAGGTTCGAGTGATGAAGAAGTTGTGGATGAGCGTTGCCCTGCTCGCGGGGTTGCTTGTGGTAGTCGGTTGCGGTCAGAAGCCCGCCGAGAATACCGGTGGCGACAAGAAGGAGAAGGAGGTCGCGAAGGCCGATCCCCAGGACACCCCGAAGGTGAAGCCGAAGGACGATTCCGAGGAGGACGGCGGGTGGTGGTGCAGGCCGCACGGCGTTCCCGAGGACGATTGCAGCATGTGCAGCACAAAGGCTGCCAAGGAATTCAGGGCCAAGGGTGACTGGTGCGACAAGCACGAACGGGCAAAGAGTCAGTGCTTCATCTGCGACCCCTCGCTGATGGAAAAGGCGAAGGCTCAGTACAAGGCGAAGACGGGTGAGGAGATGCCGCTCCCGAAGAAGAACATGCCTGAGAAGAAGTGATCGGGCTTGACTCCGGAGCGTGAGAAGGGCTTCTTCACGCCCCGCGATGTGCATCGCGACCAGCCAGGACGGCCCCGCCGTCGATGCGAAAACGCCCTCTCAACGTGTGAGGGTGAGGAACGATTTCCAATCGGAGACTGAAATGATGAAGCAAGTTCTCGCGGCGTTCGGGTTGGCGGTCGGAATGGTCGCTCTGGCGGCAACCGCTTGTGCGGCGGAACCGGAGCCGACGACGATCCTGATCCCCGACCTCCACTGTGCGGCCTGTGCGAAGAAGGTGACTACCAAACTCGCGACACTTCCCGGCGTGGCGAAGGCCGAGGCCGACGTGAAGGCCAAGACGATCACCCTCACCCCGAAAGCCGGGACTGTGTTTTCACCAAAGGCCGTGTGGGAGGCCGTCGAACAGGCGGATGAGGTGCCGACCAAACTGACCGGGCCGAGCGGCACCTTCACCAAGAAGCCGCTGTCGTGAGCGAGTCTTCTCGGATGAGGGTCGTCACGTCCATCATCCGAGAAGCCCATCGGTGCCGATGTCCGGTCCAAAGGCCACCCACCCTCTCGCTGCTATTCCGTCGCACTCCGACTCTACCAGGATCGCCCGACCGGGGGGTGCGGGTGCCGGACTTTATTTCGTTGCGATGATGACCGCCCCGGCCACGATCAGAAATCCGCCAACCCAGTGCTGCCAGCCGAGTTGTTCACCGAGGAAGATCGCCGCCAAGGCGATGGCAAACACCACGCTCAACTTGTCTACGGGCGCGACGGAAGAGGCATCGCCCAGATGCAATGCACGGAAGTAGCACAGCCACGACAGACCAGTCGCCAATCCCGACAGGATCAGGAACCCCGTCGCTCTGCCCGACACGGGTTTCCATTCCGTACTGCCGTTCGCAAGCACGATGCCCCACGAAAGAACCAAAACCACCGTGGTGCGTATCGCCATCGCCAGATTCGGCTCGATGTCTTTGGTGCCAGCCTTTGCCAGCACGGCGGTGATCCCGGCGAACAACGCCGATAACAGCGCCCAATACATCCAGTGCATGCGGACGACTCCGTAGGCAAGGTGAACGACCTCACGCAAGGGTTGGCTGGAAAGATAAGGTAAATCTTATCGCCGCCTCACCGTCGCTTCAGCCTCCCCCGTTACTATCCCCCTGTCCCGTGGTGACAAGCGGGTAAGTTCCGTGCCTGTCGGATCTCGGGCCATACTGATGGGGAAGCCGATGCGAATGATGTCGTGGATGGCGGCGGTGACTTCGGTGGTGCTGGTCGCCGCCGGGGGCTGGGCCGAAGACGAGAAGGTGGCTCTCGACAAGCTGCCCAAAGCCGTCGTGGACGCGATCAAGGCCAAGTTCCCGAAAGCGGAACTGAAGGAGGCCGAGAAGGAGAAGGAAGACGGCAAGGCCAAGTACGAGGTCACGATCAAGGACGGCGACATCAAGATCGACGTGGATGTAACCGAGGACGGGACGATCACTGGGTACGAGAAGGCAGTCGCTTTGAAGGACGTACCCAAGGTCGTGTCGGACGCCATCGCTGCAAAGCACCCCAAGGGAACGGCGAAGACCGCCGAGGTGGTGTACACCGTATAAGGACGGCAAGGACACGCTCGCCTACTACGAGGTGACGGTCGAGGTGGATGGGAAGAAGCACGAAGTCGAAGTGTCGCCGGACGGCAAACTGAAGCCCGAGGGGACGAAGGAAGAGAAGAAAGACAAGTGATAGTGGCCACGCCGCGAGCCACCTCGGCTCGATTCCGGGGTGGCTCCGCGTCCGACTTCGTCGCAGCGTCCGAGGGGTGACCGCATGAGCATTCGCATTCTGCTCGTGGAGGACGAAACCGAGATCGCGGACTTCCTCGTCCGTGGGCTTCGGGAAAAAGGCTTAACCGTCGAACACGCGGCAGTCGGCCATGACGGGTGGCATCGACTCACGACCGAAACGTGGGACGTGATCCTTCTCGATTGGTGGCTGCCCGGCACGGATGGGTTGTCGTTGTTGCACCGCTTCCGTCAGACCGGCGGCATCACGCCTGTTCTGTTCCTCACCGCCCGCGACTCCGTTTCGGATCGGGTTCGGGGTTTGGATGGCGGGGCGGATGACTACCTGTGCAAACCTTTCGCATTCGAGGAACTGCTGGCTCGCGTCCGATCCCTCGCCCGGCGACCCGACCGGCGGGTCGGAACGGTGGTGACGGTCGGCGAAGTACGGGTCGATCTCGTCACCCACCGGGCCGAGCGGGCAGGCGCTCGGCTCGACCTGACGGCCAAGGAACACGCCCTGCTGGTGTTTTTTCTGCGACACCCCGACGAAGTGTTGTCTCGCACCCGCATCTACGAACAAGTGTGGGACGAGCGGTACGACGGATTGTCGAACACGCTCGAAGTCCACGTTATGGAACTCCGCAAGAAGCTCGAAGCCCACGGCCCTCGTCTGATTCAAACGTTACGAGGCCGGGGCTACGTCTTCGGCCAGTATGAAGGGAAATGAGCATGGATGTGACTGACGGGCCAATCGCTCGGCTGGCCGCGTTTCTCCACCACCGCCTCCTCTGGCTCCTCGTCGCTGCTTACGCACTGGCCGGGGTGGCTCCCGAAGCAGGGTTGTGGTTGCGGTCGGCCAATCTCGGAACGGCCTCGCTCTTCGGGCAAGGGACGGTCCTCTCGCTGCCGTCCCTCATGTTGGCACTGTTGCTGTTCAACGCGGGGTTGGGCGTCGAACCGGATCGGCTCCGCAACCTCTTCCGCACGTCCGGGGTGTTGGTCGCCGGGCTAGCCGCCAACATGCTGGTCCCCTTGGTGTTCATCGCTGGGCTGTCGATCACCCTCTCCCTCTGGCACAACCCGACCGAGGTGCAGTACATCCTCGTCGGCCTCGCCCTGATCGCGTCCATGCCGGTGGCAGGTTCCTCGACCGCGTGGTCGCAGAACGCCAACGGCGACCTCGCTCTGAGTCTCGGGCTGGTGGTCGGTTCGACTGTCTTCAGTCCGCTGACGACGCCCGCCATGTTGCACGCGGTCGGCTGGGTGGCCGAGGGGACGTTCGCGGACTGCCTGCATCGGCTGGCGGCGAGCGGGACCAGTTCGTTCCTGTTCGCGTTCGTTATGGCACCGTCGTTGTTGGGCATTTTCACGCGGTGCCTGCTCGGCGGCGGGCCACTGAAGCGGGCCAAGCCGGGGCTGAAGGTGGTCAACTCGGCGACACTGCTTTTGCTCTGCTATGCCAATGCGGCTGTCGCCTTGCCCAGGACGTTCGCCAACCCCGATTGGGACTTCCTCGCGGTCATGTTGGTAATCGTGACGAGTTTGTGCCTCGTCGGGTTCGCCGCTGGCTTTGCGCTGTCTGCTTGGTTCGGTGCCGACGCGGGCAGGCGGGCCTCGCTGATGTTCGGGCTGGGCATGACGAACAACGGGACCGGGCTGGTAATTGCAACGACGGCCCTGGGACACATGCCGGACGTGATGCTTCCCGTCATCTTCTACAACCTTGTCCAGCACGTCGTCGCGGCCTTCGCCGACACCGTCATGCGGCCCGCCGACACCGCCGGATGGCAGACCTATGCTGCTGTTCAGCCGTGAGGCCGTGGCGTGCCTTTTTCCAGTGGTGGGTGTTCGGGTTGCAGTTGAATGCTCGCGGGGATTGTCGCACGGCGGGGTGGAGGGATTGATGACAAGGCGTAGACGGTTGATGGTATTGGCTGTTGTCGGCTCGGTTGCCACCGTCCTCTCATTGGCGTGGGCCGCGAGTTACCACATGCGGAACTTCCGCACGGTGGAGCAAGGAGTCCTGTATCGGAGCGGGCAGCTAACCCCGACCGGACTGAAGTACGCACTTCGCCGCCACGGGATCAAAACAGTGGTCACGCTCCGCACCGTCCGCGATCCCGGCAAGCCGTACCTCGATGAGTGGGAGGAACAGGTTTGTGCCGCCCACGGCGTCCGGCACGTCCGCATCGTCCCCCGCCCTTGGACCGTTGACGAGAAGGGCGAACTCCCTGCCAAACAAGTGGTGGGTGAGTTTCTCGCGGTGATGGACGACCCGACAAACCACCCCGTCCTCGTCCACTGTTTTGCGGGCGTCCATCGAACCGGAACATTGTGCGGCATCTACCGGATGGAGTACCAGGGGTAGGCCGCCGACCGTGCGATAACGGAGATGGAGTCGTTAGGGTTTATGCCAGGGCAGAATCGTGAGGCGATTGAGGATTACCTTCGCGACTATCGACCCCGGCGGTAACACGATCATGAAGGCGGCGGGTCGCAGATGATGACGTTGACGAATCGACTGACTCTGTTCTTCCTCGCAACCCTGACGGTCGTGCTGGGGGCGTTCTCGGTCACGATCTACACGCTCGCCCGGACGCATTTGAACAGGCAGTTGAACGACCGTGCCACTGCCACTCTTGACACGTTGGTCGCTGCCGCCGAGGTCGAAAGCGACGGACTGGAATGGGAGCCAAAGGACCGCTGGATGCTGCTCCGGGGCGACGGCCAGCCGCCGGTCTGGGCGGTGTACGAGGAGAACGGCTTTCGGCTCGACGGGTCCCCCGATCCGGTCCACCCGCTCGACCCCTACGCATCCCCCGGCCTGGACATGGAGCAGGGCCGTACCAACCAGCCCTTTCAACATGACACTTTCGCCTCGTTGAGGAGGCGAGCGGTTGAGTAGTGCTTATGCTTCTTGTCGTAGACTGGCTTTTGGTCAGGCTTCTTTTTCGGACTGCGTTTGTGTTTGGTCAAACCCGCACAAGACACATTGGCGGCAATGGTCGTCACCAGCCGTGCGAAGGCCACACCATCCAGCGTTCGCCAACCGGTCCATTGATCGGCTGGCAAATACTTCATCAGCGTTCGGTAATCACCGGCTACTTCGTTGGCCAAGTAGTAGCCCGAGATCTCCGTCTCGACCTCCGGACCATGTGCCTCACGCAACGAGCCACGCACCAACGCCAACACATTTCCTGCCATCAACGCCATCGCAAACATCAACAGCGACGCACGCGGTTTGCCCAGCCCTTTCACCTCACAATGGAGCGACTGAGTCAGGAATTGGAAATGCGTTTCTATCGTCCAGCGTAGCCGGTATGTTTTGGCAATCGTCAAGGCCGAGACCGTGTCTGGCAGATTCGTCAACAACGCCAAGGTCCGCTCGCCGTCGCGGGTTTTCTCGAACAACTTCAGTTCGATCCGACGCAGCGTGAGTTGCTCATCTGTCTCGGGATCGGTGACCACCATCTGCTGCTCGTACACCACGCCCGTCTCCGTTTCACCGATGCGTCGTCGTCGTCCCTGCCGCTGGCATGGGAGGTTGGTCCGGTGCTGGCGAACCAAGAAAAACCCTTGCTGACGCTTGACGCCGAACACAAACTTTGTCGTGCAAAAATTGCGGTCGGCCACCCACAAATCGTTGGCGTGGACACGGGGCAGCAGTTGGATCAGCAAGGCCCGTTCTTGAGTGTAGGCGTCCTCGCACAACACCAGGTCGCTGACCAATCCCAACGCCGGTTCATACACCACCACCGATTTGCCTGGCAAGCAGGCATTGAGCCATTTCCGCAAAGCCGAGAGTCGATGGTCTGTACCCGTCAGCACGTTGCCATCCAGAACTCGCATCCGATAGCCTGAGATTGGTTCGGCTGCGGTCGGTGGCATGCCCTTGAGCAACGGCTCCAATTTGACGGCACTGTGACGAACCAAGGCTTCGCTGACAGAGGGATTGAATCGCCCGATCTTGCCGTAGAGAGCCTGAAAGCTGGTGTTGATCGACGGATTTGGCGAAGCCTGATCGGCCACGAAGGCCGCGAATACTGACGCTCGAGATCCTGCGGATACTTGGATGAGCAACTTGACCAAGGCAGAGATCGTGAGTTGGCGGGTGTATTGTTCTGGGGCGTGATCTTGGAACAGTGTTTGGAGAACCTGATGGTCCAGCATCCATTCCATGGTGCCATGGACCATCACACCCAAAGGAATAGCCGTCGCATGCGGAAGGATGGTGAGCGGTATCTCACGGTATTCAGGCTTGGCCAACAGATCGACCAATTGGACCGGTGATTTGGACTGCTTGCGAGTTGGAGGGCGTCGCATCCGTGCGTGCCTCTGAGAGAACAAGGGGGGCAACCAATTGCCAAATGCCAGGTTACGTCAAGAAAGCTCACATTGAAAGTGCTGGCCGTACCAACGCTACCTGGGACGGCGACCACTGGCGTGTGGTCCGCAGGACGCTGCGGCACCCGTCCCCAGAGGCGGTTCGGAGTGCCGATACCCGCAAGCGATATCGCACACTGGTATTCGTTACCGCGTGGCCGGTCGCCCCGGTCCACGACACGCTGAGAACGCTCGCGTGGAGTTTCGTCGGTGTGTCTGCCGTCATGTGGGTTGTCGCGGGGATTGGTGGTCGATGGGTGTGCCGTCGCGCCCTTGCCCCAGTTCGTCGGATGACCGAGTCAGCGAAGTGCATCATGGCAGACGACCTCGGGTGGCGGTTGCATGTCCCTTTTGCACGGGACGAGTTACATGATCTCGCCGGTGCATTCAACGGCCTACTCACTCGGTTGCAAGACTCGTTCGAGCGGCAAAGGCCGTTCACCGGGGAGGCATCCCATCAACTTCGCACACCCCTGACCGCCATGCTGGGCCAGATGGAGGTGGCGTTACGCCGGGATCGCGAGCCCGACGAGTGCCGGCGGGTGCTGACCACCTCCGTCGTCCAGGCAGCGCGGTTACGTCGGATTATCGAGATGCTCTTATTCCTGGCACGGGCGGATGCCGACGCCCGAATGCCGGGCTTGGAAGAAGTTGAACTCACTCGCTGGTTATCCGACCTTCTGGCCGAGTCCTGGTCCGGCCACCCACGGTTCACGGACCTGAAGGTCGGGGCACCAGTTGATGGGTCAATTCTGATTTTGGCCCAACCGACACTTCTGGCACACGCTTTCAATAACTTGCTGGACAACGCGGTAAAGTACAGCGATTCCGGTTCGCCGATTTGCATCGAGATCGTTCGGGAGCCGGACGCTGTGGTGATCGTGGTCGAGGACCGGGGGCGAGGGATCGCTACCGAGGATATTGACCGGGTGTTCGACCCGTTCTTTCGTGCAAACGAGGTTAAACGGGCGGGCATCGGCGGTGTAGGCTTGGGCCTTGCAGTCACGGCCAGGATCGTCACCGCGTTCGGGGGCGGGATCGGCGTCAAAGGTCGCCCCGGTGGCGGCAGCCGATTCGCGGCCCGATTCCCCTGCCATCCCGTTCGCGGAAATCCCTGATGCTTTCGGTTTCCGTTACTTCACGCAGTTCCCGAACACGCTGTCGAACCGCGTCGTAAAGTTCGCCTGGGCGGGCCGAGGAGTCTCGACCCCATTTACCCTTCCGTTTGCCGATAACTACCAGAAGGGAATCTGGATCGACAACGAAGGGGCGACATGGAACCAGGATACACACTGGAGGATGCGTCTGAAAGCGAGGATGGGTGGCGGGTCTATCGGGTGTCACCAAGACAATTCGTTGGTCAGCCGGGGAGTGTCGCTGGTGCCGAACGCGATCACCGTCTCGACGCCCCACCGCAGCCGCCCAGAGCCAATGTAGAATGAAGGTGGAGCAGACACGAGGAGTGCGACGATGGAACGAGCGACGTTTGGCGCAGGCTGCTTTTGGGGTGTCGAGGCCGCCTTTCGGAAGGTGAAGGGAGTTGGTGCCACCGGCGTCAGCTACATGGGTGGCTCGGTCGCCAACCCAACCTATGAGGACGTGTGTACCGGCCGGACCGGCCACACCGAAGTTGTCCAGGTCGAGTTTGATCCCCTCCAGGTGAAGTACGAACAGCTTCTCGATCTGTTCTGGCAAATCCACAATCCCACGAAGCAAACAGCGTGGCCTGCCAAGGGCGAGCAATACTGCTCGGTAATCTTCTTCCACACGCCGGAACAGGCAGCGGCAGCGGAGGCGTCGAAGGAAAAGGTTCAGACACAGTTCAAGGAACCGATTGCAACCGAGATCGTCCCGGCCGCGACCATGTGGTGGGCCGAGGCGCACCACCAGCAGTACGAGGAAAAGAACGGCAGCGCAAGCTGCCGCCTCTGACCGTGAAGATCGGCCTACGGGATGCTATTCAAGCACAACCGCAGTTATGGCAAGAAGAATAGAATGCTGGACGTGACCCTCGTGAGGCGTTCAAAAATCGCAGGGTGGGAGCCGTGACCGCCAATATCTTTGCAGAACTTCCAGTCCGGATACCGGACGAGCTTGTCACCACGCTGCTCGAAGCCGCCGATGTGCGGATCGAATGGATCGTGTCGCACGGCCACACATCAGCCGATGGTTTCTGGTACGACCAGGATCAGCACGAATGGGTTGTGGTGCTGAAGGGCGCATCGAGGCTCTGCTTCGAGGACTCGCAAGGAGATGCACAACCCAGCGATCATCGACTGGATTCGGCAAGCAGAACCGAATGCGGAACTCATCCTGTCGGTCTGCACGGATGCGTTGCTGCTGGCGAAAGCGGGGTTGCTCGACGGTTTGGAGGCGACCACGCACTACGGTGCCATCGACCTGCAGCGGGAAACGGCACTACAGACCACGGTTCACGCCCACCGTCGTTTTGTGGACAACAGGCGGGTCGTCTGTTCGGCGGGGATCGCGGCGGGCGATTCTTTGCCGACAGTCTGCCTTCACATCCGCAGCGGCATCACACTCAAGATTGCCTACCCATTGTGAAACGTTGCGTAACCACCCACGCAAAGTTCGACTTGAACCCCCGTTGCGATGCGGATATCAGCCCGGCTCATTCCGTGCATTCGTGAATTGTGAAGTCAATCGCCTGGGGGGGGCGAGCCTTCCGGTACGCGTAATCATCCGACCACCGCCTGGGGGGGCTATGTGTCGATCGACGCTCGTGTCACTTGTTCTGGTTTACTCGGCCATCACGACAGGTTGTGCCACCCAGAAGGTATCGCACACCACTCGGACCGGAGTCGAGCAACTGCTCGTCTCCTCGGCCATCGATCGATCGCTCGATCAGGTAGACCTGACGCCATTGCGAGCACGAGCCGTGTTCCTGGAGACGAAGTACCTCGATTGCGTCGATAAGAACTACATCATCATTGCCATGCACCAGCGGATGCTGGCCAGCGGTGCCGTACTCAGCGATAAGCCCGAGACCGCAGACGTGATCGTCGAGGTGGGTTCAGGTGGTGTGGGGACAGACGGCCAGGAATTGTTCGTCGGCGTGCCCGAGATCCCGCTCCCGCCGCCGTCGCCGGTCGCAATCCCACGGATGAACATATTTACGCGCACGCGGCTCAACGGAACCGCCAAAGTCGTTGTGGTGGCCTACGACGCGAAGACCAGAATGCCGGTCATCAACGCGGGCTGGTCGCTGGCCCGGTCGGACCAGAACACCTGGAACTTCCTCGGGGCTGGGCCGATACAAACGGGTCTCGTTCCGGACCAGATCGCGGCAACTGGCGAAACAGACCTGAGTGTGGTGGGCGTGACCCGTGCCGCTCGCCGGACGTTCTCCCCTGCGGAACCGGCGAAGGAGACACCGGCAGCCGTGATGCCCGCAGGCGGAACCGGCGCTGCGAGACCGTAGCCAGCGCTCGACTGACAACGCGGTGTCACTGACGGGTGAACACCGCCATCTGGCTGGGGCCGCCGAGTGTGGGGTCTTCGTCGCCGAGTGGTGAGAGACGCACTGCGTACGGGAACTGGTGACGGACGAGGAGTTCCGCTGTCACGTCGCGTCGGGCTACCAGGGCAAGCCGGGAGAACTCTGGTACGTGCGACTGTGCCCACCGCTACTCAAGGAGGTCGAGTACCACGTCGGCTTCACGACGCCGTACGTGCTGCTCGGATTCGGCAAGGCCGACTGGACGGCGTATCTGAACAAGTCGCTGCTGGGGGCAGGCGACACGAAGCAGGCGTTGCACCAGTTCTTGAAGTTCGGAAAGGCGGCGTACTCCCGGAAGCCGGACGAGTCGTGGAGTGAGTTCATCTTCCAGGCGTATCACCACCACCAACACGATGCGATCTTTCTGACCGGCCTGCCCGATGTGAAGGGAAGCCTGCCGCATGCGTAGAGTCGCCGACGTCGCGAACAACGGGGACGTCGCCGATTCACCGCTCGAACCACTCATCATCCTTGATGGCCTTCATACTTCTACTGTTTCCCTAGATTCGTAGTTCGTTCTTCAATGCTGGCAACAGTTTACGCGAGCGATGGAAATAGAGTCGTGCTTTCTCGTTCCGTTCCAGCCACCGCGT
>Ga0335397_10004859_pt1 | contig 17652 bp, 12 predicted proteins | sample MAT04_FD_205740 | JGI IMG/M metagenome (GOLD analysis project Ga0335397, IMG submission 205740) | Freshwater microbial communities from Lake Fryxell liftoff mats and glacier meltwater in Antarctica - MAT-04 (spades assembly) (version 2) ... | reverse complement strand
TGAATGAGTCGAAAAGGTGGTAGAACAGAACAACCAGAGGCGCCAACAGCCCAATGAGGGCATAGAAAAGCAGGTCGAGTACAGGCATTGGCGAGGAAGACATCGTCGAAACGGCTGGCTGCCGTTTGTTTAGCTGCCGTTTCTTGGGCTGCTGTTCCTTACCGACAAAATAGTCATGGATGCGGCGCAGGTTGACCATGAAGGCGGAGGCAAGTAGATAGGAAGCGACGCGGAAGAGGCCGCGCACGGGCGCCTTGTCATGCGGTAACGGATTGACAAGACAACGGACAGTGGCTTCGATGGCGGCGCGCACGTTGAAGCGCGTAGTAGACTGCTTGATCCGTTGCCGTTTCTGGGCAACAAGCAGGTCGCGCTGCGTAAAGTAGGGTACGGGCTTCTGGTTGCCACGCGTGCGGGTGGCCGGACAGAGTTGGCGCAAGGGGCAAGCGGCACAGACATTGGCATCGAAGTGTACGATGAAGTGGTCGTCTTGCTTGCCAGCCTTGACCGGTGCGGTTTGTTCTCGCGGACAGATAAGCGTGGTGAGGATGTCTTTATCCGTGTAGTTGAAACTGAAATGAGCCAGATTGATGCCGTCTGCCAGCGGCTTACCGCCGCAGATGGCGGTCTGTTCGTGTTCGATCTTGTGGTCGGTAAGTACGCTGTCTGGCCCGGGACCGTTGTAGCCCCCATCGGTCGTGATGCGCTCGACGTCGGTGCGCTCGACCAGATCGGGCACGGCCTCGACCAATAACTGCCCATCATCCATCGCATTGGGCGCCGTTTGCACCTTGACAATCAACTGGAGCTCGTTGTCTTCATCACAGGTCTCGGTGACGTTGCCCACATAGCCCCGGTAGCTTTCGCCTTGTTTGCGCCGAAAGGTCGCTTCCGTGTCATCCGGCGACTGTAGACTGCGCGCACTCAGCTCCGCTGGAGTCTTTGGGCGCTGCTCTTCCTCAGTCCAGATGAAGTGCTCATCGAAAACACGCACCAGCACTTGGTACGCCGCCGCTTGACCATACTTTTCAGCCAATTCCCCCACCAAGCGCTGCATGATTCCGTCGAGTACTTCGATTTGGTGGGGACGCTCTCCTGCCTGTAACCGGTATAAGTACTGAAATGGTCGTAGAGTTCCTCATCACGCCACCCATAGCCGGATTTCAGGATCTCTAGACCCACCAGCACATTTACGGGCGTGTTCGGCCGCGAATCCTTCGTCGCATACAGTACGGCGAACGGTTGCTCATCCAGGCGCACAAACACCTCCCAGTAGAAGGTGCCTGCCCACGACTTTTCCAGTCGCACTCGCCCCTTTGCCGTCAGGTCATCCAGACTGCTGTACAACGGTGTTTGCAGGTGCTCAGCGTTCGCTTGAAACATGGCTTGCTCTCAGTCCGCTTGTTGCTTCTCTACACACCATTGTACCCACTTTTGAAAATTTCGCGAGTTTTACCTTTTTTCAGTGGAGTCGTTTATAGTTGGCCCTAACGCTCTGGCTACTTGGCCAGGGCATTTCTGTTTGCTAAACTGCAAGGGCCGCTGCCGGCCATGCTACACCCCGCATCGGCGGCGAACATCGCTCGGCGCCTTCGGTTGCACTTGCGAAACGTTATGGCTGGCAATGGGCATGATGAAAAACGCCGTGAATCGATTGATCTTCACGTAGATACGTGATAAAGTACAGTCAGGAGGTGACACGTGAACACTCAGAACATCACCTTGGCGATTCCCAAGGATGTCTTGCACAAAGCACGGCGATTGGCAGTCGAGCGGCATAGCTCACTGTCGGCGCTCGTGACCCAGATCATTACCAGCCTCGTGGACGAGGATGATCGCTACCGGACAGCCTGCGAACGGCAATTGGCGATCCTCGACCAGGGTTTGAGTCTGAATACACAGGGCGCGGCGACGTGGACGCGCGAGGAACTGCATGAGCGCTGAGCAGCCGTTGGCGTTCGTGGACACCAACATTCTGATCTATGCATACGATCGTTCCGCGGGTGATCGGCACGAACGCGCCAAGGTCTTGGTTGCCGAACTCTGGAAGTCGCGACGCGGATGTCTCAGTGTGCAGGTGCTCCAAGAGTTCTATGTGGTCGGCACGCGCAAACTGATTCAGATTGCACCCTCAGATCTGCGTCTGATCTTGAACGATCTTGCACTATGGCGCGTCCATGCGCCGGGTGCAGCCGATGTGTTGGCTGCGGCGGACCTTCACCAACGGTACCAAGTGTCGTTTTGGGATGCGATGGTCTTGCAAAGCGCGGCGCGGCTTGACTGTATGGTCGTCTGGTCAGAGGATCTGAACCCGGGCCAGTCTTATCAGGGCGTGCGCGTGATCAACCCATTTGCGGCCGCTACCGATCCCTAGCGCAACAGCCAGAGGGCATAATTGGCTATTGACGTGGCGCGCTTTTGCCTTTATAATGAAAGAAAACGAAACTAATCAAAAGCAGACACAATTTTTTGGAACCCACGATTGACCTCTATCTAGAAGAACGCCGGCAAGCCATCCTGGGCTTGCTGACCGCGATTGGGCGCGTTTCTGTAGCCGATCTGCGGGCGCGCTTCGGGGTCTCTGAGGTCACGATTCGCGCCGACTTGCAGGCTTTGGCCGATCGCAAGCTGCTCGTACGCACGCACGGCGGCGCGTTGCCGGCCGGCAACGGCATGAACGAGCTGGCGCTTGTGCTGCGTCGCCAGCGTCAGGTCAAGGAAAAGAGCCGCATCGGCGCGGCCGCCGCCCACCTGGTATCCAATGGCGATGCCCTCTTTCTGGACAGTAGCAGCACCTCGCTGGCGATCGCCTTTCATCTCAAGGAACGCCACAATCTAACGGTGGTGACCAACAGCCTGGAAGTCACCCACGAACTGAGTGATGCACCGGATGTCGAGTTGGTCATGGTCGGTGGTGTCTTGCAGCGCGCCACCGCCTCGCTGGTTGGCGCCTTTGGGCTGGAGGCGCTGCAGAGTTTCAACCTGGGCAAGGGCTTCTTTGGCGCCCACGGCATCAGCCTGGAGGCCGGGCTGACGGACGTCAGCCCGGATGAAGCGGCGGTCAAGCGACCCCTGGTGGCCCGTTGTCGCCAAGTGATCGCCGTGCTGGATGCCACCAAATGGGGCCGTGTCGGCGTGGCCTCGTTTGCGCGACTGGCTGAACTGCAGACCGTCATCACCGACGCCGGCGCACCGATTCATCTGGTCGCACAGGTGCGAGCCGCCGGCATCGAAGTGATTCTGGTGTAAACGCAGTGTCAAGAAAGACGCAGCCGCACACCCAAATTGGCGTCGATTCGTTTACTCAGCCTTAATCCGACGCCTGTATAATCGACACCTTGGCAGCCTATCACGGTTGCCATCAGTACTATGAGCAGGAGCGAACGTCCGAGCATTGGGCGTTAGGAGAACAAAGGAATAGATGAAACAATATAAGAACTATTTAATGGACATGGACGGTGTGCTGGTGCGCGGGCGAACCGTGATTCCAGGTGCGCAACAGTATATCAACACGCTTAATCAGCGCGGGATCCACTATCTCGTGCTGACCAACAATCCCCTCTACACCCCGCGCGATTTGGCGCACCGGCTGCAGACGGTCGGCCTGGATGTGCCGGAGGAAAGCATCTTTACCTCCTCGATTGCCACGGCGCGCTTTCTCAAGCGCCAACGGCCCGACGGCAAAGCCTTTGTGATCGGGGAGAGCGGGTTGACCGATGCCATCCACAATGCGGGCTACATCATCACCGACCACGCGCCGGATTATGTGGTGTTGGGCGAAACGCATGGGTATAACTACAGCCAGATCACGAAAGCGATGCGCTTGATCGCCGGCGGCGCGCGCTTTGTGGCCACCAACCCTGATGCCTCCGGCCCCACCGAAGGCGGGTTGGAGCCGGCCTGCGGCGCCATGGCGGCGCTGATCGAAAAGGCGACCGGCGTGCAACCTTTCTTCGTGGGCAAACCAAACCCGCTGATGATGCGCACGGCGCTGAACTACTTGCATGCGCACTCGGAAGAGACCGTGATGATCGGCGACCGCATGGACACCGACATCGTGGGCGCCGTCAGCAGCGGGCTGGACACGATATTGGTGCTCACGGGTGTGACGCAACGCGCCGACATCGCCAAATTCCCTTACCAGCCGACCTACGTGCTGGAGTCGATCGCAGATGTAGAATTACCGGAATAGGGGTCAACACATGGCAACAGCAGTCGTTATGCCCAAAGCGGGCAACTCGGTAGAAAGCTGTATCATCGTCGAATGGAAGAAACAGGTCGGCGACGTCGTGGCCGTCGACGATGTGTTGTGCGAGGTAGAGACGGACAAGGCCACGATGGATGTGCCGGCGCCGGCCGCCGGCAGCCTGCTTGCGATCTTCTTCAAGGCCGGCGACGACGTACCGGTAATGACGAATATCGCCGCCGTGGGCCAGCCGGGCGAAGAGGTGAGCAGCCTGGCGCCGGCTGGCGCCACCCAGGGCGCGGCAGCGGCACCACCGGCACCCCAAGCCGTGCCGGTTGTCGCTGTGCCGGTGCCCGACCCGGTGGCAGCGCCGGCGTCCGCCGCCCTGCCAACTGGGTCGTCGCCGGTGTCGCCGCGCGCACGCACGCTGGCCGAGCGCAAAGGCGTCGACGCCACTACGTTGGCGGGCACGGGGCCGAGCGGCCGTGTGATCGAGCGCGACGTGCAGGCGGCCGCCGCCGGACAGCCCAAACTCACCCCGGTGGCCAAGGCCATGGTGGCCGAGGGTGGTTTTGCCCTGCCGCCGCAGGGGTCGGGTCCCGGCGGTCGCATCATGTCCAAAGACCTGGTCAAAGAAGCTGCCGCAGCGCTGCCCAGCACGCCATCCACGCCGGCGCCGATCGCGGCGGCCGCCGATGAAGTGGAAATCATCCCACTCAAGGGCATACGCAAGGTGATTGCCGAGCGCATGCTCAACTCGCTGCAGACCACGGCCCAGTTGACGCTCAACGCGTCGGCCGACGCGCGCGGCTTGCAGGCGTTGCGCAAACGGCTAAAGGAAAGCCCGGAAGCCTTGGGGCTGCGCGGGATCACAATTACCGACCTGGTGCTCTTGGCGGCGGCACGCACGCTTCCCAGCTTCCCGAGCATCAACGCCCTGTTCACGGGTGACGCCATCCAGCAGCACAAACGCGTCCACATGGGCATTGCCGTCGACACGCCGCGCGGGCTGATGGTGCCGGTCGTGCGTGGAGCCGATGGGCTGACCTTGCGCCAATTGTCGGCGGAGGCCAAACGGCTGGCGACGGCGTGCATCGAAGGCAAAGTCCTGCCGGACGAACTGAACGGTGGCACCTTCACGGTCACCAATCTGGGTCACCTGGGCATTGAGTCGTTTACGCCAGTGCTCAATCCGCCGCAGGTCGCCATTCTGGGCGTATGCAACATCCAGCCCAAACCGATCGAGCAGGATGGCCAGGTGATCTTTGCACCGCACATTGGCCTTTCGCTGACCATCAACCACCAGGTGGTAGATGGTGCGCCGGCCGCGCGCTTTGTGCAGGCGCTATGCCAGGCCATCGCCCAAATCGACCTGTTGTTAGCCGGGTGAGTGACAAGACAGATGGCCGGTGAACAAGCCGGCATTCACCGCGTCTGCGAATTGCGCATTCTATAAAGGAACGGAAACTAATGACCAAGGCTATTCTGATTGACCCCGTTGAAATGCGGAAACCCTCGCACCTGATTGCACCTGAGATTCCGCTGAACAGCTACGTCCCTGACCCGGTCGCCGAGACCGCCCAGTATGGCAAAGCCGGGCTGGCCCGCATCTACCGCGACATGGTTGTCATTCGCGAGTTTGAGACGATGCTCGATCGCATCAAGAAGGAAGGCGTTTACCAGGGCATCGAATATCAGCATAAAGGCCCGGCCCATCTCTCGATCGGCCAGGAAGCGTCGGCGGTCGGCCAGGCCTACCACCTGACGCCGGACGACTTCATTTTCGGCTCACACCGCAGCCACGGCGAGATTCTGGCCAAGAGCCTCTCTGCCATCGAAAAGTTGAACGATGCCGACCTGCTGCGCATCATGGAAACCTATCTGGGCGGCGACCCGCTGCGCGTGGTCGAAAAACTGTCCACCGGTAGCGTCAAAGAGCTGGCGATCAACTACGTGCTCTATGGCACTTTGGCCGAAATCTTCGGGCGCTACCACGGCTTCAACCGCGGCATGGGCGGCTCGATGCATGCCTTCTTCCCGCCCTTTGGCGTCATGCCCAACAATGCGATCGTAGGCGGATCGGCCGACATCGCCACGGGGTCGGCGCTCTTCAAACGGGTCAACCGCCGTCCCGGCATCGTGATTGCCAACATCGGCGACGCCTCCATGGGCTGCGGGCCGGTATGGGAAGCCATCATGTTTGCCGCCATGGATCAATACCGCCTGTTGTGGCCGGAAGATGTGGGCGGCGCGCCGCCGATGTTGTTCAACTTTATGAACAACTTCTACGGCATGGGCGGCCAGCCCGTCGGCGAGACGATGGGGTTTGGCATCCTGGCCCGCGTGGGGCTGGGCATCAACCCGGAAGCCATGCATGCCGAGCGCGTGGACGGCTACAATCCGTTGGCCGTGGCCGACGCCATCGAACGCAAGCGCAAGATTCTGGCCGCCGGCCGCGGGCCGGTCTTCCTGGACACCGTCACCTATCGCTTCGCGGGTCACTCGCCGTCCGACGCCTCGGCGTACCGCACCAAGGAAGAGGTCGACCTCTGGCGCAACCAGGATTCGCTGATCGGCTATCGCGATTACCTGTTGGCCAACAACCTGGCGACCGAGTCCGAACTGGATGGCTTTATCGCCGACACCGGCGAACGCCTCGTCAAAGTACTCAAGGCAACCATCAGCGACGAGCTCTCGCCGCGATTGGCGCCCGATTCTGAGTTTATCAGCGACATCATGTTCTCCGGCCAGACCGCCGAGCGCATGGCCGAAGGCGCCCCCGAAGTGTTGCTGCCCAAGGAAAAGACGCGCCTGACGCAGACGCTGGCCAAAAACCGCTTTGGCCTGGACGACCAGGGCAAGGCGTTGCCCAAGCTCAAGTGCGTCACCTATGCCGAGGCGCTCTTCGAGGCGATGGTGCATCGCTTCTACGCCGACCCCACGATGGTGGCGTTTGGCGAAGAAAACCGCGATTGGGGGGGAGCATTCGGCGTCTACCGCGGCTTGACCGAAGCGCTGCCCTACCACCGTCTCTTCAACTCACCGATTTCCGAAGGCGCCATTGTCGGCGCGGCGACCGGCTATGCGTTGAGCGGCGGCCGCGTGGTGGCCGAACTGATGTACTGCGACTTTATGGGGCGTGCCGGCGATGAAATCTTCAACCAGATGGCCAAGTGGCAAAGCATGTCGGGGGGTATCCTGCACATGCCATTGGTGCTGCGCGTGTCGGTGGGGGCAAAGTATGGCGCCCAGCACTCGCAGGACTGGTCGGCGATGGTCGCGCATGTCCCTGGGCTGAAGGCGTTCTTCCCGGCCACCGCCTACGACGCCAAGGGCATGTTGAACCTGGCGCTGCATGGCACGGACCCGGTCGTCTTCTTTGAAAGCCAGCGGCTCTATGCCGAACCGGAAACGGTGGTGCCCGGCGGCGTGCCTACGGAGTATTATGAAGTGCCGCTTGGCGAGCCGGCCGTGCGCCGCGTGGGTAGCGACTTGACGATCATCACGATTGGCTCCACCCTCTATCGTGGCTTGGAAGCCGCGACGGTGCTGCAGGAGAAGTATGGGCTGTCGACGGAAGTGATCGACGCCCGCTTCATCAACCCGCTCAACTATGGGCCGCTGGTGGAGTCGATCAAGAAGACGGGCAAGGTACTGCTGGCCTCAGACGCCTGCGAGCGCGGCTCGTTCATGCACACGATGGCGTCGAACCTGAGCCAACTGGCGTTCGACTATCTCGACGGCCCGGTGGTCGTGGTCGGCGCACGCAACTGGATCACGCCGCCCGCCGAGTTGGAGGACATGTTCTTCCCGACCCAGGAATGGATCGTCGACGCCATCCACGAGCGCATCCTGCCGCTGCCAGGGCACAAGCCGGCCACGCGGCAAGCGACGAACGAAATCCTGCGCCGCAACCAGCTAGGCGTCTAGAATCGCGGATTAAAGGGATTTTTGAGATTACGCGGATTCCAGAAGGGATGATTGAGTAGGGTGAATGGGGGGGAGGCTGGTCACTGGCGTTGCGTGACGCCAGTGACCAGCGTACGTTACTCGTCGCGCAGGGCGTAGCCGGTGTAAGCCAGGAAGACATCCCCCAGGCTAGGCCGGTTGACACTCACGTGGTGCACGCGAAAGCCCACAGCAGCGGCAAGACCGATCACATCAGCCAGGCGCCGTTCGCCGTCATCCACACCGATTTGTAGCCGCGCGTTGTCGTCGATTGCGTGGTGCGTCGCGCGCGAAATGTAGGAGGTGTCGCTCAACCTTTGCTGGAGTTCGGCAACGGGACCTTGTCCTGCGAGCGTGATCACGTCGGCCCCCATCTGCCGCACCAGGTCGGCCGGCTTGCCCTCCACGGCGAGCAGGCCATGGTCGATGATCCCCACCCGGTCCGCCAGCGCTTCCGCTTCTTCCATGTAGTGTGTCGTGAGCAGCACCGTAATGCCCTGGGCGTCGCGCAGGTGGCGGATATACTTCCAGATTCCCGCGCGGTTTTGCGGGTCGAGACCTTGGGTGGGTTCGTCCAAAAACAGCACTTGAGGCGCGGTCATCAGGCCGCGCGCCAACTCCAGTCGCCGCTTCATGCCGCCGGAGTAGGTGCCCGCCTTGCGATCCAGCACATCGCTCAACTCCACCAGCGCGGCCAACTCGGCAATCCGCTGCTTGCGTGTTTGGCCGTCGATGCCGTAGAGGCGGCCATGAAAGTCGAGCGCCTGGCGGCCGGTCAGTTCACCGTCGACGACCACCTCCTGAAAGGTTACCCCGATGCGCCGGCGCACGTCGGCAGCCTGCGCCACCACGTCGCAGCCGGCGACCTGGGCCGTGCCACGCGTGGGCGCCAACAACGTAGTCAAGATCGAAACCAGCGTCGTCTTGCCGGCGCCGTTTGGCCCCAGCAAGGCGTAGATGGCCCCATTGGGCACGGCCAGGTGCACGCCGCGCAGGGCACGCACCGGTTGGCCGTCCGTGGCATATTCTTTTTCCAGTGCGTGCGCTTCGATCGCGACCATGTTGCTCACCCCATCGTAATACGCCATACGCCCAACCCGAGCACGGCGAAAGCAATCAACGCGTGCCGGAAATTTACAAGCCGAAGCTCGACAAACGAATGGTATGCGAAAGCCATCTGTTTCACCAATCCAGTCCGTACCGGGGTGGCGTATCGAATCGCGGACTCAGGGTGTGTGCCGGATGACGAAAGCCCGGAGTTGGAGTATGATTGTCTCGCACATGAACCTACCGGTTGTATTGGCGAGTTCCGCCGACCCATCTACGACTTTATTGGTGCAACGCTGCTTGCAAGGCGATGCCGGCGCCTGGGCGCGTCTGATTGATCGCTATTCACGGCTCGTGCACGCGGTGCCTGTGCGCAACGGCTTTTCGCCGGTCGAAGTCGACGACATTGGTCAAGAAGTGTTCCTGGCGCTGGCCCAAAACCTGCATGCGATTGACGACCCCGAGCGGTTGCCGGCATGGCTAGTCACGACGGCCCGTCGCATCAGTTGGCGGGCCATCCAGCGTCACCGCCTCGAGCAGCCGCTGGACGAGAATATCGATGAGAACGACGACGAGCGAACCGCCGCCAAGCCGCTGGTCAGCCCTCTACCTACGCCGGAGGAGCTGATATCCGGGTGGAATCGGCAAGAGGCGCTGCAGACGGCAATGGGCAAACTTGGCACACGCTGCCGCGAGCTATTGACCCTAATCTTTCTCGATCCCGAAGAACCAAGCTACGACGACATCGGCGAACAATTGGGCATGCCCAAGGGCAGCATTGGCCCCACACGCAACCGCTGTCTTCAGCAAATGCGCACACTGCTCGAGAGTTCTGGTACATACGACAGCGGATGATCAGCCCGGTTTGCGCGACGCCATCCCTACTGCCGGCAACCGATCGATCGGCATGCAACATTCGTAGGCAAATCGTGTATTTTTGGCACGGCGAATCTGCACTATTGACTCAGGATACTCATATTCAGGACCCAATCTGAGGCATAGCCATGACCCATCTGACCCCGGACAAACTTTACGCCATCGCCATCGACCACACCGCCGTTGACAGCACCGATGCAGAACACCTGGCTTTGTGCCCTGCTTGCCGGACTGAAATGGATACCTTGGCGTTGCTTGTCCGTGAATTCACGGTTGCCAGACAGAGCCAACCGACACCGGCTGCGTTGCAACGCTACGCAGCCCTATTCCCGCATATTCAGCAGCGGGAATCACGCTCGGGCGCGTGGTGGCAGACGCTGCGCGCCGCGTTGACCTGGGACAGCCGCCAACAAGCTGCCCTTCAAGGTGTGCGTGGCGGCTCGGCGATCGCCTACCGTCTGCTGTTTGCCACCGACCAGGCCGAAATCGAATTGATGGTCGAACCCGACCGCTATCAATTCCGCGTCCAAGGCGAGATCATCGCGCGGAACGGCGCAACGCCTGCCCCCGCACTGGTACAGTGGATTGATCGCGCGGGCAACGCCTGCTATGAATGCGAAGCCGACGGCGACGGTCGTTTCCAGTACGCCGGTATCGCCCGCGGCAACTATCGCATCGCCATTACCCCGCTCGCAGGAACGGTCATCGAAATTGAAGGGATGGAAATCGGATGAGCGAGACGCGCCTGCCAGACGAACTACTGGCACGTCTCGCGCAACTGACTTCTCCCGAAGCCCAGGCAGAGCTTGAGGCGTCCAGTTTGTTGGATAGCGAGATCGCCGGTGAACTGGCGAGTGTGGCACTGGCTAACGCCGCTGTTGCTCCCGAACCATCAGGCCGCTGGCTGGATCTCGCCGACATCGTGAACCAGGCAACCGGTGATGACCGCAGCGTGCAGGCGCAAATTCTCTATGCACGCGCGCGCCTGCACCTGGTTACAGGCGACATGGTCGCGGCCGAAACAACCTTGCGCGCAGCACAGGAAGAATGGCAGCGCCTTGGCGACCGCCTGAGCCTGACCCGCAGCAGCCTCGGCCTGACCCAACTTCTGGCCATGCAAGGTCGCTACGACGAAGCCGAGGCCACCATGCTGGGTGCACTGGATGCCCTGGCGCCCAGCGACGATCCGGCCGCACTGTTGGTAAGGCTAGACGTTCGGCAAAATCTCGCCACGGTCCTAAGCTACCAGGAACGCTTTAGCGAAGCACTGGTCATCAACACCGCGGTTCGCGCCGACCTTCTGGCATTGCTGCTGGCCACAGCCGGCGACGATGCGGCGGGCCACGCCGATCTGCAGCAGCGGCTAGGCATGGTCGAGCGCGACCTGGCCTTGGCCTACACCTATTTGGATCGTACGCAAGAGGCTGAAGGCGCCCTCCAATCTGCGGTCGAGCGGCAAAGTGAGGCTGGCGCAGAGCTGGACCGCGGACAGACGCGCGCCAATCTGGGCCATCTTTTTAGCCGGACTGGCCGCTATGCTGAGGCTCTTGCCCAACTCGATGCGGCCACCCTCGATCTATTGGGCACGGTGGACATCGACGCCGCTAGCGCACGTTGGCCAGCCGCCGACGTGTTGTTCTTGGAGCAAGCGACGGTCTACCTGGCGCTCAACTTGTTGCCCGAAGCCGAGGCCGCGCTCAATCGTGCGACACAGCTCTTCCAGCGCACCGAGCAGCGGTATGAGTTAGGCCAGGCGCACTATTACGCAGGGCTTCTGAAATGGCAGCGAGGCGACGCCGCCGGGACGGCAACCTCCTTGGCTGAAGCGGCCGCGATCTTTGTGGCGCTGGACAACGCCTATTGGCTTCACCGCGTGCGTCTTGCCCAGGCGGGCTTGGCGCTGCGGACTGGGGAGCTGGCCGTGGCATCGCAGGTGGCCGCGGATCTATTCGCCGACGAACAGTCGACCGGCACACAAGTCGCGGTCACCTGGGATCAGGTCACGCGGATCGAACTTCACCTGCTGCGCCTTCAGATCGGGCTGAGTGCCGGCAATTTGGCCGACGCCCGCCAAGCGGCGGCGTCCGCTGCCGATGGCCTGGGGCTGGCTAGCCTGGACAGTCGCGAACCGGTGGCACTGCCCAATTTTCACTTGCGCCTGCTGCACGGCGCCGGGCAAATCGAACGCACCGCCGGCAACCCGGATCGGGCGCGCCAGTTTTTCACCCGCGCCATCGAACGTTTGGAGGAGCAGCGCGCCATGCTGCCCGTCGAGGAACTGCGCACGGCGTTTCTCACGGATAAAACCGCCATCTACACCGATCTAGTCCTCAGCCTGCTGGATATGCCGGCGCCGGATGACGACACCGTAGCGGCCGCCTTCGCCGTCGTCGAACGCGCCCGTTCGCGCGCCTTGCTCGAACGCATGCTCACCTCTGTGGCTGACATCGATGCCGGCGAAGCCGGGCTGGCGCCGGAGGCACGCGAACAGATGGCGGAGATGCGTCGCCAGTTGTATTGGCTCTACAACCAGCTACTCGGCGGCACGCGTGGCAGCCGGCGCGTGGCGCCTACCCTCACACAAGAAATCCAGGCACGCGAGGCAGCTTTGCAGCAGATGGAGTGGCACGCTGGCGCGCTGCTTGCCGATGTCCAACCGGTGGCGTTGTCCGACTTGCAGCGCATGCTCGGCGCCGATCAACAAGCGGTGGTCTATTACCTCGCCGGTGATGAAGTGATGGCGTTTGTCGTTGCCAGCGACGGCGTGCAGGTTGTACGGCACCTGTGTCAAACGGCAGCGCTGGAGGCGGCCCAGGCGGACCTGCGCTTCCAGTTGGGCCGCGTCGAAATTGGTGCCGATTACCTGGCGCGGCATCATCAACGGTTGTTGGCGGGCGTGCGCAATTCGCTGCATCGCCTGTACGACCTGGTTTTGTCACCCTTGGGCCATCTCTTGACGGCAAACCGTCTGCTGCTCATTCCCCATGGCATGCTCCATTTACTCCCCTTCCACGCCTTGTGGGACGGGGAGGGCTATCTGGTCGACGCCTACGAGATCACGTACGCCTCGAGCGCCAGCATCGTCGTCCATCGCCGGCAAAGCGATCCCGAACGGAGCTTCCAATCCTTGGCCGCTCTCGCCGTCCATGACGTAGCGATTCCCCAGGCCACGGCCGAGGCCCACGCGGCCGCCACCCATTTTGACCGTGCGACGCTCTATCTGGACGATGAGGCCGGTCTTGCGGGTCTGCGCAGCGCAGCAAGCAACGGCGATGTCCTTCACATTGCGACCCACGGGTTGTTCCGCCCGGACAATCCCTTCTTCTCGGCGCTAAAACTGGCTGACGGCTGGATCGACGTGCGCGAGATCTATCGGTTGCCGTTGCGCGCGCGACTCGTGGTGTTGAGTGCCTGCGAGAGCGGTGCCGTGCAGGTGCAAGGTAGTGATGAAGCGATCGGCCTGGTGCGTGGCTTTCTGGGCGCGGGCGCCGAAACGTTGGTCGTCAGCCTGTGGAATGTTCACGACGCCAGCGCGGCCTCATTGATGGACACCTTTTACACACAGCTTACAGACACCGCGGACCAAGGCCCTGCGAGCGCACTACGGAAAGCCCAAAATGCGGCCATTGCCGATGGCCGCCATCCCTATTATTGGGCACCGTATGTCGTCGTGGGGCAGTAGGTCAGAATTGAGGAGAGATTACATGCAGGCCCATTCCAAACATAGAAGACGCAAGGCAGTTATTGGGAGCATCGCCAGTGCATTGGTCGTCAGCGCAGCGCTGCTGCTGTCATTACGCGTGTCCGCCAACGGCGCGTCCTCGTCTGGCGATAGTCTGCAACAAGGCCATCCGGCGTTGGCCGCCGGCGCGCAGGCCGATGTGGCGCAGGCCGATGTGGCTCAGGCCAACGTGGCCGACAACATCGACGAAGGTCATACGCAGAATGACGACAATCCAATCACTGAAACGCAGTGGGTTGGTATGGTCATTTCCACGCCAATCGACGGATTGATCGGTCAGTGGCAGATCATGGTCACCCCGACCATCGCCAGCGTCGTTACCGTGAACGCATCTACCGACTTGCACCATTTCGGCGAGCAAAACATGCCGGAGCCTGGGGTGTGGGTAGAAGCGAAAGGCACCATCCAGCCCGATGGTTCGCTATTGGCCAGACGGCTGCGCCCCGACGATTTCGAAGATGGGGAGGTGGTTGTCCGCCTGAGGTCAGGGGGTTCCGCGGATGCGGCGAAGCAATTCGCCGATAGCCACAACCTAAAACAGATCGATGCACTCCTGGCATCGGCCGGTATCTATCGCTTCAGGACCGACGGCGACGAGCGGGATGAAACAACGTCGCTGAGCAGCGACCCCAATGTCATTTGGGCCGAGGTAAACTTCACCAACGCCATCCCCAAAGACCCCGAGGGGAATCCCTATCGATCCTGGAAATGGGGGGGGACCGATGCTTCCGGCTATAGCAACCAGAGTGCCTTCAATCAAGTGAATCTCGCGCCGGCACAGAGTCAGTACAAGGGTGACGGCATCATCGTTGCAATACTCGATACGGGCATCGACCTCGCCCATCCGGCATTTAGCGGCAAATTGGTCCCTGCCAGCGCCATGCGCGACATGATCAGCGACGACGCCATCCCGCAAGATGGGCCTGAACCCGGCCAAGCACCAGGAGTAGCGCAAGGGCATGGCACCCACGTCAGCGGGATCGTCGCGCACATCGCACCAAACGCCAAGATCATGCCGATTCGCGTGCTGGACGCCAATGGCCGCGGCAACACCTTCGTGCTTGCCTACGCCATCGACTGGGCAGTGCAACACGGCGCCGATGTGATCAATTTGAGTCTGGGTACCGACGCTGAGTCGACGGTACTGAGCAATTCAATCAGCAGTGCGATTGCGCAAGGGGTGGTCGTGGTCGCCGCGGCGGGCAACAACAATTTCAGTATCCCGCAATATCCGGCAGCCTACGCCGGCGTATTGGGGGTGACGGCGGTCGACGAGCACGCGTTGAAGGCAACCTTTGCCAACTTTGGCGCAAGCTGGGTGGATCTGGCGGCGCCCGGCGTGGGCATTACTTCGACCGTCCCCGCCGAGACCGGTGTCCTCTATGCATCGTGGAGCGGAACATCGATGGCGACGCCTTTCGCCAGCGGCGCCGCCGCCCTGGCGCGACAAAAGCTCCCCAACGACAGCGCAGCCCAGATCGGGGAAATACTCATCGCGGCTGGCGACGATATTGACTTGCTCAATCCAAGCTATGGCAATCAACTGGGTCGCCAACTCGATATCGGCGCGGCCCTCGGCGCGGCCCTCGTCGAGGGCCCGCCTGTCAGCCCCCCAGTTGACCCACCGCCAGTCGATACGGTCAGTATGCATCTGTTCTTGCCAACCGTCAGTCGGCATTAGGGCCTGGCGACAGCGTCAGCGGCGCCATCCATCGACCCAAACGACAACCCATCATGGGGAGTACGCATCTGCGGATGCGCAACGCCGGCATCTACGGATGCCGGCGTTTTTATTGTGTGGTTTGTTGTGTGGAATCGGGATCGATGTATTTTTTGAGCTCGGCCCACTCTCTATCGTATCAGCACTGCAACATACCATAGCGGCCTCCGTAGCAGGGAAAGTTTGTTTGGGCAGGACATATCAAGGACACACAAGGAGTTAACTAGTGAATACTCGTACCAAAATCACGCATACCTGGCAGATCTGGCTAGCGGCCGTGATCTTCGGCGTTCTGCTGCCGCTACTCGGCCTGCAGGCAACTGCGCAGGCCGCCGATGCGTCCACGGTCGGCGTCGAACAAAACGGCAACGGCAACGGCGGCGGGAACGACGCCCAAGGGATCTACGGAATTGCCACCGAAATCCCGGCTGGCCTGGTCGGCACCTGGACCATCAGCGGCACACAGTATGTGGCTACCGGCACGACCGAGTTCGATACGCTGAACGGCGACTTCGTTGCTCCCGTCTGCGTCAAGGTTCACCTGGTGGATGGCAGCACCACTGAGGCACGCCAAATCGAGACCCAACCGAGCGCCGACTGCTCGCCCGCTAGCAATGGTGGCGATGGCAACGGCGGCGACGAAAACGACAGAGAAATCCGCGGGATCGTTGAGGTGACGCCGACCACGGGCGGCACGCCGAATCTATCGACCCTGATCGGTGTGTGGACCATCAGTGGCAAGCCGTACACCACGACCGCGCAGACCGAGTTCAAGCAGGAATACGGCCCGTTGGGCGTTGGCGCCTGTGTCAAGGTGCATTTGAAGGCTGACGGCGCCACGGTGCGTGAAATGGAAACCGCGCGCGACGTGCACTGTTCGGGTGCTGAAGACCACGGCGAGCATCATGGGCAGGCGCATGGCGAGTTGTTTGCGGCCATTGTGAGCTTCCCTGCCGACCCATTCGTGGGAGATTGGGTCATCGGCAACATCACGGTTACCGCAGACATCACGACCGAGTTCAAGCAGGCAAATGGCGCTTTTGCCGTTGGCACGCTGGTCAAAGTTGAGTTCATCGTCAATGCCGACAGTTCTTTCCTGGCTACCGAGATCAAAACAGCGGTTTCGCCCGATGGCGGCGACCACCACGACGACGAAGGTGACCACGACAACGAAGGTCACCACGACTACATGGATGACGCCAAGGCCTTTGGCATCATCAATGCAGTCACCTCAACCGTGCCGAGCGTCTGGCAGATTGGCGGCATCTCCTACACGGTCACCATCAGCACGGAGTTGGACGCCGAACGCGGCCCCTTCGTGGTCGGTCAGAACGTAAAGGTCGAGTACACGGTCGACGCCGATGGCAATCGAACAGCCAAGGAAATCAAGTCCATGCCGGCCGGCGCAGGCGGCAGCGAGAACGGTCACTCCAAGTTGGTTGGCTTCGTAGAAACAGCGCCACCCAGCGGCTTCGTCGGTGAGTGGCGCATCGGCGGCGTCAGCTTTACGGCTGACTTGACCAGCACGATCGAGGAAGAACATGGCCTGTTGGTCGAGGGCGCCTTCGTCGAAGTCGAATACAGCATCACGAACAATGTGCGCCTCATCAGCAAGTTGGAGACCTGCGTGCCGCCCGGCGCCGGTGACGACGACCACGCCGGCAAGGTCGAACAAATGGATGACAACAGCATGGCAGCGGCGGCGGGCGCGAACAGCACCTGGCGCGTCGGCGGGCGCAACTTCACCGTAACGCCGGCCACGACGGTCAGCAGTGGTGTGACGAAGAACAGTCTGGCCGTTGTCAACAGCTATACGGCAGCCGATGGCAGCCAAGTTGCCACCCGCATCAACAGCGTCACCCTGAACAGCCTGCTCTTCCTGCCGACGGCAAGGAAGTAGGCCGGTAGCCAGGCCACATCTGGCGCCCATTGAAAAACAGAGAGAGCGGTTGATGGCTATAGCCATCAACCGCTCTCTTTATTCTTCCCAGAAATTTCAGCTCACGAACATTCAATTTGCTGCACTCGACTCCGCGAATCTGGTTAAAAAATAGTATTGGCTTCTACGCGAATCAATGCTAGAATAAAATCTATCGATCGTCACGCAGGCTTCCCCGAGATTCTGCAACGGAT
>Ga0335397_10004858_pt1 | contig 17654 bp, 16 predicted proteins | sample MAT04_FD_205740 | JGI IMG/M metagenome (GOLD analysis project Ga0335397, IMG submission 205740) | Freshwater microbial communities from Lake Fryxell liftoff mats and glacier meltwater in Antarctica - MAT-04 (spades assembly) (version 2) ... | reverse complement strand
ACTTGCTAAATCCATCAAAGTGTTTTGACATTCGTCGGTCCAAATCATCTCACTGCCCAACGTAAAACGAAAAATCCTTCAGGCTTTGAAGGATGTAGACATAAAATATATTTTCAGCAATCATGCGGAGAGTAGCCCCGATGCATCGGGGGAACCCTCCATACCCTTACAGGTATACACACTTTTTTCATATGCATGAGCCTCTATCAGTCGGAGGTCAACCACAAAGATCTAATCAATTAATTTCCAGTTGTTAATGAGCTCTGTAATATATTTCCGGCTCTTCATTTTTTTAATCTGACGCTCCCTTTTTAAAGCTTCGGTACGTGTTTGGAATACCTCAAAATACCGAAGCCTCAAAGGGCGTTTGCCTGCTGTATACTTGCTAAATCCATCAAAGTGTTTTGACATTCGTCGGTCCAAATCATCGCACTGCCCAACGTAAAACGAAAAATCCTTCAGGCTTTGAAGGATGTAGACATAAAATATATTTTCAGCAATCATGCGGAGAGTGAGGGATTCGAACCCTCGATACCCTTACGAGCATACACACTTTCCAGGCGTGCTCCTTCAACCACTCGGACAACTCTCCTACTTACAACCTTTGATACCCTTTCGAGTATTCACACTTTCTTCCGATAAATCGGGGTTCAATCCCGACGCGTCGGGAACAACGCTCCTACTAAATATAATTAGCGGCTGCAAAAATAAGGGATGAAAATTAGAGCCCGAATAATTTTTCGGCATTGGCGGTGGTTATTTCAGCCACCTCTTCAACCGAAATACCTTTTATCTCTGCTATTTTTTCGGCTATCTTAATTAGGTAGCTGCTTTCGTTTCGTTTGCCCCGGTACGGCACTGGCGACAAGTAGGGTGCATCGGTTTCCAGTACAATATATTTTAATTCAATATCAGCCAGCACTTCTGCCAAACCGGCTTTTTTGTAGGTAACCACGCCGCCAATTCCCAATAAAAAACCCATCTCAATAATTTTGTTGGCCATATCAATTCCATCGCCAAAGCAATGAAAAATGCCTTGTAATCCCCTGCCAGCAAATGGCTGTACTATATTAATGGATTGTTGCATGGCGTTGCGGGTGTGTATCACTACCGGCAAGTTGTAGTGCAGCGCAAGCTCCATTTGCTGTTCAAAGGCCACGATCTGCCTGTGGGCATAAGTAATATCCCAATAAAAGTCCAAGCCAATTTCACCGATTGCCTTAAATGGTCGCTTTGCCAACCATTCTTTTACTAGTTGCAACTCAGTCTCAACATTATCTTTTACTGAACAGGGATGTAGCCCTATCATGGCAAAGCAGTTTTCGGGGTATCGGCTTTCCATCAATAGCATGTCGCTTAACACTTCGCTATCTATTGCCGGTAAAAAAAATTTTTGTACCCCTGTCAACTTTGCTCTCTCCATCACGGCTGCCTGGTCCCCGTTAAACTCTTTTAAATACAAGTGGCAATGTGTATCAATGAATTGCATGCAATATTTTTTTTCTTTTTTCTTTTGCCTTTAAACCTTGAAAAATTACCAATGTCTATTGGAAATTAACTTAAATCATTAAAACGAAAATTAAACCATCATGAAAAAAATAAATTGTATCAAGCCGGCGTTTATTAGCATGTCAATCATAACAATGCTTTTTATAGCTTGTCAAAAAAATACCGATGCACCACAAAATGACGCCATTAGCATTGAAGAAACCACCGTATCGACTGAGGCCGATGCAGAAGCTGACGTAAATTTTGATGATGTTTTTGTAAATGTAATGGGTGTAAACGATGAAGTAGGGTTGGGTGGAAACATAGGTGTATTTAGCGGAAGGGCTACAGCACCTAACGAATTGGGAAGGCCATTGGGTACCGACAGTACTAACCGTTGCTTTACCGTATCGATCACACCAAACAATCGCGGTGTTTACCCCAAAAAGGTAATAATCGATTTTGGATCGGGTTGCCTGGGACGCGATGGACATACTAGGCGTGGTAAGATAGTTACCAATTTCACAGGGCGTATAGTAATACCTGGCAGTAAAGCAACTACTACGTTTGATGGGTATTATGTTGATAGCGTTAAAGTAACAGGAACGCATAGTATTATAAATGCGAGCAGCGGCAACAACCGCAAGTTTACCGAATTGGTAGAAAACGGAAAATTGAGCAAACCAAGCGGTAATTATGTAGCGTGGAATAGCACCCGCACAAGGGAGCAAACTGAAGGTAACAGAACACCTAATTACCTGAAGGATGATGTATTTAGTATTACGGGAAAAGGCGCAGGAACTGTAAAAAGGGGAGAAAAAACCATTCAATGGGCCTCTGAAATAACCAGACCTATTATAAGAACTTTTGAATGCAGATGGGCAACCAAGGGCCAGATAACTATAAAAAGGAACGACAAAACATCAATATTAGACTACGGCAATGGTACTTGCAATAACAAAGCTACCCTAACCATAAATGGAAATACCTCTGTTATCACTTTGCGCTAAGCAAAGATCAGGGCGATCAGATTATTTAAGAGTGTTTTCATAGGGTACGGATTAAAATCGGGCTGGGGTTTCTACCCCGGCCCTTATTTTTTTTATCATTCCAATATCGGTAAAAAAAAATATCCTTGTTTTGACAAATAATCAAGTACACGGGGCAAAGCATACACAAGCCTATCGTACGCTTTTGCACTATCGTGAAAAACAACGACAGAACCCGGTTCAATATTTTTCACCACATTATTATAACACGCTTCGCCGGTAATGGAAGTGTCAAAATCTGCACTCAACACATCCCACATTATAATTTTGTATCGTAACCTTACTTTTCTGATTTGCGAACCCGTAATTTGACCGTAGGGCGGCCTAAACAGTTTAGAGGGTATTTGGAAAGCAGCCAATGAAATATTTTCCAGGTATTTACCCTTGCTGGTTTTCCATCCGCTTAAATGATTGTTGGTATGATTGCCCACTGCATGACCCTCGCTTACTATCCGTTTAAATATGGCAGAATGTTCAACTACATTTTTACCGATACAAAAAAAGGTGGCCCGTGCGCCATATTCAGCCAATAAATCTAACACAAATGGTGTTGCCTCTGGGTGGGGACCATCGTCGAACGTGAGATAAATATTTTTTTCCTTCGCAAATAAATTCCAAACAAGTGATGGATACAGTTGTTTTAGCCACCACGGAGTTTTAATAGCATACATATTAAGTCAAAGTATAAATTATTGGGGGCAATATAAAAGGCCGGAAATTAAAAAAAATAAAAGTTATGCCCCGTATAAATTGCCAAACATTTGGTTTATGGATCATAAATGACCGTTTGTAGGTATTTGATAAATTAAAAAGAGGTGTCATTTTAACTTCGTCCATATTCCTATAAAAGTTGATACTATGATTAAATTTTACATTATTGTTTGCACGATGGCTTTAACTTTTCAAAGCTATGCACAAAACAATAACACCATTTCCGGTAAAGTTACTAATGCCGATGGCAAGGCGCTTGAAGCCATTACCGTAAGTATTAAAAAGGCCTCAGACAGCAGCAGGGTTAAGGCGGCAGTTACTGACAGCAAAGGTGTTTTTACATTTGAACAGGTTACCCCTGGAAGTTATTTTGCAGAGATTACCAGCGTTAGCCACTCGCCGGTAGTTACCAGTGTGTTTATTTTAAAAAAGGGAGAGGGTTACAATGTGGCCATAATAATTTTGCAACCAGTTGAAAAAAAGCTAAAAGACGTAGTGGTAACCAGCAAAAAACCCATGATTGAGGTTAAAGCCGACCGTACCGTTTTTAATGTAGAAAACAGCATAAATGCTACCGGCAGCAACGCTATGGAACTACTTCAAAAAAGCCCCGGCGTTTTGGTTGATAAAGATGACAACATAAGCATGAAAGGCAAAAATGGTGTTCGTATTTATATTGATGGCAGACTTAGCCCCATGGCAACCGCCGACCTGGCGGCCTATCTTCGATCAATACAAAGCAACGATATTGAGGCTATTGAAATGATTGAGAACCCCTCGGCCAAGTACGATGCCAGCGGCAATGCGGGCATTATAAACATAAAGCTAAAAAAGAATAAAAAGTTTGGCACTAACGGTAACGTAACTGCGGGTGTAAACCAGGGTTTTTACCCCAAAGCCAATACTGGTGTGGGTTTAAATTACCGCAACAAAAAAATAAATATGTTTAGCAACGTTAGCGGAAACATGGGTAAAAACCGCAATTTCCAAAATTTCAACCGCCAGCAAAACGATAGTATTTATGATGCACGAAGTATATCAGCTTCCCAGGACCAGAATGGAAATATAAAATTAGGCGCTGATTACTTTATTGATGCGCAAAATACTTTGGGTGTTATGTTTACCGGAAATTACTCTTTAAGCGACCAGCTAAGCGAGGGAACCACAGGTATTGCAGCCCAATTAAGCAAGCAAAACACGCAGGTGCTGCTTGCTTCCAACAATATTCAATCTACCCGAAGTAACTCAAACTTTAATGTTAACTACAGGTATGTTGATACATTGGGCAGGGAGCTAAATATTGATGCCGACAAGGGCATATACCGCGGCAGAGGCGATAGTTACCAACCCAATTTTTACACCAACGCCACCACCGGGCTTATATTACGTACAAGAATATTTGCCAACAACACGCCTACCGATATTGATATTTATACCGCCAAGGCCGATTATGAACAAAACTATAAAAAAGGCAAATTAGGCGTTGGCATAAAATACGCCAGGGTAACAACCGACAATACCTTCGACTTTTTTAATGTAATAAATGAGACTAAAGTAAAAGACGGGGAACGCAGCAACCGGTTTACCTATTCCGAAAATGTAAATGCAGCCTATGTAAATTATAACCGTGCATTTACTAAGTGGAGCTACCAGGTGGGTGTACGTGCCGAACAAACGCGCAGCAATGGGGTATTAAATGCAAAAAGCAGGTACAATGGTTTAGATACGGTAGAAACGGTGAAAAGGAGATACCTCGATTTTTTTCCAAGTGCTGCCTTTAGTTACACCTACAATAACAAACACCAGTTCAACATAAATTATAGCCGCCGCATAGACAGGCCAAGGTACCAGGATTTAAATCCGTTTGAAAACAGAATAGACGAACTGACCTATCAAAAAGGAAACGCCTTTCTTAAGCCGCAATACACCAACAGCTTTTCGCTAGGCCATACCTATAAGTCGTTTTTAACTACAAGCCTTAACTACAGTCACATAAAAGATTTCTTTACAGTTATTAACGATACGGCCCAGGGCAACGCGGTGTTTATTATTCAAAAAAACCTTGCTTCGCAAAATATATATGGCATTAATATCAGCGCGCCATTCAATATAGCCAAATGGTGGAATGTTTTTGCAAACGTTAATGCCAACCACAGCAGGTATAAAGCAAATTTTGAAGATGGTAAATCCATTAGGCTAAATGTAACAACGCTTAGCTATTACCACCAACACACCTTTACATTAGGCAAGGGCTACACTGGCGAGTTAAGTGGTTGGTTTCAAACGCCAAGTGTTTGGGGTGGCACCTTTAAAACAAAATTTATTTGGAGTACAGACCTGGGCATTCAAAAACCAATACTACAAAATAAAGCTACTGTTAAACTGGGCGTAACCGATGTATTTTTTACCGCCCGTTGGCGGGCCGTGAGCAATTTTGCCGGAAGCATTTTTAATGCCAATGGAGGATATGAGAGCCGCCAGGTTCGCCTAACCTTCAGCTACCGGTTTGGCAGCAGCCAGGTAAAAGCTGCCCGCAATCGCAAAACCAGTATTGATGCAGAATCAAAACGCCTGGATGGAAATCAATAAAATCATTTAATAATCGATGGTAAGCACTTTCCATAATAACCTAATCCCAGCCCAAAAGGCGGGGATTTTTTTTAGGCATCAATCGCCATAAGCCACTAAGTGTACCACCCGACCAAGGTATTCATGAAAATGACCGTGCATTTCCACAAATGTTTTTTGCGCTTCCTCGCTTTTCAATAATTGATCCATAAAACGTTGCTTTGCTTGCATTGCTACTGTTGGTGTCTCGTTCTCCATGGCAAAATAAAGCAGGCCTTTTACCATGGCAGGGTATGCCATAACCGTTAATTCCGGTGCAGCAAAAAGTTCGCAATTAATAATCACATTACCAGTTATGGTCAAAAAACCTGCATAAACACTATCACTTTGCTGAAACCTTTTGGTAAAATAGGCCAGGTATAAACTATCCTCCTTTAATGGCCGTTTACTTAGTTCAAGGTATGGCCACGTAACGGTTTGTCGCTTTTGCAGCCCAAACTGTCGTTCTATTTCTTTCCAAACATCTGCCTGCCGCCGGGTTAGGTCCATTACTTTTTTTAACTCAACATCGGCATTTCCGCCTGGTGCAAAACCCTTTGCCTTATCGTCCCATCGTCCCTTTTCAACACAATACACTTTTACATAATCCGACTGTCCCGGGGGTATTATTTTTGTTTCGCCTACCATCCTATCCTGCTTACCACCAGCCAGTAGCTCACCACTGTTTACTACCAGCGTTTGCCGGGTTTTATTGGTAAGGCTAAGCCAGTTAACATCGGCCCCGTTGTCGTAATACAATTCTTTAATTTTTACCTTTCCTTTATTAAGTGCGTCGGTTAGCGATATGGAATTGTTTAAAAGTTTTTTCTGCAAACCTTCTGGTGGATTTCCCTTAAACCGAATAGGAATTAGTTGGAGATTTTTAAATGTCCACGCGGAATCGTACTGTACCAATAACTGTTGATAGGTAAGTTGTGCAGGTGTGTTTAACCAGCCAAATACTAATAGCAGCAGTATAATTAAGTTTCTCCCACAGCCCATGTTTCAAATGTAAAGTTTATTCATTCGCCATTTTCATATCGCAATGCAAGCGTTTATCTTTACCAATATGGAAAAGAAAGTAAGGGTTCGTTTTGCCCCATCGCCTACCGGCGGGTTGCACCTTGGCGGTGTAAGAACTGTTTTGTACAATTATTTATTTGCCAAACAACATGGCGGCGAGTTTATTTTACGCATTGAAGATACCGACCAGACCAGGTACGTAGCTGGTGCAGAGCAGTACATACAGGATTGCCTTGCATGGTGCGGACTTACCCCCGACGAAAGCCCTATGCACGGAGGCAATTTTGGACCATACCGCCAAAGCGAACGAAAAGCTATGTACAGGCAATATGCCGAGCTGCTGGTGAAGCAGGGTAATGCTTACTACGCTTTTGATACCCCAGAGGAATTGGACGAAATGCGCACAAAGTTTAAGACCGACGAAAATCCATCACCGCAATACAACCACGCTACCCGAATTAACATGCGCAATTCTGTTACGCTGGGCAAGGAGGAAGCAGCTGAGTTAGTTAACAACGGCGTTCCTTATGTTATAAGAATACAAATGCCCGACAATGAAACAATCACGTTTACTGATATGATAAGGGGTGAGGTAAGCTTTCATTCCAACCTGGTTGATGACAAGGTTTTATTAAAGGCTGACGGTATGCCTACCTATCATTTAGCCGTAGTGGTAGACGATTATTTAATGAAGATAACCCATGCCTTCAGGGGCGAAGAATGGCTGCCAAGCGCACCGGTACATTTGTTATTATGGAAATATTTAGGTTGGATGGGCGACATGCCACAATGGGCGCATTTACCATTAATATTAAAACCCGATGGCCATGGAAAGCTAAGCAAACGCGATGGTGATCGCCTCGGCTTTCCGGTATTTGCCATGAACTGGAGCGACCCTACAACCGGCGACCTGGTTGCTGGATTTAGAGAGTTGGGCTTTTTACCACAGGCCTTTATTAACCTGTTGGCGGTAATAGGCTGGAACGACGGTACCGAGCAAGAAGTATTTACTATAGAAGAACTGGTAGAAAAATTTGCGATGGAAAAGGTGCACAAAGGCGGTGCAAAGTTTGATTATGAAAAAGCCAAATGGTACAACCACGCATGGTTGCAAAAACTGCCGGTAGAGGAGTATGCTGAAATAGTAAAGGTATTGATGCACCAGGCGGGTATACATATTTCTGAGGATCGTAAATTTTATTCGGTGCTTAACCTGGTGAAAGAAAGGTGTACCCTGCTACCCGATTTTATACAGCAGGCAGGCTTCTTTTTTAAAGCGCCGGCCACGATTGATGTGGCCTCCATCAAACCAAAATGGAATGATGAAAAAGCCATGTTTTTCGACATCGTTTGCGAAAAGCTAACGCTGTTGGACGACTGGACCGCCGCCAACATTGAACTGCTGTTTAAAGATACCGCAGCCGAAAAAAACATAAAGGCCGGCGAGCTGCAATTACCGTTTAGGATAATGCTGGTAGGCGGCAAGTTTGGCCCACCAGTGTACGACATTGCCCAAATAATTGGCAAGGCCGAAACTATTGGCAGGATAAGGAAGGGATTAGTCGATTTTGGACAAAAATAATTAATTGTAAATTGTAGATAAATTTTTGATTATGGGAGCGCTTAATAATGCACAGCTTGAAATTTTAAAGCTTTTTAAATACGAAAAAACTGACGAAAAGTTGGCTGAACTGAAACAGGTTTTGGTTGATTATCTTTTTAATAAAGCAATAGCAGAAGCAGACAAAGTGCATTTGGAAAAAGGATATACTACACAAGATGTTGAGCAATGGAAAGATGAACACACCAGACTAAAGCCCGCCAAAAGTGAACGTCGTAATTGATTGCAATATCATTGTGATGGCATTAGCTTCAAAATCGCCTTATCACCAAATAATAGCATTGCTAAAAACCGGATTTTATCAGCTGCCTGCTTCTACTGAAATAATGCTGGAAATAGAAGAAAAAATACAGGAAAAATACAACGTTGATGTAGCTGATAGTTTTTGAATGGCATTGACTTCCCTTGGTACTGTAATTTCTTCTGAACCCTTTTACAATTGGAACCTGATAACTGCCGACCCTGAGGATAATAAATATGTAGACTGCGCAATCAGGTCCAACGCCGACTTTATAGTCACCAACAACAAACACTTCAACATTTTAAAACAAATAAATTTTCCAAAGGTCACCTGCATAACTATTGAAGAATTTATGGACAAACTAAAAAGCATGGAAAAGTAAAATTACCCCGCATGACTTTTTTAAAAAAGTACCACATAACTCTTGCGCTTGCCTTATTAAAATTTATTCTTCCCTTTATTTTACAACACCCCATTTACGAGCTGCACCGCTACTAAATGTTGTACCTGCAGCAAGGCAACCACCTTGCGTAGGGTTTATACAAGTACCACCCGTCCTATCTATTCTTGTCAAACTGAGCCTGATAATGGGTGGCAGCATGTTTTGGATAAAGTTTTGGCCATCCCTATTTGGCGCCATAAACACTTTCCTAATTTGCAGTATGGCCATGCGTATGGGTGGCAATAAGTTTGCACAATTTGCCGCCGGCATCTGTTTAATTATTGGCGGTTTCCTACGGGTTCATTATTTATTTCAACCCAACTTTTTAGAAATATTTTTTTGGTCACTTAGCGCATACCTGCTGATAAGGTATATAAACGAACAACAAAACAAATACCTATACCTGTTGGCAGTTGCGCTTGCACTGGGGTGGATGAGTAAGTATTCCATTACATTTTTTATAGCGGGCATTTTGGTAGGCTTGTTGTTAACTCCGCTTCGAAAATTATTTACAAATAAGCATCTTTATTTGGCTGCGTTATTGGCCCGGTTAATTATTTCGCCCAACATTTACTGGCAATACATGCATTGCTGGCCGGTTATTAGTCATATGAAGAAGCTAATAGAAGAATAGCTTTAGTTCATTAACCCTATCTGATTTTTAGCAGTTTAGGTGCTTAAGCATTTATCTTATTTTTTATTTGGATGGGCGGGCTGGTTTAACTTTTATATTTTATTATTGAAAGCCGCCAACGGCAAAGATTATTATTGGCTCGGCGCATACCCCATGCTGGTGGCGGCTGGTGGTGTTTGGCTTAAAAAGGCAACCATAAAAAGGCTGTGGATTCTATATGCGGCTATAACCGTAATGATAGCAAGTTGGCTGCCTATCATACCATTAATTTTACTCGTTTTTAAACCTGCCGGGCTGGCTGCATATTACAAACGCTTCGATATACAAAAAACCGGTACCCTACACTGGGACGATTTGAAAGACCATGAGTTACCACAGGATTTTGCCGACATGAAAAGCTGGCAAGAGTTGGGTAATAAAGTGTCGGCAGTTTACGCCAGCCTGCCCGATAGTACCAAAAAATATACAATGCTTTATTGCCTCAATTATGCCCTTAACGGTGCGGTAACTTATTATGGCAAAAACTTTCCAACACCCCTTAGCAACAACGCCAGTTTTTTGTTTTGGATGCCCGACACCTTTAGGGTAAATAACCTGCTTTTTGTAGCAAACGCATACCCGTCAGCAACGATCGGGTGTTTCAGCAGTTTTAAAAATATACTGTTTATGACAGCACTACCACACCCATGGCCCGCGAAAAAGGCGTAAAAATTATCCTTTGCCAAAATACCAACAATACGGTTAATACCATGATTGCCAACGGCATTAAAAGCAAAAAAAATCAATTCCGCCGCCTATAAAAAACGATAGCCATAGTTGTACTTACAACAACATAGTGCCCATTATTTTTTTTGGTAACCAGCGGCATATCATCCATTTAACATTGTTGTGTCACTCACTTTTACTTTTGGTAATACTATGCAGCTTTTCCTACATGGCTATGTAAAACCTACTACAAAATCATTGCACAAACCTGCTTACTTTTAACCCCGATAATTTACCTATATGAGTACAGAACATAAGCGGCCGTTAAGAGTGCTGGTAGCTAAAGTTGGCCTTGACGGTCACGACCGTGGCGCCAAGGTTATAGCCACCGCCCTTCGCGATGCGGGTATGGAGGTCATTTACACCGGCCTTCGCCAAACACCCGACATGGTTGTAAACGCCGCCCTGCAGGAAGATGTGGATGCCATTGGTGTAAGCATATTGAGTGGAGCCCACATGACCGTTTTCCCAAAAATTATTGCCCTGATGAAGGAAAAACAAATGGACGATGTGTTGCTTACCGGCGGCGGCATTATACCCGAAGACGATATGAAAACCCTCAACGATATGGGTGTAGGTCAACTATTTGCCCCCGGCACGCCCACAAGCGAAATAGCTGCCTACATTGGCGACTGGGTAAAAACCCACAGAAATTTTTAACTTTGAACGCACGGAGCAAACCATCAAAATTTTTAAAAGTTTTAAAGTGCAGGAACAATATTTTCTTCAATATTTTTTTGACCTTACTACTTCCGAAAGACTCAAAGCGCTGGCAAAAATTCAACAAAAAAATAAGGCTCCCACCAAAGCTGTTAACATAATTACACTAAGAAAACACTTCTATTATGGATATTAAAAATGAAGAGTTTTTACTTTTTCTTCAATGCACCGAAAAGTGTACTCTTCGATATTTATGCATTGGTGGTTATGCAGTAAATTATCAAGGCTTTCATTGCACAACTGACGTTATAGACATCTGTATTTTGCCAACCAAAGAAAACAAAATTGCCCTTTTAAATACGGCCAAATGCATGCGCTGTTCCGATCTAAAAATATCCATGATAGCAAGTGAAGATTTTACCACTTATTTTATGTGTATCGCTGGTAGTCGGCCCAACGTAATAGATATACTCATTAAAGTACATGACCGTTTGTTTTTTGTTGAAGCCGGGAAAAACAAAATAACCCATAGAATTAATGAGGAAACCATTCTTAAAATTGTTTCTTACCACTTTTTAAAACAAATGAAACTCCTCTCCCGCCGCCACAAAAACCTTTGGGATATTGCCCGGCTGGAAGAAGTACGAAACTCAAAATAACCATATGACCTACCAAACATTGCTTGTAGAAACCGACAACAACATCTGCACCATCACCATCAATCGCCCTGATAAACTTAACGCCATCAACAACCAGGTAATGACCGAACTGGGGTTAGCTGTAAATGAGCTGATAAGCGACGCAAATGTAAAATCGGCCATCATTACCGGTGCAGGACCAAAGGCTTTTGTGGCTGGTGCCGACATTAGCGAGTTTGGCGGCCTATCGGTAAACGAAGGAAAAGCCGTTGCCAAAAAAGGAGTTGATGTATTCTTTTCCATAGAAAATAGTCCAAAGCCAATTATTGCGGCAGTAAATGGTTTTGCCCTCGGCGGCGGTTGCGAACTAGCCATGACCTGTCATTTTAGGATAGCCTCCGACAACGCAAAGTTTGGCCAGCCCGAAGTAAACCTTGGACTAATACCCGGTTACGGCGGCACCCAACGCCTGGTACAACTAATTGGCAAAGGCCGCGCTATCGAACTGTTGATTAGTGGTAACATAATAGATGCAGCCACAGCCCTTCAATATGGATTGGTAAATGCTGTTACTACTCCGGATGAATTACTCAATAAAGCAAAATCAATCCTCGCCACTATCAACAACAAGGCACCTTTAGCCATAGAAAAATGTATAGCTGCTGCAAATGCGGTGTACGACGAAACTAAAAATGGTTACGATATAGAACTGCAGGGCTTTGCCGATTGCTTTGGCACTGAGGATTTGAAAGAAGGAGCAAAGGCGTTTTTGGAGAAAAGAAAACCGATGTTTAAGGGAAAATAGTTCCAAGCTTCAGGTTTCAAGCTACAAGCTGCAAGCGCATAACCAAAAGGGCAAATTCTAATTAGTCAATTAAAACAAATGAGAAATTTTAAAGAATTGAAAATTTGGCAAAAGGGAATGGAAATTGCGGTGGGTACATTTTAGCTTACACAAAATTTTCCTGCCACTAATCGCTATGGATTGACTTCGCAAATGAATAGGTCAGCCGTGTCCATTATTTCCTCCAATATTGCAGAAGGAAGTAGTCGCCAGAGCCAAAAGGACTACAAAAGATTTATAGAAATAGCCATGGGCTCCTGTTTAGAACTTGAAACACAATTGTTGATTGCCCGGTCAGTTAACTTTGCTGCCGAAAACGAGATAGACATTTTGCTCGGAAAAATAATAGAGGAACAACAAATGATTTCAGCTTTTATAAACACATTAATAATATAAAACCCAAGTCTCAAAACTTGAAGCTTGAAGCTTATAGTTTAAAACTTGCAGCTCGAAACTTGCAGCTCGAAACTGGCAGCTCGAAACTTGAAGCTCGAAGCTTATAGCTTGAAACTTGTAGCTTGAAACTTGCAGCTTGCAGCTCGAAACTAGCAGCTTGAAACTTGTAGCTCAAAACTTGTAGCTCAAAATTTGTAGCTCAAAACTTGCAGCTCAAAACTTGCAGCTCAAAACTTGTAGCTCAAAACTTGTAGCTCAAAACTTGTAGCTCAAAACTTGTAGCCTTGTAGCTCAAAACTTGTAGCTTAAAACTTGCAGCTCAAAACTTGCAGCTTGAAACTTGCAGCTCAAAACTTGTAGCTTGAAACTTGTAGCTCAAAACTTGCAGCTTGAAACTTGTAGCTCAAAACTTGCAGCTCAAAACTTGAAACTTGCAGCTTGAAACTTGCAGCTCAAAACTTGCAGCTCGAAACTTGTAGCTTGTAGCTTAAAACTTAAAAACACTTAATATGGATTACCGCATAGAAAAAGATACCATGGGCGAAGTACAGGTGCCCGCCAATGTTTATTGGGGCGCCCAAACGCAGCGCAGCATCGAAAACTTTCAGATAGCTACCGATACAGACAAAATGCCGAAAGAAATTATTAAAGCATTTGCATATTTAAAAAAGGCAGCGGCGCTTACCAATTTTGACGCTGGTGTATTGTCACAGGAAAAAGCTGACCTGATTGGCCTGGTTTGCGACGAGATAGTTGAAGGTAAACTGGACGACCAGTTTCCGTTGGTAGTTTGGCAAACCGGTAGCGGTACCCAAAGCAATATGAATGTAAACGAGGTGATCGCCTATCGTGGTCATGTTATTAAAGGCGGCAGCCTTACCGATAAAGAAAAGTTTTTGCACCCCAACGACGATGTAAATAAGAGCCAGAGTAGTAACGACACATTTCCCACAGCCATGCACATAGCGGCTTACAACACGCTGCAAAAGGTTACTATACCGGGCGTTCAAACGCTTCACGATACGCTTGCGGCAAAGAGCAAACAATTTATGCACGTAGTAAAAATTGGTCGTACACACTTTATGGACGCCACACCGCTAACTGTTGGCCAGGAATTAAGCGGTTATGTAAGCCAGCTAAAACATGGCCTTAAAGCCATCAATAACACTTTGGAGCACCTGAGCGAACTGGCCCTTGGCGGTACCGCTGTGGGCACCGGTATTAACACGCCAAAAGGCTACAGCACAAATGTGGCAAAGCACATTGCCAACCTTACCGGCCTACCCTTTATTACCGCCGAAAATAAGTTTGAAGCACTGGCCGCCCATGATGCTATTGTTGAAAGCCATGGTGCCCTAAAAACAGTGGCTGTTAGTTTAATGAAGATTGCTAACGATATACGCATGTTGTCATCGGGACCGCGAAGTGGTATTGGAGAGTTGCACATTCCCGATAATGAGCCCGGATCGTCCATTATGCCCGGCAAGGTAAACCCAACCCAATGCGAGGCACTAACCATGATTGCTGCACAGGTAATGGGCAACGATGTAGCTATAAGCATTGGTGGCTCAAACGGCCATTTTGAACTGAACGTGTTTAAGCCGGTAATGATCTATAACTTTTTACACAGCGCCAGGCTTATTGGCGATGGATGTATGAGTTTCAATAACAAATGTGCAGTTGGTATTGAGCCCATTGAAGCCAACATTAAAAAGCATGTTGATAACAGCCTGATGCTGGTAACTTCTTTAAATACAAAAATCGGTTATTACAAAGCAGCCGAAATTGCCCAGACAGCCCACATACAAGGCACCACTTTAAAGGAGATGGCGGTTAAGCTTGGCTACGTAACCTCTGAGGAGTTTGATGAGTGGGTGATACCGGGGAGTATGGTGGGCGAGTTGCCATCATAACTTATCTTTTCTACATTAAAAAGCCCTTGTTTAATTGAGGGCTTTTTTAATGGCTTAGGCAAATATTAACTACGAAACTTTTTTTTAACCGGGCAGTATCGCTACTTTAAACATTCTTGCGTCGCACCCTTGTACTTTTGCCAACATTATTCAGCAATGCTGTAGATTAAATGACTTTTACCTTATTGATGTTGGTTGCGGCTCCATCATATCTAAAGCCTCAAAATAAAAGTCTTGTAACGCAAAAATATTTTCAATGCTTTTCAATGCTATCATTTCATTTATATCATTCGTTTCACTTACAAGTGTCCATACTCCATTTTCTTTACGCCATAGCTCTACATATACCTGCCTGCTGTCCACCATTAAATACTCAACAAGCGAAGGGATTGAACGATACATCTGAAATTTACTCCCCCTGTTATAACCCTCTGTAACTTTCGATAAAATTTCTACCAAAAGCAACGGATTTTCTAAACACATTTTATTGTGGAATTGAAGCGTACTGCAAAAAACCGATATGTCGGGGTAAGTGTATAGTCCGGTTTCAGGTATAAAAATTTGCTGATCACCGCCAAGTGTTTTGCATCCTTTACTTTTAAGCCTTGCATGAAATTCAGCAATTATGTTAGACGAAATTTGATTATGCGGCGGCAAGGCTCCGGCCATAGCCTCCGGGGTATCCCCTTCAATTTCGCCCATCGGAAAAATTTCGCCGTTGTAATATTCACTTTTGTAGGCAGCCGTCAGTTCCATTTGCAAATATTCTTCAACCGTATATTTCTTTTTTGGTAAAGCACTCATATTAACTGGTTATGGTCAAAGTTATCATTTACTCCTAAAACCTTCAAAAAGAGGGTAGTTAAATTATTAGCTAAGAAAGCCTGTCACCTCGCTGTTACACGCTTACAAATGCTCCAGCATCTTGACCACACCTTTTCTTTTTAAAATGAGATTAACAAGCCTGAAGTTGTTTTAATTACCTTTAAAAATGTAACTACAATCAGTTGCCTATAGTTAAGTGGTTTAAAAGTGAAAATTTAATTGAAGGTTTTTGCTTCAGTCCTTTTCTAATTTGGTACAAATATCCCCACAATATAAAAGCGCGTTGAGTAGGTTACCCTAGCCTTCAATAACAGTGATGCCCAACTTCACAGCATCCTGCACATTCAGTCTTTTACACATTTAAAATTTATGACTTAACTAGTTACACAGCAGTTGTAAAAACCACGTTTTCCCGACAATCAGTGTTTTTTTAATGAAACGCTGTACCACACTGGCTTTAAGGCCAATCGTGAGCCGAATAACACATTTAATCGGCTCATGAAAGTTTACAACTGGCAGCAAAACGACTGGCCCAACTTTAAATTTGATGTTGGAATTGTTGAGCAAGAGCTGTTTCTATTTGCTGAAAAAACCGGTCATATGACAGGCATATTAAAGGCATTACCCGACAACCTGCAGTTAGATGCGGCAATTGATAGTATGGTAGCCGAAGCCATAAAATCGTCTGAAATAGAGGGTGAATTTCTTAGTAGGAACGATGTGATGTCGTCTATAAAAAATAATCTTGGACTAAATACAAAACTAGAAAAAGTAAAGGATAAAAGGGCAGAAGGCATAGGTGAATTGATGGTGGCTGTACGCAAAACTTTCAACCAGCACTTAAGTAAACAAGCACTTTATAGTTGGCATCTAATGCTAATGGCAGGCGATAACGAAATAATAAAAGGATCGTGGCGAACGCACGAGGAGCCAATGCAGATAGTATCGGGCGCAATGGGCAAACAGAAAGTACATTTTGAAGCACCCCCTTCAAAAAGCGTGGCGGCTGAAATAAATACGTTTATCCGCTGGTTTAACGACACTGCACCCGGAGGTAAAAACGAAATATCCAAGGCGCCTGTGCGTGCCGCCATAGCCCATTTATATTTTGAAAGCATCCACCCGTTTGAGGATGGCAATGGAAGAATAGGCAGGGCCATAGCTGAAAAAGCATTATCGCAAGGCATTGGCCGGCCGGTATTGCTTAGCCTATCGCAAACCATAGAAGCAAATAAGAAATTGTATTATGCAATGCTCGAAAAATCGCAGCGCTCCAATGAAGTGACCAAGTGGCTAACCTATTTTATCAAAACCACTATCGCCGCCCAAACCAATGCCGAAGAAAAAATAGCATTCACCTTGCGAAAGGCAAAGTACTTTGATAGGTTTACCGGCTTATTAAACAGCCGCCAGCTAAAAGTTATCAGGCGTATGGTTGAAGATGGACCAGCCGAATTTGAAGGAGGCATGAACGCAGGCAAATATGTATCCATAACCAAAGTATCCAAAGCAACAGCCACGAGGGACCTACAGGATATGTTGCAGAAAGGCGCCATCCAATTATTGGGGAATAGCGGCGGCAGAAGTACAAAATACCAACTGAATGTGTAATTAGTTATCAGGCAAAACTAATTTGAGTAAATTTCCACAAGCAGCCTCCTTTTCAACCCGGGAATGCTGAAGACCAAAAAGGATAATAAAGTATTATTGTAAGTAAAAAAGTTCCGGATTTTCTGGAACTTTTTTACTTTTTTTCTAAGTCATTCTACAATTAATTTAACGGCGTAATCGGCAACA
>Ga0335397_10004857_pt1 | contig 17654 bp, 16 predicted proteins | sample MAT04_FD_205740 | JGI IMG/M metagenome (GOLD analysis project Ga0335397, IMG submission 205740) | Freshwater microbial communities from Lake Fryxell liftoff mats and glacier meltwater in Antarctica - MAT-04 (spades assembly) (version 2) ... | reverse complement strand
TGCGCCAGCTTATTGGCGCGCGCCGCGTGGGCGGCTGATAGCGCGCCCCGGGCGAGCTCTCAAGCCTTTTTGGCCAGACGCTCGTTCTGCGGGAACATCGCCTTGCGTGCGGCGTCGTCCATCTCGGTCTTGAATGTGTAGCGGGTCTTGATCGCCTCGGCACGTTGAGCCGCAGGGCGGGCATTGATCGTGTCCACCAGGCGCTTGACGTGGGGCAGCTTGTCCCAGGCGCCTTCGCCCAGCACGTACGGGGCCATGCGTGCCCAACCCCATATGGCCATGTCGACCAGGCTGTAGTCGTCACCGAGCATGAAAGTGTTGTTGGCCAGGTGATCGTTCAGGATGCCCCAATGGCGCCAGGCTTCGAAGTCGTAGCGGTTGAGCGCGTATTCCTTGGGTTCGGGCGCGGCGTGCCGGAAATGCACAGCCTGGCCGGAGTACGGACCGATACCGCTGGCCACGAACATCAGCCAAGACAACATCGGGCCGCGCGCCGCCGGGGTGTTGGGTGGCAGGAACTTGCCGGTTTTCTCGGCCAGGTAAAGCAGGATGGCATTGCTGTCGAACACGACCACGCCGTCGTCCACGATGACGGGAACTTTCGCGTTCGGGTTCAGCGCCATGAACGCCGGCGCGTGTTGCTCGCCCTTGCGACTGTCGACCGGCACGATGTCATAGGGCAGGCCAGCTTCTTCCAGAAACAGTGCAACCTTGGCGGGGTTGGGAGCGGCGTTGTAATAAAAAGTGATCATCGTGTTGCGTCTCGGGTTGTGAAGTCGATGGAATTATCCGGCAGTGTCCCGCCCACTGCGCGCGGCGGGTTTTACGGCGGCTCGTTGCAGCAGCATGGTCCGTTCGCGGGTGTTGCGAGTCATGGCAGCAGCCTGCAGGAACGCCGCGCGGGCTTCGGTCATGCGACCGAGCTTTTCCAGCAGGTCGCCGCGCACGCCGCTTAGCCAGTGGTAATCAGCGAGTTGCGCGTCGTGGGTCAATTGTTCGACGATGTCCAGTGCAGCCTGGGGGCCGAACGCCATGCCCACGGCCACGGCGCGATTGAGCGCAATCACTGGTGAGGGCGCCAGTTCGGCCAGCGCGTCGTACAAGGCCACGATCTGATGCCAGTCGGTGTCGGCGCCACTGGGCGCGCGGGCATGGCAGGCCGCGAGCGCCGCCTGCAGGGCGTACGGGCCGCGGCCCGCTACCAGTGCATCGCTGCGCGCCAGCGCGTCCAGTCCGCGCTTGATCGACGCGCGGTCCCAGCGACTGCGGTCCTGGGCGTTCAGCAGCACGGCGTGGCCGTTGGCATCGACGCGTGCCTGGGCGCGGGAGGCCTGGATCTCCATCAGCGCGACCAGGGCATGCACTTCGGCCTCCCGGGGCGTCAACTCGGCCAGCACCCGGCCCAGGCGCAGCGCGTCCTCGCACAGGGCCGGGCGCATCCTGTCTTCACCCGAGCTGGCGGCATACCCTTCGTTGAAGATCAGGTAAATCACTTCCAGTACCGAGTCCAGGCGGCGTGCACGTTCGGCCTGGTTCGGTACTTCGAACGGCACACGGGCCGCGCTCAGGCTGCGCTTGGCACGCACGATGCGCTGTGCAATCGTTGGCTCGGACGTCAGGAAGGCGCGGGCAATCTCGGCTGTGCTGAGCCCACCGAGCAAGCGCAGCGTCAAAGCGACACGTGCTTCGGTCGATAACACCGGGTGGCAGGCGGTAAAGATCAGACGCAGCAGATCGTCGCCGATGTCGTCCTCCCGCGCGGCATCGAGCGTGTCGACGAAGTCGGGCACAACATCGGCCTGCAAGGCGGCGAGTTCGTGGCCAATGGCCTCGTGCTTGCGTGCCTGCATGGCCTGCTGGCGCAGGCGGTCGAGCGCGCGGTTCTTGGCGGTGGTCATGAGCCAGGCCCCGGGGTTGTCGGGCAAACCATCGATCGGCCAGCGTTCGAGCGCCGTCACCAGCGCGTCCTGCGCAACTTCCTCGGCCAAACCGACGTCGCGCAGCATGCGCGCGACCTTGGCGACGACCTTGCCCGATTCCATGCGCCATACGGCGGCAATGCGTGCGTTCAGGTCGACTGGCGGCATGCGGGATGGGGTACCGGCCAGCGGCGCAATCAGGTTGCCGGGATGCCCTGGCGCCTCACAGCTCCACGATGGTCTTGAAGCCGCCGAAGATCATGCGCTTGCCGTCAAACGGAAAGTTCTTCGGGTCCATCGGCATGCGCGGGTCTTGCATGGCCTTGGCGATGACGCTGTCGCGGTGCTTGCGCGATCGGTAGGTGATCCAGGAAAACACCACGGTCTCGTCTGCCTTGAGCTTGACACTTTGCGGAAATGACGTCGATTTGCCGGGTTTGACGTCGTCGGCCAGACATTCAATGACGCTGAGCGCGCCATGTTCCTTGAACACCGCGCCGGCCAGACGTGCCATCTTCTTGTAGGCCGCCAACTTCGCCGTGGGTACGGGTACAACGAATCCGTCAATGTAATAGGTCATGGGTATCTCCTTCGCGGTAGTGGTTTCGACAACACCTGCCAGATGCACGTGTTCAACCTGACGACGAACAGACCCGCAAGAGATCGACATCGACTTTGCGTCTCGCGCCAAGGCGCGAGTCGGGACCGGCTTGCGGGGACATGGTGCGATGGCGGCTCATTCGTAGCAAGGCCCGACCTCGCGCACTTCCACCGTGGCCCAGGCCGCAGCCGGACATTGCTGCGCAATCGCCAAAGCCTCGTCGCGGGTGGCGCAGTTCAGCAGGAAGAAGCCCCCGACCATTTCCTTGGTCTCGGTGAAGGGCCCATCGCGCAGGCGCGGCCTGCCATCGCGCACCTGTACCCGCGTGCCAGTGGCATCCGAGCGCAGCGATTCGACGCCCAGCAACAGGCCACGCTCCTGCAGTGTGGCGGAAAACGCGCCCATTTCGGCATAGACGCGATGTCCGGCTTCGACGCCGCGCTCGGCACGCTGGTCCCGAGGTTCTACGATCAACAAAAGATACGACATGGCGCATTCCGTGGTGGGTGGGCAGCCGCAAGTTTACGTTTTACCGCCGCCGCAGGCGCTGGCGGTGCGGGGGCGTTCGGGTGTCCCATGGAGGGTAATGGGCGTATGGAATACATCAGATGCGGACATTGGCCGTTCATTGATCTGGCGCAACTGCCGCACCGGCCCGCCACGCAAAAATGACAATATACCCCATTGGGTATATACTCTGTAGGGTATGCAGGGAGAACGCATGAGACTGATCCACACCTTTTCGATTGCCGCCAGCTTGTTGCTGGGAGCGGCATTGGCACAGACCGCTGACCCGGCCCGTATCCGTGTGCCCACGGTGCAGGTCGGGACTGTTGCCACGGGTGCCCTGCTCGAACTCGACGCGGTGCTCGAACCGGTGCGCCAGGCCACGGTCACGGCGCAGGTCGGTGGCAATGTGCTGGCCTTGCGGGTCGCCGCCGGAGACACGGTGCGCCGCGGTCAGGCGCTGGTGCAACTCGATGACCGCGAAGTGCGCGCCAACACGGCGCGCAGTGATGCGGCGGTCGCACAGGCACAAGCGGAATTGCGCAACGCGCAGCAGGTGCTTGAGCGCAATCGTGCGCTGCAGAAAAATGGGTTTCTCAGCGCCGCAGCGCTGGACGGCGCCGATAACCAGGTCAAGTCAGCTCAGGCAGCAGTGGCCCAGGCCCAGGCGGCGCGCAACCAGGCATCGGTAGCACAGGGCTTCGCCGCGTTGGCCGCGCCGTTCGACGCCGTGGTACTAACGACCCATGTGCAAGCCGGCGACCTGGCCCTGCCAGGTCGGGCTCTTGTCACGATCTACCAGCCAGGGCAATTGCGCGCGGTGGCCCAGGTGCCTGCATCGCGGGTGGCGATGCTCAATGCGGCCAGTCAGGTGGTCGTGGTTATGCCCGACGGGCAGCGCCTGACACCCTCGACACGCGACATGCAGCCGACGGCCGACCCGGTGTCGCAAACGGTGGAGTGGCGTCTGCCTTTGCCGGTTGCCGCTGCGAACCTGCGCCCTGGCCAGATGGTTCGGGTGCAGGCGCAAACCGCCGTATCGGCCATCGGCGGGGGGGACAACCAAAGGCTCAGCCTGCCGGCGCGCGCCGTGTTGCGCCGCGGTGAGCTGACGGCGGTGTACGTGGCTGCCGCCGACGGTTTCCTGCTGCGCGCCATCCGCGTCGGCGCTGCCCATGGTGACACGGTCGAGGTTGTCACGGGTCTGCGCGCGGGCGAGCGGGTTGCGCTCGAACCGGTACGCGCCGGTCTGCCGGGCGCCGTAGCCGAGTAACGAACCATGCAAACACAGAATTCCACGCATCCGACGCAGACCCCGGCACCCCTGGGCGTGGCCGGGCGCCTGGCGCTGGCTTTTCAGGACAACGCGCTGACTCCCTTGCTGGCGCTGGTGGCCTTGTTGCTCGGTCTGTTCGCGGTGCTGGTGACACCCCGCGAGGAAGAGCCGCAGATCAACGTGACGATGGCCAATGTGCTGATCGCGTTCCCAGGCGCAAGCAGCGCCAACGTGCAGAACATGGTGGCGCGTCCGGCTGAGCAGGTGCTGGGCCAGATAGCCGACATCGAGCACACCTATTCCGTGTCGCGACCCGGCATGGCGGTGCTGACGGTGCAATTCAAGGTGGGCGTGCCGCGGACCGAGGCGCTGGTGCGCCTGTATGACGTGCTCAACGCCAACCAAGGCTGGTTGCCCAGTCATCTGGGCGCCTTGCCGCCGGTGGTACGACCCAAGGGCATCGACGATGTGCCGGTGCTGGGCGTCACCCTATGGAGTCGCGACCATGCGCCGGCCGTGGAACTGCAGCGAATAGCCAGCACCATCGAGGCTGAGCTCAAGCGCGTGCCGGGAACGCGCGAGGTGCAAACCATCGGCGGCCCCGGCCGTGCAGTCAATGTCTGGCTCGACCCGGGTCGCATGCGCGAGCGCGGCATCGATCTGCTGCGGCTGCAACAGACGCTGGCTGCTGCCAACATGGGACTGCCGGCGGGCTCGGTGGTGGATCGCGGCGCTGGCAACACGCGCATGTTGACGGTGGAGACGGGCAACCTGATCGCCAGCGCCGACGAGGTGGCCGACCTGGTGGTGGGCGTCAGCAGCGGGCGGCCGGTCTACCTGCGCGAGGTGGCGCAGGTCGAATACGGCGCCCAGACGCCGCACCAGTATGTGTGGTTCACGCCGGGAACTTCCGTGGCTGCAGTTGATGGCGCAGCCGCGGCGGCACCAGGTGCCGCGGGCCAGTCGTATCCGGCGGTGACGCTGACAGTGACCAAGAAGCCGGGACAAAACGCGGTTGACGTGGCCCGTGCCGCGCGCTCGCGACTGGACGAACTGCGCAACACCGTCATTCCCGAAAATATCGAGACGACGATCACGCGCGACTATGGCGAGACCGCGGCCGAGAAGGCCAACAAGCTGATCCAGAAGCTGGCTTTCGCCACCGGTTCGGTGATTCTGCTGGTGGGTCTGGCGCTGGGTCGGCGCGAGGCCGTCATCGTTGGCGCGGCGGTGATCCTGACGCTCACCGCCACCTTGTTCGCATCCTGGGCCTGGGGCTTCACACTGAACCGGGTCTCGCTGTTCGCGCTGATCTTCTCGATTGGCATCCTGGTCGACGACGCCATCGTCGTGGTCGAGAACATCCATCGGCATCAGCAGCTAGAGCCCGGCAAGTCGCTGGCGCAGATCATTCCCACCGCGGTCGATGAGGTCGGCGGCCCGACCATTTTGGCCACACTGACGGTGATCGCGGCTCTGCTGCCGATGGCTTTCGTGTCGGGCCTTATGGGTCCGTACATGAGCCCGATTCCGATCAACTCCAGCCTGGGTATGGCCTTGTCGCTGGCGATCGCGTTCACCGTCACACCCTGGCTGGCATTGCGCCTGATGAAGTCGCATGCGCCCGGTGCCGGCCATGGGGCCGATGCCCAATCCGGCGGTGAGGTCCGACCCGGACGCGTGCAGCGGCTGTTCAACTGGTTGCTGCTGCCGATGCTGCAAAGCGCGCGCAAGCGCTGGCTGCTGGCGCTGGGCATTCTGGCCGCGTTGATGTTGTCTGTCGGTCTGGCCGGGGTGCAATGGGTGGTGCTCAAGATGCTGCCGTTCGACAACAAGAGCGAGTTCCAGGTGGTGCTGGAGATGCCGGCCGGCACGCCGCTGGAGGACACGGCTGCGGTGTTGCAGGACATGGGCGCCTATCTGGCGGCCCAGCCGGAGGTACGTGATCTGCAGGCCTACGCCGGCACCGCGTCGCCAATCACCTTCAACGGCCTGGTGCGCCAGTATTACTTGCGTGCCGATGCAGAGCAGGGTGATCTGCAGGTCAATCTGGTCGACAAGGCGCATCGCCATGAACAGAGCCATGCGATCGCGCAGCGCCTGCGCCCGGCGCTGGACGCGATCGGCGCACGCCACCATGCGCGGGTCAAGGTGGTCGAAGTGCCGCCCGGCCCGCCGGTGATGTCGCCGCTGGTGGCCGAGGTGTACGGGCCGGACGAAGCCGGGCGCCAGGCGCTGGCCCAACGCATCGCCAAGGCGTTTGGCGACACCGCGCATGTGGTCGGTATCGACAGCACGCTGCAAGACGACGCGCCGCGCAGTTTTCTGCGCGTGCAGCGCCAGCGCGCCGAGACGCTGGGCATACCGGTATCGGCCGTGGCCCGGACCGTGCAGGCCGCGTTGCAAGGCGCGGACACCACTTACCTGCATGACGGCCAATCAAAATACCCGGTGCCGGTGCGGCTGCAACTGCCGCTCGAACACCAGATCGGCATCGATGCATTGCTGGCCTTGCCGATGCGCGCGGCCAACGGCACGCTGGTGCCGTTGTCCGAGCTGGTGCAGGTCGAGACCGGTGTCATCGACAAGACCCTGTACACCAAGGACCTGCAGCCTTTGAGTTATGTGATGGGGGATGTGGGCCAGCGTCCGCTACCTGGGGCCAAGGACACCACCGCCTTCATCGATTCGCCGCTGTATGGCCTGTTCGGCATCCGCGCCCTTTTGAAAGACGCCGCCTTGCCGGGCACCGGTGAACTGGGCGAGTACTGGATCAAACAGCCCAGCGACCCGTTTCGGGCTTATGCGATCAAGTGGGATGGCGAATGGCAGATCACCTACGAGACCTTCCGCGACATGGGAGCCGCTTACGGTGTCGGGCTGATCCTGATCTACCTGTTGGTGGTGGCACAGTTCCGCAGCTACATCACGCCGCTGGTCATCATGGCGCCGATCCCGCTGACCATCATCGGCGTGATGCCCGGCCATGCGCTTATGGGCGCGCAATATACCGCGACCTCGATGATCGGCATGATCGCATTGGCCGGCATCATCGTGCGCAACTCCATCTTGCTGGTGGACTTCATAGAGCTGGAAGTCGCACGTGGCGTGCCATTCCAGCAGGCGGTGGTGCAGTCGGCCGCGGTGCGTGCCCAACCCATCGTGCTGACCGGTCTGGCGGCCATGATCGGCGCCTTCTTTATTCTGGACGACCCGATCTTCAACGGGCTGGCGGTGTCGCTGATCTTCGGCATCTTCGTCTCGACGCTGCTCACCCTGGTTGTGATCCCGGTCCTGTACTACGCCGTGTTCCGGCGCCGCAACGCAGCGCGCGCAGTCGCTGCTGACCCCGCTTGACTGAAAGCAAAGGAGATAACCATGGTCCACATCGTCATTGTTGGAGCAGGCATAGGCGGCATGCCCGCGGCCTATGAAATGCGCGCGCTGCTGCCCAGGGAACACCGTATCACGGTCGTCAACCCGGTCGACTACTTCCAGTTCACGCCGTCCAATCCCTGGGTCGCGGTAGGCTGGCGCGAGCGCCCGGTGGTGACGATGCCGATCGGGCCGGCGCTCGAGAGCAAAGGCATCGGCTTTATCGCCAAGGCGGTGAGCAGCATCGACGCGCCGGGCAACCAAGTCACGCTCGATGGTGGCGAAACGGTGGACTACGACTATCTGATCATCACCACCGGCCCCAAGCTGGCGTTTGACGAAGTGCCCGGTGCCGGGCCGCATGGCGGGCATACGCATTCGGTGTGCACCGTGCCGCATGCCGAACAGTTCTGGGCCCACTACCAGGAATTCCTGAAGAATCCGGGGCCGCTGGCGATTGGCGCGATGCCAGGCGCCAGCTGCTTCGGTCCGGCCTACGAATTCGCGTTCATCGTCGACGCTGACCTGCGCAAACGCAAGCTGCGCCACAAGGTGCCGATCACCTATGTGACGAGCGAGCCCTATATCGGTCACCTGGGGTTGGCCGGTGTGGGCGACAGCAAGTCGATGCTGGAGTCGGAACTGCGCGGGCACGACATCAGGTGGATCACCAACGCCAAGACCACCAAGGTCGAGCCTGGCAAGCTGTTCGTATCCGAGCTCGACGACAAGGGTCAGGTGCACAAGGAGCACGAGGTGCCGTTCAAGCTGGCGATGATGCTGCCGGCGTTCAAGGGCGTGGATCCGGTGGCCGCCGTACCCGGTTTGTGCAATCCGCGCGGCTTCGTGATGATTGACGAGTTCCAGCGCAGCAAGGCGTTCCGGAACATCTTTTCGGCCGGCGTCTGCGTCGCAATACCTCCGGTGGAAGTCACGCCTGTGCCCACCGGCGCGCCCAAGACCGGCTACATGATCGAGACCATGGTCACGGCCATCGCGCACAACATCGTCGACGAGTTGGCGGGCAAGGAGCCCACGGCCCGGGCCACCTGGAACGCGATCTGCCTGGCCGACATGGGCGACACCGGTGCCGCGTTTGTCGCCTTGCCACAGATCCCGCCGCGCAACGTGAACTGGTTCAAAAAAGGCAAATGGGTCCATCTGGCCAAAATCGGATTCGAGAAATATTTCATGCACAAGATGAAGACTGGCAACGTCGAGCCGGTCTATGAAAAGTATGTGCTCAAGGCACTGGGCATCGTGCGCCTGGTCGAGAAGTGAGCAACGACGCCATCGAGTTTTTGTTTTCAACCCCAAGGAGTTACCCCATGACCGTAGAACGCTATATCCGCATTTTTGCCGGACTTTTCATCCTGATTTCATTGGCGCTCGGCGTCGAGGGCAGTCCGGTTTTCGTCAGCCCATGGTGGCTGGCCTTCACTGCGTTCGTCGGTGCCAATCTGTTCCAGTTCGGCTTCAGCAATGTGTGCCCGCTGGGCTTCATCCTGAAAAGACTCGGCGTGCCGGAAAAGGCGCCGGTGCGGGCCTGAGCCATGGCCTGCAATACGGAGTCGGTGCTGGTGTCCGATGCCTGCAGCACGCCTTTGAAGTGACAAGATAATGGTGCGTTCCACGACTGACAACCGCGCTGCGGTGAATTGCGCCATGACCATGCTCAAAGACCAGAAGACGCGCACCGATTTGCTGCATCGGCTCAAACGCGCCGAGGGCCAGCTGCGAGGCGTCCAGCGCATGATCGAGGAGGGTGATGACTGCCTGAGCATTGCCGGACAGATGTCAGCGGTGCGCAAGGCCCTGGACAGCGCATACGTGCGCATGACGGTGTGTTTCATGGAGCAGGAGCTCAGCGAACGCCTGGGCGACGACGCGCAGGGGAAAGAAGGTGTGGCGCACATGCTCGAACATATGGAGACAATGCTCGGCAAGATCCGCTGACCCTGGCCTGAGCTGCCTCGCGCAGCCTGCGCGCGCCAGCGCCGATGCCTTGTCCTTGATGGGCACGGCGCTGGGGCCAGGTCGTGATGGCGAAGGATGGAAGCCATTGGATACGTGCCAAGGTCAACCGGGTGCGCCAGGTAAAGGGTTGAAATGGCCTCGAGCTGGTCTACGACGTGAGCCTGCGAAACGGCAAGCGTGGACTGGTTCCGGCACGCATGTTGCGCGCAATGTAAGGCGAGGCGCCCGGATGCATTGGAGTCACTGCACCCTCAGTCATTCGCCCAGAAAAAGCCGTTGCGGCCATCCGCCTTGGCGTGGTACATGGCCTTGTCTACCCGGCGATAGGCGCTGCTCGGGGTGTCGTCTGCCTGCAGCACACCCAGCCCGGCGGAGAAGGTGTAACGGAAGTCGGGATGCTCGGGCAACGCGGCCGATCCGCGCAGCAGCGCCATGAGGCGGACGATGATGGTCTCCATGCCGAGCGTGTCGATGCGCGGCAGCAGCAACAGGAACTCCTCGCCTCCCACCCGCCCGAAACCGTCTTCATTTCGCAGGGTCTGCTGTACGGTGCGGGCGAAATGCTGCAGCACCAGATCCCCGGCCGGGTGTCCGTAGCGGTCGTTGATGCACTTGAATTCATCCAGGTCGATCAGCGCAATGCCACACAGTTGCCGGCGCCGATTCACCTGCGCAAGCCGCTGCTCAAGCTGGTTGGTCATGTGGGGACGGTTGCTGATTCCGGTCAAGGCGTCGGTCAGGGCTGCGCGCAGCGCGAGATCGCGCGATTGCCGCAGCGCGCGGCCACTGACCCTGAGCTCAGTGATGTCGCTTCCGACGCACAACATCCAGCCGTCGGCCCGCAGGGTCTCGGTGATCCATATCCAGCGTCCGTCGCACAGGTCGGCTTCGAATGCGCGATAGGGTAACTTGCCGCGACGTGAGCGGGCCGAAGAAAGCCAGGCGGGAAAATCCGGCGTAGTGATCAGTGCCCCGACTTGTTCCGTGTGGCAGTGGGTCATCAATTCGGACCAGCTGGGGCAAGCGTGCGGGCCCAGTGCGAAGCTTTGCCGGAAGGCGTCGTTGGCGTAGCGCAGCCGATCGTCACCGTCGAACAGGAATACCAGCATCGGCGCCGAATGGGCAATGGCAAGCAACTCCTGGGCGATGGCGTCGGGGATCGTGGGTGTGGACATCCTTGGCGGGACCCGCAAGCAGGCGAGGCGTTATCCGGTCTTATTCTAGATGGCCGCCATGGGGCGCGTGTCAGGCGCAGTGATGTTTGACAGGCTGTGGTGGGCTTTGCCGTTACGCTGACGGCAGAAAAACGCCCTCTGACGCAGCCACCCGTTCGAGCGCGGTCTCGAACTGGGTTCGACCCATGCCCGCGACCTGTCTGAGGTAGGCATGCAGCGCGGCATCGGCGGGGCTGCGGTTTTCACATTCGGCGCTGTAGGCCTCAAAGCGTGTGAGCTGCAGCAGCAACTCGGCAATATGACGCGGGCATTCGCAGGCGATGGTGGTTTGCATCTGTGCGAGGCTGGCCAAGGTGGCGTCGTCCCAGCGACGCTTAGACATGGCGGCGAGTGGCGGTGGTGCCGGCACCGGCATTTGTGCGTGAGCCACAGCAGGTTTGACCAGGCTGTGCAACCATTGCCCGAGCACTATGTCGTTTTGCGGCTCGCGCAGCAAGGTCACGCCGGCTGCCGCCAGTTCCGCACACACGGTGTCGGCGGCATATCCGTAGAACACGGCGGTAGGCAAGGCGCGCATACCGGGCGCTGCAGCATCGAACTCGGCCAGCCAACCCGGATGCAAGGTCGGCGCTTGGATCAGCAAGGCATCGACTGGCGCGCGTTTGATGGCAGCAGTTGCCTGGGCGATGTCGTCGAAGGGGCCGACCGCTTGCACCCTGGCGCCGAGTTGCCGTTGCAAAGCGGGATGCTGCAGGCGCCTGGCCAGAGTGGATCCGACCACCGCCACCCGCCGTTGCTGGCCTGCGGGGCCGGGTCCGGGTACGGTTTTACGCTGGCCCGCGTCCGCCGTGTTGGCCCTGGCGCCGAAATGGGTCGCGGTCACCGCCTGCAGCTGTGTCAGGTCCAGCGCCGCCAACGCGCCAATGGCATGGCCCAGTTCGGTCAATTGCCGTATCAGGGCCAGGCGACGCACATCGCCTGTCGTGTACAGGCGCTGGCCGCTGACGGTGACCTCGGGCATGGTGACCTGGTAGCGGCGTTCCCATACGCGTAGCGTGGCAACCGGCATGCGTGCCATGCGGGCGACCGCTGCGCTGCGGTACCGCGGCGCGTCGTCGGTTGCATCCTGTGGATCGGGGGGCGTCATATGATGTGTCTATTGAATCGGAATTGAATCCGATTATCGACTTTGGATCAGGGTTATATGCACATTTGAAATGCTATTGAACCGTAAATTTCTATACTGCGGTTTCATTTGATCTAGTAACCGGGAATATGCATGTCCATCACTTCAAACCGCCGCGTGTTTCTGATCCATTGCGCCTCCGTGGGCGCCGCCCTTGCCATCGCCGGGCCAGCCCAGGCCCAAGAGATGCTCGATGAAAAGAATGCGCAGGCCGCGGCACTCGGGTACGTGGCCGATGCCAAGCGCGTGGACGCCAAGAAGTACCCCAAATTTGCGGCCGGGCAGGTGTGCACGAACTGCACGTTGTTCCTGGGAAAGCCAACCGACAAGGCGGGTGCTTGCCCGCTGTTTGCTGGCAAGCAGGTTGCCGGCCCCGGCTGGTGTAGCGCCTGGGCCAAGAAGGCCTGAGCGACTGCGGCTTGCGATCAGAAATGCCTTCCATGCGCGCACGGTCCAACGGGTTCAAGGGCAACAAGGCGGCGCTGCCGTCCAAGCCCTGTGTTGCCTGTGGCCGGCCGATGGTCTGGCGCCGGCATTGGGCCCGCAAGGTGCACGCCTGATATCTGAGATATATGTGGATGCCGTCGAATGGGTCGAATTGCCCAACACCCTGGGCATGAGCCAGTATGCCGACGGCGGCGTGACGGCCAGCAAGCCGTATGCGGCCACCGGCGAATACGTCGCGCGCATGAGCCCGCATTGCAAGAGCTGTCGTTATGACCCGGCACGGCGTACCGGAACGCTGGCCTGTCCCTTTTTCACGTTCTACTGGGACTTTCTGTTGCGCCACCAGTCGATATTGGATGGCAACCCGTGCGTGGCCCTGCAGGTGAAGAATCTAACGCGTCAGGACGATGCGCAACGCTTGGCGGTACGAGATCGCGCCGGGGCGATCCAGCGCGGGGAAGTGGGGGCGGCAGACCATGCCTGAGCAGCGGGAGCGGGCCGTGGATGCCGCAGGCGAGGCAGGCAGCGTGCGTCAAGCGGCGTGCACTGACGATAACCGGCCGACGGCGCAGGTCAAGGATCCGTGTGCCGCGCGTGGGGGTGCCATGACCGTACTCTACGATGGCGCCTGCCCGCTGTGCCGGCGTGAGATCAGCCTGTACAGCGGCCTGCATGCCGAGCAGCCGCTGCGTTTCGAGGACGTCAGCGACGTCGCGGTGAGCCTACCCGCAGGCGCCACGCGTGCCCAGTTGATGGCACGTTTCCACGTGCGCCAACCCGATGGCAGCCTGCTCAGCGGCGCGCAGGCATTTCTTGCCTTGTGGGCGGTGTTGCCGGGCTGGCGTTGGCTGGCCCGCTGGGGCCGATGGCCGGGCGCAGCTTGGGCCATGGAGCAGGCCTATTGCGGATTTCTGCATCTGCGGCCCACGCTGCAGCGTTGGGCCACGCGGCTTGATCGGCGGCAGCCCGATGGTTAGGGCAACTCCAGAACCTGCTCATACGCGCCTACGCGGCAAGACCTACGCGGCAAGACCTACGCGGCAAGAAAAGGCCGGATCGGTGTGCACGCGCGTGGCCACGCACGGTGTCTTTGAAGTCACGAGTCAGTGCCTTGCGGCGCTTGTAGTCCTCCCAGAGGTTCACCGCTCGCTCGATATCTTGTTGCTGTTGCTTTTTGCTACCCCCGCCGATCAGGATGATGATCTTCAGACCGTCCTTGGCTACGTAGATGGGCAGTCCAGGCCCCCAGTCAATCCTGTATTCGCCAATTCCACGGAACCACTCGACGTTTGACAGGTTGCCGAGTCGATCCAGTGTGGAACCCACTATTTCTGCTGGACCAGCACCGCACGATCAACCGGCGGTTCGGCCGGTCCTACCCGCGTTTCAGATCAGCAGCGCATTGACCCGTTTCACATAAGCCGCCGGATCGTCCGGCATGCCGCCTTCGGCCAGCAGCGCCTGGTCGAACAGAATGTGGGCCAGGTCGTTGAAATGCACCGAGCCCTCGAGCTTCTTGACCAGCGCGTGTTCGGCGTTGACCTCGAGCACCGGTTTCATGTCGGGCGCCTGCTGGCCGGCCTGTTTGAGCATACGGGCGAGCTGCGTGCTCATGCCGTGGTCCTGCACCACCAGGCAGGCCGGGCTGTCGACCAGACGGGTCGTGACGCGCACGTCTTCTGCCTTGTCCTTGAGCGCTTCCTTGAGCTTGGCCAGCAGGGGCTTGAAGGTTTCGGCGGCTTCTTCTGCCGCTTTCTTTTCGGCTTCGTCCTGCAACGAGCCCAGATCGACCGCACCCTTGGCCACGCTTTGCAGCGCCGTGCCATCGAACTCGTTCAGGTGGTTCAGCGCCCACTCGTCGACCCGGTCGGTCATCAAGAGCACCTCGATGCCCTTTTTCTTGAACACCTCGAGTTGCGGGCTGTTCTTGGCCGCGGCCAGCGAGTCGGCGGTGATGTAGTAGATCGCCTCCTGGCCATCTTTCATGCGCGCCTTGTAGTCGGCAAAACCCACGCTGACGCCGTCGGTGGTACTCGACGCGAAACGCAGCAGCTTGGCCAGCCGGTCCTTGTTGGCAAAGTCCTCGCCCAGGCCTTCCTTTAGTACGGCACCGAATTCGGCATAGAACGCGGTGTACTTGCCGGCGTTGGCGCTGGCCAGTGCCTTGTCTTCTTCGCTGACCACGTCGGTCACGGCGTCAGTGCCTTGGGCGGCTGCGGTTTCGACCGGCTTGTCGTTGCGTGCCAGGTCTTCGAGCATGCTCAGCACGCGCTTGGTGCAGCCGTCACGGATCGCCTTCACGTCGCGGCTCTCCTGCAGCAGTTCTCGGCTGACGTTGAGCGGCAGGTCGGCCGAATCGACCACGCCCTTGACGAAACGCAGGTAGGTCGGGAGCAGTGCCTCGGCGTCGTCCATGATGAACACGCGTTTGACGTACAACTTGAGCCCGCCCTTCTTGTCGCGGTTCCACAGATCGAACGGCGCCTTGGACGGGATGTACAACAGCTGCGTGTATTCGGTGCTGCCCTCGACCCGGTTGTGGGTGTGCGCCAGCGGGTCTTCGAAGTCGTGGCTGATCTGCTTGTAGAAGTCGGTGTACTGCTCGGGCGTGATGTCCTTCTTGGCGCGTGACCAGATCGCGTTGGCCTTGTTGACGGTTTCCCATTCGTCGGTCACGACCATCCCACCACCCTTTGTGGCACCTGACGCGTCGCCCTCGATTTTTTCGCCTTCCTTCCACTCTTCCTTTTGCATCTGGATCGGCAGGCTGATGTGGTCCGAGTATTTGCTGATGATGCCTTTGACCTTCCAGTTGCCGGTGTACTCCTCGGCGTCTTCACGCAGGTGCAGCGTGACGCTGGTGCCGCGCTGTGCGCGTTCAATGGTCTCGACCTCGAAGTCACCGGCGCCACCGCTGATCCAGCGAACCCCGTGTTGCTTCTCCATGCCGGCGCGACGCGATTCGACCGTGATCTTGTCAGCGACGATGAAGCCTGAATAGAAGCCAACGCCGAATTGGCCGATCAGCTGCGAGTCGGCTTTCTGGTCACCGGTGAGCTTGGAGACGAAGTCCTTGGTGCCGCTCTTGGCAATCGTGCCCAGGTTGTCGATCGCTTCCTGCTCATTCATGCCGATGCCGTTGTCGGTGATCGTCAGCGTGCGGGCCTTCTTGTCGAGCGTGACGCGCACTTCCAGGTTGGGGGTGTCTTCAAACAAGCCGGGATCGTTGATGGCCTCGAAACGCAGCTTGTCGCAGGCGTCCGACGCGTTGGAGATCAGCTCGCGCAGGAAGATCTCCTTGTTGGAGTACAGCGAGTGCGTGACCAGGTGCAGCAGTTGTGCAACTTCGGCCTGGAACGATAAGGTTTGCTTGTTCATGGACGTAGGGAATTTCTGTCAGTCAATAGGAAAAACTGCCGCGCCCTTGAGCGGGGCAGGCGCGGACAACCGGTAATTATGGGTGATCGGACTGGTTTCAAGAACCGTTGAAGAACTACCTTGCCAGCCAGTCGCGCATCTGACGTGCCACTTCGGGGTCACTGAGCAGTTGCAGGTGCCCAATCCCGTATCGCACAAGGGTATGGCTTGGCGGGAAGTGCAGCGTGAGCGCCGGGTCCGCATGTTGCCCCAGTGCGCTGCGCAGCGGGACCAGTCCGTCACCGAACAGGCGTTCAGCCATTGCACCGCGCCGTTCGGCCAGGCAAGCCGCAATCGCGAAACATCGGACACCCGCGGGAAGCACGGCGCTTTGACGGTCATCCACTCCGCTGGCGTGCCGGTCCAGCCCTTGCCAGTCCTGCCTTGACACACTGCCGTGGCGCAGGTCGGTGATGCCGCAACTGCGCAGCCGGGACAGCCGGGCGAATGGCGCGGCATAGGGTGTGCGGCCTAGCAACTGGTCGATCCAGCGGCCGGCCCGCTCCAGCGGGGCACCGTGATGCGGTGTGCCGAGGAACACCAGCGTCCTGAGTCGCGACGGCCAGGCCATGCCTGCAAGCTGGGCTGACGACACGGCGCTGCGCAGCACCAGGCCGCCCATGCTGTGCCCCACGCAGCTCAGCTCCACGACAGGCGTCGGCCAGGCCGCGATCAGGCCTTCGAGCAATAAAGCCAGCGCCTCGCCGTTTTCCGAGATGTGGCGCCCTGAGTTGTAGCGCAAGTACAGCGGCTGGTAGCCGAGGCTGCTGGCCAGTGCCTGGCCGTGGTCCAGTCCCGGCACCAGCGCGCCGTTTGCGTCCTTGCGCCAGGTCTGCCACTGCCGGTCGTTCATGCACAGTCCGTGCACCAACAGCAGGACTTTGCCGTTCGCAGCGCCATGCGCCGGCGCATCCGGATCCAGCGCCTGACCATCAGCGCGAAACAACGTCATCGGTAAAACCAGCGGATTGCCGTCGGCCAGCAGGCGGTCGCCCATCACGCCATTGAGTGCGGCCAGCACCGCCAACCGCTGCGGCGACTCGGCCGGCGCGGTGTCCATTGCATCGAGCAAGGGCTCGAGCCGGGTCAACGCGGCGTCCAGCCCGACGCCAACGGCTTGCGTGATGCCGGTGACACAGCGATAGACCAGTGCCGTCAGGCCACGCGTGCGGTCCGGCTGCTTGCCACCCGGCACACCCATGGTGCGCCATACCGACTGGTGCACACCTTCGCTGATGCGCGTGCTCGCCAAGGTGGCCTGGGTGGCCAGCCGGGTGACAGCACGCAGGTCGGAGGCGCGAATGTGCTTGGCCATCAGAACCCTTCGTGCGGTGCCAGGTAGCGCCATTGTCCCAGGGGCAGGTTGCCCAGCATCACCTTGCCGATCCGTACGCGCTTGAGGCCGACCACCTTGAGACCGACCAGCTCGCACATGCGCCGGATCTGGCGTTTCTTGCCTTCGGTCAGCACCACGCGCAGCTGCTCCGGGTTCTGCCAGCTGATACGTGCCGGCTTGAGCGCTTGGGCGTCCAGCGCCAGGCCGTGGCGCAGCCGTGCCAGCTGCGCGGTCGGGAACACCGCCTGCACGTTCTGGGTGACCGGGTCGTTCTCATGGATCTCGTCCAGTTCTGCGTCGCCCGAAGCTCCCGACGGCAGACCGCCATAGGTGACCCGTACCAGGTATTCCTTTTCCATCACCGAGTCTTCGCCAATGAGCTGGCGCGCGACCCGTCCGTCCTGGGTAAGTACCAGCAGGCCGATCGAGTCGATGTCA
>Ga0335397_10004853_pt1 | contig 17663 bp, 19 predicted proteins | sample MAT04_FD_205740 | JGI IMG/M metagenome (GOLD analysis project Ga0335397, IMG submission 205740) | Freshwater microbial communities from Lake Fryxell liftoff mats and glacier meltwater in Antarctica - MAT-04 (spades assembly) (version 2) ... | reverse complement strand
CGGACGGCAGCGCCACATTTCGCGCGGGCGCGCGAAATCGCACCGCGCAATTCGCTCATCCAGATCTACTCGGCACTCTACTTCACGATTGCGCGAGAGCACGCGGCCGCGCGACGGCACGTCGAACGCGCGTGCGAGGCCGACCCGCTCTCGCCGTTTGTGCACGGGCTTTCGTCGTGCGCGTATTTCATCATGGGAGACCACGTCGAGGCCGAACGCGCGGCGCGGCGGGCGCGCGAGTTGCCGTCCGACCATATGCTGGGGCTGTGGACGCACGGACTGGCGTTGTCGGCGCTCGAGCGACACGAGGACGCGATCGAGGCGCTCAGCAAGGCTATTGCGGTGTCGCGGGCGCCGTTCTATCTCGGCGCGTGCGCCTTTGCACTCGCGCGCGCCGGTGGCGTGGACGAAGCGCGCGGCATCCTCGGAGAGCTGGACGAACGCGCGGCGCGCGGTGAGTACGTGCCCGCCTTCTCGCGGCTTCAGATTCACCTGGGGCTCGACGAAGTGGCGAGCGTGCGGCGCGAACTCGCCCTCGCGGTGGAGGAGGTGACCCCGCCGTTCAGCCTGTGGGTGGGCATGGGCGTGTTTCTTGATGCGTTCCGCCGAGATGCCGAAGTGGGTCGCTTGCTCGATGCGTGGGATCAGGGCGTCACGGCGTGGCGGGAACGGGCGCGCGGGCAAGGTTAAAAATCGTTCAGACGTTCTGACGTCTTGACGTCTTGACGTTATTTTTGCGATTTACTAAACTTCGGCATGTCATCCCTCAAGCGCGCCACTGTGTACTTCGACCCCAGTCTGCACCAGGCGCTACGGGTGAAGGCGGCGTCCACCGACCTGAGCGTCTCCGACTTGGTCAACGCCGCCGTGCGGGCCAGCCTTGCCGAGGACGCCGATGATCTCGCGTCGTTTGAGGCGCGCCAGCGCGAACCGTCGGTCAGCTTTGAGGACGTGCTCAAGGACCTGAAGCGACGTGGCAAGCTATAGCATCGAGATCAAGCGCTCGGCCGCCAAGGAGCTGGCCGAGTTGCCAAAACAGGACCGCCATCGCGTCATTGCCCGCATCGAGAACCTGGCGCACGATCCGCGCCCGAGCGGCTCGGAAAAGCTTTCGGGGCAGGAGCGCTACCGCGTGCGTCAGGGAGACTACCGCATCCTCTACGAGATTCACGACCACGTGCTGGTCGTGGTGGTGGTGCGTATTGGTCACCGACGCGAAGTGTATCGCCCGTGAGCAACGATGAACGCCACGTGCGCCGCATCGTTCAGGAGTTCGCATGAATCTCCGCCTGAGGGAGGCGCTGGCCGACCGCTATCGCATCGACCGCGAACTCGGTGTCGGAGCCCGTCATCCTCGGGCCCGGTGCACAGGCTCGGGCTCTCAAGGCAGCCGTGGTGACGAACGACGAGGCGTTTGCCGATCTCGGCGTTGGAGGTGTTCTGGTAACGTGGTCGCTCGCCGAAATAGGCAGTACACTTCGTCCATGATCGTCGCCCATTTTCCAGGAGCAGAACTGATTGAAGCGGGCCTCGCCGATCTCACGGCAGGGCTGGTGACGATCGAGTCTTTGCTTGTCTCGATCGCGGCTCCTGGATTGCGCGACGTCGGTCTCTCCGTGGGCCAACCGTTCCCCGACGCCGAACTGCAATTGTACGCGCTGTTATCCGCGCGGGATGGCCTGGCGGCGCACAGCCACTACAACGCATTGCTCCGGCGTGTTGCGAGTTTCAGACATGCGGTACCGTGTGCGAGGTAGTATGCGCGAGGTAGTGGATCGCGAACGCATTGGTGCGTTCATGACCGCGCTGGCGCGACACGCGACGGCGGACGTAGATGTCTTCCTCGTTGGCGGCACGAGCGCGGTGTTGGTGGGCTGGCGTGCGACCACGATCGATATTGATCTCGTTTTTCGGCCAGAGTCGGACGCGATGCTGCGCGCAATTCCGATGCTCAAGGAACGACTGCAGCTCAACGTGGAGCTGGCCTCTCCCGATCTGTTCATTCCCGTGCCGCCAGGCTGGGAGCAACGCAGCCCACTGATCACCCGCATCGGGCGCGTCACCTATCGACACTTCGATTTCGTCGCCCAGGCGGTTGCCAAGATCGAACGCGGACATGCTCGCGATCTGGCGGATGTCCACGCCATGCTTGCGCACGGTCTGATCAGCGCGGCCAACGTGCGGGAACAGTTTGCGCTCATGGAGCCGGAGCTGTTTCGGTTTCCGGCCATCGATCCGCCGTCGTTTCGGCGTGCCGTCGATGCGGTATTTCCGCTCTCACCGCAATGACTCCGGATTCGTCTATGACCGTTGCTCGCCTGACAGCCGCCCTGATTGATCGCTACACCGTTACGCGTGAACTTGGCCAGGGCGGCATGGCCACCGTGTATCTCGCGCACGACATCAAACATGATCGCGATGTCGCGATCAAAGTGCTGCATCCCGATCTCGGCGAGACACCGTGGTGCGGGGCGGCTTTGACCTCCCGACCTATCGCGGTCACGCCAACTACGATGTGATGGATGACGGTCGACTGGTGTTGTTTCGCCCGATGGATAACACGCAGCGCCTGGTGGTCGCGCACGGGTGGCTGGGCGCGTTGCGCGCTGAGTGGGCGAAGGCGGCGCAAAAGTAGGGATCACGCCGAACGTCTCTTACGGCGTCAAATCTGCGCGATAGCTGATTGCGAATTCGAGGAAGCGCGAGATGTTCACAATTGTCGCTGCGCGAAACCGGATCGTGTGTGCATCCACTCGTTCCGTTCCAGGCAGATACGCCATCATCTCGGCCGGCGTGTAACTCTTGTACGAAAGCTCGAGTTGGAACGGGCCCGCAGCCGGCGTAGGTTTGAAGTCCTTGAGCCGCAAAATCGCCGCTTTCGCCTTTGCACGAATTAGTGCCTGCGATGCTTCGGGAGTCATCACCGCAGCGGCGTGAAAACTGATTGACCGTTTTACGACGGCCCCTTCCACGTTGCCGGTAAAGGTTTGCACTTCGCCCACTGCCTGCTCGTCGCCTGACACCATCACTATCGGCACGCCGAAATATCCGGCGATGGTCGCGTTGATTGAACCTTCTGACATCGGCCGGCCATTGAGTTTCACCGCCGAGAATGTCGCGCTGGAAATTGTGTGCGCGCGGACACCCTGCGGATTCGTCGTCGCCGAGTGATAGCCGATGAACATCGCGGCGCTGAAGGTGGAGTCGATGCCTTCCATCATCATCAGCGGACGTGGTGAGCCGCGCACAATGGTGACGCCCGCGGGAAACCGGTCGATGAGCAAGTTCTGCATGTTGCCGTGCGCATCTGCGATCACGAATTCAGTTGCTCCAGCCTCACGTGCACCGGCAATGGCGGCCAACGCCTCGGCCGTCATGTATTCGCGAAACTTTGCGTACTCGAAACCAGTGGGACCGAGTTGCTCGGAAGTGACAACGCCTCCGATTCCCTCCATATCAACCGAAATGAAAACCTTGATGGGGCGCTGCGCCGCGAGCGGACTTGCAATGAGCGCAAGGAGTGCTGCGACTCGTGCGACTGCGTTGCGAAACTTCATCGTCTGATTCCGGTTGTAAGGCGTGGCAGGAGGGGCGACCACTTTGAACTCGGCAAACCTGGGGAAACATCAACCCTGGGAACGCACGCCGACAGACTGGTCGTCAGAACAGCTCGCGGTCGAGGAGATTCGGCGGACCATTCAATTGTTCATCGTTGACACAGGTGTGACACGTCGGCGTAGCGTGTATGCGCGACGCGCCGACAACACTCTTGCGCTGGTCTTTGTGCGACGTCGGTGACGGTGCAGAAGTGAGGCCCACGATTTTCGCGGGGGACAGCCGAATCATCCACTGGTGAATGTTGCGCGTCATAGTGGAACCTCCGAGCGGCGACGCGTGCGCGCCAGATCATCCATCACGGGCGCAAAGGCGAAGAAAATGAGCAGCGCTGCGAGCGGAACGGTGGCGATATAACCAACGCGATTGAAACCAATGGCCCCAAGCACACCACCAATGAAAAAGCTGCCAATCAACCGCAACAACACCCGCATGCGATGACGATCGGCGCGAACTGGGCCGTCGCGATGCGTGCGCGTTCGGTTCCAGTACAGTGCTCTACCGAATTCGATACCGAGGTCGGTGATCATTCCGGTCACGTGCGTGGTGCGAATGACGGCGTGCGAAATTTTCGAAATGAGGGCGTTCTGCAGCCCCATCATGAAACACAGCAGCATCACCGTTACAGGCACAAACAATCCGTTAATGGTCGCGAGCCGTGCACCCAGCAGGCCGAATGTGATCAGCAGCAACGCTTCGAGGAGCAGTGGCAACGCGAACGCACTGCGCAGCCGACGACGTATGGCATACAGCACCAGCATGGCGGAAAAGGATGCGCCCGCGAGAAATGCGAGGAGGCCGCCAAATGCAGCGGCGGCCACGGGCCACTGTTGCAGCGCAAAGGCATCGGCCATGCTGGACAGCAGGCCCGTCATGTGCGACGTGTATTGTCGGACGGCCAGAAAGGCGCCCGCATTCGTCGCGCCCGCTACGAATGCGAGGCCGTAGCCTAGTTGTGCGTTTCCGGCTTCGGTGCGTTCGGGGCCGGTCAGGCTACGCGAAAAGTCGAGGGGCATTGTGCTGCAAGCTAGTCGATAGCAGGACGCAGCTCTGACGACGGATCGCTCCGAGCACGTTTTGCGTTGGCGGGGGTAGGTGGCTGCACGCGGTCGCGAACAAACCGAGCACCGCCCAACCACCGCGATGGCGTCGTACACCACACACGCGCCGCTGCAGATGCCGACACCGAACACTTTGACGGCAAGACGACCGAGTAGCTTGCAATGTGTCGGGCAACGAACGCCAACCAGGAGCAAGGAATGTCTGAATCGCTCGGAGCTGAAGTAGAAATGCCGATGTCTTTCGCTGCCGCGAAGGACGCCACCCGGGATGCGCTCAAGGCAGAAGGTTTCGGCATCCTCACGGAGATCGATCTTCAGGCCGCATTCAAAGAGAAGCTTGGCCGTGATTTCCGACCGTACGTCATACTGGGCGCGTGCAATCCGCCGCTCGCATTCGCTGCGGTCACGGCCGATCCGGCGATCGGGCTATTGCTTCCCTGCAACGTGACCGTGGAGGCGCGAGACGCTACGCACTCGGTCGTCCGGCTGATCGATCCGCAGATGATGCTCGCTTCGTCACCCGGAGGGCTGGCACCGGAGCTCAAGCAGGTCGCAGATGACGCGAGCGCGCGCATGGCGCGTGTTGTGGAGGTGCTCCGCACTGTAAAAAGCGCGACTCGCTGACAGGGTGAATGCCGCTGCAACGCGAACGTGCTGGGGGCCGGATTCGATTCGTGACAACAATATCGATCGCTCCGTCGCAGTGACTCGCCGTTGCCCGGTGTGCAGTGGCGAACGCCGTCGTCCCAAACGCTGGTGCCATAGCTAAGATTATGCTGTGCCTCGTCTTCGGCGGTTCGCGCAGGTTCTGGTGGTGGTCGCTGTGGTCGGCGGGCTCTATCTAGGCTACCGGCGATTCGCGGCACGTCCCCCGCTGGTTGAGGTGACAGACGTGCGGACTGAGGACGTCGCCCGCGTGCTGGCCGTGACGGGACGCATCAAACCGCGGCTGTCGACAATTGTGAAACCGCTGGTTTCCGGCACGATCCTCACGCTCACACGCGCTGAAGGTGCGGCGGTCCGTCGCGGCGACACACTGGCAACTCTGGATGCGCAGACGTCGCGCGCCGCGATCGAGCAGGCAAGCGCACAGTTGCGAGCGCGGCGCGCCGATGTCGAACAGCAGACACGCGATCACGAACGCACGCGCCGTCTGGTCGACGCCGGCGCCGTTGCACCGCGCGAAGCCGAGGTCTCGAAGTCGACGCTCGATGCGGCTCGCGAATCGGTACGGCAGCTCGAAGCGCTGGTGCGCGAATCGCAATCCCGCCTGCGCGACTTCACACTCGTGTCGCCCATCGACGGATATGTGCTGGCGCGACCCATCGACCCCGGGCAAAACGTTTCGTCTGCAAGCGTAGTCTACGAGCTGGCCACAGCTGCCGGCGCCGGGATCGAAGTGGAAATTGACGAACAGTTTCTTTCGGAGCTGCGCGTGGGACTCGAAGCAACTGTCGCTCCCCTCACGGGCGCGCGTCGCGAATACGCCGCGCGCATCGCCAGCATTGGTCGGCGCGTGAGTGAGACCAGCGGCGCTGTCCCGGTGCAACTGGAATTCGTGGGCGAGGCACCTCGTCTTCCGGCCGGACTCTCCGTTGACGTGAATCTGATTATCGCTCGACACAACGCCGCGACCACGGTGTCGCGCGAAGCGGTGGCGGGGCTTGGCGCGGATCCCTATGTCATCCTGGTGCGTAACGACACGCTGGTGCGCCAGCCGTTACGCGTGATTGATTGGCCGTCGCCTCGCATCGTGGTGCTGAGTGGCATTCAAGTGAGCGACCGGGTGGTGATGACACCCCGTCTCGTGCGCGCGGGCATGGCGGTCCGAACGAAGCCTGCAACCAATGCCTTTTGAGCTGACAGTTGCGCTGCGTTACCTGCGCAGCGGCCGGTTGCAAACTGCCCTGATCTTTTCCGGTGTCGCGGTGGGCATCGTGGTGTTCACGTTCATGGCCGCGCTCATCAACGGTCTCGCCGTGACGCTCACCAACAACGTCATCGGCAATCTTGCGCATGTTCGGCTCGAACCGGCGCCGCGCGTACCGCGTCAGCTTGGTGAGATTGCCGGACTACGCACACTGCTCGCGGTGCAACGCGGCAACGAACCACGCGCGGCGATCAACGGCTGGCGGGACTACGTCGAAACTGCCGAAAAATTCTCCGGTGTGAAGAGTGTCGTAGCGTCGGTTGCCGGATCGGGATTCATTCAGCGAGGCGAGAAAATTGCGCCGGTCAGTGTCACGGGTTACGAGCCGGGCAAGGAAAGTGAAATGATCGACCTCGCGGCGGGCATCACGCGCGGCTCGTCGGCGCTGGCGTCGGGCGAAGTGCTCATCGGAATCACGTTGGCCGAGGATTTTGGCGTGACCACCGGGCAACGTTTGCGCATTCGCAGCGACCGTGGGCGTGAACGCGTGCTCCTCATTCGCGGCATCTTCGACGTCGGTAACGCAGTCGTCAACGAACGCGCGGTATTCACCGATCTGTCCACGGCACAAGGTTTGTTCGAACTCGGCGGTGCGGTTTCGCGCATTGAGGTGAAGTTGGCCGACGTATTCTCGGCCCCCGAAGTAGCGGTGCGGTTGAATGCCGTGACAGGACTCGACGCGGTGGACTGGATCTCGGAAAATGCTCGACTTCAGGAAGCGCTGCGCGCGCAGGGCAGTACCGGCGACGTCGTCAAGTTTTTTGCCGTCCTGCTCATTCTCATTGCGGTGGCCAGTCAGTTGTTGCTGTCGGCGCTTCGCCGCCGCGCCGAAATCGGGATCATGCGAAGTATGGGTGTGTCGCGCGCATCGGTGACGGCAATCTTCGTCGCGCAGGGATTCCTGATCGGACTATTGGGCTCCGCGCTGGGGGCAGCACTTGGCTATGGCTTTGCTAGCGCCATTGTGCGTTTCACACTGCGGCCGGACGGCACCAGCGCACTCCCCGTCGACCCCGCACTCGGCGAGTACTGGCTCGCCATCAGCATCGCGACCGTGGCGGCCACGCTGGCAGCCGTGCTTCCGGCGCGTATCGCGAGCGGCGTCGATCCCGTCGAGGTTATTCAGCAATGAGCGACGTCGTACTCAGCACGTCAGCGCTCACCAAGTCGTATCGCGACGGAGACGTGGAAACGAAGGTGTTGAAGGGAATCGATCTTGAATTTCGGCGCGGCGAGTTTGTGGCGCTCATGGGCCCATCCGGAAGCGGCAAGAGCACGCTGCTCACGATTCTTGGCACGTTGCTCAAACCCACCAGCGGAGAAGTGGAGTTGGTGGGCAACCGACTCAGCACATTGGACGATCGCGATGTCACGCGTTTTCGCAATCAGCACGTTGGCTTCGTCTTCCAGTTTCATCACCTGCTGCCCGATTTCACGGCGCTCGAAAACGTGCTGTTTCCGTCGCTGCCACGTCGAAGCGCCGATCCGCGCATCGAGCGCAAGCGTGCGATGGAGTTGCTGGAGCGCGTTGGTTTGTCTGACCGCATGAATTACGGCGCCACCAAACTTTCCGGCGGACAAAAGCAGCGCGTCGCAGTTGCGCGCGCGTTGATGAACGCGCCCGATGTCGTTCTCGCCGACGAGCCCACGGGCAACCTCGACAGCGCGACGGGAGCGCTCGTGTTGGATCTGATGCGCGAACTCTGCGACGAACTGGGCACCTTCTTTTTGGTCAGCACGCATGATGAAGCGATTGGTGCGCAGAGTGATCGCGTAATTCGCATTCTTGATGGGCGCGTGGTGCCGGACGCGACCGAGGTCGCTCCCACCCGGAGCGACTTGAACTGAACCGCATCCGATCTCGCCCATTTCTGGCGCCAGCTCCAGATTGCGCGGGTGTTCGTCTCACTCCAAACGGAGCTGTCCTCGTGAGTTTTGCCCGATTTCGCGTGATTCGCGCGTCCGTCATGCTTGTTGCCTCGGCCATCGCGATAGGCGCGCCATGGGTCGTCTCCGCTCAAGGCAACGTCACTCGCCGAGACACGGTGATCATCAACCGATCGGCGAATCCCGTGCTCGCGAATTTCCGGTTCCGCTCGATTGGGCCGGCCAGCATGGGCGGTCGCATCGACGACATTGCGGTATTCGAGAAGGACCCGCGCATCATCTACATCGGCTACGCGACCGGCGGCGTGTTCAAGAGCACGAACGCAGGCACGACATTCCAGGCCATCTTCGAGCGATACGGCAGCGCGTCGATTGGCGATATTGCCGTCGATCAGAATAATCCCGATCTCGTGTTCGTCGGTACGGGCGAGCCGAACAACCGCCAGACGTCGTCGTTCGGCGACGGGATCTACAAAAGCATTGACGGCGGCAGGACATTTGCGAACGTCGGCTTGCGCGAAACGCAAACCATTGCGCGCATCGTGATTGACCCCCGCAACAGCAACGTCGTGTACGTCGCGTCGCCCGGTCATCTGTTTGGGCCGAATGCCGAGCGCGGGGTGTTCAAGTCGACCGATGGTGGAGCGACGTGGACCAACATCAAGTTCATTGACGAGAACACCGGATTTACCGACATCGTGATGGATCCGTCGAACTCGAATGTGTTGTTCGCCGCGAGTTACCAGCGTCGTCGCACGGGCTGTTGCTTCAATGGTGGTGGTGCGGGCAGCGCGCTCTGGAAAACGGAGAACGCCGGGCGTACGTGGACGAGGGTGTCGGACGCGGGCTTGCCGGGTGGCACCTATGGTCGCATTGCGGTCGATATCGCGCGTTCGAATCCGAATGTCGTGTACGCGCAGATCGAGAACGACGACGGCGCGGTGACGACATCCGCACCGACACCCGCACCGACACCCGCACCGACACCTGCACCGACACCCGCACCGACACCCGCAGCGGCGGCGGCGCCGGCCGCAGGCGGCGGGCGCGGCGGATACGACTGGTGTAGCAACGCGGCACCGAATCGTGGTTTCGCAGGTGGCGGCGCCGCTGGCGGTGCAGGCGGTGTTCCGGTGGCTGGTGCGGCCGGCGGTGGCGGCGCGCCGGCCGCGAACGACACAACGCGCGTCGTGCCAGCGTTGAGCAAGGCACTCCCCGGTTTGTATCGCTCCGAGAACAGGGGGCGCTCATGGACGCTCGTGAGCAACTGCAACGGGCGTCCGCTGTACTTCAGTCAGATTCGTGTTGATCCGACCAACGACCAAACGGTGTATCTCGCGAACACGAAAGCGGCGAAGTCGCTTGACGGCGGCAAGACGTTCGTGCAGATGGATGCCGGGCTTGGCAACGGTAACGAGACGGTCGATCAGCACGCGTTCTGGATTGACCCTGCGAATCCGCACCACGTGTTGCGCGGGTCGGATGCGGGGCTGGGCGTGACGTGGGACCAGGGCGAGACGTGGGAGTATGTGCACACAATGGCAACGGGCCTCGCGTACTGGGTGACGGCCGATGATGATCGTCCGTACAACGTTCTATTCGGCCTGCAGGACAACGACAGTTGGAGGGGCCCCAGTGCGACGCGAACGAGCGCGGGGATTCGTGATCACAGCTGGTTTCGCATTGGTGGTGGCGACGGTTTCCAGACGGCGGTCGACCCCACGAATCGCTTTGTGGTGTTCACGGAATCGCAGGACGGCAATACGCAGCGCACCGATTTGCGCACGGGTGTGCGAAAGTCCATTCGTCCGGTTGCGCCGCCCGCCGGAGGCCGCGGTGCGGCGCCGGTGGCGGGTTCATGCGTCGACGGTAACATCGTTGCCGCAGCTGGCGGTCGTGGCGCGGGCGGTGGAGGGGGCGGTCGCGGTGGCGCCGCAACATCGAACGTGATCAATGCGAAGCCGGGCGACACGTACCGATTCAACTGGAACACGCCCTACACCCTCTCGCCGCACAGTCCGAACATTGTCTGGCTTGGCGGCAACCGTGTGTTTCGTTCGGCCGACCAGGGCGACCTGTGGGTAGCGAGCGCCGATCTCACGAAGCAGGTGGATCGCTGCAAAGTCACGGTGATGGGGGCGGCGGGCTCGGTTGCGCAACTCTCGAAAAACGACGGTGTGACGTCTTACAGCACGATCACATCGCTCGCGGAATCGCCCGTTGTTGCCGGTGATGTGTGGGCTGGAACAGACGACGGCAACCTGCAGGTGAGCCGCGACGGTGGCGTGACATTTACGGAAGTTGGTAGGAACATCACGGGATTGCCCGGCAGCGCGTTGACGAGCGACAACCCGTACTGGATTTCGCGCATCGAAGCGTCGCACTTCGAAGCCGGCATGGCGTACGTCGCGGTTGACGGACATCGGAGCGACGATCTCAAGCCATACATTTTCGTCACACACGATTACGGCAAGACGTGGATGAATGTGGGCGGCTCGCTGCCGGGGCGTGGCAACGTGCAGGTCGTGCGCGAAGACCCGAAGAACCGGAACCTGTTGTACGCGGGGACGGAGTTCGGGTTGTTCGTATCACTTGACGCTGGAAAGAAATGGGAGCCGTTCATGAACGGCTATCCCACCGTTCGCACCGATGACATTCTCGTCCACCCGCGCGACGGCGATCTGATTGTCGCGACGCACGGTCGCAGCATCTGGATCGCCGATGACATCACGCCGCTGCAGCAGTTCACGCCGGCCGTGGCCGCGACGGACGCGACGTTGTTCGATGTGCGCGCCGCAGTGGCGTACGCGAACGACATCACGCTCGACGTCTACACCGGTGGCGAAAAACAATTCGAGGGAGAGAACCCCGCGCGCGGAACGGCGATTCAATTCTTCGTGAAGCCCGGCACTGTGGGTGAGGCGCGCGTCACCATTTCCGATGCGGCAGGGCGCATGCTGTGCTCGTCAACGGTGGCGGCGCCGTCGGGGTTGCAGCGTGTGCAGTGGAACATGGGTACGCCGATGATCGCGGCGGCCGTTACGGCCGGCAACGCGCCGGCGAATGTGGGTGGTGGTGTCGCTGGTGTCGCTGGTGTCGCTGGTGTCGCTGGTGGCGGCGGCGGTCGCGGCGGCGGTCGCGGCGGCGCTGGCGGCGGTGGCCAAGCCGGTGCGGCGACGCCTCCGGATTCGACGGGCAGAAGTACGACTCCGACCGTTGCAGGAATTCCAACAGTTGCGGCGCCGGCAGGCACTGCGACGGGACAGAGTTGCTCCGGCGCGGCGGGCGGTGGCGGACGTGGTGGCGCGGGCGCGACGGCTGCGCCGGGCAGCTACATCGTGAAGCTCACGGTTGGCGGTAAGGAATACGTGAAATCGGTGCAGGTGCTCGAGGATCGCTGGATGAACGTTCGGTAGCGAATGGTTCTATGCCCGCGCGCCGGCGTCGCGTTCCGGGAGACGTCGCCCTCACAGCGTTTGCCCGACCGGTAGACAGGCGACGCCCTTCAACTTCCAACGCGCGGCAGCGTGCGCGAGTTAACCGACAAGGAGCGTGTCGAAGCGTTCGCCTCAGCGCTGGTACGTGAGGCCACTACCGACACCGCCATCGCTCCTTGTCCGACCGGCGCCACCGGCCCGCGCCGCCGCCACACGGCCAGCAGCGCAACTAGAAGCACAAACGCGTTCGCTGCCCACATGCCGACAAACGGCGAGACCACCAGCCGCTCGACCAGCGTCTCGCCGGTCATGATCAAGCCATAATACGCGCCAAAAAACACAACACTCCCCCCAATCACGAGGCCCATGCCCCCGCGCGGCATGCAGAACGCCAGCGCCATACCGGCCAGCGCGAAGGCCAGACAAGCCGCGGGCAGGGCGAGTTTCTTCTGAATTTCCACTTCGTAAGAGGCAGCAAGCGAGAGTACAACGGGCTCGGTGCCCGGCCCGACGTTGCGCGTCGCTTCGCGCAACTCGCCAATGGTCATCGACCGGCCGCCTTTCGGTGTGGTGTGCCCCGCCATCACGCCCGCCAGTTTTTCATTCGTTCGAGGTACAATCTCTGCCGTCACCATGAAGGCAAGCACCGTCACGCCGGCGGCTGCTGTAAGTACCGGGACAACCAGGCGACGCACACCGTCCCGCTCATGACGCGCTGCGACAAGCGTTCCGTTCGCACCAAGCCGGGTGAATTCGCGCAGCACCGACAGGAGCACGGCCATGGGAATTGTCAGCGCCGCAGTGAACGGCAACGCTAGCAGCAACGTTTCGACGATGGTGCCGAACCCTGCGCCCCGCGCGGTCAGCAACGGGACTTGTCTGGTCCCGTATTGAAACAGCAGCAGCGCGGTAAGTCCGATAAACGCCATCGTGAAAGAGAACGCGTGGCGACGCAACAGCTCTCGTGCGGTGGGAAGTTGCTGGTGCGGGCTTTCCATGTGTTTGTCTCCCATTCGTAACAGTTCGTAGGCGGATCGCTGTACTACATCCCAGATGCCCGAAGCCGCAGCAACCTCTGCATGCAGCCGACCACGAGCGCCGGCATTTTCGATTTCACGAGCGAACAGCACCTCCATGGCCGCACCGTGCTTGCGCCGCAGCTCCGTCGGAAGCAGATGGAGGCTCAATCGGTAAAGGCGCGTCACGGGTCAGGCACCAAGCAGTGAGAGGCGCGCGCGTGCCACGCGGGCCAGCGATTCCATTCGCAGACACTCACGCTCAAGCGCAGCGCGGCCCACTCGCGTAATTCGATAAAACCGCTCGCGTCCGATAATCCCCTCGGGTCGCTCATCGTCGGGCACTTCCTCAAGCCATTTCTGTTCGACCAGCTCCTCCAGCGAGCCATACAAGGTGGCCGGCCACAGACGCACGCCTCCGTCGCTGAGCTCACGCACGTCGTCCTGAATTGCCGTACCGTAGCGCGGAGCGGCGGAAACGGAGAGGAGGATAAAGAACCAGTGTGCCTTCATTGTCGGGCGGGTTAGAATATGCGGAGAACCGAACTACAGAACAATACTATCAAGTGATAGTTTAGAGCGCAAGACCGTCTTCTTTCGCCCGGAGCGGCCCACGCCTTCGTGCGACCGCGTGATGAGCGGATTGGAGCGGTCGCCGGAGAGTCCGTCGCGTGCGCGCAAAAACCATTGATCTCCCCACGCCATCACTGTCACTTCCGCCATGACCGAAAAACTCGTCATTATCGGTGCCGGCATTGGCGGAGTCAGCGCAGCGCACTACCTCGCGGCGCGAAAGGGCGTCTCCAACATCATCCTCATCGACGATCGTGAGCCTCTCACACTCACGAGCGACATGGGCACGCAAGGGTACCGCAACTGGTGGCCGGGCCCCGATAACACCATGCTGCGTTTCGTCTCCCGCAGCATCGACCTCATGGAGCAAGCCGCCAGCGAAACCAACAACCTGTTTCGCCTCAATCGTCGCGGGTATCTCTTCGCCACCACCACCGAATCCGGCGTCCACGACCTCAAAGGCTCGGCAGCACGAGTCTCGTCGTTCGGCATGGGCCCAGTGCGCGAGCACACCGCACACTCCACCTACGCCGCGGCTCCGGCCGAGGGATACCGCGACCAGCCTGATGGCGCTGACCTGCTGCTGGATGACGCCGCACACGCCGCCTTTCCGTTTCTCACGACACGCACGCGCGCGGCACTGCATGTGCGTCGCGCGGGATGGATGAACGCGCCGGCGATGGGGAGTTGGATGCTGCGGCAAGCGATTGGCGCCGGCATCACCTTCGTGCGAGATCGCGTGATCGCCATCGACTCACTCGGCGGGCGCGTTGGCGGTGTCGTGCTCGCGTCAGGACAGCGCATTGACACAGATCTCGTTGTACTCGCCGCCGGACCCATGCTGCACGATGTCGCGCGCATGCTGGACCTTGAACTTCCACTGCATCACGAGCTGCACGCGAAGGTCACGTTCGCGGATACACAACACATCGTTCCGCGATGGGCGCCGTTCACCATCTGGAACGATTCAGTGCAATTGGGCGCGCAACAGTTTCCCGCCGGTGTGCATGTGCGCCCAGTGGATGGACCACGCGGCAACGAACTGTTCGCGATCTGGACCTATCACACCGAACAATGCACACCGGCGTGGCCGCCAGCATTCGACAACAGTTATGGCCGCAACTGCATTCACGGATTGGCCGCCATGATACCCGGCATGCACGCGTACGCGAATAGCAACGAATACGGCATCACTGATGGTGGTTACTACTGCAAGACATCCGACAATCGTCCACTGATTGGTCCACTGCCCATCGATGGCGTGTACGTAGTTGGCGCACTGTCGGGAACGGGAATCATGTCAGCGCATGCGGCGGGCGAATTGCTTGCGCTGCATGTCACTGGGAACGCGTTGCCCGATTACGCAGCGGCATTTCTCCCATCTCGCTTTGACAATCCTGCGTATGCTGCGACGGTGGAGGGGTGGGGACGTCTGACGGGGCAGTTGTAGGTCGGAACCACGGGGAATAGCGCGGCTTTTACGCTTTGAATTGTATGCAGTAAGCCGTCGAGCGGCTGCAGGACTCTGCGTTGCCCGTGAACGCTACCAATTGATTTGACATGCTTTCGCCAAGCTCACAGAGTTAGAGCAATTGCAAACGACCCTCCCTTTTGATAAACGAGGAAACTCATGGTCGATTTCGTTGATCCGAGGAAAAACAAGAGGACCAGCACCACCGGGTTCATCGAACCGGAACCTTTTGGCACGCAAGGAAGGCTTTTCGATTTTGACATTGACGGCGCCGAGGTTGGTGTCGATGGCGCGCGGCTCAAAGAGCGACATGTGCAGTTTCTGAATTCGCTTATTGCGAGGATCGGTTCCGGAACCAACCAGAAACTCGTCGTTCGCATTGGCGGACTGGCCGACACCCTCAATCAGGGTGGCTTCAGCAACCAACGCTTGTCGGAGCGACGAGCGGCGAACGTCATGGCTTTTCTCAAGGCAAGACTTCCCCGCGGCACGAACGTGTCGTTTGTGCTCGGTGGCTTCAAGGGGGGACTGGGCGACGCCGATGCAAGGAAAGAGAGCGGGGAGGATGCCCGCAACGATTTTTTCCGGGCCGTGGACGTAGCGTTGATCGCGACCGACGATCCTGAGCCCGAAGCGCCCAGCGTGCCCAAGAAGCAGGTGCCGAACGATCCACGCCGTAATCGGGGCGGTGAGGTGCCGAAGCCGGAATTTGCCCTCACCTGTGTCCGCGAGTTCGAGATGTCGCGTTCGCAGGCCTTTTCGATAAGAATCGATCAGTCAGCCTTTTTCGTTGGGGGCGCGCGTATCATCCTGGCGATCCGCGATGACGAAAATCGCCTGGAGGCCACCTACACGCTTACTGGCGCGAGCTTTACGATTGTTGTGCTCGACTCAGGCGGCTCCGGACCAGCGACTTCGCTTCGGTCGTTCCGGACGGACTTCCCCACGCGGGTTACGGAATTCAAGACGGCCGCCATCACCACGGGGCTGTCGGGAAAAACGACGATCACGCTGACCTATCCATCCGAAGACGGAAACACGCGAACAGTTATCAGTGATCTCGACATCGGCACGCTGGCCAAAGTGCCGCGCACGATCCGAGGTTTCTTGAGTCTCGACTCGACCTGCGGTTCCGCGCGGGGAGCCAAGAAAATACTCGACCCGGGGACCACCCTGGTTCGTTAGCCTGGTGACTGTCTTGAAGCCTGGTATTTGGGCGTGTCGGTGGCGCACCGGGCAACGCACACCATCGAACACGCCGAGATGCATACGAATTTCAAGATTTCTCCCGCGGGAACGCATCCAGCAGACCTCGAAACAGCAACACGCCGTACCGCAGCGCAAAAACGGCCGCCGGTCCGACAATCAACCACAGTATTGGCGACGCGCTTGGCGCCAGCGCCGCTTTAAAAACGCCCAATGCGCTCACCACATACAGCATCACATTGGCGTACACGCCGGGCCGGTCATAAATGCCGCCGAGTATGGTGTTGCGAGCGTGCCAGTTCATGGCGGCAAGTGCGAGCCACGCGCCCGCAATGAGTTGTCCAAGCCACGCGGCCGATGGAGGGAATGCGGGAATGGCGATTGGCAAAATCGCGTCAGCTTCGAACAACAGAGCCAGACCGAGTAGCCCAAGGAACGCGCCGCTGGCGCGCGAAGCGAGAGAGAGATTATCAGTAGCAAGCATATGCCGGGCAGCGCCACATAGTTTCAGCGCGCGACAGTCCCAACACGCGCGCCCCAATTCCGCACACCAATTCCAGATCTTGAAACATTCCCATATCGGAATCTATGCCAATTGTGAAGGTTCAAATCACACCCGGAGAAAAAGAAGCCATCGGGTCGTGTTGAAGCACTGGTGTCACCACCGCATTGCTGGTGGATCTGCGGATGCTTGAGTGCCGTTGCCATCGGCGTACGGACCCACGGCGGATGAGAATCCGTTTGCGGAGGCAGGCGGCGGTGATTGCGCGGAACTCCGGGCAGCCAACCTGACTTGTATGGGGCATCCTGCGCGTTACGCGGGTCTTCTCATACTCCGGATTGATGTCTGATCAGCGAGCTGTACCCGCGCAGTGGCCCTCGAACGTGGCCGTCCTGCCATTCGACGACGCCAACGCCGACCTCGTTCGGTGGGCGGCGCCATCGGACTGGCGGAATCCCACAGCAAAGCCGCGGTATCATCTGGTTGTCATTGGTGGCGGCACCGCGGGACTGGTGAGCGCCGCCGCCGCCGTCGGACTGGGCGCGCGCGTTGCGCTGATAGAGCGTTCACTCATGGGTGGTGATTGCCTGAACTTCGGATGCGTGCCGTCGAAAGCGCTGATCCACGGCGCACGTATGGCGTTCGCCGAGAACGCCGGGACACCCGCTTCAAACCCAGCGCAGTTCACTGACGTCATGCAGCGACTTCGTCGTGTGCGCGCTGACCTCGCGGTGGTCGACTCCGTCGCGCGCTTTCAGAAATTGGGTGTCGATGTGTTTCAGGGCGCGGCACGCTTTGTCGGACGCGATCGCGTGCAAGTGGGCGATCAGGCGCTTCATTTTCGTCGCGCGATCATCGCAACTGGTGCACGCGCGGCGGTGCCACCAATTCCGGGTCTCGCTGACACGCCCTACCGCACAAACGAAACCATCTTTGAATTGACCGAGCAACCGGACCGTCTCACG
>Ga0335397_10004843_pt1 | contig 17692 bp, 15 predicted proteins | sample MAT04_FD_205740 | JGI IMG/M metagenome (GOLD analysis project Ga0335397, IMG submission 205740) | Freshwater microbial communities from Lake Fryxell liftoff mats and glacier meltwater in Antarctica - MAT-04 (spades assembly) (version 2) ... | reverse complement strand
GGAAGTCACCAATGAACCGTGCATTGCGGAAAACAAGGCGCCGCCAAAGACTCCAGCCACTCCCAACATGTGGAACGGGTGCATCAAAATGTTGTGCTCAGCTTGGAACACAAACATGAAGTTGAAGGTACCAGAGATACCCAAGGGCATCCCGTCAGAGAATGAACCTTGACCGATGGGGTAGATCAAGAAAACTGCGGATGCTGCTGCTACAGGAGCAGAGTATGCCACACAGATCCAAGGACGCATACCCAAACGGTAGGAGAGTTCCCACTCACGACCCATGTAAGCAAAGATGCCAATCAGGAAGTGGAAGACCACCAACTGGTAAGGACCACCGTTGTACAACCACTCATCTAAGGAAGCCGCTTCCCAGATGGGGTAGAAGTGCAGACCGATCGCATTCGAGGAAGGAATGACTGCACCAGTGATGATGTTGTTGCCATACATCAAAGAACCAGCCACAGGCTCGCGGATGCCGTCGATATCGACCGGGGGAGCGCCGACGAATGCCACGATGAAACAGATGGTTGCGGAGAGCAGAGTAGGGATCATCAGAACGCCGAACCAGCCCACATAAAGGCGGTTGTCGGTCGAGGTGACCCAGCTACAAAACTTATCCCACAGTGAAGCGCTTTCGCGCTGCTGTAAAGTTGTAGTCATGGTAATTATTGCTGGTTTATTAAGTGATTATTGACGAGTTACTCGCTCGTCTGTATTTAGATTAGAGCCTTTATTGATTTTCGTAAAGTAAAGCCGAGCATTTCCTCACTTATTGTTCGGTTTTCTTCACTAATTGCAAAAGTAGGCGGGGTCGAAAATGGTTTCCCGACCCCGCCTACTATAAGTTTTAGAGATTCTGAAGAATCCTGTGACTTGTGTTGATTAATTATGTAAAGTCTTTAACCTTTGTAAAGCAAGAGAAGGGCGTGCGCTCAACCATTGCTTAGGCGTGCTCGACGGGGGCGAGAGGTTCTTGTAGTCTCATCATTAACAGCGTTTCGCTTCCACTTCTTGGGTTCAGGCTGCTCAGGCTGCTCGCCATCAGCACGGTTATCACGCCAGCGATAGCGCATTGCTTTGAGATACTCCCAACCCCGCTGACGGCTAACGGTACGACCAAGCTGCTGGGTCATCCAATCGGCAACCTTTGCGCCATTCCATCGACCTCCATCCGCAGGAGGAGACTGAAGAGCCTGCCTTAAGAGAGCTTGCTGAGATTCGTCGAGTAGTGGCTCAGCGCCCGGATGCTCATGGCGCTTGTCACCTAGTGTATCGGGTCCAATCCGGTTGTAGCCCCAGACCAGTTCATAAATCCAACTACGGCTGTAGCCAGTAATGGATGCGACTTCTTCACTGGGTCTGCCTTGAGCCAACAGCCAGATAATTTGGTAGTGGCTCCGTTCAACAGGATCTTTGGCTTGACGATAGCGATTTTCGAGTTCCTCAAGGTTGAGGCGGGGTTGAATGGTAATACGTCTTGGCATAGAGGTAGTTATTTGTGGCGTGGAAACTAGGTTTTCGGCAAAATCTTTTAGCGGCGAACCTTTTAATAAATCCCAAACAAGCTATACGGTGCATCACCTCTCAAAGATTTCTGATGACCCATACTTTGCTGAGGTGACTCTGTATGGTTACACGTCCGGACTTAGGTCTTCGATTTAGATTACAAACCATTTTCTGAAAAAAGACCGTCAGAAAAATGAGAGACAAAACTAATCGAATTGGTAAATGCTTTGTGCTGCGATCGCGTCAAAAATAACATTGCGCTTAACCTTCCAACTTAAACCAAGATTTACCGCTCATATTGCCACCCTGGAATTGACACCAGGCGCTTTACCTTAGAGCATTAACATTCATCAGAAAGCAAGAGTCTGAAACCAGAAACTGTAGGCATTTTGATGGACAAGTCAGGCACCCAGATGTCGTACCTATGCTTTTTTATATCTATGGTGATCATAGTGACAATGTCTTGATAAATCTATCTAAGGATAGATAGCAGAACTTAATATAGCTCTCATAAAAAATCGTGGGCTGAATTAAACTGCACTAAAATTAATCATGCCGATATTTATATGCCCTTCAATTCAACCTACTTTACTTCAGGTTAGAGCTCATCTGAATAAGATGAATGTTACATTACCTTTATGGAAAAGTATAGTAGTTAGACTGAGAAAGCAGTTTTTTTTGAGACATGAACATTTTAGGCGTTTAGTCGAATGCACTAGGAATGAGGGCTTGCATGAGTTCAGCTTTATAGGAAAACATCTTTTTAACTAGATAATATACTGACGAAGGTAAGTCGCTTAGGTCACAAAGAGCATCAACTTACTGACTTAAGCAAGATTTTTATTCTTCAGAGGCTTACTTAGGTTTTGGGAGCCAAGGTACTTTTTTGAGTAAAGGTTAATCTTAATGACTAAGCTTCCCAGAGATTGAGCAAACTGACTGCGTTGTGGTGGATCAGTTGAATTTAGTATTGAGATTCTGCTGAGTATGGCTAAAGACTACACTTGTCCTAATGCAATACAAGCTTGTACGGATGGAGCAAGCTCTTCTTAGATCTCAAATAAACCTCAAAGCCTTAGATGAGGACAATTGCGCATGATACGGAGAATTTTGAGTAAAAAGCAAGGTCTGGTCATGCCATTGCTAAGTCGCCGAATTTTGAGTGGGTTGCTGAGTGGCCTAGTAGGGCTTGGGTTGGGGTTAAGCGAATGTAAGGTGGCGATCGCCCTTGATGCTCAAACGTCGTTGCTTTTAACACAACCCCTAACGCCGTCTGAAATCAGCCTTTTAGAGCAAGGTGTAGCGCCAGCCGATCCGTCTTGGGTGACGGCAAATACCATTTCGCAAACTGGATTAACGACGCCTAGTTTGTGGTGGGCAAAGCAACAATTTGGGGGCAAGCTGCTGAGTAACTGGATTGCGAAGCCTAAAACAGCGGATATGCCTAACCGGGTTGATTTGTTGGTGAATCAGCAAATTTGGACGAGCTATAACTATCTCGATCGCTATGCCTTCCTTAGCCAACTGGGTAGGGTTTCTCAAGACTTTGGCTACAGTACTCGAGTTTTTAATGCCCAGGGCGAACTGTTGGGGGCATACATTTGTAATTTCGATTTGACTGAGCCGATCGCTTCTAACGTGCCATTTATTGAGTCCGATCGGTCGATCGTCGCGGATTCGGCTTGCAGAATTTTTCTCGATCCATCGGGGGTGGGCGCTATTCGAGGATTTGGGGCTACTGGCGCATTGCAATCCAGTGGCGGCGGTACTGCTCGCTCGCTACAGGGGTGAGGGGTAGGAGAAATTCGCTGCGTTGAAGTACGGCAGCAGGGGGAAGGAGCAGGGGCTTTTGGAGGAGAGAGGGCGGAATTGCAATATTTTGACCTCCAATATTTTGACCTCCAATATTTTGACCTCCTTTAAAGAGCGGCGAGGCAGCAAAACTGAGCAGCGAGAGCTGTGCCGCTATTTTAGATTGCCAGCAAAAGTTAATCCATTCCTTGAGCAGAGCCGATTGATCTAAAGTGGGCTGAGCAGAGGCGGGCTGCACCCAAAGGTCAGCAGTGAGGAGAGTGCCAGTAGAAGGAATGAGAGCAGCAAGAGAGCGGTCGCGCTCAATGGTCGGCAAAATTTCGTTTGACCAACCGACTGTCACCCAGGTATCTCCCAGAGACAGGGGCTGCAAATAGGCATCAGAGCTGTAAAACTTGACTTGCTGATGGAGGGCTTTGAGTTCGGCAGCCAGGAATGAAACCGTGGTCAGATCTTGCAGATGAGCCGACTGCCCCAACTTCTTCAGCGTAAGACCGATGACCGATCGGGGGCTATCGGGTAGGGAAAGATGCCCTTTGAGTTCAGGTCGCCAGAGATCACTCCAGTCTTTGGGAAGCCAGCCCAGGGCCTTAAATTTCTCAGTTTGGTAAGCAATCATGAGCGTGCCCCAGCGATAGGGGGCTGCCCAAATCTCGCCCTGGGGATCGGGTTGACCCTGGCGATCGCGCTTCATTAGCATCTGCCATTCGGGGGCGAGCAAGTTCCACTGCACCTCTAGGTTGAGCGGACGAATTAACCCTTGTTGAATGGCTGGAGTTAGCCAGAAATCGCCAAGGGTGATCAGGTCTGCAACGGGGACTGGGCGATCGCTGAAGGGCAAGGAAAAGCCCGATGGTTTAGCGTCGGATACTGTTTTCTGCTGCTTCCAGGTTTCTAAGAGCTTAAATAAGTCTGTGAGCTGTTCGCTTTGCAAGAATTTGAGGTCTGTTGCTTTTTCTACACGCCGCTGAAACTCCTTCAAAATTTGGGCGGGAACTGAACCCTTAAGCAGTCGAACTTGAGAGGCAGAATCACGAGTTTGGCTACAGGAAAGCAGAAATTGACTAGTAGCGAAGGTTGCGGCGGCGAGGAAAGTACGACGAGTGGGCATGGAGAGGACTAGGATAGAAGTTTCAAAGGAAGGTAAAGGTGAGAAGTTTAAGCAACTTGCTTCCGCTCTACCCCAAACCCAATGAGATTAATAACTGTCGGCGTTGAGTCGTCTTGAGGGCGCTCGTAGGTGACAATGGTGCGCAGGCGCAGGTCGGGTTTGACAAATCGCATCTGATCGACCGCGACTGAGCGATTGTAGTAGGTTGTCATTTCTAGGGTTTGGCGGGTGGGCTGGTAGGTGAACCGTCCGGCGATCGCCCCTGCTTCAGAGTAACCTTTATCGCGTAAGTAAAACCCTTGGATGACCTCTCCATTGAGTTCTAGGGGCACCTGAGCCGCCAAGGGAAACGGAATCGGCTCGAACTCAGCAGTTTGACCCATCACGTATATATCTGGCACAAATAACGCTGTTAAACTCATCGAAACTTCTTCGCCCGTCTCCGATCGCGTCTCGAATGAAATGGCAAAACCAGGACAGGCAGAGGGGTCGCTCATGCCACCTTCCACATCGATTTTAATACCAGAAAAGGTTGAATCTGTAGGCGTCGTTCCTGATAGAACACTTCGTTTTTCGGCTTGATTTAACGTCTTAGCTCGAAACTCGGTATAAGACCGTTCAATTGCATCTTCAAGCACCGAATGATAGGTTCTTTCGGTTGTCCAAAGTCCGTCACAAGCAATGAAAAAGTCTTGAAAAGTTAGCATATTTTCTTCACTATTTACTCAAATTAAATTTAGGTCTTTTTAAGCTTTGGTCAGGAGCAAAGCAGACAGCCTTAGCTTTTGTGAGGGGCGTATCCAGAGGTTGGGGGAGTATTATTGTCTGGGGAGCGGTTGATTTAGAACAAAGCGAACAGAGAAAAAAGGACAGGCGATAATAGTCCTGTCCCACAACAAATGTAGTGATCATGATACATTCTCTTGAACAACTTTGCCTCAATCGACCAGAATGGGAACAGCATTGTGACCAATTTAAGAATGCCGAACAACTCACAGCCCTGGTTTGGATCGCATTGCCAATGGGACTATTGCTACTCCCTAACCGACTGCCAATCTAACCCAAGTTTCAGCCGTGGCTCCGGGTTCTAACAGAGTCAGATCTTCTCCTGTATTGATCGCATTTCGCGGGGCGCTCCAAGGCTCTAGACAGTAATAGCCTTTGCCTTTGAGCGTCCAAAAAACCAGCGTAGCGTAAGTTGAGTCATAGCTCAGGATCAGCCGCTGACCTGAATTAGTCACGCTGGCTTCTGGTTGCGTCACATACCGAAATGCAACATCAATTTCTGCTTGCTCAAAGTCAAACTGTCCTGAAAACGGATGCGGCGTTTGATCGATTTGATTAATCAACTGAGTGGCTGGGATATGGAACTGAAGCTGAGCTTTGTCTGATACGGCAAAGTAAGGATGTAGCCCAGTTGAAAATGGCATCGGTTCTGGCGATCGATTACTGTAGCGCTGTTGAATGAGTAGGGCGTTGCCTTGCAGCCGATAGGTAAAGGTTAGCTCAAAGTCAAAAGGATAAACGGCATACGTTTGATTGCTGCTTTTAAGGGTGAGGGTGATGCCGTCTTGAAGGGAGCGATCGCTTGCCCCTATATCGGAGCGATCGCTGACCTCCCAGGGCAAATCTCGCGCAAACCCATGCTGCTTTAGAAAATAGGTTTTTCCTTGATGGGTGTACCTGTTGTCTGGCAAATTTCCACAAATAGGAAACAGAATCGGCACGCCGCCCCGCACGCTGAGGCTAGGGTCGGCAAAGCGATCGCTATCCAAGTACAGCAAATCCCGCCCATCCACCTGCCACCGGGTAATAATACCGCCCCGTTCTGGAACAACTTCTAGACGAGTTTGGGCAGTTGTATCCGTGAGGATATAGGTTTTGTACTGGTCTTGTTGAATGGTAAGAGTGACCATAGTTAGGGTTTGGGTAAGGCTTTATCGATAGGGTAACTGATGAAAGGATCGGTATCAGGAAGTGCCGACTGTGGCGCAGCGGGCAGGTGGATTTGACCATCTAGTAAGAGAGGAAATTCTAGCGGTTGGTCGAATAGGCTAGAGGATTGTTTGAACTTTTGCTGAAGGTCTATGCCATCGGCTATGGGTTGCCCAAGCTGTAGAGGGAGAATCTCTAGCTTCATTTTTTTGTCTTGTAGGGTGACTTTTAGCGCAGGTGATTCGCCAGCTTGGTCTGATTCGCCCATAGAACTACCTAGAGAATAGGCGATCGCCTTACCTCGATAAACTTCACCTCCCTGGCTAATTCCAGAACGATTTCCCACGACCAAATCGGCTCCTTGATCAACCGCCAAATGCGCCAGCTTCACCTGCCAATCTTCAGGATAGGATTTAGGGTCTTCGCTCCACTGATACGTCACAACAACCCAATCGACTTGGTCACGGATTGCTCGGATGTCTTGGGTGATTTGCGCCTCAAGAGCGCCATTGATAGCGCTATTTTTATCCACCGGATTCTGCTCTGTTGGGTTCTGGGTTTTGTCAGAATATCCTAAATATGCAATCCGTTGTCCCTTCACGTCCATCACAACCGGACGACGGGTTTCGTTTTGGTTTTGCCCAGCCCCGATCGCATAAACCGCATTCTTGCGGAGTAGGTCTTTAGCTTGTGCTAGTTCGGTTGCGCCGCCCGCCATCAGCCCATCGCTGGCTAGATTAACGATATCAATACCGTTGGCAAGCAAATCGGGAATAGTGATGGCGGGGACTCGAACCGATTCAATGGTTTCTGGATCTAGGAGAACGTCATCTTGAGCAGTCTCTGTAGGATCTGCGGTCTCTGTCGGTGCAGTCAATGAATCAGGCGGCAACGAATCAAGTGTTGAGTCAGTAGCGGGAGACTTTGCCACTAAGGGAACGGGAGCGGCGATCGCAGTTACAACCGGAGGTAGCTGATCTAAGCTGGTAATGACCATGTCTGCCAAACGATGGGCGCCGCCTTGCGAAACTCGTCCTAATGCTGCACTGTTGGCAAACAGAAGAGTCACCGCTGGATCTTGGGGATTCACCACAGGCTGTTGAATCACAGGAACATTTTCCAACGCCGTCCAAACCGTGTTGGAGGCTCCCAAAGAAAACTTGCGGCTGCCAAAGGTTGCTGGCTCTGAAGATTGCAATGCTTTGGATGATTCTAAATTTCGTAGGGCATGGAAGGCTGACCCCACTAAGAAAGCCGTCGCGATCGATCCGGCTAGCAGCAAGATACGAACATGGGGCGGAAATGCCAAGAACCAGCGCAGCAATTGTCTGATTTGGCGCTTAATCGGTTGGGGCAAGGCAGCAGTTCTCTCGCCTTGACTGGAAAGACTGGCAGAACCAGAACCATTCGAGTACAAAAACATATCGGGCAATTGCGCTGCTACTACGGGCGATCGCGCTGAGATAGTCGTAAGGGGTCGCCCCACTGTTGCTAATTGCCGCACCGTTTGATGAAGGGTTAATTGAGTAGTGCGGTGCAAACGGCTCATTAACTGGGCAGGCATGAGCTTCAGCAGATTGAACGAATTCTGACCTTTTGCCATCTGTAGCTGACGAACGGGCTGACGAGCAATCTGGCGGGTTAGCGGTTGAATCTGTCCGATCGCTGGCGTTGCTGGCACAGCCGACAGCAGCACAGGCGATGCAATCCGGGCAGATTTTTCCCAGAGGAGTGTCGGCGAGCCAATAATTTGGGCGGTAATTCGCGCTTCTTGAATGCCCGCCGCATTCAGCTTGCAGAGCCGATGGCAAATGAACCGTACCAGTCGTTCGCGTTCGGGCGGACGATGGCAGACCACCCGAATCAACAGGCTGCCTGCCTGCTCATGCGTCACCTGGGCGCAAATACCCTGAGGCACGAGGTATCGATTCAGCCAAAAGGCGATCGCCCGCAAATTGCCCGTTTGCGCCAATTTAATCACCGACTCCTGCCAAGAACTCTCTAAATCAGCCATTTTGTCTCCCTAACTCCCACTGATCCAACAGACGTATCAAAGAAAATAGGCCTGCACCTTAATCGATCGCCCCATTAATCATCCACATGATAAAAGGAAAATTTTGAGATGGAGCACCGAAAGCCAGATTATTCTAAAGCATGACCGAAAACAGATCTTCACCTACCTTCCTATCGTCTTATGCCTGAGAGTAATCCTCCCAATAACGACCCTCTCACTCGCTCCGATTCGCTGGAATTGAGCAGTCCTAATTTGGACAGTCCTAACGGTGCCGGATCTAATTCCACGCTAGATGCCCGTACCCTGAGCGGGTTAACTGAGTCGTCGCTATCTGAGCCTTCTGGGCGCAGCAATATTTCGCCCCAACCCTTTCAAAGACCCAGAGCACCCTTGCCGCTCGGCTGGTTTATTCTGCTAGCAATGGGGCTGATGGCGGTCGGGTTGGTGATCGGCAACGTATGGCTGGGCTGGGCTGGGGCGATCGTGGTGCTGCTCATTTCATTGCGCGTGATTGCAATGGCAGCTCAAAAGGCGATCGCCGAACTCCTTTCGCCTGAACAGCAGCTTCTCACCCTGAGCCTGATTGGGATAGTCGCCGCCACGGTGGGCGTGTTGAACCTGACGGGTCTGACCCGCCCCCTAGGGGAGTGGTACTACCAATTGAATTGGGATGTTTTGGGTTCAACCGGTGAAGTAATTGGGGCAGTAGGGCAGATTTTAATTGCGATTCTGGCGGTTTTTGTGGCTTGGCGGCAGTACGTGATTTCTAAAGATTTAACGATTCAGCAAAATACAATTACCCAACAGCAAACCATTGACTCTTACTTTCAGGGCGTTTCTGAACTGGTATTAGACGAAGATGGATTGCTAGAAGATTGGCCTCAGGAAAGGGCGATCGCCGAAGGACGCACCGCTGCCATTCTCAGCAGCATCGATGGCAATGGTAAAGCCAAAGTACTGCGGTTTCTCTCTCGCTCTCGACTATTGACGCCGTTGAAGCGCGATCGGCGTTTGGGTCGCGCCATCCTCGACGGCATGGGCGGTTACGCTGAAGACCGCGCCTATGGGGTGCGCGTCATCGACCTGGGCGTGATGCTGGCAGGGAGTGACCTTGCAGTCACCGATCTACGCTGGACAGACTTGAGCGACATCAACCTGATTCGCGTCAACCTTCACCGCGCTGATTTGGTCAAAACCAACTTTGCCCGCACCATCCTCTGCGAAGCTTCGCTCATGGAGGCAGACCTGATGGGCACCCGCTTTTTCTATGGTTCTGCCAAAACTGCTACACCTCGCAGCCGTAACGATATCCCCAATTATGCCAGCGGCGAACACACTGGAGCCGTGATCGAAGACGCCGACTTTACCAACGCGCAACGACTTTCAGAAGAACAGCGTTGTTACTGCTGTGCGTGGGGCGGATCTAGAACCCGGCAAACCATTCCAGGCGGCTGTGATGGCATTCCTAACCTACTAGGCAAGTAATTAGAGAGAATGGAGGAAAGGAATGGAGGTAATCCTCGTACTGTCTAGCTGGCATCTTACCAGCGCCAGCCTAGTTCAACGCGCTGTTTTCTCCGGAGCATCCCTCAAGTCACGAGAATAAAAGTGTGAGGATACAACCATAAGATACGTTTCCCTATAGTTCTGCCAAACTTCAGGTTTTTCTGGCGATCGCCCCAGGTTCCTCGATCCTAGCAGTCAGTCTCCTCCCATCATCTCCAGCGACTTGGCATCTATAAGTATGAACACCCAAGCCCAAAAACTGATTGACTTCACTGTTCAAATTCGGCACACTACCACCAATGCTATTGTAGGCACTGGCGTGGTTGCCTCAGCTTTAGGCGAGTTAATTACCTGTCGTCATGTCGTTGAAATGGCGGGGGTTGCCCCTCAACAATCGACAGCGCAAGAGCTAGGCATTGTCTTTCCTCGGACTCGCAGCCGTGAAGTCGAAAAAATTTGTCGGGCAAAGGTGATCAAGTGCTTCTTGGATTTTGATGACGATGTGGTGATATTGCAAGTGACTCAGCAAGTGGCGATCGCCACTCCCGAAATCGCTGTCCTGGGTACCGCCGAACTATCCGAAGGCAACCCTTTTCGCAGCTACGGCTTTCGGCAGTTGGGCACATCTCCTAGCGGTTACGCCGAAGGTACAATTATGGGGTCGGTGATGCCCTTTGAAGGACTAAAACTTCAAGTTGACCCCATTGAACTGCGCACGCGAGATATTCGTCCGGGCATGAGTGGTGCCGGCGTGTTAGATATGAGACGTAACCTTGTGATCGGTCTAATCGCTCAACGCTGGAACCCTGGCGATAGTCCCATAGACGATAACCTGGCTTGGGCAGTCGATAATTACGTTTTTAAGTTTGAACCCGTCCATCTAGAATTCTTCGACAGGGGTTAAATTGCATTCATGCCTTTTCCCATTCATACCGAGCCGCTGCCTCTACAAGCGGGACCTCAGCCGAACACCGACCTCGACTTAGCACGGCAGCTAGCACAGATTGACCTTAAGCCAGATCTACAGCTTGCCCCGTTGCCCCTCGAAGAATGGGTCGGGCGAGAACAATTGTTGGCAGAAATCACCCAAGACTGGGTTAGTCCAGAGCGATTTGTCGCAGGATTAATTGGGTTTGGCGGCGAAGGCAAGACTTCGTTGGCGCGCCGCTGGGTCACCGAATTGCGCCTGAATCGCTTGCCCTACAGGTTCACAGCCCCCAAACCCGACGGTATTTTTTGGTGGGACTTTTATGAGCGCAACAGCGTTGATGAATTTTTTGAAGCAGCGCTGAATTATTTAAGCGCCGGACAGGTTGATCTCAGCACTCTGCCTGCTGCTAACGCCCGCGCCAACTTTTTGGCAGGAATGCTGCGGGGCAAACGTTACTTATTTATTTTGGATGGATTCGAGGTCATGCAGCATGAGCGAGGTGATGAATACGCCCAACTTAAAAGCGCAGACTTATACGATTTTCTAACCTACTTTGCAGCAGGTGGACACGAGTCGTTTTGTTTAATTACCAGCCGTGCACCCCTGTTAGATTTGATCGAATACATTAGCTACACCAATCACAATGTCGATCGCCTCAGTGATGCCGATGGGCGATCGCTCTTACAAAAAATTGGTGTCCAAGGGACAGAAGCCAAGCTCGATCGCATTGTCAGCGCTTGGGATGGACATGCCCTGACGCTGAGCCTATTGGGTTTCTATTGGGTCGATCGCTACCACGGCAACATTACCGACCTCAAAGATATTCCTACTCCCACAGCCGATGAAGACCGCTATCAACGGGTGCAGCGAGTTCTCCGCCGCTATGACGAGCATCTAACAGAAGCCGAGCAAATTTTCCTCAAAATATTCAGTGCTTTTCGGGTACCCATTCAACAGTCAGCATTTAAGCAAGTCTTCCGAGATAAAGCCAAACCCAACGACCTCAACGCGCCTTTAACACAGCTTAGCCCTCCAGAATTCAAAGCATTAATCCAGCAATTAAGCAAATACCGCATCTTGCGATTTAATCCCCATACCCATTATTACAAGCTCCATCCACTGATTCGCAACCATTATTTTAACCAACTCAAAGAACATCACACGCTACAGCTCAAACCTCTCTACCGATCCATCAAAGACTATTATCTAGGACAGTCGGGAAGTATGGTATCAACGCCAACTTTAGATAGCCTGATGCCCTTGATTGAAGTTGTTCATTACATCTGCGAAATCGAAGCTTATGATACAGCTTGGCAATTCTATTGGGAACGCATTAGTCAACGTAATCGCTACGTGTTGATCGCTATCCTTTGCGCCTACGAAACCACGATCGCCACTCTACAAGAATTCTTTCCCAACGGCGATACCTCACAAGCTCCCCTCGTCACCAGCGCTGTAGCCCAGTATTTGATCTTGGAAGAAATCGGCATCTGCTGGGCGGGATTAGGCTATCTCAACTCATCCCGGTTATTCTACGAACGGGCAAAAGTCGTTGCTTTAGCCTCAAAGAACTGGGAGAAAGCTAGCCTCATTTATCAACGGCTGTCTGAACTGCATATTTTTCGAGGAGAACTAGGCGAAGGAAAAGTGGCGGCACAGGAGTCGTTTACCTATGCCAAGCGAGCCAGAAATTCCTGGACACAAATGGAGGCGTTGGTGCATCAGGCGATCGCCGCCGATCTACAAGGCGACTCCGAAACCGCCGAAGCCCTGTTTCTGCAAGCCGAAGCCCGTCAACAAAAAATGCAAAACGGTACCCAACATCTGTTTAGTTGGCGCGGCATTGCCTACGCTAATTTCCTTAACCGGACAGGACAATTGAACCAGGCTGAAGCTGTTGCTAAAGAAAACCTGCAAATCTGCCAAAGCAAGGGTTGGCTTAACCTAGTTGGCAAGGCTAACCGCACCCTCGGCGATATTAGCTTGAACTCTGGAAGACAAACAAACGCCAGACAATACTATGACACTGCCGTCAAAATTGCCCGCAGCACTCCCCGGTTTGATGCCCTCATCGAAGCGCTCTTATCTCGGGGTCAACGGGCAGCACGTCATAGCGATCTTAAGACCGCCCGTAATGATCTCTCGGAAGCACTCCGCTGCGCTGCGATCAATGGCTACCGCTTATTTGAAGCAGACGTGCGAGTGGGCTTGGCTTGGTTATATGAGGCTGAGGGGAATTTTGAGGCAGCGCGTGCAGAGGCAACTCAAGCACAACAGATGAGCCGAGAGATGGGGTATTACTGGGGGGCGATCGCGGCGGCTGAGATGCTAGAGAAAGTTGTATCAGAACAATGACTTCAGAGCGGACTTATCAGTTGCAGCGATCGGGGATATCTTGTTTCTAAAGGCGATCGAGGGGAGTGAAAATCATTGGTGCGCTAACCAGTCCTCTAGGTCTGCCAAACTAGAAAAGTCCAATAAGGCTTCGCCGAGTTCTTCCAATTGAGGGAGGGGTAACGCTTCAACCTGGGCTTGAGCGGCTTCAGGGAAAGTGCCAATTCGGCGGGTCAATTGTCGTGAGATCAATGATTGTTCTCCTTCTTGGCGACCTTCTTGGCGACCGCGTTCAAACCCAATTTCTTCAACGCTGGTGATGTATGGCATTCGGCGTTCTTCCTCGTAAGCTTTCAACTCACTCCAGAACTCTTGCTTGAGTTCTTCTGGCAATATCATAGCCCAGTCGATGAATTTGAACAGGTTCACCACATCGCGGCGATTGTAGCCTCGTTCGTAGAGCCGTCGAATCAGCTGGAATTTCCATACTTTGCGGCTCCGGGCATCTTTTTGGGTCTCTTGGGCTTTGAGGTGTGCCATAACCACCACAGCAAATGGGTTTGGGCTTTGTTCGAGTTCGTCCCAGCGTTGGCGATAGTCTAAGAGTTTAGCAGTATCGAATTCAAACGATAAGCGGGTGCCGGGATAGTCAAACTCGTAGCGGTTGGGTCGCCATTTGGCGTTGCCATCACACAGAATGGCTGGGCTGATAGCGGGATGGTGGAACAAATCGAAGATTCGCTGGTTGTAGATCAGCATTCTTTCAGTGAAGTTTGCTTCGGGTTTGGCTTGGACTTCGACGTGGAGCAACAGATACAGCTCTTTGCCACGTTTGCGCCAGACTTTGACGAGTTGATCGGCGTAGCGTCTACCGATTTCAGCGTCGATCGCAATTTGCTGGAATTCTTTGTCTAAGAAGGTAATGGGTTTGCGCCAGTCGATCCATTGGGCGGTAGCAGGGAAGAAGAAGGCGATCGCTTCTGGGAAGTATTGGCGTAATACGTCTTTCCAGGGGCTGTCTTGATCGGAGCGGGGCGTTGACATTGTAATGTCGGCGAGGTGCCTAATGAGTTGGCGTTTATTCTAACTGAGTGCTGGCGTTATAATATCTTCGTCTTAGAATGGTTTTGACCCAAAATTTTGATAAACCTATTGGAACCGAGCGAGAATTCTCCCTATTACCTGCTCATTAAAATCTTTAGGAAATCGGTGCCGCTCCTGAGCGTGGTCTAGAAAAAAAGTTTTGGGATAATAGGGCAGATTCGCTTCCACCAGGCTAATCTTTTGCAGCAGCGGTTGAATTTGATGGATCTTATCTGAATGACGAGACTTGATCAAGGTTGCTGCATTGCTAAAGTGCCGTCCTTCATCTTGCGTCACCCAATGCCCCACTCGTGCGAATCCCTTGCCATAGTGTTGGTAAAACTCAGTAATATCCCGACGGTAAGACCAGACTGAACCCATCTCGTCAAACATTAATCCCACTAGAATAGTGAACTCATTCTCAATTAAAAATGCGATCGGGTCTAGTTCATGAACCCGTGCTTGATTCCGTTGATCGATCGCTTCTAAAGATATACCTGAAACCCGGTGATAAACCATTTGCAGCGCCTGGTAATGTCGCAGTTCATCCTGCAACCAAAATTCCATCATCGCCATAAATTCTGGAGAAAACTCCGCACTTCGCGCCAACAGGTGTTCGTAGAGGGGCAGGCTGTCTCCCTCAGAAAAGACATCTCGTCCTAAGAGATCGATGAAACCTGACTGAATAGCAGGTTCGACCTCTGGCAGTTGGAACTCATCGGGAATTAATTCATCTACATGCCAGTCACTGCCCAGTAAGGTAATGCCTTGGATATCGTAAGTTTTTCGTTGCATGTCTGACCTCTCTTAAACTTGTCCTGCTCTGCCACCGCTCTAAGTGATCAGTAAACTATCGCTGACAATGTGGGGCACAATTAAGCAATGCCGTCCGGTAATGGGGTTAGTATCTCCCCGCAAGATCAGCCCTGAGGGCTTGTCCCCCACCATCCACGAACCCACTACGAAGTGATATCCAAAGTATTCAGGAAGTTCTTGGTATTGCTGAATAATGAAGCCTTCGCGCTCATAACCCATCGACTTACGGGCGTGGACGGCTCCCGCAACCCGATCGCCCGTTTCAATGGAAACCCCAACGCCTTCCAGTCCGGTGAGGGGCTTTTTGACATGCATCTGCGTTAGGAGTTGGGTGGATTCTAAGGAGATGCTGTCTGAGAAAAATGTGGGCAGTAGAAACTGTGCGTAAAGGGGGTGATTGTGAAATAATTCCCACATCCACACCATTGCGCCCTTGTTGCTCAAAATCTGTTTCCACAGCGGTTCCAAAACTTTCACATCTCCAGTCATTAGACGTGCGGCGATCGCCTCCTGGGCGTTAAAAGACTGTGCGGCGAGCTGTAAATCGAGCCAGTCAACAATCTTCCACAACCGAAATATCCGGTTGTTAAACTGATCGATAAAAAATCCATCCTCATCAACGCCCAGTTGGTGATGCAACCCGACGATCTGAGTAAAGAAGCGATCGTCCTCCAGCTCTTGGTTGATAATTTCCACCAGTTGTCCCGCCATCTCGGTGTCTTCTGGAAGCTCTTCATCTACCAACAGGCTCAGTCCAAATTCCTGTAAATCATATCGACGGCTCAGGATGCGGAATTGACTGGCGACCTCATCCCAAAATGGGTTGAACTGATGGGCATCGGCGGGGAGCGAACTCTTCGAGATACCCGCAAGGGGTCGCGCGTTTGCCTGCCTCATATCCTCAAACCAAAGCCACTGATAAACCGTTTCTGCCCCCAAAAGCGGTGTCTCGCCATTGATCTCTAACAGGCTAATTTTGCCCTCAGGCGTCACTGCCAAATCGAATCGGGTATAGAGGGAGAGGTCTTCGTCTGCACCCACGCGCTCCCAAGATATCTGAATTGCCTCCCAAAAGGCAGGCGGAATGGCAAGTTTCGTCATCCGCTCTTCCAAGCCATCGGCGCTGAAAAACCAGTCTAGAAACTCGCAACACATCTCCCAAAGCGCCTCGGTGGCTTCCCCAAGTCTTGACTCTTCCTCGCGGGAGAACATGACGCCGAAGGGACTGCGAAGCGCTTCCGCCCAGTAGCATTGGTCGATGTCTGCTAAGGGCTGGCACTGGTAGGCGTTCTGCAACACATGCTGTTGCCAATGGCGACGACGTTGAAACAGAAATGGGTACATCACTTGCCTCCCGAACCCCGAGGAGCCGTGGATCGCACAGAGCTGCCGAAACTGCCCCGTCCTTTAACAGTGCCCTGAGCTGCGTAGCCTGTGGGGCGAGTTGGGGCGGTGATGCTGTGGGAAAAATAGCGAGATTCCAGAGGCACCCCGGATCGGGGCGTAGCGATTTGCACCCCCGAGGGTGTCACAATTTTGGAGTAGGAGCGATAAACGGGCTGCACCCAATAAACCTGCTGGTAACTGCCAGATCCCCCATACATCACCGTGCGATCGGCATCACTAGAGAAATAGGTGCCGCCAAATTCGGGTCGCCAACCGGAAGCACCATTATTAGGGGCAAGGATTTGTGAACAGATGCTTGATGTGTCGTCTTGGCACTCCTGCTGAGAGAGATACACGGGGGTAATGCGTTCGTACTCCTGCATGGCATATTGAAACTGAGCGCGGCACTGATCTGGGGTCAGTCCATTTGTTTGGGCTAAGGCATCCGCAGCACATTGTGGCTCAGAGGCATAGTAGATCACGTCTTGGGGCGGATTGAACAGCTCATAGGTCAGGTAGCCACCGACCACGAGGACGCCTGATGCGACGATCAGATAAAATATTGTTTTATCGCGATTATTGTTGACCATGACAGGTTAATTGCCAGAAGCGAGGCGAGGCTAAGGGGGATTTTTGGACGATACCTCCCTATTGAACTGTGAATTGTCATGATTGGTGAATAAGATCAGTAATCTCTGTAGCTAGGGGATCTGCATTGAAATAAAGTCCCAATGGGATGCGTTAGCTTTCTAGCCCCCTAAATCCCCCAATTCTGGGGGACTTTGAAAGGCTCGGAAGTCCCCCAGAATTGGGGGATTTAGGGGGCGGATCGGGACGTTATTTCATTGCTACTCCCTAATCTATTTCTAGTTCGTTGAGCAGCGCATTGACAAAATCGCCTAGAAAAACTTTGGCGGTGACATGTTTGCACAAAGGAGCCATAATTTCTAAAGTTCTCTCACAATAGGTGATTCGAGGCGATCGCCCTTCACCCAACTCTGCCAAAATCACCTCAAATTGCGACCAGCTAATCTGCTCCAACTGCACCCGCTGACCCGGTAAGAGGTGAATTTGATTGAGGGAAAGCTGTAGTACCATGACTCCCTTTTGAGCAAGTTAAGGCGCTAGCGAATCGCCGCAGGCTGCCCCGCTCCATTTTGCTCTGCCAACTCGACAATTCCAAACACCTGATTGAAGACTTTTCCAACCTTGTAACCAGAATCGATCGACTCCAGGGGATCTTTCCGAAGACGAT
>Ga0335397_10004841_pt1 | contig 17699 bp, 12 predicted proteins | sample MAT04_FD_205740 | JGI IMG/M metagenome (GOLD analysis project Ga0335397, IMG submission 205740) | Freshwater microbial communities from Lake Fryxell liftoff mats and glacier meltwater in Antarctica - MAT-04 (spades assembly) (version 2) ... | reverse complement strand
GGCGCATCCGTCACCATTGAGCGCGCACAACGGCTTCTTCGGCAGCCGGCCATTCAGCCGCACCAACGCCGCGCTCGTCGCCGCCGGCTTGGCACCGATCGACTGGCTGCTCCCCGAACAGGAGTAACCATCGACCTACTCCGGACTGTCACCAACCACCGCCCATGGGCGGGTAATCGTGCCGGAACCGACATCGTTACCCACCCATGGGCGGCAGAGGGTGACACGTTCGTCAGCCAGTCGGGCTGGGGTAGTCGCCGGGTTCTTCACCGGTCGGCGGCGTCAGGTAGATGTCAACTGCCCCGTCCGGGTTGAACAGCTTGTCCTCAGTGGGCCACTCGCCGGGCAGGTATCGCTTGCCGCCATCGACGTACCGGTACATGCCGATGCCATCGCGACGAATCTCGTCCGGGCCGGTGGCGGCAGCGTCCCACCAGATTGCCGTGGCGTCATCGACACCCTGGTAGTCCGGCACGCCACCCCAGTAGCCCTTGTCGCCGTACGAGAGGTACGGCTGGCTGACGGCCGCCAATGTTCCATCACGTGCGAACAGCGTGTCACGGAAGGTCTCCGCCGTCAGGTTCGGGCCGACGGCCTGTGTGACTGCGAAGAACAGCGCCGGGCTGGGCGAAATGACACCGATGCTGTCGTTCGCCGGAGGCTCGTCACCGGTGAACCACTCGTAGTTGGCGTAGGCGCCGGCCGTCGTCGGGTCGGTGCGAGCTGCCAGCTGGGTGACACCGAACGCATGCGACCACTGCTGTTGGTCGTAGGTGCGGGCAAACGCCGTGACATCGACCAGCGTGCTGGCGGCGATGACCCACTCAGGGAAGTACTCCTGCGCGGTGGCTTCGTTGGTGAAGTCGCGCGGGGCCACCGGATCGCCGCTGTGAATGATGGTGGTCACCCCCGCCGCCTTCATCTTCGTGATCACCTGCGACGCAGTCTGTTGAATCGAGGCGGGGTCCAGCTGGTACGCGGAGACGGCCGCGAACGGCGCACCTGCTGCTTCCATCTCGCCGGCGAAGCGGTCAGCGAGGTCTTTCGACGCCCCGCTGCTCTCCAAGTACACCAGACCGAACACCCGCGGCTGCTCCTTGACGGCATCGCCGCCGTGGCTTGCGTTCTTGCCGATCAGCTGCTTTTTCACGAACTCCAGAACGTGCGATTGCTTCTGCAGCGCGCTGCCGTCCAGGCCCCACACGTATGGGTCACGATCCGTGTAGAACTCGGCCGGCTGGCCGGGCGTGCAGCCGATGCACAGCACCTGACGTGCTGAGAGCTCGTCGGCGAATGCACTGGTCAGCGCCGGGCCACCGAGCACCGCGAACGGCTTGTACTGCTCGGCGATCGTGGCGGCATCGGCGCGTGCAGCGACTTCGTCGGTTGCACCGCCGCTTCCCTCGAACGTCACCAGGTTGATCTTTCGGCCGTACAGCTCGTAGAACGCTGAGTAATAGTCGACCAGACCCTTCATCGTGTCGAAGTAGTCCTGCGTGGTGTCGTCGTTGTCGATGGCGTCGGTGATGTAGGCGATGATCGGGTCACCGGACTGCCCGACGTAGTTGACGAGAGTGATCTCATCAGCGGTCACACCTGTCGCCGTGGCACCGCCGTTGTCCCCGGTGAACGGTGCCATGCACTCCGGTGCGAAGTAGTCGGGCACCGCCAGCCGGCCGGTGCTGGTGTCGCATCGGTCCCCCCAGTCGATGTCGCCTTCGATGCCCTGCTCGACGGCTTGAGGGAACGAGAACGGGAAGGTGACCTCTGCAGGCTCCGCCGACGTGGTCTCGGGCGCGACGCCCGAATCGGTCGGCGCCGTGGTCTCGTTGGGTGGCGTCGTCTCTTCCGCCGCCACGGTGGTGGTTGCCCCCTCGACCGATTTGGGATCGTCGTCCTTCGTCAACAGCAGAACGCCGCCGCCAATGGCGACCACTGCGAGTACACCCGCAATTGGTCCCCATCGTTTCAGCTGACGGTTGTTGCCCCCCGATGCTCCAGATGTGCTGGCCGGTTGCATACCTACCCCCTTGTGCCAGAGCGCTCTCGCGCCGCTGCGTTGTTCCCCAAATAGCTCTCTATCACGTCTGGATGACTCAAAACGTCAGCAGGCAGGCCCTCGGTGAGGACCGCCCCTTGATCGAGAGCCACCAGGCGATCGCTGATCGATGAGATCAGTGGAATGTCGTGTTCGATGATCAGCAGGCTGGCGCCCATCTCGTCGCGCAGCCGGCGCAGCACCGGTGCCAGCGCCTCCACTTCGCGCTGGGCAATGCCACTGCTGGGTTCATCGAGCAACACCATGACGGGACGATGCGCAGCGATGCACGCGAGGTCGACGACACGGCGAGTGCCGGTACTGAGTTCCCGCACGAAGGAGTTCTGATAATCGCCGAGGTTCATCAACTCGATGAGCTCGTGCACGCGCACCGTGGTGCGTTCTTCGTCGTCGTATACGGCGGGAAGGCGTAGTGCCGCGGAGAGCGCGCTGCGGCTGTTGACCCACCGTTCGAGCGCCACCGCCAACGTCTCGCGCACTGTCATGTCGGGGAACAGTCGTGCATCCTGGAAGCTGCGGCCGAGACCGGTGCCCGCCCGCTCGCTCGCACCGAGGTTGGTGATGTCGCGACCCAGCAGTTCGATACGGCCGCTGTCGACCGGCACGAAGCCGCTGATCAGGTCGAAGATGGTGGTCTTGCCCGCCCCGTTGGGGCCGATCATGCCGACGATCTCGTGTGGGCGCACCGTGAAGGTGGTGCCGTTGACCGCCCGGTTGCCACCGAACGCCACCGAGATCTCGGTGACTCCCAACAATGGCTTCTCGTCGTGCGCAATCTCGTGGACCACGTCCGGCGCAGGCCCACCCGAGACTGCAGCACCGGACAGGAACACCGACCGGAGCAGGTCCTTGCGTTCCAGCAGTTCCGCCGTCGGCCCGCTGAAGCGAATCGTGCCGCGCTCCATGAAGTAGGCGCGTTCGGCAACGGTGAGGGCAACATTCACACTCTGCTCCACGAGGATCACCGCGGTGCCCTGATCAGCAACCCGCTGCACGATCGGCAGCAGCTGGCCGACGATCACCGGGGCGAGGCCGAGCGAAAGTTCATCGATCAACAGGACGCGCGGCTTGGCGACGAATGCCATTCCGAGTGCAAGCATCTGCTGCTGGCCACCACTGAGGTCACCGGCGTCGCGGTGGTACCGGTCGCGCAGGAGGGGGAACATGTCGAGCACTTCCTCGATTGCCGCGGCGCGACCCGTGGGGTCGTGACGGCGCGTCCAGCCGGCAAGCTGCAGGTTCTCGTGCACCGTCAGCCCGCCGAACACGCCCTGACCGCCGGGCATCTGGCTGATGCCGAACGATGCGATCTCGTTCGGCGGCGCGTGGGTGACGTCGCGGCCGTCGAGGATGACCGCTCCGCGTTCGGCCTCGACCACTCCGCTGATCGACTTCAGCAAGGTGCTCTTGCCGGCACCGTTCGTGCCCAACAGCGCGACGATCTCGCCTTCCTTCACGTCGAAATTGACACCGAACAGCACCTGGCGACCGCCGTAGCCGGCGTCGAGATTGCGGATCAGCAAGAGGTCGGCTTCACCGCGGCGCCGCTGATACAACGCCTCGCTGCGGGCAGCTGAGGCCTGCCACACCTGCGCGATGTCAGCGTCGATCGTGTGCTGCGCGGTACCCAGGATGAGGCTGCCGATGATGAACAGTGGCACCAGGGTGAGCATGGCCCAGCGGATGCCGACCTGAGTACTGATCCAGCCGATCAGTGGCAGGATCAACAGGCCAGGGATGACCCACAGGGAGGCGACGGAGAAGCCCGTCGCCCGAGCGCGCGCCGGGATGGCCAATGAAAGCGCAACAAGGATGCCCGGACCGACGACGGCGAGGGTTGCCGAGATCACGCAGTTGACGGCGACGGCAACAAACACATTCGGCGACAGCGCGAAGGCCACCGACGCCACCGAGGTCAAGATGGCGACGCGGGAGATGAAGCGAATCAGGCCACGCATGTCGGCCATGAATCGCTTGGTGATGTAGCGCGTGCCGATGACCAGCCCGACCAACTGGAACGGCTCCGACACAGCGGCAGCGATACCACGACCGCGCTCGTCGAGGCCGAACTGCTGCTCGTACATCAGCGATGCCAGCACCACGAAACCAATCAGCGCAGTGGCGAGGAAGGGCAGGCTCCACCACAGCCGCTGCAGGGTGTGAATCTTCTGCACCGTGCGCCAACTCTCGGCGAACGACGGGACGGTCTCCTCGGTGTTGGCGACCTCCTCGCTGGCGCCCATTGCCTCGCGCTCCCACTTGCCACGCACCGGCTCGTGCAGTTTGAGCGCCAGCACAGCGAAGATGACCGTGGGAATCACGAAGATCAGGAACGGCACTCGCCAGCCGAACGCGTACGCGAGCAGACCTGCGCTCAGCGGCCCGACGAATGCGCCGACCGCGTTCGCCGCGCGGTGGGTGCTGAAGACTTTGCTCCGAGCCTCGATCGGGTAATAGTCGGCCAGTAGCGAGTTGTGGGTGGGGTCGATGACGGCCTTGCCAAGGCTGCTACCGCTGCGTGCGATGGTCAGGAGGACAACCCCGGCCGCTAGGCCCGTCATGCCACTGAACACGCCCCAGATCAGCGCTCCGACGATGGCCACGGGCACACGTTTGGACCGGTCGGCGTATTGCGCGATGGGAACCTGCAGCGCAAGTGCAGCCACCGACGAGAGGGCGACGATGCCCAACACCTTGGTGTTGTCGAGGCCGAACTCGTCGCGAATGTTCGGCAGCAGAATGCCAAAGGCTGTGCGGTCGAGTTCGTCGACGGCGTTGAGACCGAACAGCACCACCAGCGGGAATGCGGACTGCCCGCCGCACACCCCACGCAACCACTCCATGGGGTGCGCGACGTGCCCCAGGAACCGAGCAAACGTACTCATACGGCCCCCTCGACAGTTTGGTCAACTTCAACGGCAGCCGGTGCGGCAACGACCGGCTCGTCGACTCGCTGACCGGTCAGCAGCCGCACCACCACATCGCGCAGCTTGACCCAGAGCCCGCCGAGCCCACCCGGCAAGATGAGCAGCACCAGCAGCACGCCCAAGCCGGTGGACAGCAGCTGCCACGCCTGATCGGTGATGAACCAACGCGTGCCGCGCAGGTAGAGCGCGCCGAGCAGCGCACCACCCAGTGACCCGACGCCGCCGATGACGGCACTGGTGAACACGTTGAAGCTCTCACCAGTGGAGAAACTGTCGACGGAGAACGCTCGCTGCTGGTGAACGAAAAGTGCCCCACCAACACCGGCAACGAAGCCGGAGATCACGAACGCGGTCAACTTGGCCCGCACGACGCTGATCGAGAAACTCTGCGCCGCTCGCTCGTTCTCGCGGATGGCGATGATCACCCGGCCGGTACGCGACTTGCGGATGCTGCGCAGCGCCAGGTAGAGCAAGGTGAAGACGACCAGCGAGTAGAAGTAGTAACGCGTCGGGGTGTCCACGCTGATGCGACCGAACAGCGGCGGCCGATCGAACCGGGTTTCGCCCTTCGGAAACCAACCGAAGAAGCGGTCGTTGAGCAACCAGAACTCGGTGGCCAGTGCCAACGCAAAAGTGGTGACCGCGAGGTAGAGCCCGCGAAGCCTCAGCGCCGGCACGCCAACCGCAAACGCGGCCAGCCCGCCGGCGAGCCCACCGATGATCAGCGCCAACGTGAGGTCGACGTTCCAGCGTGACGTCACGGTCGCGCTGACCGCGGCACCGATGCCGACGATGGCCATCTGGCCCAGCGACACCTGTCCGGCCCAGCCGGTGAGCACGACCAGCGACAAGCCGATGATGGCGAACGAGAGCAGCGCCGATGCCTTGATGACATTGCCGACTCCCAGCAGCTGCGGTAGTAGCAACACGCCCATCACAGCCGCTGCCAGCAGCGTGTAGCGCACCGTCGTGACCCACGGGTTGGTGGCGAGATGCTCCGGCAGCGGACGGACCTCGTCGGCACCGCGCCAGCTGCTGGTTGCGTCGTTGTCGCGCCGGGAGGTGTTCACCCGCTGCGCCAACAGCGCGACGAACATTGCGCCGGCCATGATCGGATACGCGAGATACGGGGTGTCGGCATTGCTCTGCACGCCGAACTCCAGCAGCTTCAGGGCAATCGCTGCCGCAGCGATGACACCGAGGCGCTCCATCCTGCCGATCACCAGTGCGGCGAGCGCAATGAGCAGCGTCGGTAGACCTTCCGCGTACCCGAGCGGCACCCCGGTGATGCCACTGCGTAAGAACAACGCCAGAAAGGCCAGGCCGGCGGCCAACATCCAGACGACGGTATTGAGGCGGGCGACGGGGATGCCGAGCATGGCCGCACGGTCGCTGCGCTCGGCCGACGCACGAATGGCGACTCCCAGACGACTGCGGTTCAGGAACCAAGCAACGAAGAGCAGGGCCAACGGAGCCACAACCATGGCGATGATGTCGTTGCCACCCAGGATGAACTTGCTCGAGTCGGGCTTCCAGGGCGGCATGGTGACCGACAGCGTCAACTTCCAATCGAGCGGCGACTCCAATCGCTGGCTGGCCAGATTCTTGCCCCACCACCGCGGCACCAGGATGCCCAACACGATCAGCAACTGCGTGACGCCGAGCGTCGCCACGGTCATCACCATGCGCGGTGCATTGCGGAAGCGGCGGATGATCGCCATCTCCACGACGAGGCCGAGCAGCAGCGCGATCAGCAGGCCGGCACCAAGTCCAACCAGGTACGGCCACTGCCAGAAGAGGATCAACGCAGCGGCGAAACTCGTCGGCACGGTGCCGAGATCGGCCTGCGCGAAGTTGACGACTCGGTTGGCGCGATAGATCAGCGCCATGCCGACCGCGAGCATCGCGGCGAGCACGCCGAGCACGAGTCCCCGCGTCCACAGACCCAGTGGCATGCCGAAGAAGATGAGCTGAATCGCGACAAGGCCAGCAATCGTGAGCACCGCCACCAAGGTGGCAGCACTGCGCTGAGCCCCCAAGCGTCGCACTCGTTGGACCGTACAACGTCCAGTACACGTACCGACGAACTCAAGGGAATCAACGGGGTGACTTGTCGCACGCCCCCTTCAGTCGGCAGGCTGTGCACATCATGAGCAACGCACACATCGTCCGGCGCTGCGCACTCATCACACTGCTGTTGTTCGTACCGGTCGCGTGCAAGAGCAGTCGTTCACCTACGGCGACGACAACGACGGTGACCACCAGCACCACGTCCACCTCGACGACGTCCACCACTTCCACGACGTCGACCACGTCGACCACGTCGACCACGCTGCCGCCGACCACGACAACGGAGCCGCTGGTGGTCGAGGGCGGCATCGTGAAAGTCGCCAACGCTTCAGGCGTAGACGGCGCGGCAGGGCAGGTCACCGACGACTTGGCGGCACTTGGGTTCACCACCAGTGGCCCGACCAACGCCGCAGGCATCGACGAAGACCTTGCGGAGAGCAAGATCTACGTCATCTCCGGTAGTGAGGCCGTTGCGGAATCCGTCAGCAGATTGATGGGCGGAATCCCTCTTTCGCGCATGCCAACACCGGCCTGGATCAAGGGCGGTACCGCAGGCCTCGGCGACGCCACGGTGCTGGTCATGCTGGGCAAGGACTTGGCCGGCAAGCGACTGGCAGACATGGGCGCGTGAGGCTCGCCCTTGCGATGCGCCGTCACCGGGCCGGCTAGGCCTCGACGACCTGAGCAATCCGCTCCAGTGTCTTGGTCATCGAGTCGACCGTCTTCGAACGCAGGCTGCGAACCATCCAGGGCTGCTTCTCCTGGCTGATGTCCCAGCTCTCACGAACCAGGGTGCCGCCCTCTTGCACGACGAGCTGGTAGCGCCAGATGCGACCGCCGACGAACCACGCCATCACTGCTTGAGTCGGCCGCGGCTGCCACGCAATGCGGACGTTCTCCTCGAATTCGACGACCGTGTTTTCCATGGTGTAGCCGATACCCATCTTCATCGACATGCCGAACGTGGAACCGAGCGCGACGCGCTGCGAGCCCTTGCCCGCAGTATCGCCAGAAACACCCTTGACGGTGCCGGAACCATCAATTTCGTGATGGCGCGAGGGGTCCGCCAACAGGTCGAAAATTGCACTGGCCGGAGCCTTGATCACCCGCTCGACGGTGGCGATGTTGCGGGACGAATCTGAGGTTTCGGACATGCCCACGGCAACCGTTCGAGAGCACGCATCATTCCCGATGTGTCAAGATGTGCTCCGGACGGGCCGATACATCATCGATGCCCATGCTCACCCACCGATTCCCTGCGCTGTGCACGGCCGTCGCCCTGGCAGTCAGCACGCTTGCTTCCGTCTCGCCCGTCGAGACGGTCGCCGCCGTCGACGCGCCGTGGTTCACACCCTCGGTGCCCACGAAGTGCACGGCTGCGCAGATGTCCGCCGGCACTGTTTCGGGCTGCACGATCCAACTCGGCGCAGGGCTTCCCGAGACCCGCGGCTGGCCCGCGCCGCCCTACCCGGACCCCACCGTTGGCGCTGTCGTGCCGTGGGTGGACCTCGCCGTCGGGTCCACCGGCCCCATCGTCGTGAAGGTGCAACAGGCACTCGTCGCCAGCGGCGCCACCATCGCCGCCGACGGCCAATTCGGGCCGATCACCGCCGGCGCCGTGACCACGTATCAGACCTCCAGAGGCTTGGCCGCGACCGGCATCGTCAATGAGGCAACGGCCACATCCCTGGGAGTGCAGAACACTGTTACCGGCAGCTTCCCGCCCATCGGATGGACGTGGCTGGGCTGGGGCTACAACAACAGCCAAGCGCTGTACCAGTGGGAACAGCAGATCGTCGCCAACACCAACCAGATCGGCACGATCAAGCCCAAGCAGCTCAAGGGCATGCCCCAAGCGCTGCCGCTCTTCGAGGGTTTCGTTGCCGAGATTCAGGCCAAGGGTTACGTGATCGGCGATGCAGGAATGTACGTGTTCCGTTGCACCGCCAGTACCCGCAAGGACTGCGCAGGCCTCAGCCGCACGAGCCTGTCGAACCACGCGTATGGCCTGGCGCTCGACATCAACACCGCCACGAACCCACTGAAGACCTACTACGGCATCAACGGGGCCAGCGCCTGTGTCACGCCGATGCTCACCGATGTTCCAGCGTGGGTCGTTCAGGTCGCCGAGAGCTGGGGGCTCTACTGGGGCGGGTACGGCTGGAGCAGCGGATGCACGTCGCCAACGCAGGTCAAGTCGTCGGCCAGCCGCGACCCGATGCACTTCGAGTTCAACGGTACGGTCGCGCAGGCACAGGCAATCGTGGCGTACCGGAAGAGTGGCGTGATCCCGGCGCCGACTCCCTCACCGACACCGGCCCCCGCACCGGCCCCACCTACGGGCCCGTGCCTCGACGTTGCCGATCGTGCCGGCAACATCTCCACCAAGTGCTTTGCAATTGGGGAAGTGCCGGCGGCGAACACTCGCCTCGTGATCACGACGGAGCCGCCCAGCGGCGCCACTGCGGCGTTGGTGAACATCACCACCACCGGCGCGAGCAACGGCGGTTACATCACCGCCGAGAGTTGCGATGCCATCGCCACCAACGACCGCCAATGGTCCAACGGCAACGTGCGTCCCAACCGAGCCGTCGCCTCAGCAGCAATCGTGCCGATCGACACAGAGGGCCGCTTCTGTCTGTACCAGTCCACCGCAATGCAGACGATCGTGGATGTGCAGGGCTACTTCACGCCACCGAGTGCCGCAGGCAAGGGCACCAGATACATCCCGATTGCACCGGTACGCAGCACCGACACCCGGACCAGACCGATCTGTCGTCCCGACGCCGGCTGCGAGGGTCTGGGACCAGTTCCTGCGGGAACGGAACTACGCAACTCCTCCCCAGGACCCGCCGGCGCAAGTGCCACCGTGGCCAACATCACGGTGGTCGGCGGCGCCGGTAGCGGCTACGTGACGGCCGACGCGTGTAGGACGCTCGTGCCTGGCGCACAGACTCGCAGCACTCTCAACTTCGCCGGTGGCGACACGGTTGCGAACCTTGCCGTGGTCCCCACCGCAGTGGTCGACGGCAACGGCGCCTTCTGCACCTATTCGCCCAACGGCCTTCACGAGATCATCGACGTGCAGGGCTACTTCGGCTCTCCGACAGCGGACACCCTGGGTTTCACATCGCAGACGCCGGCACGGCTGGTGGACAGTCGCAACTGTTGGACCGATCCCGTGACCCTTGTACAGCGCTGTGGCCAGCGCAACGCCGCGGGAAGCATCATGCGTATCTCCGCACCCGTCGGCGCCCGCGTCGCCGTCGTCAACCTCACCTCCATCGACCCGCAGGCGGCCGGTTACGTCACCGCCGATGCGTGCAGCAACATGACCGCAGGCCCGCAGTCGCAGTCCAACCTCAACGCGATCGTTGGGTCAGTGGTCGCCAACATGGCCATGGTCCCGGTCGGCGCCGACGGCACGTTCTGCGTCTACGTGTCCAGTTCGATGCACATTGCGGTCGACATGATGGGCACCTTCTCCAGCAACGGCCAACTCGAGTACATACCGGTCACGCCCGTTCGGGTGCACGACTCACGCCAGCAGCGCTGAACTCTCGCGACGACCAGCCCACCAGCACGTGATGGTCGCCTGCCGTCACGATCCACGCGTGAGTCACCGGGTCCCAACGACTGAAGGCTCGCCGATCGAGTTCCATGGTGGCGATGACGGACTCGCCTGCGCCTGCACCGACGCGGGCGAACCCCTGCAGGGTGCGGATCGGCCGGCCGACCTCGGAGACCTCCGGCTCGATGTAGCACTGCACCACGCTGCTGCCCGCTCGGTCGCCGGTGTTGCGTATCGGCACGGTCACGGTGACTCCGGTGTCGATGTCACCAGAGACCGTTGCCTCACCCATCTCCCATGTGGTGTAACCCAAGCCGAAGCCGAATGCGAAGGCAGGCTCGATGCGCTGCGCGTCGTACCACCGATGACCGATCAGCAGACCCTCGCCGTACTCTGCCGTGCCGTCGCGCCCCGGGTGGTAGGGGTAGGCCGGCGTGTCTGCGAGTTGCTTCGGGATGGTCAATGGCAGCCGCCCACCAGGTTCGGTGACACCGAACAGCATGTCGGTCAGCGCCTCGCCGAAGGCTTCGCCAGGAAACCACACCTGCATCACCGCAGCAACATCAGCGAGCCACGGCATCGAGACAGGTGACCCAGCGTTGATGACGACGACGGTGCGCGGGTTGGCTGCAGCGACGCGACGCACCAACTCGTCCTGCGCTCCGGGTAGATCCATGTCCGTGCGATCTTCGCCTTCGGTTTCCCAATCAGCGTTGGTCCCGATGATCACGACCGCCACCTCGGCGTCAGCCGCAGCGGCAACTGCCGCGTCCATCGCGTTGCTGCTCGCAGGCGGCTCGGCGCCGACGAGCAGCCCGCGCAATTGGGCACGCTCCTCCACCACGATCTCCACGCTCACCTCCCGCCGCACACCGGCTTCGCAGGCCAGCGGCACCCGGATCTCGTTGTTGCCAAGACCGAAGAACGCGCCGCCGGTCTGCGGCACTGTCAGATCGACCATGGTCTCGCCGTCGATGCGCAGCACGGCAGAGCCGACCACGGTCAGGCTGACCTGCCAGTCACCGGTGACGTCAGGAACGAATGAACCGTTGACCGACACCCCGAAGGCGGCGACGCTGACGCCGGGCGCCGGGTCGTCCATCCAGATGAAGCTGAGGCGGTCGGTGACCTCGTCGCCGGTTGCCCCGTCGGCGCCGGTGTAGCGCACCCGGAAGTCACCGCGCATTGCTGCCAGCCGCTTGTCGATTCGGCATCCGGCCTCATGCACGACGGCGACCCCACGATGCTGCATGGCTGCCAACGGCATCGACGGGCGGGTGGTGCGCACCCGGGCGCTGCCGCCGCCCTGCACCTGGCCACGCTCCGCATTCGGGCCGAGCAATGCCACCTGCGCAGTTGCCCTGAGGGGCAGCACGCCGTCGTTCTTCAAGAGCACGGTGCCAGCGGTGGCCGCCCTTCGAATCACGTCGCGAGTGGCATCTGAATCTGCCGTGAGCTCCCCACCGTCCACCTCGCCGACGCCCGACCAGTTGAACAGCTCGAGCAGGCGCCGCACCGCCTCATCGACCCTGGCCGCGGTGGTCGCGCCACTGCGCACCGCTGCCAGCAGCTTGTCGCCACGCTCTCGTGGCGGCCCGGGCATTTCCAGATCGAGGCCGGCCTCCAACGACTCGGCAGCCGAGTGCGTACCGAACCAGTCGCTGATCACCGCACCGTCGAAGCCCCACTCGTCACGCAGTACGTTGCGGAGAAGTTCGCTGTGTTCGCTGGCGTAGACGCCGTTGATGCGGTTGTACGAACTCATCAACGATCGGACGTCGGCCCCACCCTCGGCCACCGGCTGCACGGCGCGCTCGAAGGGCACCAGGTATGCCTCACGTAGGGTGACCTCGTCGATCTCGCTGGAGATGGTGTGGCGCTCGAACTCGGTGTCGTTGCCGACGAAGTGCTTCACACAGCACGCCACATGATGCTGTTGCACGCCGCGGATGTAGCCCACCGCAATCCGGGATGTCAGCAGCGGATCTTCGCTCATGCATTCGAAGTTGCGACCGCCGATCGGCGTGCGATGAAGATTGACCGTTGGCGCGAGCAGCACATGGGCACCCTTCGACCGGGCTTCCTCGCCCAGCGCGGCACCGACCTCCTCGACCAGGGCCGGGTCGAACGTTGCACCCAGAGCTGTACCGCACGGAAAGGAGGCCGAGGCCGGGCCGGTCCATGAGGTACCACGCACCCCGGCGGGGCCATCGCTCATTCGCATTGCGGGTACGCCCGGCAACGCGGTGCTGTGCCAATTGTCATGACCCGCCAGCAGGCTGACTTTCTGCGCCAGCGTGAGGGATGCCATCACCGAGTCGATGTCGATCGTCATGTCCGCCAGATTGCCAGACCGACGTGACATCGCCGGTCTCGTTCGTCATCGGGCCGGCTCAGGCCGGCGGCGGCACGCTGCGGTCGCTGACCCAGTTGCCGTGAAAGCCGTAAGGAACTCGCTGGGGTAGCTGCACGCGGGCGACGGCGGGCCGGTTGAAATCCTGCGCGTCGAGGATGACCAGCTCTGCCTTGCCCTCGGGTACGTCGTGCACCAACGTGACCAGCCAGCCGTCGTCCTCGGCGGTGCCACCCTGACGGCCGACGAAGACGGGCTCACCGCCGCTGCGGCCGAAGCCGTGGTCGAACACCGACCTTTCCCCCGTGTGGAGGTCGTACTTGAGCGTCGGCCAGCCTGGCTCGAGGCTGGGGCTCGCGCAATAGCCGTAGCGGTAGGGCTTGCCGGTGAGGGCGCCGCGGTGGCGTGGGAACTCGGCCCAGCTGCCGTCGATCACGGTGGTGCTGCAGGTGCGGGTGACGGGGTTGACCACCCACCGCTCGAGGCGGGCGAAGTTGTCGCCGAACGGGCCGCGCACGTCGTGGTCGAACATCGTGTCGTACACACAGAGATCGATGACGACGCTGCCGTCGGCTTGGTCGTAGGCGTTCATCGGGTGGAAGACGTAGCTGATCGGCACGTCGACCCACACGATGTCGGCGGCCTCGCCCTCTCGCGGCAAAAAGCCCAGACGACTGCCGTGGCCGGGGTTCCAGGAGAACGGGAAGTGACCGGACATGGCCAGCTCGATGTCGAGCGTGACCGGCATGTCATAGACGATGGCGTACTTCTGAGTCAGCGACATGTCGTGCACCATCGGGCCATCGCTGACCGGCACGTCGACGGTGCGCCGTACGCGACCGTCGGCGCCGACGACCACATACTGCACATGGTCGAGCCATTGCGGAAGGGCGTAGACGACGGCGTGCATCTCGCCGCTGTCGGCGTCGACCTTCGGGTGAGCGGTGAAGGCGCCGGGCAGGGTGCCGAAGAAGTCGTTGCGGGCAACGGTCTCCAACTCGTAGGTCATCTCGACCGGGCAACCGCCGGCTTCGACCATCGCCCACGTGGTACCCGCGAACCCGCCGACGTTGGTGTTCGGACCACCCGAACTGTCATTCCAGTTGTGCCCGGGGATGTCGGGCTGGCCGCGACGTGCGCTGATGCTGCTACTGCCGACGTAACGGTTGCGGTACCACTCGGCCCTGCCATCGAGCAAGCGGACGCCATGGACCATGCCGTCGCCGACGAACCAGTGATGCGTGCTGGCATCGACCTCGCTCATCGGGTTCGGCCCGTTGCGCAGATATCGCCCTGCCAACTCGGCGGGAATCTCGCCGATGACCGGCAGGTCGAAGACGGTGACCTCGTCAGCCACAGGGGCGTAGTTGCCAACGAGATATGGGTTCTCCGTGGTCGTCATGATAACAACGTTACAACAGCGGTCGCGAGTTGTACAGCCCCACTTCGACAGGATCCGACTGCTGCTCGTTGACGTCCCCGACTACTTCCGGATGGTTCGCGAACGGCTCCTCGTCGCCGCATCCGGCATGTAGCACGGTCGTGCTACACTTCGATCATGGCTACGACCACGGTTCGTCTCGACCCCGAAGAAGAGCAAACGCTCGACGAGTTGGCCGAGATCCATGGCGGCCGATCAAACGCACTTCGCGCGGGACTCCGCCTGCTCGCCGACGAAACCCACCGGCACGCCGCTCTGGCGAATCTGCTCGGCAGCTGGGAACACGAGGCAGGTTCGGTCGACGAAGGTGAAGTCGCGGCGATGAGCGCCCGCTACGGCCTTGATTCTTGACGCCGGATTCCTCATCTCGGTCGATCGAGGTGAACGCACGGCGCAAGTGTTCCTCGCCGCAGCGCTCGTCCACGAGACGCCACTCACCACGACACACCCGGTTGTCGCTCAGGTGTGGCGCGATGGTTCTCGACAAGCCCGCCTCGCACGATTCCTGCAATCGGTGGTCGTTGTCACCTTCGACGACGGACCCGAAGTTGGAAACCTGCTGGCGCGCTCTGGTACCAGCGACGTTGTCGACGCCCACCTCGTTGTGGTGGCCGTCCGCCGCGCAGAGCCAATCTTGACCGGCGACGCGCATGACCTCGAATTGCTCGCCGCTGCACTGCCTGAACACCGACCACACGTCTTGAGCTGGCCGTAGCAGCCGCACGATTCGCTCACTCGTCTCGCGATCAGCAACGAGCAGCGTCGCGGCTCCCTACGCAACCGGAATGGAGAAGCCCAGTTCGGCTCCGCCACCCTCTGCGTTGCGAGCAACCACGGTGCCGCCGTGACTTTCGGCCACCGACCTGACGATCGAGAGGCCAAGGCCCGAGCCGGGCTTACTGCGCATCTCCACCGAGCGATAGAAGCGATCGAACAGGTGCGGGATGTCGGCTTCGACCAGGCCGGGGCCATGGTCACGCACGACGACAGAACCCCGGTCGACGGACACCTGGATGGGCCCTTCGGGCGCGAATTTGCAGGCATTGTCGATCAAGTTCTGCGTGGCCCGGTCCAACGCGTTGGGCCGACCATCGACCACGCTCCCGTCAGCGGTCACCACCACGTCGCGACTGAATCGTCGGCGGGAACGCGCGGCTGCACGTTCAACGACATCGGCGAGGCGAACGGGCTGCACGGGTTCGTCGTCGCGACGGTCGGTGGCCAGCTCGACCAGTTCGTTGACCAGGTCGGTGAGTTCACGAGTTTCACTGTCGAGGTCGGCCAGCAACTGGTCGCGCGCCTCGGCGGGTAGCTGGTCGTAGCCCCGACTCAACACCGACACGTTGGTGCGCAGACTGGTCAGCGGCGTGCGCAGCTCGTGGCTCGCGTTCTGCACCAACTGGTGCTGTTCGTGTTTACTGGCCTGCAGCGCGGCGAGCATGGCGCTGAACGCACGCCCGAGTTGCCCGGTCTCGTCACCGCCGTCGACTGGCACGTCCACATCGAGACGGCCAGTCTGAGCAACCTCGCCGGCAACGCTGGTGAGCCGCAGAAGGCGACGAGTGACCTGGCGGGCGATCAACATGCCAAGCAGTGCCGAGAGCAACGCAACGATGACCACCGCGACGAGCGTGCTGCGCAGAATACGCTCCAGTGACCGTTGACTCTCCTTGAGCGAACGCGCCAATTGAACGGCGCCACTCTGCGCTTTCACCGTGAGCATGCGGTACGGCTCACCGTCGAGGGTGACGTCGAAACGAACGCTGGCGTTGGGGTCGATGCGTGCGGCAACGGCTCGGTCGGCGTCGGCTACCGGCAGCGAGTCGGTTTGACCGGATGCCAGAACATTTCCGTCCGCATCGAGCTTCTGGTACAGCACCTGCTCGAAACTGCGAGGACGATCGCGGCCCGGGTAGTTGATCGGGCCCCCCATCGGTGGAAAGCCGTTGTCGCCGTCACCATCAGCGTCGCCGATCCAGGGAGTGCGTTGAAACTCCCGCGCCGCATCATCGAGCGAGCGATCGACGGTCTCTTGAAGTTCGTGACGCGTGGTCGTGTACGACACGACGCCTATGGCGGCAGTGGCTCCGGCGGCCAACAAAGTGAGCGCGAGGACGATCTTGAGCCGCAGGCTCACCCGGCACGCACCGTGTAACCGACCCCGCGCACCGTGTGGATCAGCTTGCTGTCACCTTCGCCCTCCAGCTTGCGGCGCAGATAGGAGATGTAGACCGCGAGGTTCTTCGAATCGGGGCCGAAGTCGTAACCCCAGATGCGGTCGTAGATGGTGGTGTGTTCCAGCACGATGCCCTGGTTGCGAACCAGCAGCTCCAACAAGTCGAACTCGGTCTTGGACAGCTCGACCTCGCGTTGGCCGCGCCAGACGCGTCGGGCTGTGGGGTCGATGCGTAAGTCAGCCAATTGCAGTGGTCCGCCGACCGATTCTTCCTCAGGACGTGCACGGCGCAGCAACGCCCGAATGCGAGCAAGCAACTCGTCGAGATCGAAGGGCTTGGCCAGGTAGTCGTCGGCTCCGGCATCCAGGCCGGCGACACGATCGGGGGTTTCGGTGCGCGCCGTCAGCATCAGTACGGGCAGCCGATTGCGTTCCGCACGCAGCACACGGCACACGGTGAGACCGTCGACGTTCGGCATCATCACGTCCAACACGGCCACATCGGGTTTGCTGCTTTCGATGAGGCTCAGCGCCTGGGCGCCATCGGGGGCTTGCACGACGTCGTAACCCTCGAGCGCCAGCGCACGCGACAGGGCTTCGCGAATTGCCCTGTCGTCGTCTGCAATCAGAATGCGTGCGCTCACTGCTGTGGTTCCTGTTCGTACATGTCGTGCCTCAAAGACGTCGGATCGGCCGGAGCGAGGGGAGGCAGCCGCTCCGGCCGATCGTACGACGTTCTGGTGAGGGATCAGGTCGTGGCCGTGGCCTCGGTGTCGTCGGTCCCTGCGTCATTGCCTGGGCCGCCGCCGCCGCGAGGGCCGCGATCGCCACGGCCACCGGGGCCACCGGGGCCCCCCATCTTGGTGACGTCGGTGTTGTTGACGAACTCGGTCACCCGAGTGGTCGCGTCGGCCAGCTTGGCGTCAGCTTCGGCCTGAGTGTGCTCACCGGCGGCCACCTCTTCGCCGAGGTGTGCCTTGTGCTCGGCGAGAAGAGCGTCGATCAGCGCCTGGGGGGTCGAGCCCTTGGCCTCCGCCAACTGGGCCAAGGTCTGGCCGTTGGAGATGGCATCACGAACTTCGGCCTCGGTCATGCCCAGCGT
>Ga0335397_10004840_pt1 | contig 17702 bp, 16 predicted proteins | sample MAT04_FD_205740 | JGI IMG/M metagenome (GOLD analysis project Ga0335397, IMG submission 205740) | Freshwater microbial communities from Lake Fryxell liftoff mats and glacier meltwater in Antarctica - MAT-04 (spades assembly) (version 2) ... | reverse complement strand
AATGATCGGCCAGCACAACGACGGGCCGTGGGGCGGGCTCCCCGAGTGGCTGAGCGCAGCCAGCTGGTTCGGCTTCCTCTGCACGGCGCTCGTGCTGCTGGTGCTGTCGGCCTACCTGGCCGCCGCCAACGTCCGCTTCCGCAGGGCCGTCGGGTGACGGGCCGCCTGCGCCGCTGCGCCGCCGCGGGGCTGACCGCCGCAGCCACCGGTCTGCTGGTGGCCGTTGTCGTGCCACCGGCCTCGGCCGGTTCCGACCGCATGCAGTTGACCTGCCAGGACAGCCGGGTGATCGAGCGCACCAACGGCTCGAGCTGGTGGGGCGTGGGCTCGGACAGCGGCTATGTCACGGCGCACCTGCTGATCACCGACCAGGTCGGCGTCGTGCAGTACGAGAAGGACTACGGCCGCAAAGCACCGGGCGCCGACCGCACGACCTGCGTCGCCGACCACTTCGGGTCGACCTGGACCGTGACCTTGGTCCGCACCCGCTGACCATCGGTGCGCCCGCGCCACTGACGTCCTTCCCCACCACGACCACCTCTTTGGAGACACCATGAAGCTCATCTGTACTGCACAAGTGGCCGCCTCGGCCGTCGTCCTTGCTCTCGTCCCGCTCACCGGCGCCTCGGCCGCCCCGGCCCCCTCGGGGGCCTCGCCCAAGCCGGCGACGCCGGCTCAGGCGTGCGGGTTCGTCGGGACGACGCTCGCCCAGTTCCAGATCGGTGAGGGGTTCTCCTACGCCGAGTGCGTCCGGACGTTGGCCCCTGGACGCAGCAAGCACGACCCGTTCCTCGCTGGCGCGAGCGCTCAGTGCGAGTTGTTGGAGCGGGGGATCGTCGAGGACGGCTTCGAGTTCACGCTCACCTATCCGTACGCGTTCTACGCCGATGTCCCGGAGGGCGAGGGCTTCCCCGGCCTGATCGCTCGTGACCGCGCCGACTGCGTCCGGGCGCTCTACGCCTTCCACACCATCGTCACCTACTTCCCCGCGGAGCCGGAGTGAGCCCGCGTCTGACCAGCCTGGCCGGTGCGGCGGTCGCGGCCGTGGTGACGCTGGTCCCTGTGGTGACGGCCTCGCCGGCTGAGGGCAGTCCCGGGGTCAACCCGGCGGCCTACTGCTCGGCCAACCACGCGACCTTCACCACGTGGGACGGCCGGACGCGGACGGCCTACTGGGTGCCGCTCGAGTCGGCCGGGCAGCAGGGGCAGTACCGCTTCCCGATCGAGTCGTTCGCCGGCTGCGTCAGCACGGTGGCCGCCGGAATGGAGGGGGGCTGGGTGCCGTCGACCGGGATCAGCCTGCCTGCCGCCCGGGCGCAGTGCGCTTATCTCGAGCGGGAGCTCGGGCTCACGTACCCGACGACGATGCGTGGCACGCCGGTACAGAACCGCACCGAGTGCGCGAAGTACCTGCAGGTGGCCCTGACCCGGATGCCCCCGCCAGCCGACGGCCCGCCCGTCCACGGCGGCTGAGTCTTTCGACCCGATGGCCCGGCGACCCCTGTCACAACGGGTGCTGGGCCCTCGGCATGCGGCAGCACGGGCCGTCACCTCCCACCGCTCGCGGCGCGCCCTCACCTCACCGGCAGCAAGATGGACGTCATTGCTCGTTCCCTCCGAGCCTCCACCCCGCTCGGGAAGCCAACGCCCTGCTGCCGCGGCTCCGGCGTGATGGGGACGAACGTCTCGGTGATGGTCTCCCGCCACAGGACGAACTGGTCCCGGCCCAGATCGACGCGGTGAGGCCGTCCTGTCTGGCGTTGGCGATGCGGATGGCCTTCTCCTCCTCCTTGAAGGGGATTGCGGTGCCGACCGGGCCGAACTCCTGCTGCGCGATGTCGCTTTCGTTGGTCGCACCGAAGAAGATCGCGAGCTGGACGAAGAAGCCAAGGTCACCGGCGTGCACACCGTTGACACGGGGCCGGCGCAGGCCGTTGTCCCGAGGGTCGTCCTTACCCGAGTTCTTCTCCCCCAGCCGGATGGCGGATAGGAACTTGGGTCACGACCTGCGACTTCTCCGTGCGGGGAGGGCGCGCGATTGGCGCCGTTCGGGACGCGAGTGCCGCGATGGTGGAACGGTTGCTGGCCCAACCTGGAACGCCGCCCGCTCGCGCGGAGCCCCTACGGGCCGGCGACCAGTTCGCCGGCGAGGGGACCCGGCTGTTCTCCTGCGGTCTCGCCGGACGCGGTGTCCTTGACCTGGTGACGCAGGTCGTTGAGCGTGGGCCCGCCCTCGCCGACCGTCAGACGTACCAGCCGTTGTAGGAGACATCAGCGACGACCATGGCCCGACGGGGCCGCCTCGGACAGCGTCACCTTGCGGAAGCTCCCAGTCTCGGCGCGGGCTGTTCGGGGTGCCCGGGCTCTCGCCCCGCCTTGAGTGGAGACGAGGGCAATGGGCGGTCCCGTTGTGCGATCTTCCCGGCGATCGAGAGTCGCCACTAGGGTGCGGTGTGGCCGACGGACGTGGTGGGAGCGAACGCGACGCCTTCCGTGGTGTGCTCTACCTGGCGCTGGTGCCGCTGGCCCTGGGGACGTACCTGCTGTTCAGGATTTGCGTGCCGGGTGCCTTGGGCGTCGTCCTGGCTGTGTTCCTGACGGTCCTCGTTGTTTGGCTGTTGTTGCGCAAGGCCCGAGGCGCCCGCTAGGTGCTGTTCTGCGCGACCGCCGTGGACGGCCTCGGCGCGCACGCGGCTCCTCTTCGCCGGACGATGCAGTTCTGACCGAGACGCCTGTCTGCCCGTAGCCGCGGCCCGGTGGTCGGCGGCCTTCCCGCACCCGGGCTGCGGGAACTTCAGCAGGTGAGGCCATCCTGGTCCGGAGCCAGGGCCCTTCCGTCACGCAGGTGCCGCTCGCGACAGTCCCGCGTCCCGACCCCAGCACGACGTTGCAGAACCCATAGCCTCTGAACATGACCGAGGACGAAGCCGATGCGCTCGTGGCGGCTCTGGACCTCACCTTCTCGTGGCGCCTCTTGGAACCTCGGGTGGCGTACGAGGGAAGCTGGAAGGTGAGGGAGGAGGAAGGTTGGTTGGTGGTGGTGCACTGCACCAACGGCCACTACCGGTACGAGTTCCGTCAGCGGACTCTCACGAACTGGCAGAGTCGACTCGCTGACCCTGAAGAGGTCGCAGACGACATCCGGCTCTTGATCGTGGACGAGCCGGCAGGGGACGGTGCCTCCCGAGGCTTTCCTTATCCCCTCACGCCGGACGGTCGGTACCTGCGAGAAGGGTTCGACTAGCGGCCGAGCATTGGCGCGCCGTTCTGCCGCACGAGCTCTAGCCGCGACTAGCGCACGAGGAGCCGTTTCGAGACCGGCGTCCGCGCGGAGGGGTCGACGGACACGGCCACCGGGAATGCGGTCGACGGCACCGGCGGCCAAAGAACCGGCGCTGGACACGGCCATGCCGGGACGGAGGCAACACCAGCATTCTGCGCCTTGCGAACTCGCGCCGCGCCTACCGTCAGGGCATGTCATACGCACGCTGGCGTCGTGAGATGGAGCCGCCGTCGGGACGGCACCCGCTCCCGCTAGTCCTGGCATTGTCCGTCGCCCCAAGGAAGCAGCGACAAGGTCAGCGCGAACCCGCGCCCGAGGGGGATCTTCACCAGCCTCAGCCAGACGTGCCTGGCCCGGCACCGTGTCGCCTGGTCGCCGGATGACGCTTATGGGGACTCCGGGCCGGAACCGTCCGGGCGACGCCTGTACGGCTGCCAGGCGGCCTTCTCATGCGAGATGGCCGGTCAGACTCACCGCCTTGGCCGCCTTCGCTGCGGTGTCCCTAGGCACTGGGTTTGTGCTCAGGCCCAGCCCTGCAGACAGTTCGGCCTGTGACACAGCGGCCCCCCGCCTGGCAGCCGCGATAGAGAGCTTCCTTCGGGACAACTCCGGGGGGATCGAGTTCGGGTCTGCGGAGGTCACGATCTGCGACAGCGTCCCTGGCGTCGGCGTCGGGCTCGCCGCTCGCGAACGTGACCCTGACGTGGTGGCCTTGTCGACCGCCCTACAGGGTGTTGGCTGCAGTCGTGGGGCGAGCCTGGGTGTGGGTTACGAGTCCCGCTACTGCACGCTGCCCACCGGCGAAGTCCTCACAGTGGACGTGCTCAACCGCCAAGGCGCAGTGCGTGTGTACGGCAGTTCAACCCTGAACGGACAGGGGCCGCTGCCCGCCCGTGGCACCCAATAAGGTGGCTGAGGCCAAACTGGCATAAGGATCAGAACCGGCATTAGCCTCTGCCCATGCCGTTGCTGCGCCGGAGTTCGAAGCGGAAGCAGGAAGTGCTCGACCGGCTTCCCGTCATTCATGGCAAATGGCCGTTCCCGGACCCGCCTAACACCGGCTGCTACGTCTCTTGCGGACTGATGGACGGTTCCACGGTCGTCGAAAGCGTGGTGCATGACCACGACGGAGACTGGCAGGTGCTCGACGCCACGGACCCCGTTGCGGACAACCTCATGTTCGTGTGCCTGGAAGATGTCGTCCGACGGCACCCTGTCGTGGGCGCGCTCGGGCACCTCCCGGTTGGGTGGCGGGCCGACATGGACTTTGACGTGCCGGAGTGGGAGGCATCCCCGTTGGAGTTCGACGCAGACGACGAGGGCTAGCCTCGATCTTTCGTGATCTTGGTCGTGACGTGCTGGCTGGGGATCGTCGCGGCTTGTTGGTGGCAGGGCGTGGGTGATCTCCGCGTCTGTCGCGGTCTCCTGGGTCCTGGTCGTCGGGGCGGGGTGACAGTTCAGATTCCGAGCGTGCTGAGCCGGTCGTGACCGGCCAGCAGGATCGACGTCCATGGCCAACCGCGAGGAAGCCGTAGGAACTCGCGGCGTCCGGTTCGCACGATCCGGCCGGCGATGTTCAGCAGCCGAAGTCGCAGCCGCTTGGGTTCCCAGGTTCGAGCGGCGCTGTCGTGCAGCGCGAGGTGCTGGGTCCAGGCGAGCAGGTCGGCGGCGAGCTGCACGATCTCCAGCCAGATCTGGTTGGCGGCGAAGTCGTGCAGCGGCAGGTTGCGCAGCCCGGTGTCTTTCAGACAGCGGATCCGGTCCTCAGCGCGAGCACGCAGCCGGTGCTGCACTTCCAGCTCAGCGAGCCGCCCGCCGGCGACGTTGGTGGCGAACAGCGTGATGCGCCAACCGTCGTCGTCGGTAATCCGCAGCTGCGCGCCAGGGTGCGGCCGTTCCCGCCGGGCAAGGATCCGCATCCCGGGCGGCCAGGGCCGGCCCGTTCCCGCGGGAACGTGCCGGGTCAGCTCGGCGACCTGCGCACCCACACGCGGCAGACCATCGGCGTCCAACGCGGCTCTCCACGCCTGCCGCGGCAGGACCTGCAATGCCTCCAACACCGTTGGCCAGCCGCCGATCCCGACCGAGTACTGCAGACCCAGGCGGTGCAGATGGTCCACGACGGCGTGGGTACCAGCGCCGCTGTCGCCACGCACCAGCACCCGCGGGTGCTGCTCGACCGGGAGCTGGGCCAGTGCGTCGTTGAGGACCGTGATGTGGTCGGCGGCGTTGTTGGCCGTGGCCTTGCCCCGTCGCAGCAACCCGGCCAGGCACTCCCCAGTCCCACCCGGACCGTGGTCAGCGAAGGCCAGCAGCGGCGCGAAGCCGAACCCGCGCTTGAACGTCGGCTGCGCCCCTTGCTTCTCTGAGTGCGCATCGACCAACGTCGCGTCCAGATCGATGATCAGCGGGCTGTCGTCATCGACCGGCGGCGCGAGCTCCCAGACCCGAGCGCGGGCTGTCGCCCGCGCCACCCGCAAGGCCGCCAGCGCAGCCGGACCGTCGGCGGCGAGCTGCGCGATCAGCCTGGACACCGTCGGGTCGGAGGCGACCTGCCCGAACAGGCTCTGCTGTGCCCGCACCACGCCCACGTCGGCCAGGCAGTCACCGCCCAGCGCCACCGCGACAGCCAGATCGAGCACGATCTTGCCCGGATCATGCCGCGCCCGCACCGAACGCCACGGCGCGAGCTGCCTGCTCAGGGTCTCACGCAGCCCGCTCACCTCGGCGGTCCGCACCAGCAGCGAACCGCCGGCCGAGGACATCAACGACTCGCCACCAACAACTACTCGCAGCCTCTGCGCCCGCCCGTTACTGTTCACCCACGGAGTGCCTCTCCCGCTCGGATTCTGGTGTCTTCGCAACCAGCAGAATCCCAAGCAGGACAGGCACTTCCGTACTTTCACGCCCCGTGTCGCCCACAAAGATCAGGCGTCAGACGAAGATCGAGGCTAGAGAGGCCAGCAGCCAGTCGTCGGGCATCGTCATGCGGTGAGCTCCGTGTTCAACTGGTTGATGTAGTCGGCGGCCGCATCCCCTAAGTCCGCGAGCGCTCCGTCCGTACCGCCGCGCTCAGCGAACGGCGCGTCGTCAAGGTCGGCTGCGTTGATGCCTGCGGAGGCCGCGATGACCTCGGCGATGCGGTCCAGCCACCACCGCTGCCGGTCGCTGAACACTGCGCCGGACTGCTCCCTGCTGGACCAGCCAGCTCGCGTACCGCTCCTGCACCTTGTCGGCGTACGGGACGAGGGCGTCGTCGGTGCCGACAGCGAAGCGGACGAGCGAGACGAGGTCAGTGACCTGCGTCCGGTCGGCGTGGGTACCCGGCCGACCTCGACCTTCTCGTAGGCCCGCCACAGCAGGTCCGGGGTCCAGTTGTGCGGCGGGCGCTGGATCCGGTCGGCGAACTCGCGCAACTCGGCGAAGGTGGCCCGCCGGCCGGCCGGGCTGCTGTAGAGCACGGTCAGCGCGGCGATCTCGTCGCGGTTGTCGAGCAGGTACTGCGTCCACGACTCGATGACTGATCTCGCTGCATTCGGGTCAACGACCCCGTACGCATCGAGCAGCACGTCCACGATGGGGTCGTCGGTGACCTGGTCATGGCTGGCCCGCAGGCTCAGGATCCGCTCACGAAGCTCGGGGTTCGACGCGAGCGGCTTGACCGCCGCGTCGATCAGGTCCCGCAGGACCGACGTCGCGTCCGCGGAAGCGCCCGCCGCCGCCAGCGCCGTGGCCTGCCGGTCGGGGTCGACGGCGGCGACCAGCGCCTGCACGACGGAGCGCATGGGCTGCCCGGCAACAGTGTCGAGCTCGGTGCGCTCGGCCGGGGTTAGCTGCAACTCCAGCTTGGCGAGCCGGGCAGCCAGAGTCGCTGTCTCGTCCTCTGTGAGGGTCAGCGCCGCAGCCTTGTCGAGCAGCTTCTTCAGCGGGACGGTCTTCTTGCGGTCCAGCGGTGCCGCGTCGACGTAGGGGTGCTCGGTGACCCCGATCGCGTCGACGATGACGAATCGGGTCTTGGTCTCGGCGTCGGGGGTGACGGCCTGGAAGTCGGCCGGGTCGATCGTGCGGGCGCCGCGGCCCTTCATCTGCTCGAAGTAGGCAGCGGACCGGACGTCGCGCATGAAGAACACGCACTCCAGCGGCTTGACGTCCGTACCGGTGGCGATCATGTCAACGGTCACCGCGATCCGCAGCGACGGGGAGGTCCGGAATGCCTGCAGCAGCTGCTTGGGGTCCCGCGCGCTGTAGGTGATCTTGGCAGCGAAGTCGTTGCCCTTGCCGAAGACCTGCCGGGCGGTGGTGACGATCTCCTCGGCATGGTTGCCGTCCTTGGCGAAGATCAGCGTCTTGGGTACTACGGTGCGCCCGGGGAAGATCTCGGTGAACAGCCGGTCCCGGAAGGTGTCGAGCACCAGCCGGATCTGGCTGGAGGCGGTGACGGCCCGGTCCAGCTGCCCGGCGGTGTAGGTGAGGTCGTCGTCCAGCGTCTGCAAGCGCTGCACCCGGGTGCGCTTGTCCTTCACCGGCACGACCGAACCGGCGTCGATGGTCCCGCCGGACTCGGTCACCTGGGTCTTGATCCGGTAGACGTCGAAGTCGACGTTGACGTTGTCCGCGACGGACTGGGCGTAGGTGTACTCGCTGACCAAGTTGCCGCGGAAGAAGCCGAAGGTCTGCTTTACCGGGGTGGCGGTCAGGCCGACGACGTGGGCGTCGAAGTACTCCAGCACGCCGCGCCAGACGCCATAGATCGAGCGGTGCGCCTCGTCCACGATGATCAGATCGAAGCTTTCGGGCGGCAGCTGAGGGGTGTAGACAACCTCGACCGGCGCGTCAGGACGGGCGTTGTCGAAGCCGGGGTCGTCGTCGGTCGGGACGGGCTGGCCACGCATCGCGGCGTAGACCCGCTGGATCGTGGAGATCACCACGTGGGAGGAGTCGACCATGCCGGCGCTGGTGAGCTTGTCGACGTTGTACAGCTCGGTGAAGCGCCGGCCGTCATCGGGCGTGGTGTAGTTCTGGAACTCCCGCAGCGTCTGGTCGGCCAGGTTGTTGCGGTCCACCAGGAACAGCACCCGCCGGAACCCGCCGTACCGCAGCAGCCGGTAGGAGCAGGTCACCGCGGTGTATGTCTTTCCGGCACCGGTCGCCATCTGGATCAGCGAACGGTCGAATCGCTGCTCGGCCAGGGACCTCTCCACCCCGGTGACGGCGGTGATCTGCGCGGGCCGCAAGGCCTCGGTGTCCAGCGGCGGCATGGCGCGCACCCGACCGCGCCAGGTCGGGGCCGACGGGTTGTCCTGGGCGTCGCGGATGATGTGCGCCAGCCGCTCGGGCTGCGGGAACGCGAAGACCGACCGGGCCCGGGCGTCAGGGTCGTAGCCGTTGGTGAAGTGCGTCTCGGACCCGGAGGCTTCGAACACGAACGGCAGCCGGCCGTCGTGGGTCAAGGCCTTGAGTCGGACCTCGGCGGGCAGGCCCTCGGCGTACATGGCGGATTGCCACTCCACCCCGGTCAGCAGGGTGCCCTCGGGCTTGGCCTCGATGACCCCGACGGCCCGCTGGTCGACGTAGAGCAGGTAGTCGGCCCGGCCGTGGCCGGTGGCCATGACGGCCTCGCGGACTGCCACGCCCGGGCCGGCGAACAGGTTCAGGTCCTTGCGGTGCTGAACCTGCCACCCAGCGGCGGTGAGCTGGCCGTCGATGAGTCGCCGGGCGCGCTGCTCGGCCGCCAGCTCCTCCATTTCGGTCACTGGGGGACGGTATCGGAGACGGTGCGTGACCGGTGCCGTGTCGCCTGACCTGCGGGTGTGCCGGGTCGCGGTCGTGCGAGGCGATCACGGTCCTGGCCGGCGCCGGCGTGACAGAGGGGCCTTGTGCGTATCACCTCCTCGTGGGAGGCCCCTTATCTGCTACTGCTGCCGCCGACCTGGCCAGCGAGCTCGTGCGGTTCACCTCCTGTCGTGAGCTCGTCTGGTCCGGTCCGTGCGTGGTGTTGCGTTCGCTGTGGAGTTCTCAAGCTGCGGGTGTCGCGGCCTTCAGCGGGCTCCTGCGCGCCGTCGACTCCTGCACTGGTCGCGGGTAGCTGTGCGAGCGCAGTCACCCTCGGCACTCGATCCGTCCGGGCACGCAAGGAGGGCGGAACCGTGGGGTTCCGCCCTCCTTCTGGTGGTGCTACGTCCAGCCGGGCACGTCGACCGTCCAGGTCCCACAGGACTGGTCACACGGTGGGCACTCGACCCAGCCGGCTCGGTCGAGCAGGTCCAGTGCGGTGGTGCCGGCCGGCAGGACGACCTCGTGGCGCCCGACCCAGCAGCCACACTCGTCGCAGGCGTCGGTGACGCCGTGGCCGGTGAGCGGGAAGCCCGCCTGGTAGAGCCGCGCGACCGGGGTGCTGATCACGGGGCCGGTGACCCTCGCGGCGGGCATCAGGCGGCCTGGTCGCGGACGGGGCGCGCGGCGGGAGCGGCGGGCCGGTCCGGCGGCGGCGCCCCGGTGCTCAGCGCAGTGCAGATCCCGCAGCTGGACAGCGGTTCGTCGGGGGTGTGCATCAACGCCATGTCGGCGAACAGCCACTCGGTGAACGCCAGCTCCTCGTACACCGCAGGCCAATGGGACTCGATGGCCTGCTCGACCCCGAGCAGCTCGATGATGAAGTCGTCGCTGTCACTGAGGTCGTGCGCGACCCGTTCGGCGACCACGGCCGCCAGGCGGCTGCGCCGCCGAAGCAGGTCCTGCAGCCGGGCGCGCCGGCGGGCGGCGAGGTCGGCGATGGGTCCGGGCGCAGGTCCGGTCGCGCCGCTCTGCTGATCGTTTGTGGGCATGGCCCCTCCAAGGGGTAGGCGTCCGGGCCGGCTGACGCCGGTCCAGTGACGCGGTCCGCGGTGCTGCGGACGCCACTACCTCTGCGGGCCGCCGTGTCGCCCGCGAGGGCTACGACAGAAGTCGTCGATCAACTCTCCCGGCGTGGCCAAGGCCAATGCTGTGAGGCGTAGGGCGAGCACCTTGCGGGGTCGCTGAGGGCGACCGTCTCTCAGCCGGGAGGTGTGGCATGGCCCGCAGGATCCCCGAATCACCAGCAGGACAGACTCAGCCGGCAGGTCGCGACCGCAGCCGGCGCCGGCCTCCGGAGCTGGCGCTGGACGAGGCGCTGGACCGGGCGTTGGCGCACTGGCAGAGCGCCGGGCAGCACACCGACCAGACGCTGGCCAGGATGTCGGAGACGGTCCGGCGCTTCCAGCACCGCCTGGTCGCCACCGGCGTCGGCACGATCGGCGCGGTCACCCTGGCCGACGCGGCCGGGTTCGTGCAAGCCCGGACCCGGGACGGTCGAGAGCCGGAGCTGGCGACCCAGCACGGGCGGCGCACGGCGGTCCGCACCCTGTACCGGACGCTGCGGGCGCTCGGGCTGGACGACCACGACCCGACGTTGGACCTGGTCCTGCCGCCGCGCGGGTCGACGCCCTGCCGGCCGCTGAGCGACGACGAGGTGGTGCTGTGCCGCGTCAGCGCGCAGGTTGGCGTCGCCGCACGCCGTTCGACCCGGTATGTGGTGTGGGCGCTGGGGGAGGCCGGGGCTGTCGGCAGCGAGATCAGCACACTGCGCGTCGAGGACCTCGACGACGCTTCTGAGCCGGCGTCGGTGCGGCTGCCCGGCACGTGCCGGCAAGAACCCCGCACTGGGGTGCTGACGCCCTGGGCGCGGCTGATGCTGGCCAGCCGCGTCCGCGAGCTGCAGCAGGCCGGCGGCGGCGCGGGCACCCTGCTGGCCTACGGCGGACAGGCACCCCCGGGTAGCGACAAGGCCCAGTCGGCGGCGTGCACGGCGCTGCGGCAGGTCCTCAACCGCGCCGGCCTGGCCGCCGAGCCCGACGTGCGGCCCAGCTCGCTGCGCAACTGGGTCGGCCGCAGCCTGTACGAGGCGGGCGCGCCGCTCCAGCAGGTCGCGCTGGCACTGGGGTACCGCAGCCTGGACGCCGCCGCCGAGGACATCGCCCTGACCTGGCGGGCCGGCCGATGAGGCACCTGCGGGCGGTCCGGCCACGCGGCCTGACCCACCACGAGCAGATCACCGCCATCTTCAGCCTCCCGGCGCTGTACGAGCTGGCGCAGGTGCTGCCCGGTCGGCACCCCAGCGGCAGGCGGGCGAACCACCCCGGCTACCTGCTGCTGGCCTACGGGGTGCTGGCTCGGGTGTTCCGGTCCGGCATCCGGGTTGAAGCTGAGCTCGCACAGCCCGGCGTGTGGGAGCACATCCGCACCACAGTTGCCGCCATGGCGGCGGCACACCCACAGCTGGAGATCCCTCTGCCGGGGGAGCGGTCGCCTGGCTGGGACGCTTACCGCTACGCCCGCAACAGGCACCTCACCGACCCCGACATCCTGGATGACCTGCAGCACGCCTTCACCGCCCTCGCCGTCGAGCAGGCCCAGGGCATGGGCCTGCTCAACCCGGCCGGACCCGGGTCGCTGTGCCACCCGGACCGCAGCCGCACCGTCTACGGCGACGGCACCGTTGTCCGCCCGCTGTACCGGCCGCCCGCCGCCACCCGCGTCCCGGACTCCAGGACCGGCGTGACCACGATCCGCTACAAGGCTCCGGACGGCAGCACCACCAGCACCCTCCGCGCCGCCACGACCCGGACGTCGCGGTGCACCACGGGCACACCGGCCCGGTTCAGGGCCAGAACTTCGTGGCGTTCTACGTCCGCGGCGACGCCCCGCACCAGCGCGTCGTGCTCGCCGTCGATCGGGTGCCCGCCCCAGGCCAGGAGGCAGAGACCGCCGTCGGCATCGTCCACAAGCTGCACCAGGCCATCGGCAGCGGGCTGCAGGCCGTCGTCTACGACGGCGCGTTCCGCGGCCGGCACCTCGACGAGCTGATGACCACCTGCGGCGTCGTCGTGGTCAACAAGGTGCACGCCAGCGGCAAGACCGCCGCCCGCAAGGGCAGGACCGGTGCCGCCGCCGGCCCGCGCTGGCTCGCTCTGGGCACCTGGGAGCACGGCGAGGACGCCGGCCGCTGCCAACACCTGCTGGCCGCGGTGGACGGCGCGGTCTGCGAGACCGGGCTCGACGAGGAAGGCAAGCCCGTCGTGCTGCACCGGCTGACCCGCCGACAGGTCAAGCGCCCGCGGCGCAACAGCGGCCGGTTCCACTTCAACGTCGGCTACGAAGTGCCGTGCGAGCGCGGGAGCTTCCTGGCCTGGGTCACCCCGCACGCCGAGCCCGGCGACGCAGACGCTCGCCGCGCCGACGCGGTACGCGTCATCGCCGAAGGCGAACCGGACTTCGACCGGTTGTACGGGCTGCGCAACGACGCAGAGTCCTTCAACAGCCAGCTCAAGCGCACCCTGCTCGTCGACCGCGCCATGAGTCTTGGCGGACGCCGGCAACTGCTCGACGTGCTGTGCTTCGGGCTGTTGAACAACGCCGTGACGCACCACGCGACCCTGTCCGCAGTCAGCCACCAACAGGTTGCTGGTCGGCACCTGCGCGCCGCGTGACCCCACATGCTGACGTTTGACCACCCCCCTCGGCCCGCTGCTCGTCGAGCCCACGGGAACCATGCCGACCGGGTCGCCGGGGCAGCACCGCACAGGCCGACCTCGCAGCCATCTGGCGATGCGGCCCCGCACGACAGCCCCCTGCCGGTCGGCCCGGCGCGGACCAGACATCGACGACCGGCCCCTGCTGTCACAGCCAGGTTGCAACAGGCACGTTCCACCGCGAGGCGTCCTGAGTGCGACGACACTGAGTGCATGGAGTGGCTACTGCCCGTTGTGGGCCTTGCCGTCGGCATGGTCGTCTTGTTCGGACGCGGCCGCGCTGCCGACCAGCGCCGTCAGCGCCTCGCCGCCGGCGGTGGGGTCACCTGCCGCGCGCTGCTCGGCGGGACGACCGGCCGGCTGCGCCGTGGCCGGTTGCACCTGATCGCCGACGGGATCGTCTGGTCTGGCGGTGGGCGGCACGTCCCGCTGGGCGGCGCGCGCATCCTCGCCATCAGTGACCAGACGCTGTGGCAGACGCGGCCCGACGACGCTGTCGTCCGGGTGCGCCTTACGGACGGGCAGGACGTCCGCCTGGTCCTTCACGAGGCCGACGCTGCCCTGCTCGTCAGGGGACTCCGCGACAGCGGTGCGCCGACGGACCAGGCGCTGGCGGGACCGGCCGGGTTCGTGCCACCGGAGCCGTCCCGGCGGCGCTGGCCGCTGCTGCTGCTCGCCGTCGTGGTGATCTGGTTCCTTGCTTGGGCGTACCTCGTCGTCGTCGGCCGCACCGTCACCGCGGAGGTCGTCGAGCCGTTCGGTGACGGCACCTGCGACGTGACCTGGACCAGCCCGAGCGGGCAGCCGCGGGACGCCAACGTCGACTGCGCTGACGAGCCTGCCGGCACCAGCAAGGACGTCTGGGAGCTCGCACCGCCGTTCGCGCACGAGGCCGTGGACCCCGCGTGGACCATCGGTGGCGTCCTCGTCCTCGCGCTGCTCGCAGCCGTGCCTGCAGGCGCCGGCCTGCACGCCGACCGGCGCGACCGGCGGCGGCGCCTGGACGAGACAGCGGTCGCGGGATCGAGCGGCCAGCCGCTCAGCGACGTGTTGCCGGCGCTGACCGCAGACGACCTCATCCGGACGCTCGACGCGCCGCCGGTGGTCGTGGCCCGCATCGCGCCGTACGCCCACCGACAGGTGCCAGGCGATGGCTGGGAGCACCCGGGCAAGCCGGCCGGGGCCGGGATCCCGTCGCTGCGACGCAACCTGCCCCCAGCGCTGCTGTGGCCGGCCTTCGGACTCGGCATCGTCCTGCTGCTGACAGCCCCCTCGCCATGGCGCTGGTGGCAGCTCACCACCACCGACACGGCGTACGCCACCGCCACCAGCACCGGCGAGGTTGTCGTGGACGGACCGGCGTTCGTCCCGGAGGAGGTCACGGTCACCTACCAGGACTCGACCGGCGCCACCCGACGGGCTGACGTCGCGACCACGCGTGAGCTGCCCGAGGGCGAGCAGCTGCGCATCACCTACTCGGTCACCGAGCCCGGGTGGGCTCGGATCGACGGTGAAGGTGACGGCCTGCCGCGCTACCTCCTCCTGACCGGCGCAGGAGCCCTGATCGCGCTGGGCGTCGCGGGAGTGCGGACCTCTCGCCTCGCGATCGCGCGCAGGAGGGTCAGCGACGTTGCGACCAAGCCGGGTCGTCCCGCGCTCGCCACGCTCACCTGCGCCCCGGACGGCGCGCCCGTGCTGCTGGTGTGCAATCCGGTCGCACAGCCAGTTGAGGTGCTCGCCGTGCCGCTGCTGACGCCTCTGCCGCAGGGCACGGCTGGCGCCTTCCCGGCCGACCGCGCTCTCGAGGTCCGGGCTCACGGCGCGCTGAGCGACGCCCAGGCCGTCGTCGTGCACGTCCCCGGCCTCACTGCGGCGCTCACCCCGGCTGGTCCGGCCTGGGCCCCTGACGGCGACGAGCTGCTGATGCTGCTCGACGCCGAGGCGGCGTTCAGGGGCGTGGTCGACGAGGACGACCGCGACGCGGACATGGCCGCCACAGGGTCCTAGCTAGGCGGAGGCCAGGTTCCGTGCTGCTCTGGGCTGACCGGGCGGGGGTTCGCTCGGATGGGCGGGCGACTGCCCGTGGAGGGTCGACCACGGCCCCGCGCCTGCGCTGGAGCTGCCGGGGCCCGTACGGTGCGCCGATGTCGCCGTGCTCTGCCAGCGCTCGCACGCAGCGGACGCTCGCGCTGTACGCGGCGCTGGGCCTGGCTGCGATCGCGGCCTGGGTGCTCCTGTCGCCGGGTCGGGTGGCGGTCGGCGAAGAGCGGCTGATCCGCCTGCTGGACCCGGGGTCGGGGTCCGGGCACGACGTCCTGGCGCTGCTGACCGAGCTCGGGTCCGGCGCGGTGCTCTACCCGGTGCTGCTCGTGCTGGCAGTGCGCGCCTACGTGCGCGGGGACCACGGCTGGACGGTCGCGCTGCCGCTGCTGCTCCTGGCTGGTGCGCAGGCCGTGGAGGCGGTCGGCTTCGCGACGTTCAGCAGGCCCAGCCCCACGGCAGCAGCCGACATCACCTTCTCCTCGGGCCGGGCGATGACGGCCGTGCTCGGGTGGGGTCTGGTCGCGCGACAGGTCGGAGGCGCCTGGGCCTGGCCGGTCGCGGCGCTGCTCGCGGCAGCAGTTGGTGTCAGCCGGGTCGGTCTGGGCCTGCACTGGCCGACCGACGTCATCGCCGGGTGGTTGTTCGGGTTGGTCGCGCTGGTCGTGGCCGACCGCGTGCTGCGGCGCGAACCGCTGCCGGTGGTCGCGCCTCGCGTGCTTGCGCTACGCGGGTCCCGCCGGGCGTGGGCCGCAGCGGCCATTGCTGCGCTGGTGCCGCTCGTCCCGCTCGTCCTGGTGCCCGGGCCGGAGCGGATGAAGGACCTGCTCGTCTACGTCGGCGCCGGGGCCACGGCGGGGCGCGGCGCGGACGTGTACGACTTCCGCAGCGCCTTCGACATGCCGTTCACCTACCCGCCCGCAGCAGCACTGCTGAGCGAACCGCTGTCGCGGGTGCCGCTCGGGCTGCTGCACCTGCTTTGGGTCGCCGCGACGCTGGCGGCTCTGGTCGCCGTGGCCCGCCTGGCGATGGCGCCGGTCGTCGCGCGGCTCGGGCTCCCGCTGACGCTGACGCTGACGCTGCTGTCCTCCCCGGTGCGCAGCCACCTGCGCTTCGGCCAGGTCGGGCTGTTCCTGGTGCTGCTCGTGGCCGCCGACCTGCTGCGCGACCGGCGCCGCCAGGGCATCGGGCTCGGCATCGCCATCGCCGTGAAGCTGACGCCTGCGGTGTTTCTGCCCTGGCTGCTCGTCACCCGCAAGCTCCGGCCGTTCGCGCTGGCCGTCGGCACCGCGGTCGCGGCCACGCTGAGCGCGCTGCTGCTGCTGTGGCCCAGCGCGCAGGAGTACCTGTGGCGGGCCCTGTGGGACAGCGACCGCTTCGGCGCCAACGACGTCCCCGGCAACCAGTCGGTGCGCGGGATGCTCGTGCGCACCGACCTCGACGAGCGCAGCGTGACGCTGCTCTGGCTGACCTCCGCTGTCGTGCTGACGGCACTGGCCGTCCACGGGGCGTACCGGCTCGAGCAGGACGGGAACCGCCTCGGGGCGCTCGGGGTCCTGGCGGCGCTGTCCATCGCGGTCTCACCGATCTCCTGGGTGCACCACCTGGTCTTCCTGGTGCTGCCGATGTCAGCGCTGGTGGCCGCCGGTCGCGTCCGCGTGGCTGCCGGTTGGGCGGTGCTGCTGCTGGTGAGCCTGCCCTCGCTCGGCAGCGCCGGACTCCGGGCCGGCGGACCCGAGCTGTTCTGGCAGCTGGTCATCAACGGACAGGGCCTGACCGCGGTCGCCGCCGTCCTCTGGCTGCCACGTCTGCTCCGCTGGACGCGGGGCGCCGCGACCGACAAGCCGAACCGGTCAGGCGCCCGCGCCGGCCGCGGCTGAGCCGGTCCTGGTCGACGGACCGGGCCGCGCCGTCAGGGGTCAGCGACAGACGCACCAGAGCGACGGAGAACTGACAAGCCTCCCCGCCCGGCTTGTACTGGACCGGGGTGGCCTTGAGCGTCGTCGTCTGCAGAGGCAGCCCCTGCTGGTCACGCACCACGACGATGAGCGAGGTCTTGACTTCCTCCCGCAGATCGTCCAGGACCACGAAGGGGAACGGGTCGTCCAACGGCGCACTCCCACAGGCTGCGTCGGCGCAGACCTCGACCGTGTGCCCCGCCGTCGCGTCCGACCGGTAGTCGTCAGCGGTGATCTGCACGCCGGGGTCCGCGCCAATGTCAGCGCACTCGGTGGCCGGGCCGCCGCAAGCGGCCAGCAGCGCCGCGAGCTGCAGAACAGCCCGAACCGACGCGACCTCATCATCCTGGGACGCATGACCGGCGCGGCGCGTTCCCGCAGCGAGCTGCTGTTGCAGCGCGTACATCCTTGAACGACCTGGTCGTACCGGCGCTCAGTCGGACATGCCCAGCTGGACTCAGTACGCAGCGAAGCGAGTGATGCGCGCGTGCCGCCGCCAAGGCAGCGGGACGAAGCCCCTGCCGTAGGTGGTCGTACTTCGAACGTCGTCCGGACCGAGTGCAATCTCCAAGCGGCGGCGACCGCGCCCCTCCAGCAGAGTCACGTTCCCGGCCACTGCCGCGTCTACGACGTTGCGCAACCAAAGCAGGTCGCCAGTCTCACCCTCACCGGCGACCGTCACCCAGAGCTCGCCGTCCGGGTCCGTCAGATCGACGCTGACGGTGACCGTTGCTGCGGTCGGTTCCGCCGGCACCAACTCGAACTCCACCTCGCCGTCCCGGACCGGCGTTGCTCTCAGCTCCGCCTTGGCGCCCAGTCGTTCCGCCATCGCGTGCATGTACTGCTCAACCGCATGTGCCACCGGTCCAGGCT